>OHHP01000003.1_pt1 | contig 198962 bp, 175 predicted proteins | sample 1568121 | NCBI WGS metagenome assembly OHHP01 (sample SAMEA3879500, study PRJEB24766) | human gut metagenome | biome: human-associated habitat; feature: feces | place: USA | collected 1985/1987
ATCTCCAGGCGTATATGCAGATTGAGAATCAATACCAGAAGGTGATGGCGAATATTTACAAGAATAATCTGTAAAGCTGACAGTCTGTTCTTTTAACGCAGGTAGGGTAAAAACGGATGGCAGGATGGTACGGATAGTCAACAAACTATATCCGTGTTATCCTGCTTTTTCATTTAAAAAAGCAGACTGTCGCTGTCAAAAATGTACCGAAGCGGATTGTGTTTTTTTGTCCGTAATCTTCCGGCTGATTAATGTTGCCGATAAGGTTTCTATTTCCTCCAGTTTCACATTATATCCGTCCGCCAGATGGTCTGTCAGCTGGTTTCCCAGGTTGGCTGAATCGTCCTATGATGATACTCTCCTTAAAGCCAAAGTACTTTGGCTAGAAATTCGAAGAATGCCGGTTACGTCCTTTTTTTGATTCTTAATAAAAGCTGGAAACGATTGTCGTTCAGAATGGCATAAAAAATGTGCCGGAAGAATTGGGCTACCTTTTATAACAGAGTGACTTCCGACACATTTTTTCTTGTTTATTTCTATTTATTTCTTTTTTTCTTGGCTTCTTTCGCCCATTCTTTCGCTCCCTGCTCTTTCAGTTTCGCGGTGAAAGCCTTTGCTTTTTCCATGCTTGCGTTTTCGTCTTCGGGTGAAGCGTATGCATGTTTGTAACCTTTGGTCACGTTCCATTCACCTCGTGTGAAGTCCGGGAAGGCTACTGCCGCACAGCCGTTGTCCATAGAGATAGCTCCCAGTTCGGCCAGACAGCACCATTCGGCCAAGTCATATACATCCATGTCCAAAGGTAGTCCGTTTTGCAGACAATATACCAGACGGCTATCCATGATGAAGTCCATACCGCCGTGGCCGCCGACTTCTTTTGCCATTTCACCATATTTCTTTAAAATAGGATGCTGGTATTTCTCAATAAGCGCTTCCATTTCTGCCTGGGGTAAGAATCCGTGAGAGTTCAAATCGTCTACTTTGGGTTGCACGCCCGATGCGGTCAGTTGTGCCGCATCCAAAGCATATCCTTCAACGGGATATTTATTGGCAAACCCTTTGCTTCCTGTCAGTTGGTACAAGCGGTTGTAAGGTTGGGGAGTCATTACATTATGTTGGATTTCAATAACTTTCCCATTTGCTGTGCGAAGCAGGGTGGTGGTATGGTCTCCGTTGCGGAATTCTTTACATTCTTCGCCGGTTCTCTTCTCCACTAAATCTTTACCAACAACAGATTTGGTGTCCATAGCTACTAAAGTGGTTATACGGTCACCACGATGGATATCCAATGCTTGTGCTACAGGACCCAAGCCGTGAGTGGCATATACATCACCCCGGTGTTTCATGTTATAATCTAAACGCCATCCTAGTTTGTCTTCTTTGCCGTTTTTCCAATAATGATCCCAGAACGGGCTTAAATTGTGAATGTAGGCTCCTTGGGCACGGATTATTTCGCCAAATACACCTTGTTGTGCCATATTCAGTGTATTCATCTCAAACCAGTCATAGCAACAGTTCTCAAGAATCATGCAATGCTTGCGGGTTTTTTCACTCAGGTTGATTAAATCCCAGCATTCTTGCAGGTTCATGGCCGAGGGAACTTCAATAGCTACATTTTTACCGTTTTCCAATGCGCATTTTGCTACGGGGAAATGATGCAACCAGTCTGCGGCGATATAAACTAAATCTATGTCTGTACGTTTACATAATTCTTCATATCCCTTTTCTCCGGAATAAATGGCAGCTTTCGGCATAGATGCTTTCTTTAGGATATCCTGACATTTTTCTGCACGAGATGCTTCATAATCACAAAGTGCCACAATTTGTGTGCCGGGAATATAAGTGAAGCGCTCTACGGCTCCGGGACCTCGCATTCCCAATCCGACAAATCCTACGCGGACTACTTCCATTTTCGGGATGGTTAAGCCTAATACACTTTTCTGGCCGGACGGACGTTCAGGAGTGTCAATCACAATGGTTCCTTTGTCCCATTTCCAGGAATCTCCTGAACTTACGGTTTGTGCTGTCGTGGTTTGTGGTAAACACATGCATAGGGTTGTACCCATACATAAGCTTATCATCAATGATTTAAAGGTTCTCATACTTTTTGAATTTAAAGATTAAAATTTAAAAATATAGGTTGTTTCTTGAGTCAACTACTTGAAACTTAATTATATTTCACATTAATAATAAGAATATTTTTTATTTTTGCGCTCAAAGATAATTAATCTTTTTTGATTATGGATATAAGTTCGTCCTCTTTTTTCTGAGAAAAAGGTGAGTTAATAAATAAAATGAAGGAAGGGAAAAAGTGGAATCAAGACAGAAGTTGTGAAGATATGAGTGAAAATCTAAAAATAATCAAGGTTTGTTGATTGAAAACGATCAAGAAAGGAAATAATTTAGTCCAAAAGATCGTTTAGTAAGGAGATTTGGCGGGATTTTTTTAATTTTGCACTTACAACTAATTAACAGATAAGAAAATGCCGTTAAATTTACCCGATAAACTACCTGCTATTGAATTGCTGAAGGAGGAAAATATCTTCGTCATAGACAATTCACGTGCCAGTGCACAGGATATTCGTCCGTTAAAAATCGTGATATTGAATTTGATGCCGTTGAAGATAACGACAGAAACGGATTTGGTACGTTTGCTTTCCAACACTCCCTTGCAGTTGGAAATATCATTTATGAAGTTGAAAAGCCATACATCGAAAAATACGCCGGTGGAACATATGAAAGCATTCTATCATGACTTTGATTTGATGCGTGGCGAGAAATATGACGGGATGATTATTACGGGGGCTCCGGTAGAGCAGATGCCGTATGAGGATGTGAATTATTGGAATGAGATTACTACTATTTTTGATTGGGCGCGTACTCATGTTACCTCAACTCTCTATATTTGTTGGGCGGCCCAAGCCGGGCTTTATCATTTCTATGGAGTTCCCAAATATCCGCTGAAACAAAAAATGTTTGGTATTTTCCGCCATCATATCAATGTACAGGGATTGCCCATATTCCGTGGTTTTGATGATGAGTTTTTTGTACCACATAGCCGTCATACCGAAATACACCGTGAGGATATTCTGAAAGTAAAAGAGTTGGCTTTGATAGCTGAGTCTGATGAGTCTGGGGTTTATATGGCTATGGCTCGTAATGGGCGTGAATTCTTTATTACCGGGCATTCGGAGTATTCTCCTTATACGCTTGATACGGAATATAAGCGTGATTTGGGGAAAGGGTTGCCTATTGAAATGCCTGTAAATTATTATAAGGACGATAATCCGGACAATGCCCCGGTGGTGCGTTGGCGCGGACATGCCAATTTGTTGTTTTCTAATTGGTTGAACTATTATGTATATCAGGAAACCCCGTTTGATATAAACGAGATACGATGATCAGACAACGAAAAATAGAATTATTAGCTCCTGCTAAAAATCTGGAGTGCGGTATTGCAGCTGTTGATCACGGTGCTGATGCCATTTATATTGGTGCTCCCCGTTTCGGAGCACGTGCGGCTGCGGGGAATTCATTGGAGGATATTGCTGAGTTGGTGCGGTACGCTCATGTATATAATGTCCGTATCTATGTGACTGTGAATACGATTCTGAAGGATGAGGAACTGAAAGATACGGAAAAAATGATTTGGGATTTATACCGTGCCGGAGTGGATGCTTTGATAGTGCAGGATATGGGATTGTTGGAATTGAATCTGCCACCTATACCGTTACATGCCAGCACGCAGATGGATAATCGTACTTCTCAAAAAGTAAGATTCCTGGCTGAGGCAGGTTTCCGTCAGGTGGTATTGGCTCGTGAACTTTCTCTTGTTGAAATAGAAAATATCCATCATGCTTGTCCTGATGTGCCTTTGGAGGTATTTGTACATGGTGCTTTGTGTGTAAGCTATAGTGGACAATGTTATGTTAGTCAGGCTTGTTTTGGGCGTAGTGCCAACCGGGGGGAATGTGCCCAGTTCTGTCGCCTTGCTTTTGATATGATAGACGCGGACGGTAAATCTATAGTAAGGAATAAGCATCTATTGTCTCTGAAAGATTTGAATCAGAGCGAAGAGTTGGAGCAATTGCTGGATGCCGGAGCTTCTTCCCTGAAAATAGAGGGACGTTTGAAGGATGTATCTTACGTTAAAAATGTAACAGCTTACTATCGCCAGAAGCTGGATACTATTTTCAAACGTCGTAAAGAGTATATCCGTGCTTCATCGGGAGAAGTGAAATTAGAGTTCAAACCTCAATTGGATAAGAGTTTCAGTCGTGGTTTTACTAATTATTTTCTTTTTGACAGGAATAAGGATATTTTTTCTTTTGATACTCCCAAGTCTTTAGGGGAGGAGATGGGAACAGTGAAGGAAATTCGTGGTAATTATCTTACCGTAGCCGGAATCAAGTCTTTTAATAATGGAGATGGTGTTTGTTTTTTGGATGAGACTGGTAAGTTGCAGGGATTTCGCATAAACCGGGTGGAGAATAATAAATTATTTCCTCAGGAGATGCCTCGGATAAAGCCCCGTACGATACTTTATCGTAATTTTGATCAGGAATTTGAGAGGTTGATGTCGCGTAAATCAGCCGAAAGGAAAATTGCTGTCATTTTAAAATTGGCTGAGAATAATCGGGGCTTTACTCTGTCTCTGACTGATGAAGATGATAACAGTGTCAGTGTGGTGCTGGAAAGGGAGAAGGAACGTGCCCGTACTCTGCAGGAAGATAACTTGCGTACACAACTTGGAAAGTTAGGAAATACTCCATTTGAAGCATCAGATATAGTGATTGACTGGTCGGACAATTGGTTTATTCCGGCTTCTATGCTTGCCGAACTTCGCCGTAAGGGAATAGAGAAACTGCTGGAAGTGCGCCGTATTAACTATCGGCAGGAAATTTACAAGTTGCCTCGAACGCATCATGCTTTTCCTGTGAATGAATTGACTTATTTGGGAAATGTGATGAATGCTGATGCTGTTTCCTTCTATAGGAATCATGGTGTGCAGCGTATTGCTCCGGCTTATGAAAAGGCTCCGGCAGAAGAAGCAGTATTGATGTTTTGCAAGCATTGTTTGCGTTATAGTATGGGATGGTGCCCCTCTTGGCATAAAGTGCGTTCTCCTTATAAGGAACCTTATTATCTGGTTAGCTCGGATAACAGGCGTTTCCGTTTAGAGTTTGATTGTAAGAATTGTCAGATGAAAGTCTATGCTGAAAAGTAAGTACATCGGATTACTGTTTTTGGTATTGGCTATTTTGATGGCTTGCCAATATCCTTCACCTGTTACTTCGAGTGAGGATATGCCGCAAAAGACAAGGGATTCTGTCAATTATTTGGTGGAACGGCATTATACATTAAACAGTAATTTTGAGGTTACTTCAGATTCGCTTATGTTACAGCAACTACCATTGGTTGATGTGCTTCCTGTTTTTAAAGGAGAACGGCTGGTGGTAGCGGAGTTTATGATACAACCTGCTGATAGTGTGGATTCTGTATGGGTGAAGGTCGCACGGGACCAGGAAACAATGGGATGGGTACATGAAAAGGAATTGTTGGAGAAAGTAGTCCCTGTGGATTCAGTGTCACAGTTTATTCATTTTTTCAGTAATTCTCATACCATCGCTTTCTTTATCATATTAGGCTTTTTCGGTATTTGGTATGTTCATAGGGCTATTCGTCGCCAGAAGCTGCAATTAATTTGGTTGAATGATATTGATAGCGTTTTTCCTACAGTTCTTTCTTGGTTGGTAGCTACCGCAGCTACGCTTTATGCTAGTATTCAGCATTTTGTTCCAGGAACTTGGGAGCAGTTTTATTATAATCCTTCTTTGAATCCTTTTAGCTTGCCTTTTATTCTTTCTCTTTTCATGTTTAATATTTGGGGAATTATTCTTGTGGGGTTGGCTACTTTAGATGATTTGTTTCATCAGACACATATTGAAGCTGCATGTTTTTATTTGTTGGGATTGATGTCCTGCTGCATCTTTTTATATTTGTTTTTTACATTTACTACGTACTACTATTTGGGTTATCCATGTTTATTGGTATATGCTGTATGGTCATTTAATCGTATAAAGCACGCTTCTCGGTATAAATTCAGTTGTGGAAATTGCGGGGCGAAGATGAAGAATAAAGGAGTGTGTCCTCATTGCGGCGCTGTCAATGAATAATTTTATAGTTTGCTTCTTTTAACAAAGACTCAAGCAGTTTTCTATAGTAAACAGCATTTTCTCTATGTACATACACTCAAACGAATAGGTTTGTTTTAGGAGCTATTCGCTTCATTTGCAGCAATAATAAAGTTCTTACTTTTCTTAGTGTGACAGAAAATAAATTTGATTTGGTAAATGTGGAAACAGAAAGGGAGTTCTGCGAAGAACCCCCTTTTTATTTTTGCAAGAATGGTTAGAAGTGATAACGTATATCCACCCCCAGTTGTAAAGGTCTGCTTTTTTGTTCGAATCCTCTATGCATGGTTTCAAAATAGAAGGTTGTATAATCCTTGTTGGTTAAATTACGTCCCCATACATCTATCTGTAAAGCTTCTGTCTGCAAAGAAATGCGCCCGTTCAGTGTTCCGTAAAAACTTTGTGAGACATTGTTTTTTTCAGTCCAATAAATTTTTCCTGCTCCGGTATAGCTCATGCCTAAAGTCAGGCTTTGCATCCAATTGTTTTTATCGAAAAAGAAACTATAATTTGCGCCTGCATTCATGGTATGGCGGGGAACAAATGGTACATAATTGCCGCTATAATCAATTTGCTCTTCTGATGATGTAGTACCTCCGTCATATTTTTTGAATGTGGAATGAGTATATCCATAACTTACATTCATATTCAGGTTTTTGTTGATAGATGCCAGAAAGCTGGCCTCTACTCCATAACTTTCGCTACTACCGGCATTGACCATCATTCGTCCCAAGCCACTATTGACAAATTTGGCGATTTGTTGGTCGTGGGTATCCATGTAGAATGCGGCAAGGTCGGTCTTCAGTTTGCCGTTGAACAAACTGAGATGTGATCCCACTTCGTAATTCCAGCTGTACTCGGGCTTGTAGACTGTTGTTTCTTGTACGTTCAATTCTTTTCCGTAGTTGGGCATGTGTTGCTTGATCATTCCTTCTATCATACCTGCCATAGATTCTGGTGCCTTGTTTAGTATGGCTTCAATCATTTTTTGTTGCATGTCACTTTGTATCAGTTCTGAAAACATCTGTACGTTATACCCTCCGGAACGATATCCTTTGGTTATGCTTACATACATATTGTTTGCAGGACTGAAATCGTATTTAAAAGCTAGTTTGGGAAGTAGCTGTACATAGTCGTTTTTTTCTTTTCCTTCCAATAGCGGTGCGGCATTCAAATTTCTGAATGGAATATTAAGGGGAGGCATTGCCATTTTAAGAAAGAAATCGAAATCGATATTACTATCCGAGAAATAATTCATAGACATTTTTTCATATTCCAAACGCAAACCTGCTGTTACTGAAAGGCCTTTCACAAACAGGTCATTGAATGTAGATTGGTGGTACAGTGCGGTGCTGAATACCGGTGTGTCAAAACTTCCACTTACGCGGATACGGTTGTTCAAAACGTCCAGACTCATTTCAGGGGTACGGGGATTGTCTAAATGAATTTTCTTGAAAGTATTGTTGATGTTTCCTTCGATCATATCGGTCACTCCGTCCTCCATGAAGTTTACCGGACCGGTGGTATGTAGCCATTGATAAAAACCACTAACTCCTGTAACCCATTGCCAGCGCTTGTTGTTTTTGCTTTTAAAAGTAATCTCTTCACTGATGGTATTCAGACGTTGCTTCTGCTCAATAGTATAAATGCTGACAGGCAGGAAATCCTGGTCCATAAACATACGGTCATTTAAATTCTGAAATCCAGTAACAGCGCTTAAGATAAACTTTTGTGCCTGGTATTCAATATTCAAACCGGTATTGAACAGTCCACGGCGATAAGTACAATCCTGATCGTATGAAATCTTCCCTGTGTAGTTTTTATATTTTTCATTCTCTTTGTCGTATCCGTCTATAGCTCCTGTATAGTAATAAGGGTATCCTCCTTCGTCACTATAATCATAGCCTATGGTAAAGTCTAGTTTTAGGTTTTCTGAAGGCAGCCAGATAGCATGTATTCGTCCGCCTCCCGCTTCCATATTATCTACTTTTTTCCCATTAAGAGAATTGCGGAAGAATCCGTCTGAGCCCTCATAATAACCACCGGCGGAGAAAGCAAAACAGTCACTCCAACGATGGTAATGGGTTAATGAAGCACTGCGGTAGTTACTTTTTGTTCCATAACTCAGTTTTACGTCTGTTCCCTGATAGGAGAATGGAGAGCGGGTATGTACTTTGATTAATCCCCCCATGGTATTGCGTCCGTACAAGGTTCCTTGTGGACCGCGAAGAATATCAATACGTTCTATATCATAAAAATTGAAATCAAATGCAGATTTGTCAATGTAAGGGATATTGTCCACATACAAACCTACCGCAGGAGTGTTGATACGCGAACCGATTCCCCGGATATAAATAGCTGAGGTGAGTCTTGAACCATAGTCGGGCATAAAGAAATTGGGTACCAGTGAACTCACGTTCTTTAAAGTTGTGATTTGGTTTGCTTGCATATCTTTTTGGGAGAGTAAAGATACGGCTGTAGGGAGTTCCCTTAATTTTCCGGTTTCTTTAGGTGAAGCGATAACCACCACCTCTTCTATATCAATGACTTTCGTAGTGTCCTTAGGCAGCGTGTTGATATTTTCCGCAAAAGTTGTTGTAGCCAGCAGGCAGGATGTAATGAATAAAATGTTTTTTCTCATATTTATTGTTTGGTTTTATTTGATACATCACGGATGACCAGAGTTGTTACAAGTTTCTACCAGGCGGAAAATTTATACATTCCACTCTGTATAATCCATGATGGAGAATGATTCCGGCTGCAAAGTAACGGTAAACCTGATATGTGTGCAATCCTAATAAATGAGGATTTTATATTCTGTCTGCCTCAATGTAACCGTTCATCACAGCATAGACAGTTAGCCCGGATACAGATTTGATACCCAGTTTTTCGGTAATATTCTTGCGGTGGGAGATGACAGTGGTCAGGCTGATATGAAGTTTGTCTGCTATTTCCTTATTGATAAGTCCTTTGGTGATAAGTATCAATACTTCTATTTCCCGGATAGACAATTCATGTTCTGTTTTTTCTATATGCATTGCTTTATCTACTGCTTGTTTTCTTGCCTGATGTCCATATTGGCGTAATTGATGGATGTCTTTTATCAAAGAACCTTCATCTTGGTAGATATTCAGCTTGGGGATACCGGATAATTGAGGTTGGTTGTCACCTCCTGCTAATACAATTGTTTTTGGTTTACGAAGTAAAAAGAAGGAAGTATGTTCAAAATAGATTTGGGCAGAAATAAAATAGTGGGCATACATGTCCGGTGTGTCATCCGTCAACTCACCAAACGAATGGAATACACGGATAGTAGCCATTGGAATGATATCTTCCAAAATGTTTTTTAACCCCAGACAAGTAAGGGTATTTGGATCTACTATGGCTATTTCGGGATGATGCATAATGCTTTCTTTGGTGCAAAGATACATATCTTTTAGAAAAAATAGGTTCATAAAGATGAAGAAATCTTCTTTTGGACAACTAAGTCCCTCACTTATTTGTTGTTAGAGTATATAAAGCTTAAAACCTTAACAATATGAAATATGATATAGCGATAATCGGTGGGGGACCTGCCGGATATACGGCTGCGGAAAGAGCTGCTGCCGGAGGATTGAAAACTGTGATTTTTGAAAAGAAAGCCATGGGAGGTGTTTGTTTGAATGAAGGATGTATCCCTACGAAAACTCTTTTGTATTCAGCAAAATTATTGGATAATGCAAAAGGTGCGGCAAAATATGGAATTGCTGTACCGGATGGAATCAGCTTCAATTTGGAGAAAATAATAGACCGTAAAGATAAAGTGGTCAAGAAACTGACCGGAGGTGTAAAACAGACTGTGAAATCTTATGGAGCCGAATTGATAGAAAAAGAAGCGGTTATAACCGGAGAAGATAATGGACTGATTCAAATTTTAGCTGGAGGAGAAAAATATGAAGTGACTTATCTGTTGGTTTGTACAGGTTCGGATACCGTGATTCCACCCATTAAAGGCTTGTCGGAAATAGATTATTGGACTTCCAAAGAGGCTTTGGAAATGGCTGCATTACCTAAATCGCTGGCTATTATTGGTGGCGGAGTAATTGGAATGGAATTTGCTTCTTTCTTTAATAGTATGGGGGTAAAGGTGAGTGTCATTGAGATGATGCCTGAAATATTAGGGGCTATGGACAAGGAAACCAGTGCGATGTTACGTACAGAGTATCAGAAGCGAGGGATTAACTTCCAATTGAATTCTAAAGTGATTGAAGTCAGTCCGGCAGGAGTTACCATAGAAAAAGCCGGTAAATTGTCACTGATTGAAGCGGATAAGGTTCTGGTAAGTGTAGGCAGAAAAGCGAATCTAAACCAAGTGGGACTGGATAAACTAAAAGTGGAAATGGTGCGTAACGGTGTAAAAGTGGATGAACACATGCTTACTTCCCATCCTAAAGTCTATGCTTGTGGAGATATAACCGGATACTCCATGCTGGCTCATACGGCTATTCGTGAAAGTGAAGTTGCCATTAATCATATTCTGGGAGTGGAGGACCGGATGAATTATCATTGTGTACCGGGGGTGGTATATACGAATCCTGAACTGGCCGGAGTGGGAAAAACGGAAGAGGAGTTGAAAGCATCAGGGACCAGCTATCATGTACAGAAATTACCGATGGCTTATTCGGGGCGTTTCGTGGCAGAAAATGAAACAGGGAACGGGCTTTGCAAATTGATTCTGGATGAGGAAGACCGCATTATAGGTTGCCATTTGTTGGGAAATCCTGCTTCGGAAATAATCGTTGTAGCGGGGATTGCCGTTCAATATGGATATACTGTAGAAGAATTTCAAAAAACGGTATTTCCACATCCTACGGTAGGCGAGATTTATCACGAAACACTTTTTGCATAATGTTTTGCATAGATAACCGCTGTACGGATGTTTATTTCAATTTGGCAGTGGAGGAGTATCTTTTAAAGCAGACACAGGGGGATTATTTTGTAATTTGGCAGTCGGAACCTTCCGTGGTCATGGGCAAGAATCAGTCTGTTCGTGCCGAGGTGAATGAGGATTACAGGATAGAGAAGGGCATTCGTTTGGCTCGTAGGTTTTCGGGAGGTGGTGCAGTTTACCATGATAAGGGAAATATTAATCTTACTTTTATAGAAACGACATCGCAACCCCTGTTTGAAGACTATTTGCAGCGTATTGTTGGTTTTCTGGAAACGATGGGAGTTACGGCCTATACGGATGAGCGTTTGGGGATTTATCTGGATGGAAAGAAAATATCGGGCAGTGCGCAATGTATTCATAAAAACCGTGTGATGTATCATTGTACTTTGTTATTTTCTGCAAACTTGGATGTACTTCATACAGTGTTGAAGGGGAAGTCTGATGAATTGGAGTCGATTCCCGGATTAAAGAATATCCGTGCCGTACCGTCTGTACCTAGTGAAGTGGTCAATCTCAATTGTTTTTTGGATGTTTCGGTGAATATCAAACGGTTTATTCATCTTTTGTTTCATTACTTCTTGATAGAAGATGAAAAGAATAGCATTTATCATTTTTCCCGAAAGAATTTGGCGGCAATCGAGTTGCTGAAAGTAGAAAAATATGCTAATGAGGATTGGATACATCATCGGGTCACCTTAAAAAAGATTTAAGTTAAAACTTTCTTTTTCAGTGGCTTGTTGTTCATATAAAAGGATTAAAAAAATAAAATTATCAATATGTCAAGATTTGAAATAAAAATGCCTAAGCTAGGCGAAAGTATTACTGAAGGAACCATTATATCCTGGTCGGTAAAAGTGGGTGATACTGTCCAAGAGGACGATGTCTTGTTCGAAGTGAATACAGCAAAGGTCAGTGCTGAAATTCCATCTCCCGTAGAAGGCAAGGTGATCGGGATATTATTTAAAGAAGGAGATACCGTACCTGTAGGTACAGTAGTAGCAATTGTAGATATAGATAGTGATGAAGGAATAGGAGAGGCTCTTGTAGAAGAGCAAAATGTACCGCAAGCAGAAGAAACGTCCTCCCATGTACCATCTGTAACATCTGTTCAGGAAGTAAAGGAAGTTCCTAAGGCAATAGCGGCTAAAACAGAAGAAGAGCGTTGGTATTCCCCCATTGTACTTCAGCTGGCTCAGGCTGCACATATTTCGAAAGAGGAATTGGATCGTATTCAAGGGACAGGATATGAAGGACGTCTGAGTAAAAAAGATATAAAAGCTTATATTACTAGAAAGGAACAAGGTAACATAACCGTAACTGAACCTGTATCTGCATCCGCCCAATCTGTTGAGGCTGTTTCTGTCCGGACTTCTCCAACTGCGCCATCATCGGCTTCCTCTTTAACACCCCCAGTTTCCGGTTCGCAAGAAGGCGTGGAAGTGAAAGAAATGGATCGTGTCCGGAAAATGATTGCCGATCACATGGTTATGTCTAAACATACCTCTCCTCATGTTACGAATGTGGTAGAAGTGGATGTGACCAAACTCGTGAAATGGCGTGATAAGAATAAAGAGGCTTTCTTCCGTCGTGAAGGAGTCAAATTGACTTATATGCCTGCCATAACCGAAGCCGTAACGAAGGCATTGGTTGCCTATCCGCAGGTAAATGTATCTGTAGACGGTTATAATGTCCTGTTTAAAAAGCATATCAATGTCGGTATTGCTGTTTCACTGAATGATGGAAATCTGATTGTTCCGGTGATACATGATGCCGACAGGTTGAATTTGAATGGTTTGGCTGTGACCATTGATACTCTGGCGGTGAAAGCGCGTGATAATAAACTGATGCCGGATGACATTTCGGGTGGTACGTTTACGATTACCAATTTTGGAACTTTCAAGTCTTTGTTTGGTACTCCTATAATTAATCAGCCGCAGGTTGCCATTCTCGGTGTGGGATATATCGAAAAGAAGCCGGCAGTTATTGAAACTTCTGAAGGCGATGTGATTGCTGTCCGTCATAAAATGTATCTTTCTTTGTCATACGATCATCGGGTGGTGGATGGTATGTTAGGGGGGCAATTCCTCTATGCGATAAAAGATTATCTGGAAAATTGGAAAGAATAACCATTCATCACAGTAAAAAAATAATATAATGAAAAAATATGATATAAAGACCACTGATACCGAAACGTTGAAAAAGTGGTATCATTTGATGGTATTGGGACGTGCGCTTGATGAAAAAGCTCCGTCTTATCTGTTGCAATCATTGGGTTGGTCCTATCATGCGCCTTATGCGGGGCATGACGGAATCCAATTGGCCGTAGGTCAAGTCTTTACCAAAGGAGAGGACTTTCTTTTTCCATACTATCGCGATATGCTGACCGTGCTTTCGGCAGGCATGAGTGTGGAGGAATTGATATTGAATGGCATTTCGAAAGCAACTGATCCCGGCAGTGGAGGACGTCATATGTCCAACCACTTTGCTAAACCCGAGTGGCATATAGAAAATGTGTCGTCCGCTACCGGAACGCATGACCTTCATGCTGCCGGAGTGGCGCGTGCCATGGTGTATTATGGACATAAGGGGGTGGCGATCACTTCGCATGGAGAGTCTGCTTCTTCGGAAGGATATGTTTACGAGGCGATTAACGGGGCCAGTAGGGAAGGTCTTCCTGTGATATTTGTATGGCAGGATAATGGGTACGGTATCTCTGTTCCCAAAAAGGATCAGACAGTTGCCCGGAAGTATGCTGATAATTTCTCCGGTTTTAAGAATCTGAAGATTATTCATTGTAATGGCAAAGATGTGTTCGACTCGATGAATGCCATGAGTGAAGCCCGTGAATTTGCTATAGCCCATCGTACTCCTGTTATTGTACATGCCAATTGTGTCCGTATTGGTTCCCATTCTAATTCAGATAAACAGACGTTGTATCGAGATGAAAACGAATTGGCTTATGTAAAAGAGGCTGATCCTTTGATGAAATTCCGCCGGATGCTGTTGCGTTACAAACGTCTTACGGAAGAAGAGTTGCAACAGATAGAAACAGTGGCAAAGAAAGAACTGTCGGTTGCTAACCGGAAAGCACTTGCAGCGCCTGATCCTGATCCGAAAAGTATCTTTGATTATGTTTTGCCCGATCCTTATATACCGGAAAAGTATAAAGAGGGACTTCATCAAGAAGAAAATGGTGAGAAGGCCTTTATGGTAACTGCTATCAACGAAACGTTGAAAGAGGAATTCCGCCATAATCCGGATACTTTCATTTATGGGCAGGATGTAGCGAATAAAGAGAAAGGTGGAGTATTCAATATTACTAAAGGAATGCAGCAGGAGTTTGGGGATGCCCGCGTGTTTAATGCTCCTATAGCAGAGGACTATATTGTGGGTACGGCAAATGGCATGTGCCGTTTCGATCCTAAGATACATGTCGTTATTGAAGGAGCTGAATTTGCCGATTATTTCTGGCCTGCTGTGGAGCAATATGTAGAGTGTACTCATGAATACTGGCGTAGCAATGGGAAGTTTGTTCCCAATATTGTATTACGTCTGGCCTCGGGTGGATATATTGGTGGTGGACTTTATCATTCTCAAAATATAGAGGGTGCATTAGCTACTTTGCCGGGGGCCCGGATTGTTTGCCCTTCTTTTGCCGATGATGCGGCCGGGTTGCTTCGTACTGCGATGCGCTCTCGTGGGTTTACTTTATATCTTGAACCGAAGGCCTTGTATAATTCAGTAGAGGCTTCTTCCGTAGTACCCGAAGATTTTGAGGTTCCTTTTGGGAAGGCGCGTATCCGCCGTGAAGGTACAGATTTAAGTATGATAACGTATGGAAATACAACTCATTTCTGTTTGAATGTGGCTGAACGCTTGGCTCAAGAGGGGTGGAGTGTGGAAGTGATTGATCTTCGCTCGCTTATTCCACTGGATAAAGAAACTATTTATGCGTCAGTGAAGAAAACAAGTAAGGCTTTGGTGGTTCATGAGGATAAAGTTTTCTCTGGTTTCGGAGCTGAAATTGCTGCCGGAATTGGTACGGAGCTGTTCCGTTATCTGGATGCTCCTGTACAGCGTGTAGGTTCTGTTTTCACTCCTGTAGGTTTCCATCCTATATTGGAAAAGGCTATTTTACCTACTGAGGATAAAATTTATGATGCAGCCAGGACACTGCTGGAATATTAATCAAATGTCCACAGGTTACATGGACCGTTTTATATGTTGTCCGTGTTAATCTGTGGTGAATAAAAAAGAATTATGAAAACAATAGGATTATTTTATGCAATGAATGCAGCCAAGACTTCCCATATAGCTGAAAAGATTCGGGAAGATTTGGGAGGAGTGAAAGTAATAGAAGTCGTTTTGATAGAAAAGGCTTGGCAGAATGATTTTCAAGCGTATGACAATATGATAGTGGGAGCGTCAACTTGGTTTGATGGTGAACTTCCTACTTATTGGGACGAACTGGTTCCCGAATTGGAGTCGTTGGATTTAAAGGGAAAGAAAGTAGCAATATTCGGTTTGGGGGATCAGAAGAACTATCCTGATAATTTTGTGGATGGAATGGGGATTTTAGCAGATGCTTTTCAAAAGGCGGGGGCTGAGTTGGTCGGTTTTACTTCGACAGACGGATATACCTTCAACCAATCGAGGGCAGTACGTGGTGAAAAATTCTGCGGTTTGGTAATTGACCAAGAAAATCAGGCTCAATTGACCAGTAAACGTATTGCTGATTGGTGCAAGCTGATAAAAGAAGACTTTACTTCCAATAAGAAAGAATAATAAAATAATATCGCAAATCATTTATTTACTGTAGGGGCGCATTTAATGCGCCCAAATGTATACAGTAAATCATTTTCGGACAGATTCAATCCTCCTCTATACCTAAATAAGTGGCAACGGCTTCCGCACATCTTTCTCCATCAATACCTGCTGAAACAATTCCGCCGGCATAACCTGCCCCTTCTCCACAAGGAAATAACCCGTTGATAGTGACGTGTTGCAGTGTCTCGTTATCTCGCAGAATCCGTACCGGAGCCGATGTGCGTGTTTCGACACCAATCATCGCTGCTTCATTGGTCAGAAAGCCATGACTGCTTTTCCCAAATTGTTGGAAGCCTTTGATCAAACGGCTGGTGATGAATGTGGGCATCCAAAAATGCAGAGGAGAGGAAACTAATCCCGGACTATACGAACTGTCAGGTAAATCATAGCTTAGTTTTTTGCGGGTGAAGTCCATCATTCGTTGTGAGGGTGCGGTTTGGCGCATATTGCCTTGTTGCCAGCAGGTGGCTTCTAATGCCTCTTGAAAATACATCATGGTTAATGGACAATGGCCGGTAGTCCATTGACCATTATTTTTATTCGTGGCTTTTAATTCTTCACTTTTCGTTTTTAATTCTTCTGTAAAAAGACTATTGTCCGACAGGTCTTCCGGTCTGATTTCTACTACCATTCCGGAATTGCTCCATTTGGAGCCACGGTTGCTGGGACTCATGCCGTTTACTACAATTTGATGCGGACCGCTTGCGGCGGGAACTACGAATCCTCCCGGACACATACAAAAACTATAGACTCCACGTCCTTCTGCTTGTGTCACAAAGCTATATTCGGCGGCAGGCAGATACTTTCCACGTCCGTTTTTATTATGATATTGTATCTGGTCAATCAGCATGGACGGGTGTTCCAGACGTACTCCTACCGCAATACCTTTGGCTTCCATTTCTACACCATTATCATACAACCACTGATATACATCCCGTGCGGAGTGTCCGGTAGCCAGAATAACAGGTCCTTTGAAAGTCTTTCCGGTATTTGTCTCTATACCTGTGATTTTGTTTTTTTCTATGATAAGGGAATCCATTCGTGTTTCGAAATGCACTTCACCTCCACATTCTATGATGGTATTCCGCATGTTTTCAATCACGCGCGGCAGCTTGTCCGTACCGATGTGCGGATGGGCATCTACCAAAATGGAGGTACTGGCACCATGTTGACAGAATACATTCAGAATTTTGTCTACATTACCCCGCTTTTTGCTTCGGGTATAGAGCTTACCATCTGAATAGGCTCCTGCTCCTCCTTCTCCGAAACTATAATTACTTTCGGAGTCAACTTTGTGCTCACGGCTGATACGGGCGATATCTATTTTTCTATCGCGTACATTTTTTCCTCGTTCCACTACGACAGGCCGAAGTCCTAACTCTATTAATCGTAAAGCTGCAAACAGTCCGCCCGGACCTGCTCCTACAACTATGACTTGTGGCTTTCCTTCTACCTTATTGTATATAGTGCGGATAAATTCCTCGTCCTGCGGAACTTCATTGATGTACAGACGCACTTTCAGGTTTACATAGATAGTACGCTGACGTGCGTCTATGCTTCTTTTCAGGATACGAAGGGCATGGATGGTACGTATATCCAATCCCTTGTCACGTCCGATGAATTGTTTCAGTGACTGTTCATTAGCTGCCTGTTCAGGCAAGACTCTTATTTGAAATTCTTGTATCATGGTTCTTGTTTAGGTTATTCGCCTTCCGGCATTAATTTTTTGCGATAATAGGAATTGGCGGTATATAATGCGGCGGCAGGATTGTGTCCTGTCACACGGTCTTTGGTCACCAAAGTTGTAGTATAGGCATTAGAGTATTTGTAGAACAGGCTGTCATGTCCTACGCACAGTCCGATCACCACATTTAACTCTGTATGTGCTTGGTTGAGAAGACGTGCCTGCAGGATAGGGTTACACATAGCAGCACCGATATTCTCACATTCTTTGGGGATTCCAATAGAGGATTTGGCTGCTCCGGCTACTTTGCAGATTACTGAGTAAACCTCAAAGCCGTTAGCACGGAGGATACGGGCAAAAATACGGGCTTCATTTACCAACCCGATACAATAAGCAATTCCTATTTTTTGATATCCCATCTTTCGTGCAAAAGTCATGATTTCTTCCACACGGGTTAACCGGCAATAACCTTCATATTCCACTTCGGCACTGGCCACTATTACGTTGTGGTTTTCGTTATATCGTTTCAATGCCCATTCCAAGTCTTCTTGTTCCAAATGGGTTGTCAGGCAAAATTCGGGGTAGGTGCGCTCTTTGAACTTGCAGTTCTGTGTGCCGCAATCTACGCAGGTAGGGGTGTGAGATTTATCTTTTGTCATTTTATATCATTCTTCAAATTAAGTCTTAAAAGGGAAAATAGATTTTTATCCAAACAAGGCCCGGAATGCTTCTTCCACTTTTCTGACCGGAATAATTTCTATTTTCAATTTTGATGTATCCATTCCTTGTAAATTATGTTTTGGTATAAGGATTCGTTTAAAGCCTAACTTTTCCGCTTCTCCGATTCGCTGTTCAATACGGTTTACAGGTCGGATTTCACCACTTAGTCCCACTTCTCCGGCCATGCAGGTATCGCGTTCTACCTCTGTATCCATATTGCTGGATAGAATGGCACTGATGACAGACAGGTCGATGGCCGGATCATTCACTTTCAATCCACCCGCAATGTTTAAAAAGACATCTTTTTGTGCCAGTTTGAATCCTACCCGTTTTTCGAGTACTGCCAGAAGCATATTCATACGTCGTAAATCAAATCCGGTGGCAGAACGTTGCGGATTTCCATATACAGCCGAACTGACTAAGGCTTGTGTTTCAATTAAGAAAGGACGGACACCTTCTATGGCAGAGGCGATAGCGACTCCACTCATTCCGTCATGGTCTTGGCTAAGCAACAGTTCGGACGGGTTACTCACTTGGCGCAAACCATTTTGTCGCATTTCATAAATGCCCAGTTCGGCAGTGCTTCCGAAACGGTTCTTGATGCTGCGAAGAATGCGGTACATATAATGTTGGTCACCTTCAAATTGCAATACGGTGTCTACAATATGTTCCAGTACTTTCGGTCCGGCAATGCTTCCTTCTTTATTGATATGGCCGATTAAGATGACCGGCGTATTTGTTTCTTTGGCAAATTTCAAAATAGAGGCGGAACATTCACGCACCTGTACTAAACTGCCGGGAGAAGAGTCTATTGTTTCAGTGGAGATGGTTTGAATAGAGTCGATGATGACGAGATCGGGTTGTGTATTCTTTATATGTATATAAATCTGCTCCAATGAAGTTTCACAGACGATCAGGCAGTCGGAAGAATTATGCGGGATACGGTCTGCACGTAGTTTTAATTGTCGTGCACTTTCTTCTCCCGAAATATACAATACTTTTCTGTCAGGCAGATGAAGTACGGTTTGCAACACCAAGGTAGATTTGCCTATCCCCGGTTCACCACCCAGTAAAACGAGTGAGCCCGGTACTAAGCCACCTCCCAATACCCGGTTCAGCTCTTCGTCTTGCATATCAATTCGAGGCTCGTCTCCTCCGGTTATGTCATTCAGTGTGACAGGCTTGCTTTTTACGGGTTCCAGACCGGATACCGGTCTTTTATTTGCAGGTTCCTTGCGTACAACTTCTTCTACGTATGTGTTCCATGCACCGCAAGACGGACATTTCCCTACCCATTTGGGTGAATCCTGCCCACAGTTGGTGCATACATATACAGTTTTTTCCTTTGCCATATTCTTACGGGATAATTAAAACAGCACAACTTGAGGCTGAATTTGTACAAAGGTAAGGAAATAGTTCTGCATACCAATTATGGGTCAGATAAAAAAGTATTAAAGGTTTTTTCTCTTTTCAGAAGTAGCTGGATGTTTCAGGCTTTTCAAGGCTGCTTTCTTATCGAAATGAAAAATACCTGAACAAATGGAAAGATTATTCCGTTTTAGTTATTAAGACGTCTTATAAATTAAAGAACTAAAAAATAAAACTGAAATGAAGCGTATATTCTTTTTAATATTACTTGCCGTTATGTCAACCGGCATATATGCTCAAACCGATGATAAAGGATATAAGGAAGGGGCATGGGTACTGAATGGTGTTACCGGTCTGAATTTGTCACAAACCGCCATGACTAACTGGTCGGCCGGTGGTGAGAATGCCTTATCGGGAAACGCTTACCTGAATGGTTCGTTGACTCATAAAAATGGAAACTGGCTATGGGTGACTAATCTGATATTGGATTATGGCCTGTCCAAAACAAAATCGCAGGGAATGAGAAAGACTACCGATAAAATAGGCCTTTCTACCCAATTAGGATATTCCACTAATAATGTATGGTATTATACTTTAATGGGAGACTTGAATACACAATTTGCCAAAGGATACAACTATCCGGACAAGACTCACTATATCTCGAACTTCTTTGCACCGGCTTATTCTAATATCTCATTAGGTATGGAGTATCGCCCTAAGAGTAACTATTCTGTTTTTCTTTCTCCGGTTTCTGCAAAAATGACTTTTGTGGAAGATGATTATCTTTCGGAGATAGGAGCTTTTGGTGTGGATCCGGGAGATCGTTTCAAAATAGAATGCGGCGCTTATCTGAAAGGCAGGGCCGAGATGCCACTTATGGAAAATGTGAGCATGATTACAACAGCCGATTTCTTTACTCCTTACAGTAGCCAGTTTGGTAATGTGGATGTAAATTGGGATGTATTGATCAGCATGAAAATTAATAAGTTTTTGTCCGCCACCATCAATACGACTTTGAAATATGATAATGATGTGAAGACTTTTGAAGAGGATGGAACTAAAAGAGGGGCGAAAGTTCAGTTCAAAGAAATATTGGGGGTAGGTGTTGCTTATAATTTCTGACGGGGGATAGTTTCACCATAGATTACACAGATTCACAGATTATGTGGATTTATAACGGTTCACACGGATTATGACGATTGATACTAAAGAGTTGGGTCAACTAAATCTGTGTGAATCTGTGTAATCTGTGGTGAATCCTCCTGTTTTTCCTTCTTTTTCACCGCTATTTTGTCTTATTTCTGCCTTAATAAAAAGTATTCTTATATTTTATCGCAAAAAAATGGGAAATTGTGATAGATTGTAGGAAATTGTTTTTATATTTGCATCGTTCAAATAAAAAACAGAAGAAGAACAATTATAAAATGACGATGTACTATCTCCATACAACCACCACATTAGGGATGGGGCACATGACAACTACAATGTCCACATCCACAACAATGACCCCTCGGGGTTAAGGATAGTATATGTGTTTCTACGTGATACACGCTTACGGACGTAAGCAAAACAAGCTTTTAATTTTATTTTTTTAGTGTAAACAGAAACAGTTTCTTTTCGTTGTCATGCTGAGTGAAACGAAAGTAGATTCTTTACCGGACTTGAAATGGTGAGAAGGGCAGAATGACAAAAGAAGCTGGGACAAAAATAGATAATTGCATGAAAGTTATGAAATTCGGCGGAACATCCGTAGGTTCCGTGAACAGCATTTTAAGTGTCAAACAGATAGTAGAGGCAGTTGAAGAGCCTGTAATCGTAGTTGTATCAGCTTTGGGTGGTATTACTGACAAGTTAATCAATACTTCGCAGATGGCTGCCAATGGGGATTCCGCATACGAGAAAGAATACCGTGAAATTGTGAATCGTCATATTGAAATGGTATATACCGTAATTCCGGCAGGTAATGAGCGTACTGTTTTATTGGATAAGGTCAACGAATTGTTGAGTGAGCTGAAGGATATTTTTCAGGGAATTTATCTGATAAAGGACTTGTCGTCTAAAACGTCGGCTACTATTGTAAGTTATGGTGAGCGCTTGTCGTCTATTATTGTAGCTTCGTTGATAAAGGGTGCGGTATGGTATGATTCACGCAACTTCATTAAGACTGAAAAAAAACATGCCAAGCATATTCTGGATTCCGAATTGACTACTTGCTTGGTTAAAGAAGCTTTTCAGGAATTACCGGAAGTGGCATTGGTTCCCGGATTTATTTCTACTGATAAGAACAGTGGTGAAGTGACCAATTTGGGACGTGGCGGTTCAGATTATACCGCTTCTGTCATAGCTGCGGCACTGAATGCGGATAGCTTGGAAATATGGACGGATGTGGATGGTTTCATGACGGCGGATCCGCGTGTAATCAGTACGGCCTATACCATTAATGAGTTGAGCTATGTGGAAGCGATGGAGCTTTGTAACTTTGGAGCGAAAGTGGTTTATCCACCGACTATTTATCCGGTATGTCATAAGAATATCCCTATTCTGATTAAGAATACGTTCAATCCTCAAGGCGAGGGAACTATCATAAAGCAGGAAGTTAATTCCGGTTCTAAAGCCATTAAAGGTATTTCATCCATCAATGATACGAGTTTGATTACGGTTACCGGCCTGGGAATGGTGGGAGTGATCGGAGTGAATTTCCGAATTTTTAAAGCATTGGCACAAAACGGAATCAGCGTGTTTATGGTATCGCAGGCATCTTCCGAGAACAGTACTTCTATCGGTGTGCGTAATCAAGATGCGGCGCTAGCTTGTGAAGTGCTGAATGAGGAATTCTCCAAAGAAATAGAAATGGGGGAAATCAGTCCGGTAGTTGCCGAAATGAATTTGGCCACCATTGCTATTGTCGGTGAGAACATGAAACATACACCGGGCATCGCCGGTAAGTTGTTCGGAACTTTAGGCCGTAACGGCATTAGTGTGATTGCTTGTGCGCAAGGTGCTTCAGAAACCAATATCTCTTTCGTGGTAGAATCCAAGTCACTGCGCAAATCATTGAATGTGATTCATGATTCGTTCTTCTTGTCCGAATATCAGGTGCTGAACCTTTTTATCTGCGGTACAGGTACGGTAGGAGGCAGTTTGATAGAGCAAATCCGTTGTCAGCAACAAAAGTTGATGCAGGAACGCGGTTTGAAACTAAAAGTGGTAGGTATAGCCGATGGACATCATGCATTGTTTACCCGTGCAGGCGTAGACTTGTCACAGTATAAGGAAGAGTTGGCAGAGAAAGGAATGCCTTCGTCCACCCAGGTGTTGCATGACGAGATTATAGGTATGAATATATTCAACTCTGTGTTTGTGGATTGTACAGCCAGTGCAGAAGTTGCATCCTTATATAAAGATTTTCTGATGAATAATATTTCGGTGGTAGCAGCCAACAAAATTGCTGCTTCTTCCGAATACTCCGTTTATAGTGAACTGAAACAAATAGCCCGTCGTCGCGGTGTGAAATTCTTGTTTGAAACCAATGTAGGAGCAGGACTTCCCATTATCAACACAATTAATGACTTGATAAACAGTGGAGACAAGATCTTGAAAATAGAGGCGGTATTGAGCGGTACGTTGAATTATATCTTTAATAAAATAAGTGCGGATATTCCTTTCAGTAAGACCATAAAAATGGCACAGGAAGAACGCTACTCGGAACCCGATCCGCGTATTGACCTGAGTGGCAAGGATGTAATCCGCAAATTGGTTATTCTGGCTCGTGAAGCCGGATATAAATTGGAACAGGAAGACGTGGAAAAACATCTTTTTGTACCGAATGATTTCTTTGCAGGCTCATTGGAGGAATTCTGGAAGAAAGTACCTTCTTTGGACGCGGATTTTGAATCACGCCGTCAAAAGTTGGAGGATGAAAACAAACGTTGGCGTTTTGTAGCCAAACTGGAAAATGGGAAAGGCAGTGTGTCTTTGCAGGAAGTAGACAATAAACATCCGTTCTATGGTCTGGAAGGTAGCAATAATATAATTCTGCTTACAACCGAGCGATACAAAGAATATCCGATGATGATACAAGGATATGGGGCCGGTGCCAGTGTGACTGCCGCCGGAGTATTTGCCGATATCATGAGCATCGCTAATATTTAGGCTTATGAAACATATTATTATTTTAGGTGATGGTATGGCCGACTGGCCTGCTGAATCACTAGGAAACAAAACATTGCTACAATACTCCAGTACACCCTATATGGATAAATTGGCTGCTATGGGACGTACCGGGAGATTGATTACAGTCGCTCCCGGATTTCATCCGGGTAGTGAAGTGGCGAATATGTCTGTTATGGGCTATAATTTACCGAAAGTGTATGAAGGTCGTGGGCCGTTGGAAGCAGCAAGCATCGGGGTGGAGTTGCAACCGGGCGATATGGCTATGCGTTGTAATATTATCTGCATCGAAGATGAGAAGATAAAAAATCACTCCGCCGGACATATCACTACCGAAGAAGCTGATGTGCTGGTTAAATATTTGGACGAGAAATTGGGTTCTGACCGGATTCATTTCTATACCGGTGTACAATATCGCCATTTGTTGGTGATAAAAGGGGGAAATAAAAAATTGGACTGCACCCCACCCCATGATGTGCCTTTGCAGCCTTTCCGTCCGCTCATGGTGAAGGCGGAAGTACCAGAGGCGCAGGAAACGGCCGGATTGATTAATAATCTTATCCTGGCTTCTCAGAAATTATTGGCAGATCATCCGATTAATCAAAAACGTATAGCCGAAGGCAAAGATCCTGCTAATAGTATCTGGCCTTGGAGTCCGGGCTATCGTCCGCAGATGGAACCTCTTTCCGAGAAGTATCCGGCCATACAGAAAGGATCTGTTATTTCAGCGGTGGACTTAATCAATGGCATAGGACATTATGCAGGATTACGCCGTATTGCTGTAGAGGGGGCTACCGGTTTATATAATACGAATTATGAGAATAAGGTTGCTGCGGCATTGGAAGCATTGAAGACGGACGACTTTGTGTATCTGCATATTGAGGCCAGTGATGAGGCCGGTCACGAAGGAGATTTTAAGTTGAAGCAGTTTACTATTGAAAATCTGGATAAACGTGCTGTAGGACCTATTTATGAAGCAGTGAAGGATTGGGATGAGCCTGTGGCTATCGCCGTGCTTCCGGATCATCCTACGCCTTGCGAACTCCGTACCCATACGGCCGAACCTGTGCCTTTCCTTATCTATTATCCCGGTATAGAACCGGACTGTGTGCAGACCTTTGATGAAGTGGCATGTGTGGAAGGCAGTTATGGAATATTGAAAGAAGATGAGTTTATGAATGAATTTATGAAAAAATAATGTGGCAGTTTGCTAATTTGCCCCAATGGCAATCCTCCATGTAAAGCCCTTGGCACATTAGCACATTAACACATTGAAAAATTGTTTACTATGAAATATTACAGTACGAATCACCAGGCTCCCGATGCTTCTTTGGAAGAAGCTGTAGTGAAGGGACTGGCTTCTGACAAAGGTTTGTATATGCCCGAGGCCATCAAGCCATTGCCGCAAGAGTTTTATGATCAGATTGAGAATCTGTCGTTTCAGGAAATTGCTTATCGCGTGGCCGATGCTTTCTTCGGTGAGGATGTTCCTGCTGAAACACTGAAGCAGATAGTTTATGATACATTGAGTTTTGATGTTCCTGCCGTAAAGGTAAAAGATAATATTTACTCTTTGGAACTGTTTCATGGTCCCACATTGGCATTTAAAGATGTAGGTGGACGTTTCATGGCCCGTTTGTTGGGCTACTTCATTAAAAAAGAAGGGCAAAAGCAGGTGAATGTACTGGTTGCGACTTCGGGGGATACCGGTAGTGCTGTAGCCAATGGCTTCCTCGGAGTGGAAGGTATTCATGTGTATGTGCTTTATCCGAAAGGAAAAGTCAGTGAAATTCAGGAAAAGCAGTTCACGACTCTGGGTCAGAATATTACAGCGCTAGAAGTGGACGGTACTTTTGATGACTGCCAGGCATTGGTTAAGAATGCGTTTATGGATGCTGACTTGAATGCACACATGAAGTTGACTTCTGCCAACTCCATCAATGTGGCTCGTTTCCTGCCACAGGCATTTTATTACTTCTATGCCTACGCGCAGTTAAAGAAAGAAGGAAAAGCGGATCATCTGGTAGTATGCGTACCTAGCGGAAACTTTGGTAATATCACCGCCGGACTATTTGGTAAACGCATGGGCTTGCCTGTCAAGCGTTTTATTGCGGCCAATAACCGGAATGATATTTTCTACCAATACTTGCAGACCGGAAAATACAACCCTCGTCCTTCCATTGCTACTATTGCCAATGCAATGGATGTGGGAGATCCAAGTAATTTTGCCCGTGTACTGGCATTGTATGATAACAGTCATGCTGCCATAACAGCGGATATCTCTGGTGCGACTTATACGGATGAACAGATTCGTGAAACGGTGGGTGAGGTATATCGGGAAACCGGTTACTTGCTCGATCCGCATGGAGCCTGCGGTTATCGTGCTTTATCCGAAGGATTGTCCCCCTGCGAGACGGGTATTTTCCTGGAAACGGCACATCCGGCTAAATTCCTGGAAACTGTGGAAGGCATCATTGGCGACAAAGTGGAGATTCCTACCAAACTGCAAGCGTTTATGAAAGGAACTAAACAAAGTATTCCGATGGAAAAAGCCTTTGAAAGTTTCAAAGGCTATTTGATGAAAGAATAGCTTTTAGAAATTCTGATAAGAGAGGGGGCCAAAAGTCCAAAGTAACTATCCAATGGTTCACCGTGGGGGCGGATTGAATAGTTACTTTGGGTTCATTTACATGAAGAACAAAAAAGTTCCGTCACAGCAACATGCTCATTACTAACCACTTTCTGTGTGAAGGTTTCTCAAATCCCCCTCAATCGGTGGTATGCTTCCGGCTATCGAATCCTGTTACGTATGTAACAAGAGCCTATTCCTATCATATTTTCACTCCGTTCCATTTGATATTTCACCCGGGTGAAGCAACTGTTTCACCTAGGCGAAAACGGCTGTTCACCTAAGTGAAATTGCCTCTTCACTCGGGTGAAGCAACAAATGCAGATGGACAAAAATACGCCTTATGACGCTCCCCTGCAAGGAAGCAACCGCAACTATGACACAGGAATTGGAACAACCAATATACGTCAAGTAGAATTTGACAGCGGAGAATGGCAAACCGTTTCAGGGGAATTTAGAATATATTTGCACAGCATGTCGTTGATTTACAGAAAGATACTGTGTGTAATTCGGAATGATTGGTGCGTGTTTTTATTTCATTTCTTCCAGCAATTTCCCGAACGAGGTGAATGTCCATTGTTTCCCGTCCCGGGTGAGGTACAAGGCATCAGGGGCGATGACTTGTAGATGGGGCAGACCGGCAGGAGCGTTTTTGGCTTGCAGACAAGTATATCCGTGACGGTTCAGTGCGTTGATAGTCCAGTGCAGCAAGGTTTCATCTGTCGCTTCCACCGTTATTTCCTGCTTTCCATTCACGGTTGGATAGTAGATGCCATGATCATAATCGAACCGGATATTACTGTGTGAGAATAAGTTGTCCATCTGATGGCTTAGAATCATATCTTCCGTCACTCCACATTGCAATCCTTTCTCTTTAGACAACAGCCAAAGCTTGTCCGACAGGACTAGAGCTTGTTCTATATCATGGGTTGATAGCAGAATAGCCTTGTTTTGTTCCACGGCCAGTCTGTGCAGTAAAGTCATGATTTCTATCCGGCTTACTACATCCAGAAAGGCAGTTGGCTCATCCAGAATAATCAGTGGACATTCTTGTACCAATGCTTTGGCTATCATTACTTTCTGTCTCTCTCCGTCCGAAAGTTCGGCTGTATAACTTTGTGCTTTGTGAGTGATTCCTACGGCATTTAGGGCTTCTTGAATGATGGCATGGTCATGCCGGTGCAATCTTCCGAAGAACCCCGTGTGCGGCTGGCGTCCCAAAGCTACCAGTTCATACACGGTCAATCCTCCTGCTTGGGTCTTGTCCGTCAAAACCACGCCAATGGTACGGGAACGTTCTTTTTCCGAATAGTGTTGTAAAGGTTTGTCCAGTAATTGTAAATCTCCGGCTAAAGAGGGGTGTGAGGCGGATAATGTACGAAGTAACGTCGATTTTCCGGCTCCGTTGGCTCCAAGCAGACTGGTCAGTTCTCCTGGGTAAAGCTCGAAAGAAAGGTGTTCGTGCACTTTCTTCTCTTCTTTATGGGTGCGATAACCTATACATAGGTCTGTTGCGGTGATAACAGCTTGCTTTTCCATCAGTTGAAATACTGGATTTTACGTTGGTTCACAATGACATAAATAATAATGGGCGCACCAATGACCGGGGTGACGGCGTTTAGCGGAATGATACCTGTTTCGCCCGGCAAAATACAGATAAAGTTACAAACTAGTGCAATCACTCCGCCGGTCAGCATAGTGACGGGCAGCAAGGAATTATGATTGGATGTTCCCAACATCAGACGGGCGATATGAGGTACAGCCAGTCCGATGAAAGAAATCGGACCGCAAAAAGCAGTTGTTATTGCTGTCAGTATTCCGGTGGCGATAAGCAGCAGGTTGCGTGTACGGCGAATGTTAATTCCTAGGTTTTCGGCATAGCGTGTGCCTAGCAGCAAGGCATTCAGAGGTTTTATCAAGAGTATGGTAATCAGCAGCCCTGTCGCTGTAACCAGAGAGAAAAAGGGAAGCTGTTGTAAAGATACTCCTCCAAAGTTTCCCATTCCCCAAATCATGTAGGAATGTACTCCTTCTGCCGTGGAGAAAAAGTTGAGTAGGGAGATGGCAGATGAAGTGATATACCCTATCATGATACCTATAATGAGCAGCATAATGCTGTTTTTTATCAAAGTGGAGAAGAATAGAATGATTCCCATCACCAGCATGGATCCTATAAACGCTCCGATAATGACGGAAATAAAACCGGATAAAGTAAATACGCCGGCGGTGATTGTTCCTGCACCTGCCAGCATGACCAGAGCAACTCCCAGACTTGCCCCTGAACTGATGCCCAAGATGGAAGGATCGGCCAGGGGATTATTGAAAGTCGTTTGCAACATCAGTCCCGATGAGGCTAACGCCATTCCACAGAGTAAAGCCGTAACCGCTTGCGGCAGGCGGGATTCCCAGACAATAAAACTCCAACTCGCCTTTTCTACTTCATTGCCTGTAAGGATATGCCACACCGCCTCGGCAGGGATGTTTACCGAACCGAACAACAGGTTGGCTCCTGTCAATGCAAGGATGAGGAGGAGCAGTATGATACCGTATTTCGTTCCTTTATTCTTCAAAATCACTCCGCTAATTTAGTGAAATATTTTAATTCATACCCTTCTAAAAGTGTAGGATGGAATATTTTTATCAAATCTTTCAGCAACCGGTCGGGATGGAAAGGGGAATCTTCGTAAAAGTCTACCTTCCCTGTGTTGCATCCATAAATGTTGCGTTCCTTGAATGCGCGGAAACCGGTGTATGGAGCATAGTCCTGCTCCAATTCCTTATAAGTCTTGTCAATGGCCTGATTATATTTGATGAGCCAAAAGTCTGCATTCTGCCCTTTGTCAAACACGGTTTCGAAGGCTAGGGGAACAGAACCGCTATGCTCGTCATCGGCAAACACATAATTTGCCCCGGCATCCGCATAAATCCGTGCGGAAGTGCTTTTCCCTCCCGGAACATACCATGCCGAACCATTCTTCAGTTCGCTGATAACGCTCGGTGCAGATGAAAGGGGAGCAACCAATGCTTTCAGCTCATTATAGTTTTTTTCCACCTCGGCAAACAAGTTGTCCGCTTTTTGTGCCTCACCGAACAGAAGGCCGTAGAAACGCATCCATTCGGCACGTCCCAATGCTGAAGTTTCCATGTAGTCTGCACATTCGATAATGGGGATGTTGAGTTTCTCCACCCGTCCGTATCCGCCACTGTTCTCAAAAGGGGAGAGCATAATGGCATCGGGATGCAGGTCGATTATCTTTTCTATATCCGGGTTCATTCCATTCCCTACATCGACGATGCTTCCTGTGCGGCAGCCATCCTGCACTTCTTGCAGTTTGATATACTTCAAATCGCAGACTCCTCCAATACTTTTCAATGCACCAATCTGGTTGAGCAATCCGCAATGTACGGATGAGTAAACAACGGCCTTACTCAATGGCGTGCGGACAAGTGTCCCTTCCGGCAAGTCGGCAGGCAGGGACTTTTTTTTGTCAACCAAGACATAGGTGTGCAGTATCCGGGTCGTATCCCATGGATTGCGCAGACGGGCAATGGTATAGTCTTCGGTTGCAGACAGGCTGAGGTTTTCTGCATAACGCAAAGGGATTGCTTTTTCTGCTTCTATTACAGAAGAACTCTTGCTTTTTCCGCCGCAGGAGGAAAGAAGGGCAAGTAAGAAGATGAATAGGATTACTTGTTTCATGTTATTTTTTATAATATCCGCCGGTTTTACGGGAACCTTTGTATTCTATTAATTCTTTATCTTTCAGTGATCGTAAATAACGCTCTGTCGTAGCAGCTCCTTTTTGGATATATTCTGCAATTTCATATCCTTTTGCACCGGGTTTCTTTTCCAAGAAGGTGAGGATAAGGCTTTCAAGTTCGTTTATTCCCTCATTTATTCCCTCATCTTTGTTTACTCCCTCATCAGCGATTCTGTCTATTACTGAAATGAACTGCATACCTACCGGCTCATTAATGAATTTTATATTCGGCTCTTCTTGAAGTGCACGTATAATCCCCGAGCCCAGCCCGCGATAAGGCATCGTTTTAGCACAGAAATTAGCAATGAAAGGATTGCGTACTACGGCGCTTCCCAGTTTGATGCTTTCCACCGTCAACCCATCGGGAAGGCATCCCGGGCTGATAATCTCTACACGGTTATCAAAAATGAGTAATCTTATCGGTGCATTACGCGTATAATCACGATGTACCAAGGCATTCTGCAAGATTTCTTCTAATGCCACTTCTGATATTTCCAGTTTTCCGATAGAATTAAATCCTTGTCCTGCCTGTATATTATGAAGATTTGCTTTCAGAAAAGACATTCCCTTTTCAAATAATTCGGGCAGTGTGCCGGTGATATCTTTACTGTCCCGATAGTTGATACCTCCTATATCGTTACCAAAAAAAGAAACAGCTTTGATGACAAAAGTTGGACGGTACTGCTGAGGGTCTTTGCCGAAGAACAGCAGGCCTGCCAAAGTCATTCTGTCCTCTTTCATGATATGAAGGTTGTGTAAAAGTTCTGTGTATAGAATACCGAATGAATCTTTTTCGCGACCATATTCTTTGCGGATAAAGTTGTCCAAAGCATATCCGTTGATATCTTTTTCGGAAGTGAAAGGAATGGGTTGCTCGTCAGCGTACAGTATGCCGGAGCATTGGAATAAACGCATAATTTCACTATTCTCCATTACTTTGCGCTTATCCTCCCCTTGTTTAGTCCAGATTATCCCGTTCAAATCCTTGTAAGGTTTGTTATCACCTTCTGCTATGTGGGCGATAAGAAGGGAACGTTCATCTACAATAACGGTTTCCGTCTGTATATAGATAACCGGGCGAAGCAAGTTAGTGGCTATATTGGCCAAGATAGAATTGAGTTGCTGGATTTCCTGATAAGACAAGCCGATGATTTCTCCCGTTTTGTCTTTTATGCCGAATAGTATCATTCCACCACGAGCATTGGACATAGCTACCATTTCGGCGGCAATACTGTCTTGGTTGGGAAAGCATTCCTTGAATTGTACCGTACTGGTTTCTCCACATTTTATAATGAGCTGTAATTCTTTGCTGTTCATTTTCTAGGTTTGTTTGTGAATCCTGTACAAAAGTACGGTAAAAAAGTGAGGAAAGTTTTATGAGATTATTTAATTTATGAGGGAAATAATTGTAGTTTTGCTTCCTTCATCAAAAGTGAAGAGAAGCAAAACCATATTTTATTATTTCAGTAAGAAGGTTAATCCGCATGGACCTACCCCTACATTGTATTTGTTTGTAAATTTGCCGTTTGCCGAATATTCGTTTACATAGCCATCAGTGGTATAACTTGGCCATCCTCCAACCATATTGTAAGAACTGATATAAATGTTTCCGGTAAATGGATTGACTGCGATGCCACAAGGGCTATCAACAGGTTGATCTATTAAATTTTTTGTTTCATTTCCTGTTTTTGTATCTATACTGAAATAAGTATTTGCCGTTGCGCCATAAGGAGCATTGATAAGGTAAAGGGTATTATCTTTTACAGTCATTAATGTTGCTTCCGTTACATCTGTAACAACATTCATATTGTCAATTTTTTGTACTTTAGCTGATATGTCATTATAATTACCCATTGCTAAGACATATACGTTTCCTTCCGTAGTAGAACAAATTTTAGTGGGATTTAGTCCTACGGGTATTCTTTTTGCTTCTGTAAATGTCTTTAGGCCTATTTTAGAAACACTTTTTCCATTTGCATAATCTGCACCGTAATTCATTCCGTCTGAGTTAGCAACATACAGGTAGCCGTTGGCCACTGTCATCTCTTCTGGATTTGGACCAACGTTTAATGTTGCATCGATAGTTAGACTAAGGGTGTCGATACGGGAAACGTACCCATCATACATAGAAACATATACTTTTCCATTAGCAGCTATAATATCACGTGGACCTTCCCCTTGAGTGGATGTCGGAACAATCTGTTTGATGGATTTAGCTGTATTTTTGTCTACTATTTCTATAATATTTGAACCATATATGGCAATATACATTTTCGAACCGTACACTATTGCATCTTGAGGGGTACTTCCCAAACTTCTTTTGTTTATGTCAAAAAATACATTATTGCTTGCTGTTCCTTTTTCAAAGTTAATAAAAGAAAGTGTTCCATTAACATTGTTGCTAAGATTACCTGCATTAATAACGTACAAGCCTGTTGCCTCGGTTGGCGAAGTTACTTCGGGAGTCGTGTCGGGTTGTGAAGAAGGGTCTTCTTCCGGATCTCTAGGAACTTCGATCTCATTGTCATCATCGTTACAAGCACAGAACAGCGGAGCTATACTAAATAAGGCTGCTGCAAAAAATAAATGTTTGAATTTCATACTTATATAATTTTTAAAAATGAATACTGCAAGTTAGTTTATAGCTTCTACCCGGCATCGGGTAGCTTTTCACTATGTCATATTGTTTATTTCCCAAATTGATAATATCTCCCCGAAGATTGTATGTAAACTTCTTTATCTTGAAGCTGCGGTATAATGAAAGTCCGTATTCTATATATCCATCCATTTCATTACTTGGACGATTTTCGGAAGCAATATATCGTTTGCTCACACCTGTAGCATGAAGAGAAGCATTTATGAAAAGATTTTCCAAGGCTAAAGAAGCACCTGCGCTATGACGTGGGGTATATGCAATCTGATGTTTGTAATATACGACTTCCGGGTCTGTTTTATCTACTGCATATTGATAGGTATAGTTTCCAGTCAATAGTAAGGAATAATGTTTTGCAAGTTGGAAAGTGGTGTTTATATTGGCATCTACTCCCCAAATTTCTACTTTGCCTAAATTTACCATATTCCAGATAAACATATTATAGGGCATTGCCACAATTTTATCTTTTACCTTATTATAATACCCATCCAATGTCAGACTGATTGCTGGTAGCCAGCTTGTAAAGTTGTTCTGGTAAGTGATACCTATATTATATTGTTGAGCCTTTTCGGGACGAAGATCACGGCTACCCATCCGGTCAAAGTAGTTTTCAGAAAAAGTAGCCACTCTGAATATGTCTTTATAGGAAGCCCGAAGGTATAGCTGTCCGTCTGTACAAGGTTTCCATGAAAAAGAGAAGGAAGGGGATAATTTTCGCCGGTTCTCAGCTCCGTTTCCTTCTTTTGCACCATTAAGATATATCGATCCGAGTAGTATGGCAACAGCTGTTATGTTATCAGTTTGATATCGGAGAGTTGCTGTTTGTAATATAGAATGCCGGTAAGGGCTTGTATTGTTAGGAGTATTGGCATTTAGGTTATTATATATGTAATCTGTCGCATAAACCATGCTCCAGTGACTAGTCGGAGTATATAGTAATGCTCCTGATGTATAGTATTCTCGTTGGAAATAACGGTCGTTTAATTCTCCTCCGGGGTATTTTCCTCCTTCATCGTGGTAATGAGATTGGCTCCAGTTAAATTTCCCATTGATTAACAAAGAAAGATTATTTTCCCAATAAGTACGGTAATGTACTTGTGAAAAGAAATTTCGTTCGCGTAACTTCTCACGGCTTTTCGCGTTGTAAAGAATGACTGCACCGGGTAATTGCTGATTTGTATCGTAATAATAAATCTTTCCGTTCAGTGTGCTTCTGTTATTAGGGCTGATGTAAAGATTCAGTTCTCCTCTGTAGGTTTGAATGTTGTTGTTATAGCGTTTTTCTTTGGAAACATAATCTCCGTTGACTAAAGTGAAAGGATATAGGTTATCTGCCCTCATAAATTCACCAGTGGTAGATGCTGAAATCTTTTCGTTAAACTTTTGTTCGTAGCGGATAAGGGGATTAATCATCCCGAAAGAACCTGTCTTTATCTGTCCCGTCAAGTAATTTTTTTTGTTTGAAAAATCCGGGGATATGCTTTGTAATTTTAAGGCGGCAGCAGAAGCAACTGTACGTGCCGGTACAAAAATATCTTCATTGTCCCCAATGGTCAGTGAAATTTGCTGGATATTGTCAATAGAGAAACGAGACAAGTCTATTTGTCCGCTTTGACAATCACTGAGTGTAACCCCGTCATAAACTACGGCTGTATGTTTGGCTCCTAAACTCCGAACGGAGATAGTTTTCATTCCTCCTGCACCCCCATAATCCTTTATGTTGACTCCTGAGAAGCGACGTAAAGCATCAGCAATATCCGTAATGCCTTGTTGTTGCAATTGCTTCTTGTTGAGTTGTTGGAAGGGACTGCTACTTTTAACCTGTTGCTTGGTACGTTCAGCCGTAACCGTAACTTCGTCTATTTTATGCACTTTCCCGGTAATGGAATCTCCTTTCTCCTGTGCCTGTATTTCAAGCGGCAATAGGATAAAGCTGCAAAGCAGACAAAGCCATAGCTTATAAGCCTGGTTATTTCCTTTCATTTAAAAAAACATATTAATGAATAAATACCGCATTCTTACCGCTGCTCTTTCCTCGAAAGCGACGGTCGATGACTTTACGTTTTGCAGGTCTTCTGACTTACTCCTGTTTACTTGCCTTCCCACCTTAATTATATATACAGGCAGTGGCGTGAGTGAATAAGTAAACCTATCCCCTTATAGGGGTAGATGGAGCTCACAGCAGCGGGACTGTTCAGGACTTGCACCTGATTCCCTTTTCATCCGCTTCCTCGCATCAGTCGGAGGTACGCGGAACAAAACGTGGCAAAGATAGTTTGTTTGGATGAATAAGAAAAGGGAAATGATAAAAAATCCTTTTTTGAAATTAGTTGCAGATTTATTTCTTTCCCAGCAAAAGTAGGCGTGTGTAACGGTTCTTTTTTAGTGGCAAAACTACTTGATTCTATCCATGTTGAAGATAAAATGAAATAGTATTGAATAAAATAAAACTGATGCTTAACAACATTCAAATATTGATTCGCTTTATTCAATATAATCACTATATTTGTTAAATGAATAATCTTAAAATACGTAATAGATGAAACATTTGAATTTTATTTTAACCGGTTTATTTTTCCTGTGCGGTCTTTGTTGTCGGGCACAGGTGCTTCCTTTGGAAGAAAATGTGGTGTTGAACACCAAGGAAGGACAAATCAAAGGAAAACTGCTTTTGCCCGGTGGGATGAAAACCTGTCCGGTGGTGCTTATTATAGCCGGATCCGGACCTACGGATATGGATGGTAATTCAGCCATTGGCAATTTGAGGAATAATTCGTTGAAGTTCCTGGCAGAAGGCTTGGCGGCAAACGGCATCGCTTCCTTGCGCTTTGACAAGCGGGGGATAGGAACCAGTGCGTCGGCTGGTAAGGAGGAAGCGAAACTTCGTTTTGAAGATTATGTGAACGATGTAACTGGCTGGATTGATTACCTGTCGAAAGAGAAACGTTTTACGACGATCACGGTGGCAGGACATAGCGAAGGGGCGCTGATTGGAATGTTGGCCTGTCAGAACCGGCCGAAGGTGAAAGGCTATATCTCGATTGCCGGTGCGGGTCGTCCTGCCTACGAGATTATAGAGGCGCAAGTGACCGCTCAACAGAATCCGGAAGCGGTGCGGAAAGAGGTGGCATCCATTAACGGGTCTTTGAAAAACGGCAAGGAAGTGAGTGACGTGCCGGCTTATCTGCAATCATTGTATCGGGCTTCTGTCCAGCCTTATTTGATTTCCTGGTTCAAGTATAATCCCCGGACGGTGATTGCTTCCGTCAAAGTGCCGGTTCTCATTGTTCAGGGTAAAAATGATATTCAGGTATCGGTGGAGGATGCCGAATTTCTGAAAAAGGGTTGCCCGGCTGCCGAGCTGCTTTTGATTGATAAGATGAACCATGTGCTGAAAGATTGTGAGTCAAAGGCCGTACAGCAGCAGATGCTTACTTATGGGAATCCTTCTCTGCCGGTGAACAATGCTTTGATAGCTTCTGTCAGTACATTTGTGAAAAAACTGAAATGATATGGGAGAAATAAAGAAACGTTTGCCGTTGCAATGCCCTGCGTGTAATGCACCGTTGAGGGTGGGTAGGCTTTTCTGTGGAGAATGCCGCACGGAAGTGTGCGGAGATTTTGAACTGCCTGTGCTGGCACGGCTTTCAGATAAAGAGCAGCAGTTTATTCTTGCGTTTGTCAAATCGAGCGGAAGTTTGAAGGGCATGGCGAAAAGTATGGGGGTCAGTTACCCTACGGTGAGAAATATCTTGGACGATTTAATTGATAGACTTTCTAAAATGGATGAGTAATGGGAAATAAAATGATAGGCAAAGCGGTGAATCAGTTTATACAGATTGCCGGTATGTGGGCATTGGTATGGGGAGCGTTGGGGGGCCTCATTTCGGTCCGGTCCCAATCCTGCCTGGTGGTGTTATGCGGCAGAGCATCTGATTGTGTGGCTGTTGTGCCATATGTTGATAAATCATTTTTATGGATAAAATAAAAAAGAGGATGCAAAAAGTCTTGTTGGAGCTTTGACATCCTCTTCTATGTTATACTGATGCGTTATTTAATCTTTTCTCGAATCTTGCTAAGATAGGCACGCATCCCCGCAGCATCTTTCTTGTTGATGATATCCAACAGCTCATTTAATTCTGTACGGATACCTTCTACCTGTGCCGGGGTGCGGGGATTGAATAAAATTTCCTGCAACAGGTAGTCGTCTTCGCTTAGTACTCCTTTAGCTATCTTCATGTGGCGTTTGAAAGTAGTACCGGGAGCGTCCTGATGCTTCATCACTGCCGCAAAAACAAAAGTGGAAACAAAAGGGATAGACAGTGAATAGGCCACTGTCTCATCGTGCTCGTCGAAGGTATACTCAAAGATATTCAGACCAAGGTTTTGGTATAAGTCTTTGAAGAAGATTTTACCCAAATGGTCGCCTTCGCTGATGATGATGGCATTTTCGGTGCTCAGTTTGTCTAGGTTGGCAAATGTGGGACCGAACATGGGGTGAGTAGACACATAACGGAATCCGCATTGGTCATAAAATTCTTTCAGTCCGGTCTTTACCGAGGCAATATCGCTGATGATGCAATCCTTGGGGAGAGCAGGCAATACTTGGTGAAAAGCATCCAGTGTATATTTCACGGTTGCCGCATTGATAACCAGTTCGGGCTTGAATTCTTCAATCTCTTCGAGTGTGGTATATCGGTAGGTATTGTAAACAAAACGAAGGCGTTTCGGGTCTACATCAAATACGGCGGTTTCGTGCTGGAAGCTCAATACATCGGTAAAGAAGGAGCCCATTTTACCGGCTCCTAAAATTAATATTCTCATCGGTTTACTTATTTATGATTTCCATTTGTTGCCTTACGCTTTCTTCGTGGATGGCTTCGAATACTTTTTTAATGAAATCTGAGTCCATGCCGCACAGTGAGCCTTGTGCACCGCGCTTGTCTAGAATTTCATTGTAACGGCCTGTCTGCAGAATGGTCATATCATGTTCTTTCTTGAATGTACCGATTTCACGGCAGACACGCATACGTTTTGCCAATACCTCGATAATCTCATTGTCGCAATCATCGATTTGGTTACGCAGTTCGCCCAGGTTTTCGGTGGTTTGGGTTTCTTTGCGGATGACTAGCAGATTTAGGATATAGTCCAGCACATCGGGAGTGACTTGTTGGGCGGCATCGCTCCATGCACAGTCGGGATTGCAGTGTGATTCTACGATTAAACCGTCAAAACCTAAGTCCATCGCCTGCTGGCAGAGGGGAGCTACCAACTCGCGCTTGCCACCGATATGGCTGGGATCACAGAAAATCGGTAGTTCGGGAATGCGGCGACGCAATTCGATAGGGATATGCCATTGAGGCAGGTTACGGTAAATCTTTTTATCATAAGAAGAGAATCCGCGATGGATAGCACCCAGTTGCTTCAAACCTGCATTATTGATGCGCTCGAAAGCTCCAATCCACAATTCAAGGTCAGGGTTGACAGGGTTTTTAATCAATATAGGAATGTCCACACCTTTCAGAGCATCAGCAATTTCCTGCACGGCAAACGGGTTGGCAGTGGTGCGTGCGCCAATCCAAAGCACATCAATACCTGCCTTTAAACATTCGTAAACGTGTTTGGCTGTAGCCACTTCGGTGGCAACATACATACCGGTTTCCTGTTTCACACGTTTCAGCCATGCCAGGCCATCTACACCGATGCCTTCGAAACCTCCCGGTTTGGTACGCGGTTTCCAAATGCCGGCACGGAAAATCTTGATGCCTTTATTGGCCAGCATGAGAGCTGTATCCATAACTTGCTGTTCTGTTTCGGCACTACATGGGCCGGCGATAATCATCGGGCGTTTTTTTTCAATTCCCGAAAGTTCGATGGGTTTTAAATCTAATTCCATAATCTGATATTTTGTTTTGTTACATTATCTTTTTAATTCTTTCCAGTGCTTCAGCCAGTTTTTCTTCTTTGGCACAGAGGGAAATACGTATATAGCGTTTGCCGTTACTGCCGAAGATGAAACCCGGAGTGATGAACACACGTGCTTCGTGCAAAACTTTTTCGGTCAGTTCTTCCACGTCATTGTAAGATTCGGGAATACGTCCCCAAAGGAACATACCTACCTGATTGGGATCAAAGCTACAACCGAGTACTTTCATAATCTCTTCTGCCAGTTGGCGGCGGCGGCTATATACATTGACGTTCGCTTCTTCGTGCCATTCCACACTATTGTTGTAAGCTTGTGCGGCGGCCAGTTGCATGGGGCGGAAAGTTCCTGAATCAATATTACTCTTTATTTTCAATATCCATTGTACAAACTGCGCATTGGTGGCAAGCATTCCCACACGCCAGCCGGGCATATTGTGGCTCTTGCTCATAGAGTTGAACTCGATACAGCATTCTTTGGCTCCGGGCACATTGAGAATACTCAGTGGTTTTTTGTTCAGAATAAAGCTGTATGGGTTGTCGTTTACAATCACAATATTATGGTGGCGTGCAAAGTTTACCAGCTTTTCATAAAGTTCCATCGTGGCGTTCGCTCCGGTCGGCATATTGGGATAGTTGGTCCACATAATCTTGACGCGGCTCAAGTCCATCTTCTCCAGTTCATCAAAATCGGGTTGCCAATGGTTGTCTTCGCACAGGTTGTAGTTCACAATCTCACTGCCCAATATTTTATTTAAAGAGGTGTAGGTAGGATATCCCGGATTGGGAACTAATACTTGGTCACCAGGATTGACCAATGCCAACGTCACATGCAGGATACCTTCCTTGGAACCGATCAGAGGCTGGATTTCTGTCGCCGGATCAAGATCGACGTGATACCATCGTTTATACCAGTCGGCCATAGCTTTGCGTAGTTCGGGGATGCCGACAGTAGGTTGGTATCCGTGAACATCGGGGCGTTTTGCTTGCTCGCACAGTACTTGCACGGTTTCTTCCGAAGGAGGCATGTCAGGGCTTCCGATGCCCAAACTGATTACATTCTTACCTTCGGCATTCATTTGTGCCACTTCTTTCAGTTTACGGCTGAAGTAGTATTCGCTAACATTCGCCAGACGGTTTGCCGGCTGAATATTATATGGTTGATGTTCCTTCTGCATATTCTCCTAATATTTTAAGTTCTTTTGTCAATGGTGAAACGGCGTCGATAGATTGCTTGTATCTTAAATAATCATTGAAGATCACGTCTACGTAGAACAGATATTCCCATTCTCGGCCTATAATCGGTAATGATTGAATCTTGGTCAGGTTTATTTTATAGAAAGAAAAGATAGAGAGCACTTGCGACAGGCTTCCTTCGTTGTGAGGGAGGGAGAAAACGATGTTGGCTTTGTTTACTTTCGAACGTTCACGTAAGTCATCGGCTTTCCATGGGTCGGCCACTACAAGGAAACGCGTGAAGTTGTGTTTGTTTGTTTCGATGCCTTCTTCCAATACTTTCATTCCGTATAGATCGGCGGCATATTTGGAACAGATGGCGGCATGACCTTTCAAGTTTTCCCGTTTGATGGTTTCTGCACTTCCTGCTGTATCTTCCGTTTCTACTATCTTCAGTTTCGGATGTTGCATCAGGAACTCTCGGCATTGTGCCAAGGCAACGGGGTGGGAGTTTACTTCGGTCAATGTATTCCAGTCATCGTCGGGCAGACACATGAAACTGTGCTTGATGCGTAGTTTGTGTTCTCCGATAATGGTCATTCCACTTTCGCGCAGCAACTCATAGTTATGCAACAAGCTTCCTGCAATGGTGTTCTCGATAGCAAGCATACCAATGACATTGCTATCCTGTTTCATATTCGAAAAGATTTCTTCGAATGTGGAGCAGCAGATTAGTTCGATTTCTTCACCTGGGAAGAATTTGTGGGCGGCAATGTCATGATATGAGCCCGGTACACCTTGTATTGCTATCTTTTTCATTCGCTATTGTATTATAAAAAAATCCCGCTTCTGCCGGAAGCGGGATTTCGTTGTTATTATCACATTGATTTATTCGTTGTTTAACGTATACATACAAATTCCCGCTTCACTTTGTTGCTAAAGTAAAAGTAATAAAAGAAGAAAAAGTATGTATTGTATAATGCTTTCATTTTGTTCTTATTGTTATTGAATACGCTGCAAAAGTAATATATTTCTAGCAAAAACAAATAAATAAGAAGTTTTTTTTCAATTTTTTTTTTAGACAGTGCCTGTTTGGCTCCTGCTTTCCATAATTCCTGGCATCTGTTGTAAAGCCCAATCTACTAATCCTTCTATATGTGGTATTAAGCTTTTCCCTCTTTCTGTCAGTTCATATTCTACTCGTGGCGGAACTTCGGCATATACTCTCCGGCTCACTAGTCCGTCAGTTTCCAGTGTGCGCAGGGTTACAGTCAGCATGCGTTGTGAGATATCGGCTATTGTCTTATGAATATCGCAAAATCGCATGGTTCCGTTAGCATTTAATGTGATAAGAACTAGCATAGACCACTTATCACCAAGCCTGCACAATACATTCCGTACAGGACAATTATCATCCGGATGAAAATTTTTCATTTTTTAATATTTCCTATTTCCTTGTCGTTCAACAATGGTTACCTCTATGTAAGTTCCTTATCTACAGGTGCCTTCTTGTTTTTTGGAAGAAGGATACTTACATTTGTATCACAAAAGTAATAAACTTACTAAAGATAACTATTGTTTTACTAGATAAATTTATTGTTTCACTTATAATTAGTTAAGATTATGGCAAAGAAAGTAGCTGTTTTAGCAGTAAATCCGGTGAACGGATTCGGTTTGTTCCAATATTTGGAAGCGTTTTTTGAAAATGCTATATCCTATAAGGTGTATGCAGTGGCGGAAACAAAGGAAATTAAAACAAACTCGGGTATTGAATTGGTGGCCGATGATGTGATTGCAAATCTTATAGGGCATGAGGATGATTTTGATGCTTTGGTTTTTGCCTGTGGGGATGCGGTTCCTGTATTCGCTCAAAATGCGGATAAGCCTTATAATGTGGACTTGATGTCGGTCTTGAAAGCATTTGCTGGGAAAGGAAAGATCCTGATAGGTCATTGTGCTGCAGGCCTGTTGTTTGATTTTGCTGGAATTACAGAGGGAAAGAGATTAGCTGTGCATCCTTTGGCAAAACCGGCTGTAAGTAAAGGGATGGCTACTGATGAAAAATCGGTTGTTGATGGTAATTTTTATACAGCACAAAGTGAAAACTTTGTTTGGACAATGATGCCTCAGGTAATTGAAGCCTTGAAAAAATAAGGGAATTAATGTCGCCCAATGTAGAAATTTCCTATATTTGGGCGACAATTCCTAAAAATAGAAACAATGAGATACAATTTTGATAAAGTGATAGATCGCAGCGGTACGTCTGCTGAGAAAGTAGAAGGGCTGAAGCATATTTGGGGACGTACGGATTTGATTCCTTTATGGGTGGCTGATATGGATTTTGCCACAGCTCCTTTTGTAACAGATGCTATCCGTAAACGTTGCGAAAATGAAGTTCTAGGGTATACAGGTAAACCAGATAGCTATTATAATGCGATTATAAACTGGGTAAAACAGCGTTATGATCTGGTTGTGGCCAAGGAAATGATAAATTTTGTTCCCGGCATTGTACCAGGTATCGGTATGGCTATGAATTGTTTTACTCAGAAAGGGGATAAGGTAATGATTCAACCTCCTGTTTATCATCCTTTTGCATGGGTTACTACTCGTAATGAGCGCACTTTGGTTACCAATCCGTTAAAATGGGAAAACGGCATGTATCGTATGGATTTGGATACTTTTCGTGAACAGATTAAAGGTTGTAAGCTGTTTATTTTATGTAATCCTCATAATCCGGGTGGCGTTGTGTGGACTGAAGCAGAGTTACGAGCGATAGCTGATATCTGTTATGATGAGAAAGTATTGGTCTTCTCGGATGAAATTCATGCGGATTTGACTTTACCTCCTCATACACATCGTCCTTTTGCTACTGTCAGTGAAAAGGCTCGAATGAACTCTGTTACTTTTATGTCTCCTAGCAAGGCTTTTAATATGCCGGGACTATCTGCCTCACATGCTCTTATTTTTAATGAAGATTTGCGTAAACGTTTCCGTATCTATATGGATGCCGGTGAGTTGGATATGGGACATGTCTTTGCTTTTCTTTCTGTTGAGGCTGCTTATAGTCATGGTACGGAATGGCTTGACCAATGTTTGGCATATATACAAGGAAATATAGATTTTGTAGACGATTTTTTGAAAAATCATGCACCTAAAATCAAGGCCATTCGTCCGGAGGCTTCTTATTTAGTTTGGCTGGATTGCCGTGAACTGAAGTTGAGCCAGAAAGATTTGAATGAATTCTTTGTAGATAAAGCGCATTTGGCATTGAATGACGGGGAGATGTTTGGTAAGGAAGGTATTGGCTTTATGCGTTTAAATGTGGCAAGTCCGCGTTGTATCATCGAAAAGGCGATGAAACAACTGGCGGATGCTTATCAACTATATATAAAGTGATTATTTTAAGTATTGCGTCTTGAAAATATTCACGCATAAAATGAAGATGGATAACAATAACGGTCCGAATATGACACCCATGAATCCGAATAAAGAAAGTCCGATGACTACTCCAAAAATGGTGATGAGTGGATGGGTGTCTGCCATCTTCTTTTGCAGAATAAAACGGATGAGATTATCAATGTTTGTTACAATTAATCCACAATAAAGAAGTAATCCGATGGCATGTGTCCAATCTCCTGAAAGAGCAAGATAGGCAGCTAGCGGGAACCATACCAATGCTGTTCCTACAATAGGAATGACGGTGGCAAAGCAGGTCAGGAAGCCAAACAATAGCGCGCTGGGTACATCAAATAAATAGTAACCTAATGTAGCTATTCCTCCTTGAATGACTGCTAGTAAGGGAATACCTATCGCATTACTCCTTACAATCATATTAATTTCTTTCAGTACATTTTTTTTGTTTGTATCGCTGAAAGGAAGTAACTCATAGATATATTTTTCCATTTGAATTCCGCCAATTAGCATGAAATAGAGAACAAAGACCAATACGAAAGCATTAACGGCAAAGCTACTGATACTTCCCATCAGAAACTGTCCGATGGCAGGAAGAATTGAGGCTATGGATGAAATGTTTTCCGCATTTAGTAAGTCATATCCCGTCTTGGTATGGAGCCAATCGGCAAGATTGGTTACCGTATGGATAAAACCTGTCGTATCTACGTTTACCGTCTGTAATTTATTGATCAATAACCATACGGCCAATGATAAAGGTACAAGAAAGCACATAATAGCTTCTATCAAGAGTAAAATGGCTGTAATGCTTTTTTTGAAATGCTTTTCTTGGGTAAGATAAAACATTTGTTTTCTTACCATAATGTAAATGGTGCATGCTCCTAAAATACCTCCCATGAAAGGAGACATTTTTATAAATAAAATAAGTCCTAATCCCAGTATAATGGTGATAAGGGAGTATTTCCAATATTGTTCTTTTACGCTCATGTGTTTTTTGCTTATTTTGTATATAAATAAACAATAAAACGAATTGAAATGTTCCGCTTTTAAAACGGAACATTCTTAGTCATGTTTTCATAATTATTGTATTGACCGCTAATATTAATTTCATTTTCAGGAGCCAGTTCTATTGCTTTCTTCATATCTTCCACAGATCCGTCTTTGTCTCCTTTAAGTAATTTGATACGTCCTCGTTCATGATATGCTTTGGCAAAGTTTGGATTGATTTCAATGGCTTCATCATATATAGCCAATGCTTTGTCAAAATCTTTGTTTGCCAGATATAGTTCGCCTGACAGGATATAGGCCTTTTCATTGAACGGATTGAGTGACAATACTTGATTAAAACATTCTTGTGCTTGTTCCGGTTCATTGGTGGCGGCTAGAATTTCTCCTTTCAAGAGCAAGGCTTGTTCGTCGTCGGGATTGAGGCTGAGTAACTTTTGTATATCTTCAGCAGCATCTTTTGCTTGTTTCATTTTCCAAAGTACTTCAGCGCGTAGCTGGTATGCTTCGGTATAATCTTCTTTCAATACGATAGCTTTAGTCAGCATGGCAATGGCAGTGATATCATCTTTCATGCCGATAGCTGCTTTTGCTGTCAAATAGAAAGATAGGGGGTTCTTATTATCTAAAACCAAAGCTTTTTGGCAGGCATCTTTCATATTTTCGTAATCTTCCTGCATATAGCAGATGCCAGCTAGTGAAAGGAAGGTGTTTACTTGTTCAGGATCTTTTGTAGCCATGCGGTCTAGTGTGATACGGGCGTCATCTAGTCGGTTCGCCTGTGTATAAGCAGTGGCTAGCAGGCTGAGAGTTTCTAATTCATCGTTGATGGCAACTGCCTCTTCAAAACATTTAATGGCATAAGGTAGTTTACCCATACGTTGGGCGCGGATGCCATCGTATTTTAAAATCTCGAAGTTCTTTTTATCATTTTTCTCTTTTTCGGTTTCGGGGATGTTGTTTCCGCCGAATAAGGATTTAAATAAGCCCATAATTTATAGTTGTTTTATTTGTCTATTGTTATAATAAATCGTCTGAGGTAAATTTCTTGTTCCTGATGCTGCATGTTGGTAAAACGTACTGCCTTTATTGGTTTCTGTTGTAAACTGGCAGTCAGTAGGTTCTTTTCTTGTGTAAAGTTTACTTTACTCCAATCTTTTCCATTTGCAGATATCTCAAGGCTTCCCCAAGTTGCGATTTCCGGTTTCCCGAAATCTATCTCTATATTTTCTCCGGGATAAACTTGATCCAGTTCGATAGTCAATGAACCATTACCGGGCCATTTGATAACTTCCAGCGCCGGAGAAATCTGAATGCGGTTTATCTTTACCTGTAAAGGTAAGTTCTTTATCTGACTGATATCGCTTATTAGTTTATGCGGCATATAGTCGGTTTCAGCATTCAGCAGTGTACTATATTTTTGGTTATAGCATTGCGTGACGGTGGCGAAAGTTTGATCAATCAATGGCTTGATTACCCTTCCTGCTGTCTTTATACCCGGCTGGTAAGGGTTTTGGTTGTATGTCTGGTCAATTTGAAACATTTGTTGTTGCAAGGCTTTCACGTGCTTGTATTTACGCATAAATAAAGATTGGTCATTTTTGTCGTATGCTTTGACCATTGCCAATACTTCATTTCCGGTTTCTCCCAATAGTTTGAATTGATAAAGCCAAGGCATGATTTCTACTATAATCGGATTTTTATCAGCATGGGCGACTAAAATATCACTTGATTCAATCATCTGGCTGAAGGTTTCTTGTAGAATAGAGAAATCTTTTTCAGTGTAAGTTTTATTTTTTATGTAACTTTCAGTAAAGCTTTGCGCTGTAGGTTGGAGATTTACAGATTCCTCTCGGCGATATTTATGTCCATTGGGACCCAAGTCCGAATTGTGGGCAGCAAAGAATTCCAATTCAGTGGCTGCATCGGGCAAAATGTTCATAATAGCATCTTTCCAAGTTTTTTCACTGTTATATTTTTGGGGATTCCAAGCGTATGAGGCTACACTATAAATAGCTATTTTAGAAGCCTCGGCATGTTCCATCGGATTAGTTACAAAGCCAGACATCTGATGGGCTATTTGAGTATCGTTTCCATATACTGGTCCCATGAGCAGATGATCTCTAACGTAATCGGAAACAGGAAAGTTCCACCATATATATGCCGGACGTTTAATCCGGTCGTTTATCCATTGAATACCATCTTGGGTAATATCGGAAATAACTCGGTCTCCTGTCCACATAATTTGTATGGATGGATTCAGTTTGTCTCCTAAAGTCGTAAGATATCCTTTAGCAGGGTCGGACCAACTTTTATTGTATTCCGTGGGACACATGATAAGGGGAGTTACATCTGGTTTTACTTTTACAAAATGTTCATCTATGTAGTTCAGCAGTTCTGCTTGTTTCACAGGGTTAGTACCTTCTCCTGAAATATCATCAAAGAAGACGGCAAAAGAACGGACACCGAGATGATACATCTTTTCAAATTTTGCCAATAATAGTTCACGGTCTTCCTTATTCCATTTGATGTCTTGCCCTGGATGGATGGCCCAAACAAAATCTATTTCGTTTTCTTGGGCTACTTTTACTAATTCCTGTAATTGTTTTGCTTCTTTTTCGGGGTAAGGCAAGCGCCAGTTGGGAGAACTATGGTAAGGATCATCTTTAGGACCGTATATATAGGTGTTCATTTTGTTTTCACCATAAAATTGAAGTTGGCGAAGACGGGCATTATGGCTCCAGGGAGTCCCGTAAAATCCTTCTACGACACCACGGTAGCATATGGCCGGATAGTCTTGTATCTCTATTATCGGTAATTGGTTATCTTTGAGCAATTGTTTTAAGGTTTGCAAGGCATAGTAGGTTCCACGTTCATCGTTCCCTGCCAGAATTATTTCCTTATTATTGATGGATAGATAATAACCTTCCTTTTGGTTGGGGATTTGACGAGTAAACTTGCGGATAGACTTGTCTCCTTTTTCTCCAATATAAATGCGCAAACCGGTATTGGCCGGGTGTTTTCCACCTAATAAATCTTTTAATTCTTGTACGGCATATGGATTAGCTTCAGTTTCTCCCAAGAGCTGGTAAGTTTCAGGTAAATTGATTTGTCCGCCTTGTTTGGAAACTTGTTGAGGGATGGGCTGTACATCTATGTTTTGGGCAAAGATAGTACAACCGGTAAAAAGACAAATGATTGCCAGATGCATTTTTTTCATATTCTGTTGGGGTAAAAGGTTAATAAATCAATGGCAAAGATACGATTTATACAGAAAGAATTCCATTTTTTAATTGTATTATTTCTTCGGAAAGTAGGTAGGAGAGTACCTTTTCCGCTTTTTCACGATTGCTATTCAATTGGTTCAGTAGTTCTGAAACAGGCATGGCGTTTGCCTGTAATAGCTGTTTGATTTGTTTTTCCAATTCTTGAAATTCCCCCTGTTTTATTCCTGAATGATGTTTGTTAAGGCATACATCACATTGTCCGCAGTTGTGTTCGTTCTTTTCTCCAAAATATCTGAGTAGCATTCGGCTACGACATTTATCATCGGCTGTGGCATATTCTATCATAGCCTTGATTCGGGTGGTATAGCTTTTTTTTCGGTCTTCGTATATTTCCCGAGTTAGGACAAGGCGATTCTTTTCTTGCCGTTCACGGGTATATATAATATAAGGTGTCTTTTTCCGTGGAATGTAATGTATGATATGTCTACGAGTTAGCGTCAGTAGAATTTCATAGATTCGTTGGCGGGTTAATCCGGAACGGATTACTAAGGAATCTTCGTTAATATAGGCATAATCAGTAAATAATCCTGTATAAGAACGCAAGATGATGTTTATCAGTTTCTCTGTATCTGTATCATTCTCGTGTAGTTTATAGAGTTCGTCGCGTTTCATAGTGAAAAGAATACGTGAAGCATTATCTTGCTCGTCCGTATATTCTAAATATCCGGCACGGGTCAGAATCTTTAAAGCGCTGTCTGCTTGTACGGGGAAATGTTTGAAGTTACGACAGAATTCATCCAAGTTAAAAGCAAAGGTGCAACCTATACCGTCTCCCATGGCCATTTGAAAATAGTAGTTGATATCTTCGTACACTTTTCGGATATAATCCTTGTCGGGAAATGTATCACTGATACGTTTGTTGAGAGTGGTTTTATCACTTTGGGCGTATAGCAGAACAGCATATGCTTTCTGCCCGTCACGCCCTGCTCGTCCGGCTTCTTGAAAATAGGCTTCAGGAGAATCAGGCATATCTATGTGGATAACGATACGTACATCTGGCTTGTCGATACCCATGCCGAAAGCGTTGGTTGCTACCATAGTACGGCTTTCTCCGGTGAGCCAGCTTTTTTGACGTTGATCTTTTACATCATTATTCAAACCGGCATGATAGAAAGTGGCAGTTATGCCGTTATTGACCAGTAGTTCGGCAATTTCACGTGTGCGTTTCCGGTTGCGGGTATAGACAATGGCGCAGCCGGGCACACTATTTAAAATATGTAATAGCTCTTCCTGTTTATTTTCTGTAGGACGTACAATATAAGCCAAGTTTTTTCTTTCGAAACTCATTCGGAAAACCTGACTGTTTTTTTTAAAGTTTAGTTTTGTTTGAATATCTGTTACTACTTCCGGAGTGGCAGTTGCTGTCAGTGCCAATATAGGTATGTCAGGAAGGAGTTCTCGAATTTCTGCAATTTTCAGATAAGCAGGGCGGAAATCATATCCCCATTGAGATATACAGTGTGACTCATCTACTGTGATCATACTTACCTTCATGTTCCGTAGTTTGTTACGGAATATTTCAGTATCCAGTCTTTCCGGAGAAATATAAAGGAATTTATAGTCGCCGAAGATACAGTTTTCCAATGCAACGATGATCTCTTCGCGCGTCATGCCTGAATAAATTGCTAAAGCTTTGATACCCCGGCCGCGTAAATTGCGTACTTGGTCCTTCATCAGGGCAATAAGAGGTGTGATAACTAAACATAATCCGGGTTGTGCTAAAGCTGGTACTTGGAAGGTAATGGATTTGCCACCACCGGTAGGCATCAATCCTAGCGTGTCGTGACCGTTGCCTATACTTTCAATGATTTCTTTCTGTATGCCTCGAAAGTTATCATATCCCCAATATTGTTTTAGAATTTCTTTATAGGTCATTGGAAGGAGAATAAGAAAATTATGTCAAAACCCCAATGACTTGTCATCTTATTATTCTGATAAGTATCTGATAACGTCATTAAAGTTTTGACATATTTCAAAGATAAATTTTTACCATTATTCCTCACTGGGTTTTATATCTTCTATTTGCAATTGTACTTCACCACGCTTGTGCGTATTCTCTTCAATGGTATAACAAATATCAAAAGAACGTTTGGTCTTAATATAGCGTGCTTGTGAACTTTGTCCGAAAGCGATGCCATTCATCACATTGTTTGATTTATTGTCTACCAATTCCAACTTGATATGCTCCTGATCACGACCTACTACTTTGCTGGTACCATAATCATATACATTATGTGTACAAAAGATAGGTTTGTGGTTGTCTGGTCCGAAGGGATTGAACTTTTTCAGGTCGGCATGGAACTTCGGAGTGATATCCCGGAAGTCAATTTCTGCATCAATATCTATTACAGCACTAGTCTGTTCCGGCAAAATATGTTCTGTGACATAGGTCTCAAAACGGCGGGTGAATTCTTCCACATTTTCCACTTTCATGGATAGTCCTGCAGCGTAAGTGTGTCCTCCAAAATTTTCCAACAAGTCACGACAATATTCGATAGCTTTGTAAACATCGAAACCTGATACGGAACGGGCAGAACCAGTTGCTAGATTATCTGTACGGGTTAATACAACTGCCGGGCGATAATAAATCTCTGTAAGGCGTGAAGCTACGATACCGATAACACCTTTGTGCCACGCTTCATTATAAATGACAATGGAACGCCGGTCTGCTAGTCCTTCCAAGTGGTCTACAATTTGGTTGGCCTCTTCGGTCATGGTCTTATCCAGATCTTTACGGGTTTCATTGTATTGGTTGATTTGGTTGGCTTTCTCTAATGCTGCCGAGAAGTCCTTTTCTATGAGCAATTCCACCGCTTCTTTTCCGTTCTGTATACGTCCGGATGCGTTGATGCGCGGACCTATCTTGAATACGATATCACCTACGGTAATTTCTTTTTCTGATAATCCGCATACATCAATAATAGCTTTCAGACCTACACTGGGATTGGAGTTCAACTGCTTTAAACCATGATGTGTCAGCACTCGGTTCTCTCCCATGATAGGTACGATGTCTGATGCTACACTGACAGCAACCAAATCTAATAAAGGAGTTAGTTGATGAAATTCAATGCCATTATTCAAAGCGAAAGCCTGCATGAATTTGAAGCCTACACCACACCCTGAAAGATGATCGTAAGGATACGTATTGTCTGCCCGTTTGGCATTCAGAATAGCTACGGCTGGTGGCAATATATCATCAGGTACATGGTGGTCGCAGATGATGAAATCGATACCTTTTTCTTTTGCATAAGCAATTTCCTCTACGGCTTTAATACCGCAATCTAACACAATAATAAGTTTTACACCTGTTTCACAGGCATAATCCACTCCTTTTACTGATACTCCGTAGCCCTCATTATATCGGTCGGGAATATAGTAGTCAATGTTCGAATAGAACTGCTGGAGAAATTTGTATACCAATGCTACAGCTGTTGTACCGTCTACATCATAATCTCCATAAACCATGATACGTTCTTTCCTGCCCATAGCTTGATTGAGCCGTTCTACGGCAATGCTCATATCCTTCATCAGGAATGGGTCGTGTAGCTCGTTAAGCTGGGGACGGAAAAATCTTTTAGCCTCTGCTGCTGAGGTTATACCTCTTTCCAGCAACAGCTTACAAAGAATCGGGCTGATCCCTGTTTCCTTTGCTAATGCTTTAGCTGCTTCTGTCTGTTCTTGGCTTGGAGGTTGATAATTCCATTTGTGATTCATTTTATATATTGTTTTTTCTTTTTTCTGCTCTCGGAGACGGGATGATACCATTTTCTAGTTATACTTACCCAATCAATCCGTAAAGTTAGGAAAAAACAAATAAAAAAACCGCTAATTCCATATATATTTTATGGAATTAGCGGTAAAGTATTGTATAGTAGCGGATTATTTGATGCCTAATTTTTTAGCAATTTCTTTAGGCAGTGCATTTTTATTGACTACGATATTCATGGTTTTGTAACGAACGAATGCTTTTGAGGCGTACCATAAGCCTTCGTATTTTCCAGCTTTTCCCCAAGAATTCTTTACCATATAATAGTCATTTCCTTCTTGGTCTTTAGCTATACCGTAAATCAACATGCCATGATCGTCGGTTGTTTCCCAATTGTCATATGCTTCCTGGCGTTCTTCTTGTGTACACCATTTCTGAGGTTGTGGTTTGGTGTTCAGTTTCTTTTCTTCCGGTTTCATTTTCAACCAATGAGCCATGTCTGACCCACTTAGTTCTTGCACTTTTTCCGTGTCGGGCATAACAGCTACGCCATCACGTGTAAAACCTTGTTCACTGACATCAGATCCCCATGCGATTGGATAGCCGTTATTAATGGCATTGTCAAAAACCTGCATGAATTCATCAATGGGAAGGTTGTATGATTGTCCCCAACGCCAGTTGTCTTGAATTTCAAGGACAAATGGTTCGTAGAACGGATGGTGGGTATACGAGGTTAATGAAATGTAATCATTTGGATTTAATCCTGTTGATTCGAAGAATGAATGGGGAGTGTATTCTTTTCCTTTATAAGTGAATTTTTCAGGGCATTTACCTAAATAGATATCATGAATAGCGGCAATGGCCTTTTTCCATAATGGATTATGGTTATTATCTGTTTGGAGTTTGCGTAATTTTCCTTTGGCTATTGCTGCTACTACAGCATCCGATACGGCTGTAAGTTCTGTATGGTTACTTAGTGTATCACCATACATGACTCCCGGACGCATAACTTCTTCGGGCACCAGACCAAATTTTTTCATTCCATAGATAACGTCATAGAATGATCCTCCTTGGGAAAAAGATACATCTCCATGAGTACGTACGGCGGCATCAGCTCGATCCAAATAAGTTTGGTGTACGATGTACATTTCAGAAAAGTCGTATTCTCCTTTTCCCATACGAAGTAATTCTGATTCTAGAAAGGCCATACTGGAATAGCACCAGCAAGTACCGGCACGGCTTTGGTTCTTGACAGAAGTAATAGGCAGTTCTTTTACTGTAGTGAATACAAACCCTTCTTCCTTTGGCTCTTCTTTTTGTGCATCTTGTGCAAAGAGGCTTATACTGCATAAACCTAATGCTGCTAATAATGTAAATCTTTTCATTTTAGAAATAAAAGTTTTGTTTGTTATGTTACTCATTCATAATAGTTTCTACTTCTTCGATAGTGATAGGGATGCGTTTCTCGCCAGTGAAACGGGAGCCTTCCGAAGTAATCAAAATATCATCTTCCAAGCGGATGCCTCCAAAATCTTTGAATTTTTCAATAGCATCAAAGTTCAGGAAGTCTGTATGCATTTTCTCTGCTTTCCATTTGTCAATCAATGCTGGAATAAAATAACAACCCGGTTCATCAGTAATTACAAAGCCTTTCTGTAAGCGACGTCCCATGCGTAGAGAGGCTAGCCCGAACTGGGAAGAAGGACGGATTTCATCGTCATATCCTACGTAAATTTGTCCTAGGTCTTCCATGTCATGTACATCCAATCCCATCATATGACCTAATCCATGAGGCAGGAATAAAGCATGTGCACCAGCGGCAACAGCTTCTTCCACGTCGCCCTTCATGAGTCCCAGGTCTTTTAATCCTTGAACTAGCACTTTGCAGACTTCTAAGTGTACAGACATATAGGTTATACCTGGACGAGTAATTTCCAATGCTTTATCATGGCAAGCCAATACAATATTATACACATCTTTTTGCCGTCCTTCAAATTTGCCTCCCACAGGTACGGTACGTGTATGGTCTGAACAATAATTTGTGACTCTTTCAGCTCCGGCATCTGTTAGCATCATGCGCCCTGGCTCTAAGATATGGCTATGGTCATGGTTATGTAATGTCTCCCCATGTTGAGTCAGGATAGTGGCAAATGAAGTCATGCTTCCATAAGAAGCGGCGATGCCATCCAGTACTCCGGCGATATATTGTTCCTTTATTCCTGGTTTACATAGACGCATGGCGGTTGTGTGCATTTCATAACCAATATTACATGCCAAGTCGATTTCTGCTATTTCGCAAGCTTCTTTTACAGAACGTAAATCAACTACAGCTTTTATCAATTCTACAGAAGCATATTTCTTTACTATAGCCGCACGGATACCGGTTAAGTCTTCTAAGAGCATCATATTATCGAATCGGTAGGGAGGAAGGAAATGTACTTTTCTCCCTTGTGTGATAGCTTTTTTTACCACTTCTTTTAGCTGGGGGAAAGGAAAACTTTTCTGAATACCTACTTGTGCAGCCAATTCTTTCACACTGGGTTGGGGCCCCATCCAGATAATGTCGTCCATATCTACATCATTTCCGAAGAAATAATCTTCTCCTGCTTCTATATCTATTACACCTGCATATCCGGGGTGAGAATGACCGAAGAAGTAGAGGAATGAACTGTCCTGACGGAATTTATATGTGTTATCCGGATAGTTTGCCGGAGCTTCATTATTACCTAGTATAAGGATAATACCATTTTGCACTTTATTTCTAAGTGCCTGACGGCGTCTTTGATAAGTTGCGGAATCAAACATGGTTAACTTTATTTTAATTGAATATTTATTGAACTGTGTTGCAAATGTAATAATTATAATCTTAAAAGTACTATTTGCTTATTTGATTTTTTAATCGATTTCGGCTTTATTTTTATCATTTGTCAATCTTGCTTTTCTAATTTCACAGGTTTCTCTTATATTTCCTTGATAAGTTGCCATTCAGTAATTTATCAATGAAGGAGAATTTGATTGATTTTTATGATGGAATGCAATTATTTAATAAATATAAAAGATACGGCTAAATACTTTGAAAAGGTTAACTTTGCACTGAACTCTTTCAAGGATAGATTTGTTCCTCAACATTGATTATGAAAATAGATGATAAAACAGGACTGGTACTGGAAGGCGGAGGTATGCGCGGAGTTTTTACCTGCGGGGTATTAGACTATATGATGGATAAGAAGGTTTGGTTTCCGTATGGGGTAGGAGTTTCTGCCGGAGCGTGCAATGGTCTTTCATATATGTCTCGCCAGCGTGGTAGAGCTAAGTTTAGTAATATTGATTTATTGGAGAAATATCATTATATCGGCATAAAGCATTTATGGCGTAAGCACAGTATTCTTGATCAGGAATTGCTTTATGAACATTTTCCTAAGGAAATTCTTCCTTATGATTATAAAACATATGCTGAAAATTCTGCTCGTTTTGAAATGGTGACTACTAATTGCATTACGGGTAGGGCGTGTTATTTGGAAGAGAAACATGATCCTCGACGTATTATTGCCATAGCTAAGGCGTCCAGCAGTCTTCCTTATGTTTGTCCTATAGCTTATGTAGATGGTGAGCCGATGCTTGATGGGGGAATTGTGGATTCTATTCCTGTGTTGCGTGCTATTGAACAAGGATATGATAAAAATGTAGTGGTACTTACCCGTAATCGGGGATATCGCAAAAAAGGAAAGGATATGAAAATTCCTCATTTTATCTATAAAAAATACCCTCGTTTGCGCGTGGTTTTAAGTAAACGTTGCCGTATTTACAACGAACAGCTTGATTTAGTAGAGCAATTGGAAGACAAGGGCAGGATTGTGGTAATTCGTCCTGAAAAGCCGATGGAAGTGGATCGTATTGAAACAGATATAAAGAAACTGACCGATTTATATGAGGAAGGGTATGTCTGTGCAAAAAAAATGTTTGAAGAAAAACAAATACTTCAAAAATAAATTTTTGGCCAAGAATGTTTTTATAAATGGGGATATTGGAGGAATGGGGGATCATTCTTGTTATATGGGGTGGAACTTCATCTGCCCCATATAACAAGAATGAATGCTCTTTCCTTTTGGAAAGAAAGATAATATATTAGTAATATAAATGTGACGGTACAGTTAATACTTGCTCGGTATAAACTTGCTCGACAGTCGGATAATCTATAGTGAATGTCTTTTTTAAATCTTCAAAAAAAGCCATGAGGACTATGGGGGAAGTCCTGGAAGAAGGTATATATTCGGAAATTATAAATGTTCTTTTGGGCTGTTCTGGAAGAGTTAAATCAAATGAGATGAGATGTTTTGTCCCCCATTGTTCATTTTCTATTTCATTGGACTTTCTTTCAAAACTACCTTCTATAGCTTTGTCTCCAAACTTTTCTTGATAAACCAGTACTTTGCCTCTTGCTATTTCTGCATCCGTATAGATAAATTTGTATCCTCCTCCTGTTTTTACTGGTATTGTAGCTAATGCTTTTTCTTTAATTGTTTGTTTTTCAGAGTCTTTTAAATCTCCTGTAAGAAATATATCCTGTTTGCTTACAATGTAATTATCGGTGTAATAGTCTACTATTACATGAATGTCAAGTGTGTTTCCTGATTGATCTTTTACAGTAATAATTGCTTCACCTAATGCTAATGCTTTTATGGATATGTCACAAGAAGAAATCATTTTAGTTTCTATAATTTCCGGTTTATCGCAGCTTATTTCATAATTCCCGTCTCCTCCTTGCAAGGGAAAAGAGTATGTCTGATTATTAGGATAGTTTAATTTTATATTTGCTGTTTCTCTATTTTTTAAGGAGATGGGAGCAAGTTCATCATTGCTGCACGATGAAATTACTAAAGAGCAAAGGAAAATAAGCACTGTGGCTAGCATACTGTTAAGTCTCATAGTTTGATCTTATTTTATGTTCTACATAGTTTAAATGAGAGATTAGATGATTTACTGCTTGGCAATTAGAAATTTATTTTTTCTTGAATTTGTCCAGTCTGTGGATAAAATATGAGAATGTAAAATGAAAAATCCCTCTTTCTTCTAAAGAAAAAGAGGGATTATAGTTGAGTTTCTAGTTTCTGATTTTTATTTGGCAAAACTTACGGCACGTGTTTCGCGGATGACTGTAATCTTCACTTGTCCCGGATAAGTCATTTCGTCTTGAATCTTCTTCGCAATTTCACCGGATAAACTTTCAGTTTGTTTGTCGTCAATCTTGTCGGCACCTACAATCACACGTAATTCGCGGCCAGCTTGGATGGCATAAGTTTTTGTTACCCCTGGATAAGACATAGCTAATTGTTCTAGATCATTCAAACGCTTGATATAAGCTTCTACAATTTCACGACGAGCGCCTGGACGTGCGCCTGAAATGGCATCGCATACCTGTACGATAGGAGCCAGCAGGCTAGTCATTTCTGTTTCGTCATGGTGAGCACCGATAGCGTTACAGATATCTGGTTTCTCTTTATATTTTTCGGCTATCTTCATGCCTAACAATGCGTGCGGCAATTCTGGTTCTTCATCAGGTACTTTACCTATATCATGCAGTAATCCAGCACGTTTTGCTTTTTTAGGATTCAAACCTAATTCAGAAGCCATCACAGCGCAAAGATTGGCTGTTTCACGAGCGTGTTGTAGAAGGTTCTGACCGTATGAGGAACGATATTTCATCTTACCGATAATGCGGATTAATTCAGGGTGTAGGCCATGAATACCTAAATCAATAGTGGTACGTTTACCAGTCTCAATAATTTCTTCTTCTACCTGTTTGCGTACTTTAGCTACCACTTCTTCAATGCGTGCCGGGTGGATACGTCCATCAGTAACCAGTTGGTGTAATGCTAAGCGGGCAATTTCGCGGCGTACAGGGTCAAACGCTGAAAGTACAATAGCCTCGGGAGTGTCATCTACAACAATTTCGACGCCGGTTGCTGCTTCTAAAGCTCGGATGTTACGCCCTTCACGACCGATGATGCGTCCTTTTATTTCGTCCGATTCAATATGGAATACGGTTACAGAGTTTTCGATAGCAGTTTCTGTGGCTACTCGTTGGATAGACTGGATAACGATACGTTTAGCTTCTTTATTAGCTGTCAACTTGGCGTCGTCCATAATGTCGTTAATATAGGAAGCAGCCTGTGTTTTCGCTTCTTCTTTCAAAGATTCAATCAGGCGTTCTTTGGCCTCCTCGGCAGAAAGACCGGAAAGAGCTTCCAGTTTTTCACGTTCTTGCATTTGTAATTTATCCAGTTCATCCTTTTTCTTGTCTATGATGACAATTTGAGCTTCTAGATTTTCTTTGATAGCTTCCGCTTCTGTACGTTTGCGTTGGACCTCTTCCTGTTTTTGGTTCAACATCAGTTCGCGTTGTTTTAGTTTATTTTCGGCCTGCTGAATCTTTTGGTTGCGTAAGGCGACTTCTTTTTCCAGATCAGCTTTTTTGTTCAGGAATTTTTCTTTTACTTCCAAAAGCTTGTTTTTTTTAATTACTTCAGCTTCCGTCTGTGCTTCTTTGATGATGATGTCATACTTAGATTTCAGGCCATATCTGAAAAGCATGTATGATAGGCCACCACCTACAGCGAAACACACAATTGCTATTATTACCGTTGTTATCATTGTTATTAATTTATATATAAATAAAAAACGCACAATCTATCTGTTAAGAACCCTTCTCTTGACAGTATAGCTGTGCGTGAATATCCTTATTAATTCTAAACTATTACTCTCTGTTACTGATCTGTTTTTCAAGTTCTTTGGTTAGCTCCTGTAATTTTTCCTGATAAGGCGCAGTATCATTCCTGTCTTTCATAGAAATATTTTCGAAAGCCAACTCCAGTGCAGCCATTGCCCAATGCCTTGCGGGGCTGAAATCGGGGTAATAACTACGGTATTTGTTTAGTTTATTGTCAATCTGTTTGGCAGCGTCCCTGTATAACTGTTCATCTTCACGACGAATGGTCATCGGGTATCGTTCGTTGTCAATCAGTAGATGTATCTTCATCATATCGTCCATAATACTATCGTTTTATTGTTCAACTTCTTCTATTCGTTTAATAAAGCGATGCATTTGTCGACTTCACGCACAAGCCTTGACAACCGTTGTTTTGTATCATTGATATCTTTATCATGAATACTGATTGTCCTGGCCATTTTCAAATTGGTATACATTACTTCTAATTCTTTCCGGCTATTCTCCAATCGTCTCACCTCCTCGTTTTTTTCAGTGAGAAGTTGCTTTAACTTTGCATTTTCATGTTTCAATTCATCATGCAAATACATAAAATGCCTCAGTTTTGCCTCGAAAGTATTTAATAGCTTTTTGTCTTCTTCAGTCATTTTATACCAAAATTGTACACAAATATAAAGGATTGGGAGCAAACACGAAAATATTTCGTCCTAAATTTATCGTTTATCGTTTAAAAAACTTTTTTAACGTCTTTATTAGCTGTTTTTCCCGTGCTATTCGAATATGATCTTTTTACTATTACATATATCTGTTGAGGATTGTTTACTGTTTTAATGTTTTATAGGATACTATGTGCCAGGTGGTACTGATTGCAATAATCAGGAACAGGATTCTTGCCCAAATGTAGGGTAGTATCCAGATGGCGCAATAGCTTAGGGTAATCCATATTAATGATACGGAAACGATCTTGGCATGTAAAGGTATTGCTTTATGCTCGCGGAAATTGCGGATGTAGCTTCCTAAATATTTTTGTTGGATGAGCCAATAATACAAGCGTGGTGAACTGCGGAAATACATGGCAGCTGTCAGTAATAAAAAGGGGGTGGTAGGCAGTAAAGGAAGAAATATGCCGATAATGCCTAATATGAGTGAGGTCGTTCCTACAATGGTATATAGTATTTTCATAGATGCAAATATAGACCAAAAAACAAAAAAATGCTGTGTCCTTTTTATATTATTCTTTTTTATGGTGTATCTTTGCGTCCTGTAGCACCGAGGTGACATTAGGTGTGAGTTCTTTCTTATTATAATTAAATGCTATGTATACAGTAATTAAACGAATGGAAATTTCAGCTTCCCATAGCTTGAAGCTGTCGTATAGAAGTAAATGTGAGAATTTGCACGGTCACAATTGGATTATTACCGTTTATTGTCGTTCCGAGGTTTTGAACGAGGATGGTATGGTGGTGGATTTTACGCATATCAAGGAAACGGTGATGGGGCGTTTGGATCATCAGAATTTGAATGAGGTTGTTTCTCTTAATCCTACAGCTGAAAATATTGCACGCTGGGTATGTGAGCAAATTCCCACTTGTTTCAAGGTTGAAGTCCGCGAGTCAGAAGGAAATACCGTTATCTATGAGAAGGATTAATGAAATATTTTATAGTTTACAGGGGGAGGGATATCATACTGGGATACCTGCCGTTTTTGTACGTTTTTCCGGGTGCAATTTGAGATGTCCTTTTTGTGATACTCAGCATGAAGAGGGGACATTGATGAGTGATGAGGATATTGCAATGGAAGTGGCAAAATATTCGACTCAAGTAGTAATACTGACTGGTGGTGAGCCAGGATTGTGGATTGATGAAAAATTAGTTGATGCATTGCATCATGAAAGGAAGTATGTTTGTATTGAGACAAACGGCACTTGTCGGTTGCCTGAAAATATAGATTGGGTTACTTGTTCCCCTAAAGAAGGGGCGAAAATAAATCTAGATCGTATAGATGAGGTGAAAGTGGTTTATGTGGGGCAGGATGTTTCTGCTTATTTGGATTTGTCTGCTAGTCATTATTTTTTGCAACCTTGTTCTTGTGCTAATACGGAAGAAGTGATTGCTTACATTTTGCAACATCCTGAGTGGCGGTTGAGCTTACAAACTCATAAACTTTTGCAAATTCCTTAAGAAAATAGAAGATATAAAAAAGATTATTCGATGGTTTGGCATTGAATAATCTTTTTTGCACGGGAGGAGAGGCTCGAACTCCCGACACCCGGTTTTGGAGACCGGTGCTCTACCAACTGAGCTACTCCCGTGTTTGCGGCTGCAAAGATAGTGTAATATTTGGAATATACAAACCTATTTATGAAAAAATATTGCCCATTATTCGTTTAATAGACCTAATTCATTGAACATGATCCGGTAAATTGCTGATTTTTTTTCAATGGGCAACGGGTAGGCACGGCTGGACGAAGGCATTCTGTATAATCGCATTATCCGGTCTTCGAATTCAAAAGGTTCGCTGGTTCCTACAACGGGTTCTTTCACCTTTATTTGTTCACGAATAATATCCGTTGCTTTTTGTCCTGTGGTTACAATAGCCTTGCACATTGGAATCTGCTTCAGTAGCAAACTGATATCTGTCTGTTCTACAACTTCCAGAAATTTGTCTGAGGCATTGTCCTGTAAACGGCGAACAGCTGAAGCGGTATCATAAAGTGCGATACCTTTTTTATTTAAGAGATCAATAATACGTTCCTTGTCAAACACTTTTTTATCAGGATTCAGAAAGTGCTCTTTGTTTTGGAAAAATATTATTCCAAAAATACGCCACATATCATTTTGCAGATTGGGATAAAAGAATTCCATGCTCCATCGTTTCTTTTGTGGGGGAAAACTACCTAACATCAGCAGTTTGGCGTTAGCCGGTAAAAAAGGCTCTAATGGATGTTCTTCTATATTTAATAAGGATTTCATAAAATCTTTAATGATTATTCTTTTGGCTTTGGTTCTTTTTTAGCCAGTAATACGATGTTATACACATATTCCGTCATCCAGTTTTCAGAATATCCTAAGGCTTGTTTGTATTTACGAATGGCAACACAGGTCTTGTGCACGCTTTCGTCTTTCCAGTCGGTCTTGGTCATGATATCATGAATTGTTTTCTCGGTCATGTTACGTAACATTTTTTTCATTACGCTGGGCATACGGAATTTCCATTGCATCAAATTACCTATCAGCATCATCAAGTCATTGCTGAATCCTTGGAACATAAAAAGATAAGTCTTGACATCATTTACATTCTTGCAATTCTTTTTTATAGAACCGTCAATTTCTTTAAAGAAATCATCACTTAAACCATAAAGTTCTACTAACATCTTTTTGCAGCGTGATTTCTCAGCAATTCCCAACTTGTTGTTTTGGGTCGGTATTTTGAGTGTACGTTTGAAAACTGCCATATCTGGCAAAAAATTAATATTTGTGATACCTATATTGCAGGCCATTACAGACTGATAATATACACGGATCAGTGTCATGAAGTCTTCCATACCACCTACGTGGCTTGTTTCTTCTCCTTCTGTCTGTTTTTTACCAAATAATTTTGAAAATATGCTCATTGTGTTCTTAAATTATATTGTTTTCCTGTCTGCAAAGATAGCGATAAAAACTGAAACATTTTTGATTAAAATCCTTTTGTTTTACTATTTATCATTTTTATTGAATGGTTGATGCCGGGGTTTTGTTTTATTGCTTTGTGTTACCAGCATTCCAAATCATTTTCAATGTCTTTCATTCTGTCTTTGGTGAAAACTGGATTTTTGACCCCGTTGCGTTTTTGAATTCGGTAGTCTTCCAGTAGACGGAATGCATATTTCCCTAGTAAAGTAATGGCTATCAAGTTACAGATAGTCATAAATCCCATTGCCATATCGGCCAGGCTCCATGCCAGGTCCAGACTGGCTAATGCCCCAAACATAACCATCCCCCCCACTGATATACGATAAATGGGGATAGCCCATTTCTGATGAGTTATGTAGCGTACATTGGCTTCACCGTAATAATAATTTCCCAAAATGCTGCTATAGGCGAAAAACAGAATTGCCACCGCTACATAAATAGTCCCAATGTTGCCTATTTCATTATTTAGTGCCATTTGAGTAAGTTTTATTCCATTGACTTCTTTAGTGGAGGCCCCTCCGCTGAAAAGAATGATGAAAGCAGTGCAGGTACATATGACAAGTGTATCGGTAAAGACTCCCAATGTCTGAATTAATCCTTGTTTTACAGGATGGGTAACATCGGCACTTGCCGCTACATTGGGTGCGGAACCCATACCGGCCTCATTGCTGAATAATCCACGTTTGATTCCTTGCATTAATGCTATGCCTATACCTCCGCTCAATGCCTGTTCCCAGCCAAAGGCATTCGCTATAATCAATTCAATAACTTCTGGCAAATGCTTTGCATTCACAATTACGATGAAAAGGGATAAAAAGATGTATCCCAATGCCATGACAGGAACAATAATGCTACTTACTTTGGCAATACGCTGAATACCTCCGAAGATGATAACTAATGTGAGCGAGGTAAGTATCACTCCCATTAAGCTGGGAGGAATATTGAATGCTTCCTCGAAAGCAGCGCAAATGGTATTGCTTTGTACTGAATTAAAAGCAAATCCAAAAGTAAAGATAAGCAGAAAGGCAAACAAAACTCCCATCCATGGCTGTTTTAATCCTTTTTTCATGTAATAAGCTGGCCCGCCAACGAAAGAATTATGTCCGTGTACTTTATATAATTGGGCCAATGTGGACTCAATAAAAGCGCTGCTGGCACCCAAAAGAGCAATTACCCACATCCAGAAAACAGCACCCGGACCACCCAAAGTAATAGCGGTGGCAACTCCTGCTAAATTACCTGTTCCCACGCGACTAGCTATGGAAACGGCAAAAGCTTGAAAAGAGGAAATATGGTGTTCGCGACCTTCTGTCTTGCCGGTAGAATCACCTAATAGACGTACCATTTCTCTTATCATGCGGAATTGTACGAAATTTGTTTTAAAAGTAAACCAAAACGCACATCCTAACAGCATGATGATCAAAATGTAAGTCCAAAGCACATCATTCACTCTGCTGATTAATAGGGTCAGTATATCCATTTTACTTATTCCTTGTTTAATTTAAAATAGAACTTATGTCCATGGAAAACAAGTTCCACTAGACCAAAACGGATAAAGTCTGCTAATAGTTCACAAGTTGTCTTGTGGTTTAATCTGCAAAGTTTGCAACATTGATTTAATGAAAGTTTTTCTTTTTCTTTCAAGACATCCAGTAACCGTTGCTCTCTTTCGGTAAATGTTACAAGTGCTCCTTCAGGTTTCTTGCTGTGTTGCCACATCTTTAGATGGACGGGAGTGGCCAGTATGTTTTCGTCTTTGATGCGGATATAGGCCCATGGCTTATCCATTTCATCTAGGGCATATACAGGTTTAGAAACCGTTTCGTTAATACGTATTTCCAATACAGTCTTTCCTTCTACCTTGTAAGTCTGCGTTTCCAGTTCGACTTTGGGCTTGCAATACATGGTTGCTGCTGCTTCTATCATATATATTTCTTCGTCAGAGCGGACTCCTGCTATTTTGCCATTGTCCTTTACTCCTATTAATAGCCTGCCGCCCTCGGTATTGGCGAATGCGGAAAGGCTGCGGGCTATTTTGCGTGCGTCCGAAATCTCGAATTTAAAATCCTGATGACAGTGTTCTCCCTCCGAGACAAGCTGTCGTATGTATTGTGTATCCGTTAATGCTTTCATTTCAATTGCAAAAATAGGAAAAATGAAACATATTGTGGGTATCGAATGATAAAAAAGCCGATATTAGTTTGTCTGTTATCAAGCTTTTTGCTTCATTTGCAGTGGAATAAAAATAATTAGCCTTTAAAATCTATGGGAATAAGAAAAAAATGTTTGATCATTACATTATTATGCTTTTCTAGTCTAATGTATGCAAGTGAATTCATGTTTAAACATTTGGAGGTGAAAGATGGTCTGTCAAACAATCAAGTTCTTGATATCTTTAAAGATTCCGAAGGTTTTATGTGGTTTGCCACAGCTTCTGGGTTGAATCGGTATGACGGGTGTCAGATGACTTTGTTTCGTAGTTATAATGCCGATCCGGCTTCTTTACCTGATAATTATATCAAAAGCATACAAGAAGATTATAAAGGAAACTTATGGATTCTTACCGGTGTGGGTTATGCCATTTACAACTCGGAATCAGAAACATTTAATAGGGAGGTGCATGCATGGCTATGTGAAGTCGGTATTGACGGAACTCCTGCATTAGTATATATAGACCATAATAAAAATATGTGGTTTTATATAAAAGGAAAAGGCTGTTATTTGTACATTCCGGAATCTCAATTACTATATCCGCTTTTGTTTGATACTCATCAGTTGCCAGAAGGTGATATTACGGACATTGTAGAATGTAGAGAGGGAATCTTGTTGGTATATAATACCGGGAGGCTTGTTTGTCTGGATACTCGGACAAATAAGATTAAATGGCAGCAGGATGATTTAGCTAGGGAGTTGGGAACTGACAAGCAGGGAATTTTCACTCTGTTTGTAGATCGTGATAATGATATATGGATGTATAGTCCATTTGGAATATGGGTTTATAGTCCGGAGCAGAAGAAGTGGCTGTCTTGGCTGGCAAATATTATCAAGCGTCGGTCTCATAACATGGTCCGTGCTGTATCACAGGATAAGCAGGGGCGTATATGGATAGGAACAGATCAGGATGGCATTGATATATTAGATAAGAAGACAGGGGAAGTGAGGCAGTTGCGGAACAAGGCAGGTGATGAACGTAGCTTGCAAAATAATACAGTAATGGTTCTATACGAGGATTCCAGTGAAACTATGTGGGTGGGGACTTATAAAAAAGGAATTTCCTATTTTAATGAGTGTGCTTTTAAATTTGGTGCAGAGTATATGGGAGATATTAGTTGCATTGAAGAAGACAAAGAGGGCTATGTGTGGCTGGGTATCAACGATGTCGGTATCATATATTGGAATTCCGTGACTGGCAATCGGGCTGCTTTTCCACAGAAAGGTACGGATAAACTCATTACTGATGCCATTGTTTGCATTTTGAAAGCTAGTGATGGGAAACTTTGGATTGGTACTTTGGGGGGAGGCCTGATTTGTTATGATAACGGTCGTATTATTCATTATAAAAAAAACATACTGGAACGGCAAAATTCTTTGGCTCATAATAATGTATTGGCTTTGGCTGAAGATAAGCAGGGGATTATATGGATAGGTACATTGGGTGGGGGAGTGCAGAGTTTGAATCCCAAGACGGGTTTGTTCACCACTTATAATACAACTTCGGCCGGCTTGATATCCGATTATGTTTCCTCTTTGTGTATGGGAAAAGAGGGCTCTTTGTGGATTGGCACCGTTCAGGGACTTTCGGAATTGGATATTGAAACTAAAAAAGTGGTTAATCTGGAAGGTACTAAATCTGGTAAGGAATATTTTTCTGATCAGAATATAAGTCAGGTGTATGAGGATAGCCGTGGATTGATATGGATTGGTACATGTGAGGGGCTGAATGTTTATAATCCCAAAACGGATGAACTGATTATATTAGGAGTGGAGCAAGGAGTTTCCAGCCCTATCATTTCTGGAATAGTAGAAGATGGTAATGAAAATATATGGGTGACTACAGCACGTGGAATAACTAATGTTATACCGGCAGTAGATTTAAAAACAGGGCGCTATATTTTTCATAGTTGTGTTTATGATGATAAAGATGGTTTGCAAAATAGTGGGTTCAACCTGCGTTCCATTAAAAAATTGTCTTCTGGAGAAATTTTTATGGGAGGGCTGTATGGCATTAACCGTTTCTGCCCGGATGATATAAAATACAATAAAAAATGTCCCAGCGTGATGTTTACCCGTTTGTTCTTGTTCAATGAAGAAGTAGGGGTGGGTGAGGAATATGAAGGTAGGGTGATTTTGGATAAGGCGTTGAACAAGGTAGATCAGATAAAATTGAGTTATGAGCAGAATATGTTCAGTGTACAATTTGCTTCTGATAACTATATTTTGCCGGAAAAAACAGAGTATGCTTATAGGCTGAAAGGTTTCAATGAGGATTGGATGACTACTACCTATGACAAAGTGACTTATACTAATCTAGCCCCCGGAACTTATATGCTGAAAGTGAAAGCAGTCAACAGTGACGGATATGGTGGAGATGAAGAAGCTTCATTGAAAATTGTTATCTATCCTCCTTTTTGGCGTTCCGTTTGGGCATATATTGTTTATAGCCTTTTGGTGGTTGCTGTATTGGTATTGGGATGCTATTGGGTTCTGCGTGGAGAACGGAATAAATTTAAGATACAGCAAATAAAGCAAGAAATAGAGAGGAATCAGGAGAAGGCAGATATGAATTTGAAGTTTTTCACTCATGTCAGCCATGAACTACGTACTCCGCTCACTCTTATTATCTCACCGTTGGAAACGCTGATGAAGGAATATCAATCGGATGCTGTTCTGATGGATAAATTAAATATAGTGCAACGCAATGCGGTAAGGTTGTTGAATCTTGTAAATCAGTTGTTGGATTTTAGGAAAATTGATGTGAATGGATATTATTTAAGTTTGTCTGATGATGATATCATCTCTTATATTCATACGATTTGTGATTCTTTTATCTCTTTGTCTGAACAGAAAGATGTTTCTCTCACTTTTTATTCAGCTGTTTCCTCATTGAATATGTTGTTTGATGGGGATAAAATGAGGGAAGTGATGATGAGTCTGCTTTCCAATGCTTTTAAATTTACTTGCAGTGGTGGAAGAGTTGATGTGTCTGTCAGTTTAGTGGAAGGACAGGATTCTCGGGAAATGCTGGAAATCAGAGTGGCTGATACAGGGATCGGCATTAAAAAAGAAGACAGAGAACGCATTTTCGGACATTTTTATCAAGTGGATTATCCGGATATGAGCTTCTCAGGTGGCGGAGGTAGTCTGAGTATTGTACGTGATTTTGTCACGCTTCACGATGGCACGGTGAACGTAATGGATAATACCCCTGTCGGTTGTGTTTTTATTATCCATATTCCAGTAAAACGTTCTGGGGGTAAACCGATGAAGATAGAACAGGTGCAAGTTGTAGATAAGTCGGTAGAAGATATTTCCACACTTCAAGTTCCGGAGTCTTATGTGGCGTCTAATGTCGGGGAGGAATCGAAAGAAGAACTGAACCATATAATAACAATAGAAGGACTGGAGGAGGATATTCGAAGATTAGAATCTGGTAATACGGAAGAAATTGCAGAAGAAAAAAATATAGAAACAATCTCTGCCGTTGCTCCACAAAGAGCAACGGTGATTCAATTGGTTGAGGGTGAGAGTAATGAGATGATAACTCATATTATTCCACCGGAGGGGGTACCGGAAATGGTGACCGCTGTTCCTGAAGAAAAAAGTGAACTGGAGTTGAAAACGGTTTGGAATCATGCTTATATTGATCTCAAACCTAGTGGGACTGCCATAACTTCGATGGATGAAAAACTGATAAATCATGCTGTGAAATATGTAGAGGATAATATTGCACGCAGCGATTTGTCTGTAGAAGAGCTAAGCAAGGAATTAGGGATGAGCCGCGTTCATTTATATAAAAAGTTATTGGCTATTACCGGTAAGACCCCTATCGAGTTTATTCGTATAATTCGTTTAAAGCGGGCTGCCCAATTACTCCGTGGAAGTCAACAGAATATTTCAGAAATAGCCTATCAGGTGGGTTTTAATAATCCGAAATATTTCAGTCGATATTTTAAGGAAGAATTTGGTATACTACCTTCGGCTTTCCAATATAAACAAGGTAGATAGTTTTCAATATTTTATAGTGCCATTTAAGGTTTGTATCGGAGTTTCGTCAACAGACATACGTTCTGTAACAGATTTCATCTATGAGTAAAAACAATTCCATTTTATTATTGTTTTTATTAATAATAGTCATACATTAAAATCAATATAGAATGGAACATACAGTTATACATGACGAGAAAGTAGACCGTTTCGAAGTATTTGAATCGGGACAAATCGCCTATTTGCAATATGATGAAAAGAACGGAGTTTTGGATATCCTTCATACAATAGTTCCCCCACAGTTAGAGGGGCAGGGAATAGCTCAGGCTTTGACCGAGGCCGCTGTGAGATATGCTTCGGTCGTAGGGCTTAAAATACGTCCTACTTGTTCTTTTGCAAAAATGTTTTTTACCCGGCATACCCAATATAAAGACATGTTGGTGGAGTGAGAAATAAAATCAGACACGGATTGTATAAACACCGTGTCTGATTCGTTTTTAGCTCTCTTATCTTTATATATACCTTTAATCACATTGTTTGTGTGTCATAATATCCAATACTAGTTTATCGGTTTCATTCATGCCTTGTGAACCGATTCTGGTAAGGTTGCGGATGCTACGGTCCACATCATTATCAATGATACCTTCTACAGAAGATACGCATTTATGTTCCATCGCTAATATGGCTGAAAATACAGCGGTAGAGACACCGCTGCTTAATTTCAGAGCACAACTGGGTTTGGCTCCGTCACAAATCATACCCGTCAGGTTGGCGATCATATTCTGTACAGCAAAAGTGATTTGCTCATAAGTGCCTCCCATCAAATAAGTGATACCACAGCTAGAACCTGTTGCAGCTACTACACAACCGCATAGTGCAGACAGACGCCCCAAGCTTTGTTTGATGTAAATCACTGTTAGGTGACTGAGTGTCAGTGCGCGGATCAATTCTTCTTCTGATTTATGGTTATCTTCGGCATAGACTACTACCGGTAAGGTAGCTGTAATTCCTTGGTTCCCGCTTCCCGAATTGCTCATGACAGGAATCATGGCTCCCGCCATACGTGCATCGCAAGCTGCCGAGGTATAAGAAAGGATGTGGGTAAATGTATTACTTCCCAATATTTGTTCTTCACTTTTGCTACTTTTCAGAATTTTGCCTAATTCGTGACCGTAGTTTCCTTTGAAAGAACGTTCTGCTGCCGCTTTGTTCAAACGTTTGGTTTCAAGAATAAAACGAATTTCATCCAATGGTGTGGTGGTGGCAAAATCGTACACTTTTCGCAAGTTCAACTCCGGTTTTTTTGCATCCTCATTGCAGGCGGCGGTAGTTTGTTTGTTTAGTAAAACTTGGTTGTTAAAGGCCACATATATAAAATTGGTATGCCCGCAAGCAATAATGGCCGTTGCTTTATCACCGTCAGCTTCACAGATAATTTCGATATATAACTTTTCTTCTATATTCTCTTTCAGCCCGATAGAGATAGCTTGTGAGTCAATTAGTTTTTTACCCTCTGCTACGGCTTCAGGAGTGCTGTCTTTTAAGACTTCCAATTGATATTCGGATTTCCCGATTAATGCCCCTAAGGCGATAGCGATAGGTAGTCCAATCATTCCTGTCCCCGGGATGCCTACTCCCATGGCGTTCTTAAGAATATTGGCGCTGAGTAAAGCTTTAATCCTTTCAGGTCTTTTACCTAGTGTTTCTGTTGCTTTTGCTACACAAAGGGCTACGGCTATGGGTTCTGTGCACCCGATAGCCGGAACGACCTCGCGATTTATAAGGGCAATGATTTGCTCTCTTTCTGGTTTGGCGATCATAGTAGATAATTATTAAGGGGTCTTGCAAAAATCTTTTTGAAAGTGTATCAAAACTCGAATAAAACTATCATTTCGTTTGTCTTTTCCTTTTCGTTGATTTTCAGAATATTTTTCATTAAAGAATATTCTGAATGAATAGAATGATAGGTTTATTTAGTTTTGACACCCCTTCGACTTTTGACACACTTTGGTTATTTTTTATAGTTTTGTAATCCGGTCTGGAGGAAGTCAACATATTTATCTATATCCTCATCATATGAATATGATTTATTCAACGGTTTTCCTTCATTGTCAATCAATACATAGAAAGGTTGTGCGTTGGCACCGAATTTAGAACGTTGCAAGTAACTCCATTTATCACCGATCGTGCGTAGTGTACGTTCCTTACCGTTTTCCATCACTTTGATGTGTTCGGGCAACGGGGTTTTGTTATCAACGAACAATGTTATCAGTACATAGTCCTCAGTCATCAACTTGTTTACTTTCGGATCAGTCCATACAGCGGCTTCCATTTTACGGCAATTTACACATCCGTAACCTGTAAAGTCGAGCATTACCGGTTTTCCGGTACGTTTTGCATATTCCATACCGGCATCGTAGTCATCAAACTGCGCATGTACTTCATTGGTATATAAGTTGAAGTCTTGTGTATTCATGGGAGGAGCAAATGCGCTGACAGCTTTCAAAGGAGCACCCCATAAGCCCGGTACCATATATACAGCAAATGCAAGTGAGATAAGAGCCATAAAAAAACGGGCAACACCTACTTTATCATCATCATCATCGTGAGGGAATTTGATCTTACCCAACAGATAGAAGCCTAGCAAAGCGAAAATCACAATCCATAAAGCAAGGAATGTCTCACGGTCTAGAATCCCCCATCCATAAGCCAAGTCAGCAACCGACAGGAATTTCAAAGCAAACGCAAGTTCGAGGAAGCCTAATACGACTTTAATTACATTCATCCAGCCACCTGATTTAGGCATGGATTTCAACCAGGATGGGAACATGGCAAACAGAGTGAACGGTAATGCCAGTGCAATGGCGAAACCTAACATACCGATGGCAGGGGCAATCACACTACCTGTGGTGGAAACTTCTACTAACAAAAAGCCGATGATAGGGCCTGTACATGAGAATGAAACCAAAGATAGGGTGAATGCCATCAAGAAGATACTTAACAAACCACTGGTCTGTTCCGCTTTACTGTCTACTGCGTTGCTCCATTTTGAAGGAAGAGTAAGTTCGAATGCTCCAAAGAAAGAGGCTGCGAATACAATTAGCATCAAGCAGAAGAATATGTTAAAAATAGCATTTGTGGAAAGTGCATTCAAGGCACTGGCACCGAATATTAAGGTTATGGCAAGACCTAATAATACATAGATCACTACAATAGAAGCACCATATGTCCATGCATCACGGATTCCTTTCTTTTTGTCTTTGCTACGTTTTAAAAAGAAACTTACCGTCATTGGGATGATAGGCCATACACAGGGCGTAAATAAGGCTAGTAATCCACCGATAAATCCGGCAAAGAAGATGTAAATCCATGAACGGTCTTGTTGTGATGTCGTTTCGCCAAATGCGTTCAACTCTTGGATAACCGGAGTCCAGTAATCTTGGACAGCAGTGTCATTGCCGATCAGGGCGGCAGTTGTAGCACTATCTGTTGCGGTAGTTGCAGTAGCTGTTTCCGCTACAGGAACTTCCGTTATGGCTGTTTCTGTTTTTGCGGGTTCAGTAGTCTTGCTTGTAGTAGCAGCGGCAACTCCTTTTCCGGAGAAAGAGAAAGAAACTTCAGTAGGAGGCAGACAGTTTTCATCGTTGCAGGCACCGAATTCCATATAACCTTCTATCATATAGGTAGCGCCAGTTATTTTTAGTTTCTGAATGAAAATGGCAGTGTTCTCAAAGTAACGTAATTTCATTTCAAACACCTTGTCGAAGTTTTCAATTTCTTTACCTTGTGGAGTGAGCTTCCCTACTAATTCTACTCCTTCTATCTTGTCTACGTTGAAAGTAGCGGAGATAGGACCTCCCGAAGGAAGGTCCGTGGAATAAACGTGCCATCCGGCGTCAATCTTACCAGTGAATACTATTTGTGCTTCCGTATCGGAAATCGTCTTTAACTCGGTTTTGAATTGTACCGGATCTTGAATCTGGGCAACTGCCGGAAGCAATGCCATAACGATTAAGAGGCAACTTAAAAAAAACTTCTTTTTCATTACGTATTATTTAAATTTTGATTAATGTTCATACCGCAAAGTAAGGGATAATATCTTAGATATGTCTCTCTATACCTATATAAATATCGGCAATTGCTGTTTTCAGAATAAAAAATAGAGCAAAAAGATAATCTATTGCTCTTTTTGGAGTTCCATAACTTTGTTTCTATATTGGGAGGGGGTCATTCCCACAGAGGATTGGAAAAGGTTATAAAAGGTGGAAATGGAGTTAAATCCCAACTCTGCAGAAATGGCTTTCATCGGAGTTTCGTTATTGGGGTCAGATAATAGGCGGATAGCTTCTTCAATACGGAAACGATTTACATAATGAGTGAAGGATAATTTGGATTGCTCATTGATGATACGTGATAAATAAGTACGGTTAGTTCCTAGTATTTCCGCTACTTTGTCTTTTGTTATAAAATTGTCTTTGTAAATTTTTTCTTCTCTCATAATACGCTCTAATGTACGGAAAAGTTCTAAACTTTTCTCATCGGTGAGTGAGGAGGAAGCATACTTTTCGGAAGTAGAAACCATGGAGGGGGCATTGGTCTCCAATTCTTTTATACGGCGATTCAGTTCCGTTTCTCTTTTGATTGCTTCTTGATTTTGCTTGACAATACTTAAATAAAGTTTGTTTTTACGGTGGTAGAGGTAATAAAGCAACCCTAAAACAATTACAGTGATAATAAGAATAAATGTTTGTTGCTGTATACGCTGTTCTTTCTGCATTACATCTAGTTTGCTTTGTTTTATTAAATTTTCCTGCCGCTCAGAGTCATATTTGAATCGCATTTCGCTTAAATCTCTTTCTTTGTCCTTGTTGAAAAGGCTGTCGTTTTCCAAACGGAATATTTTATAATACTTCAGTGCGTCATGATATTGGTGCAATTGCTCATAGCAGGTGGACAGATTTTCGTATAGTTCATTGCGATGGATGGCGTTGACGCGTGCATAAGAAATAGCTATTCCTTGTTTTAACAATAAAATAGCTTCTGGTTGTTTGTTTTGCTGCATTAGTATACGTGCATATCCCAAATGGGCATAGACAATAGAGGAAGTTTGTGCCGCCTGTTTATCCTTCATGGCTTTTTTGTAATATTCCAAAGCCTGAGCATATTCACCCATATCATATAATATATTGCCAAAGAGATTATAGGTATGGGCTTGGTCGTAGAAATCATTTTCCAGCATCAATGTTTCGGCTTCATGGATATATTTCATTGCTTCCTCATTCTGTTTCATTAAAAAATACATATAGGCAGAATTTACTGCACCGGAATAAATGATGTATGGATTACGCATACTGTGTCCTAATTCATAACATTCTAATGCGTATTTGATGCCGGCTGTATCTTTTTTGAGGTAATAGATATTTGCTAAATTGCCTAAAAGCAAAGCGTATTGTTGTTGGAAATTATTTTGTTGTGCCAATTGGATACCTTTATAAAGCCATCGTATGGCACGGTAATAATCGGTTTCAATATTTGCTGAATAGAGTCCGAGACTACCATAGACGGAACAAAGGGTGGAGTCATTATTCAGTTTGGTTGCTAATTCAAGAGAAAGATTCAAGTTTTTTTTGGCTATTTTTTCCCGTCCGCTCATCATTTGCGCTTGTGCTTGGTAGATATATGAATAGAGTTGGAGTAGAGGATTTTTAGTCTTGTCCGCTACGTTTTTCATAATCTCAGCGTAAGTGATGGTTTTGGAATAATCTCCTTTATTTAAATAGTATTGGCATAGAAATTTTAAGGCATCCCCGTTATCAGGTTCTTTCCTAATGATTTCCAACTGTTTCTCAAGGATGACGGGGCGCTTTTGTGCATGTACACAAAAGGATATCCCCAAAAGTAACAGTAAGAAAAGACATTTTAGTTTCATATGCTTTTTTCGATTGAGAGTGCAAATATAATAAAACCTTTAATTTTTCTTGTTCAAAAGTCTTGCATATTTAAAATAAAGTCGTACCTTTGCAACGCTTTCAACAAAAGCACTTCTGAAAGGAAGTTTGGGAGAGGTGGCAGAGTGGTCGATTGCGGCGGTCTTGAAAACCGTTGTACTGCGAGGTACCCGGGGTTCGAATCCCTGTCTCTCCGCTGAACTAACCGGACAAAACCGGACAATGAACAGCCAAGTCCCACAAATTCAACGATTTGTGGGACTTTTTTTATCCCCTTATGTCTGCCCTACCGGACATCATTTAGACCCTAAAAGACAAAGTTAGTAACCTAACTCGTACCCCCGACAACTGAAAGTTCAAAAGGGGTACACTTAGTCCGAAATTGGCGAACTTCTGTCGCTATTTGGCGAGCCTGTATAAACTTCACTTTGAGCTAATTAACGTAGTTTTGTAACCCAAAAAAGTGAGTTTATGAAAAGTACATTCAACGTTCTTTTCTTTGTAAAAAAGGACAAGCAAAAAATCAATGGCAGTTACCCTATTTTCGTCCGCATCACAGTGGATGGTGTGGCAAGCCGTTTTAATTCTAAAGTGGACGTTCAACCCAAAATATGGGATGGCAAGGCAGGCAAAGCCGCCGGACGTTCTGCGGAAGCTACCCGTATCAACCGATTGCTGGATGATATAAACGCATCCCTTAATACCATCTATCACGAACTGCAACGGCGTGACAATTATGTTACCGCCGAAAAAGTGAAAAATGAATTTTTAGGGCATAGCGAAAACCACGATACCATCCTTAACCTTTTCCAAAAGCATAATGACGATGTGAAACAGTTGGTCGGCATATCCAAAACGATTGCCACTTATCGCAAATATGAAGTGACCCGCCGCCATCTTGCCGAGTTCATCCAAAGCAAATATAACCTGTCGGATATTTCTATAAAGGAAATAACCCCGATGTTCATTACGGACTTTGAGTTATATTTGCGTACTACCTGCAAATGCGGTTATAATACGACTGCCAAGTTCATGCAGTTCTTCAAGCGCATTATCCTGATAGCCCGTAATAACGGCATCCTGATAGGTGACCCCTTCGCCAATTATAAAATACGTTTGGAAAAAGTGGATAGAGGGTATTTGACAGAGGACGAAATAAAAATCATCCTCAAAAAGAAGATGGTTTCCGAACGGTTGGAACAGGTGCGTGATGTTTTTATCTTTTCCTGTTTCAGTGGTTTGGCTTATGTGGATGTTGCAAACTTAAAGGAAGATAATATCCGCAAGTCCTTTGACGGTAATTTGTGGATAATTACAAAGCGTCAGAAAACGAATACAGACGTGAATGTTCCTTTGCTGGATATTCCTAAAATGATATTGGAAAAGTACAAAGGCAAATTGCCGAACGGAAAGGTGCTTCCTATTATCAGTAATCAGAAACTTAATGCGTATTTGAAAGAAATAGCGGATGTGTGTGGAATTAAAAAGAATTTGACATTTCATTTAGCAAGGCATACATTTGCCACGACAACCACGCTTGCCAAAGGTGTACCCATTGAAACAGTCAGCAAGATGTTGGGACACACCAATATAGAAACGACACAGATATACGCCCGCATTACCAATAACAAAATCAGTAACGATATGCAGGGGCTTGATAAGAAGTTTGTCGGCATTGAAAAAATCTACAAAGAAGTATCAATGAAATAGTAGTATAGGGGGACTTGTCACAAGTTGTGATAAGCCCCTTTATGCTTTTAATTACTCACCATTAAATAATAACATTATGGACTTGCAAATCATTCAGAGCAAGATTTATGAAATCAGGGGTTGCCGGGTTATGCTCGATAGCGACCTTGCGGCACTTTACCAAGTGGAAACAAAAGCCTTGAAACAGGCTGTCAAACGTAATATTGAACGTTTCCCAAGTGATTTTATGTTTGAACTGACAAAGGAAGAAGTAGAATGTTTAAGGTCACAAATTGTGACCTTAAAGAATAATCCTGATGAAACGGAAGAAGAAACCAGTTCAAAACGTGGCAAACATACTAAATATTTGCCCTACGTTTTCACGCAGGAGGGGGTAGCCGCCCTGTCCGGCGTGTTACGCAGCCCTATTGCCATACAGGTGAATATTTCCATCATGCGGGCATTTGTAGCCTTACGTCAAATGATAACAGGTTATCAGGAACTATTAAAGCGCATTGAAGAACTGGAAGAAAGTACGGATGCACAATTCAGCGAGATATACCAAGCACTTACCCAGTTATTAAGCAAGCCCGAACCGAAGCCACGCAAGCCGATAGGATATAGAACCTATGACGAATAACGGTTTAAGGTATTCGGTTGTCTAAGGGGACGTGTCAAAACTCCCCTTTTATCAAAATCACCCTCGCTACAACTATCTGTGACAAGGGTGATTTTCTATTTATGAGGGTTTCGACACACCCTCTTTTTCAGTTCCCTAAAGTAATGTATCTCAATCACAAATTTTAGCAAAGTTACAGCCCGGTGGGGACAAATACCAAATCCGAGCCGTTCCGGTTTTCTAAAAAATCTCCACGCCTACGGGTCGTATTTTTGAAAAGATATGGTTGAAGTCCCCGCCAAACTGTGGGTGTCCGGCAAAATTTCTTATTGTTTAATTTAAAATTCAGTAGTCATGAAAACAACAGAATTTACCATGCCGGAAATCACTATCTCTTATAAAGACAATGTAAAAGCATCCGAAAGGGTGAAAATACTCTCATCCGAAACGTCCTACTCTTATCTGAAACCGTTCTATGCGGAATGTATGGAACACCACGAAGAAAGCCATGTAATGTTCCTCAACCGGGCTAACAAGGCTTTAGGCGTTTCCCTTATCTCTAAAGGCGGCATGGCTGAAACTGTAATGGACGTGAAAATCATCCTGCAAACCGCCTTGAAAGTCCACGCTTCGGGGATAATCCTCTCACATAACCACCCATCGGGCAACCTACGTCCGAGCGAGCCGGACAAACAAATCACCTCAAAAATAAAAGAAGCCTGCAAGGTCTTGGATTTACACCTGTTAGACCATATCATCCTGACAGAAGAAAGCTATTACAGTTTTACAGACGAGGGGCTTATCTAAGCCCTTTTTTTGTTACTGGCAACAAAAACACAATATCCTACTTTTAAAATAAAACCATTTTTTCTATTTATCTTATTGTAAATCTTCCTCTTAGGCAGTCCCCAGCCGGAGCAGTCATTTTCGTATCACATAGGCAAAGGTATTTCCGTGTTCTTAACGGCTTTGCAAGGTCAAGCCCTAAAGGTTTTAAACAAAAATCTTCCTGCTGTACTTCGTCCAGAGAGTATTTTTCTTTAAAACCTCGCAAAGCCTAAACACTACCCTTTAAAGCCTATATGAAACGAAAACGACCGCCCCGACCGGAAACGCATAAAAAAAGTCAGATTTACGAGAAACAGGAAAAACGGTTATGAAACTTTGGTTCCCTTACCTCTCAAATCCGCATAAATTAAAAAATACAGAAGTCATGGAAGCAGTATCATTATCAGAAGTAAAAGTTTATGTAGGTACTTACAACAAGTATAACAACGGTTCACTTTTCGGCAAATGGTTAGACCTTTCCGACTATCCGGACAAAGACGAATTTTTGGAAGCGTGTCGGGAACTGCACGAGGACGAGTAAGACCCGGAGTTTATGTTTCAGGATTACGAGAACATCCCCGAAGCCTTGTTTTCGGAAAGTTGGCTATCTGAAAAGTACTTTGAGCTACAGGATGCCATCGAAAAACTAAGCGAAACCGAGCAGGAAGCGCTTTTTCGTATGGTGCAACCACCACAACAGCGATTTGAGCGAAGAAGATGCGGACGAGCTTATTTCTTCTTTTGAGGACGAATATCAGGGAGAGTATAAAGACGAGGAAGACTACGCCTATGAAGTTGTAAAGGAATGTTACGACCTGCCGGAGTTTGCAAAGACCTACTTTTATTATTCGGCTTTTGCCCGTGACCTGTTTATGACTGATTGCTGGATGGATAACGGCATTGTTTTCCGTTATGCCTGATTACTAACCGGGTGGAGCAATCCACCCACAACATATCAAGACAATGAAAGTATATAATAAGATAACAACTTTTTTACGATGGTTTGCACTTGCTTTTATCATCTATCAGGCAGCCACCAGCACCGCCGGAATGTGGATAGCCCTAATCATAGGCTTTTTTATTATCCGGTTCGTTCTCCGATTGTTTATCTCCGTCGTTTACCTGTTTTGTATGGCGTTTATTTTCATTGTCCTGCTTTCACTTCTGATTATCTGATAACTCATTTTAAATTATAACAATATGGAAAGTTTAAACAAAAACGGGGTAAGTATTACCCAAACACCGGGAGAGGAAAAATATGCAAAATGCTGTTTAGAGGCATTTAGGGGACAAATCTATTATCAATATGATTACCGCCATTTGAACGGAAATCTGTTTTCTACACTGGTTAAAACGCTTGAAGAATGTCACCGACGGCGAGATGAATGGCTTGCAAAAAAGCAGGAAATAACGAACACGGGCTGCGAATAACCGCCCGTTACTTGCCATGACTAACCAAACGAACGGGAAGAAAAAGTAACAAAAGCCTTTTAGAGAGAAATAAACTTTATTCTATCATTTCTCGCATATCGTCTATATTTTTTTTAAAGTTCTTAAACGTAACCCTATACCTATCATAGATAACATCAAACAATTCCCATATTTCATTAAATATGACTTGTACTTTTTCGCATTGTTTTTTTACTTTCTGAATTGTTTCAGAAGTAGTTAGTTTATGTACAATCTCTATTCTTAAAGAATTTAGTTTATATGCTTTTTCCACGAGCGAGTGAATATCTTCATCTAAAACAGATTGGTTTAATTCCTGAATGAGCTGGCCAAACATTTTGTTTTTTAATTTTCTATCCTGAAACTCTTGAGGAAACACGCTCAACTGAATATAAAAAGTCGAACTCTCAATTAGAATCCGAATGAACTCTTCTGTTAACTGATGATAAATTAATACTGATGCTAAATATCCCTCAATAGTTTTTTTCTCAAAAGCTTTGTCTGCCAACTCATTCAATTCATCAAGAAAGTCTGGACATTCAAATCCAGGCCAGCTATCGGAATTTTCGAGTTTTATCAATATGTCGTCCTCGTATGCCATAGTTATGCCTACTTTATATGTTGCTATATTTTACCTTCGATTAATCCTATTTCAAAAGCATTATTGTCAGTTACCTCAAATAGTTCAATCACTTCAAAATCAATGATAACAGATGTTTTGATGTATGTTAAAGCATCTTCATCTGAGATTTCCCGCCCATCAATGTATTTCCACTTCTGAGGCTCTTTCTTCAACTTATCTTGGGCGACCTCCTCAGTCACTTCTTTTATGTCGACTTTTAATTCACCATCAAACCCTCCTACAACTTCTCGATATAGCATTGTAAATGCTTTATTGAAATCTGCAACTACAAACCGATTCTGCATTAGTCCTAAATTAATAAAACATACAGGTATAGAGTCATAAGAACCATTTGCAAACTCTAATGATTTTTCATCACTCCATTTTTCATCATCTTTCAATCCCAACCAATACAAAGAAGAATCTACAAAAATGATTGAAGGAGAATTTTTCCTATACTTTATTTTTTTTATCGCTTGCTGCAAACCCACAACAATCGAAGAATAAACTATCTCCGCCTGCTCTTTTAATATAATCTGAAAGAAAAATTCATTCTCCCATTTGCTAAGCTGCGCCCCTAAATCCTCAACGCCATATATATGTTGGTAGTATTTATCATTTAAGAAAAGCATTTTTGCTTTCTCAAAAAACATATTTTTTCCTACCAGTTTTAATTTCCCTATCTCACCTTCATATTTTTTCTTTTCTTCAAAATATTCAAATATTTTGCGAATTAATTTACTCTTATGCCATCTATCATATAAATTCTGTTTAAACTCATTTACTCTATTTGTATTCAGCTTTTCGGACGCAATCTCTTTAGCTTTCTGCAATTCTATTAAGGAACTGAATGAATTTAATTGTTCTTTTATAAGATTAGCTGTACTATCAAAATTATCATTATTGAAAAAAGAAATCCATACATTTTTTTCCGAAATGACCTTTTCCAATCTTTCTTTTAACGTACGTATAAACAAGATTTTATTTTGAGGATTAATATTTCCATCAACTATATTAGCATCAAAATTTGGCGTATTGTAAATGCCACCATTACGAATAGCATCAACGATATAGCCTGTAAAAAACCAATCAAACACGCTTGACATAGTATAACACTCTCCTTCTGGATGCGTTTCATAGTCCCAACTTTGCCAATTAAAATACCAATTTAATTGGGCTGAGTTCAATCTATTAAAAAGTAATTCCATTTCCCAAAATTCGACAGACAGTTTACTCCTTTTAAGTTGTTCTGTAAGTCCTATAAAACTATTGAGTCCCTCTATTGATATTTGTTTCTTTTCATATAAATAGTACAACCAATAACGTATCCCTAAAATAGTGTGTTTTACATAAATCTTGGATTGAATATTCTCTATATAATCAGACAAGGTTGCTTTGTCAATATCCGAGGTGTTTCTTAAATAAAAAACAAATTCAGACATTTCGATTGTTTCCCCAAGAAAAACATTTTCTATCTGATTGATTGTGTGCTTAAACCATTTTACATCTCCCCTTTTAATTTGTTCGAAGAGTAACTGACTAAATGCTGTAAATGCTAAAAGTTTAAAATGATTATATATTTTCTTATCTTCTAAATCTGATTTATTGAAAACAATATTTAGTAATAAAAATAATTCTCTTATTCTTCGTGCTGATAGATCCGCACAGTCTTGATGCACTTTACTATAAAGAGCATTATTCTTGCTATTATATTTATGCGATATGATATAGTATCCAACAACTATATCTAAATATTCCTTGAAATGATATAACTGTTTATTATCAATGGATATCATTAAAACCTTATAGCAAAAGCCATCAATCTTATAAAATGATTCTATTGAGTTTGATTCTATTGCTTTTGTAATAAGTTTAATAATTTCAGTACCGATTCCGGCAGTAATATCATTTTCATTTCTATTTAGAGTGAAACCAAATTCCATATCCTAAATTTTAAATTTTTGTTGCAACCTATATACTTCGAATAGCATATCTAAATAGCTTTCCACAAGCTTGTCATCATTAGATTTTATATTTTCCTCTAATTTTTGCAGTACATATTCTTTCGCCTCGGTAAAAAGACTTTCGCTTTTTTTAGATGTCACTATGCAGTTATTTAGTTCATTAAGGGTTTGTTTAAAATTAGGATAATCATTTTCATCAACAAAAAAGAATCCATCTTCATTATTTTCTATTTCTCTATTGAGATATACATTCCTAATAAATACTTTGTTAATATCCTTTGATGCAGCAATTGTTTTAGATAATTTATTGATTTTAATGTCTGAAATCATGTTATGACCAAGCGGTAATGTAAAATCACCCTTCGTCATTTTTTTTAAGAAAGCCATAGAATATTGAAATAAACCCAATTTTTCTACCCTATTAAAACTGATTATTCTTCTCCCTATTGTAAGCAAATTTCTGTTTGATTCCTTTATTAACTCTTTTCTTACTAATCCCAGAAGATATTTTTGATTTGTAAATCTAATTAGCTTTGTAAATAAATAGCCAATTAGGAATATTACAACCAAAATTAGATAAGACCCGACCAACAACGCATTTTTTTGATAACCAATAGGTAAACTGTCAGACAGCGTAGATAAAAGAATGAAAGAAGCTATTAAAGAAAGGGCAACGAAAGCAACCGGAAAAAATGTCGATTTTTTAAACAATAGGCTGTATGTAAAGCTTTCTTTGATAGCTAAATTTGCGATAAGAAAACCTATTACTGCAAAAGTAACACTTATCATAGTCACGATATTAGTGGTTCGACTATTTATTAATGTTTTTAATGTGGTTTCCTCTATATTGATGAAGTTAAGAGGCGGAATATTTATCAAATGTAAAGCAAAAAAAACGAGAGCAACGCACAAAACGACAACGTACCATTTATTATGGTCGCTTATAAAGTCTAAAAAATTATCTTTTCTTAATCCAAATATATTTGGATTTTTTGCTTTTAAAATTTTATCTGCCTCTTTTTTTATGCTATCATTCATAAACAGTATTTTTTGCTTTTGGAACCACAAAAATACCCATAAAAAAGCACTTGCCGAAATAGATTGACAGTTATTTTTCAGCAAGTTGTCTAAAATGGCTTATTTACATACGAAATGATGCAATCTGCATATTTATCGCCTGTTTGACCCGGAACGGCTTGGCAACGCAATAATAGCAGCTGGTTGCCACTCCCCATTTGTACCGAATCCCCTGCATTGACCAACGTTCTGCTTAAATAGGCATGGAACGTGCGAAAACCGCCTGCATGTTCAATTTCGATAAAATAACCATATCCCGAATTATACCCTTTACGGGTTGCAACTCCTCCGCCTGCGGCATACACGGGCGTACCTTTTGCTTTGGGTATATCAATACCCGCATGGAATTTTCGCACTTTATAAACAGGATGCCTACGCATTCCGAAGCCGGATGAAATGGTTGCGTTCCTGATGGGAGAAATGACCGGATAGCAGGACAGTTCGGGGACTGACATTTGAAATGAATCTGCTATCCGTTGAAATTCCGTCACCGAGTAAACCGTTTCCGTCAGTTTTCCGCTTTCCACTTCCCTGTTTATAGAATCGACAGGCTGCCCGAATACAGGCGAATACAGCAAAACGGAAAAGAATAACATGATGTTTTTCATAATCAAACGGTGAATAGGTATAGCAAGCGCCCGGAACAACCCGGACAAAAGCACCCCCTGTTTATTCCTCGCTTTCGTCTTCCGTCCGTTCACTCTGGAACGAAAACGTCTTTTGAATCATCTGCCCGAACGAATCCTGAATATACACGTCAATCACCTGCTGGTCTTTACATCGGGACGTGTAGTAAAGCCGGAATGTTTCACCCGGAAGCGGGTACAGGTCATTCGGCAGTAAAACCGTCCCATCGGACATTTTCAGTGTTCCCGCCCCGTCCGGCTGGAAATAACGGATGAAATACTTTGTTTCCTCATACCGCCCGTCCCGGTGAAGCTGGCACCTGATTTCAGCGGTTTCACCTATCTTTAACTTTTTCGGTACAGGCATCGTTTCGACAGTGAACGGGTAAGACTGCTGTATATCCACATTGTCATTACAGGCACTCACTAACAAAAGGGCAGCCACCATGTAGCACCCTATCAGCATCTTATAAATTACATTTCTCATATACATTATATATAATGGGTTAGTTTATCACATGATTATCTTTAATCCGATACCGAACTGTGTATGGAACTTTCCAACGGAAGAACCGAACAGGCATCTTTCCCGTGCGTTAATCAGGAATACCACCCGGTCAGTAATATAACTCTCCAGTTCCAGCGTCAGCGCACCGCCATAGACAAAACCGTCCTTATCCGTCAGCATCGAGCCATCGGGCAGCAGCTTGTCCCCCCAGTTACTTGTTTCGTACCCGGCAAGGGCAGACAATCCCAGCGAAAGGAAAAAGGTTTTCTTCCTATCTGAAAGGAAATTCACATAGTAACCGCCCTCACCTGTGAACTGGCTAACGGATATCTGCAAATCCTTATAGGGGTAATGCTTTTCGAGGTATTCCCCGCCGATAACCCACCTGTTCCCGTTTTTGGTATAGGTGGAAAGAGCCGCCCCGAAATAATAGGCGAAATCGCTTTTACTGTTCCAGTGAACACCGTCCGCCATGCCGCCCGTAACCTGCAAGCCTTTCATTCCCGGCAGACATCTTTGTGCGTGTGCCTGGTTAAAAGTCAGGCACAGCACAAAAAGGGATATAATACAGCATATCCTTTTCATGTTCATTTGATTTTAAGTTCGTTAATCACTTTGGCTGTCACTATATCCGAATTTTCCACCCGGATAGTTTGGTGTCTGCCCCCGTTCTTTTCCACCAGTTCGATAACTAATATCTTATCATCAGGGATGGTAAACTGTGGAACGGTGTACACCGTGCGGACGGTACTCTTGCCACCGATAATCAGTATCTCGTTATAACTCCGTGCCGGGTCAATGACCGTTTCCTGAATAGCCGTCCTTTTGGCTACTTTCTTATCCACAATCTTGAATCGGATAAAATCGGTATCAAACGGTACGTTTGAACTGTTCTTTGTTTGCGTATGAAAATAGAACAGCCCGTTATGCGAATAAATGCCCTTTACCAAGAACTGCACCCCGAAACGCTTGCATCCCAAATGCTTTATTTCCCGGTCATTGTTCTTGTAGATGGACTGCATAATCAGCCTTACCAAAAGCGGGCTTTCGTTACCCAGTTCACGGAAATAGATGTTCATCCGGGTATGACTGAAATCCGTTGTGTCCTCATTCTCCAAGAAGTCTTTCATTTCGATGTTCAGCATTTCCGGTTCATGTGTGTATTTTGCATTGAAACTGTAAAAGCTACCATCCTCACAGATAACGGAAAAATTGGTTTCACCGGGAAAGCCCTCTGTTGTGGCTTTCACCCTGACAACATTTTCCGCCCCGTCCGCTTTTCCGGCAATAATGTAGTTACTGCCTAAATCCACGTACTTCACGGCAGACGGGAAAATGATATGTACCGTTTTTGCAAACGTCACCTGTACGCCGTAAGGTGTTACCATTTGGCGGTAAGGCAGCTTTTTAGTGATGCCCTGATACAAATCGTTACTTTGTGCTTTCATTGAAACCACGCCCATGATAAGAGCGAATAAAATCATTAACTTTTTCATTTTGGATTGAAATTTTTATGGTTGATAATTGATAAATTGATTATTGCTGTTTGGCGTAAAGCATCACCTGATAGTTCGCTTTTAGGTGTACTTTTACCGTCCGGAACTTCTTTGCAAGGTATTGCGACCCGCCCTGCATCAAGCCCCTTGTAATATCCATTGCGACCTGCTGCCCGGCACTTTGCGCAAAAGAAATGCTTGTTCCCAGCCCAGCACCAATGTTCGCCATCGCTTCTTTGGCTGCTTCCTGTTCCAGTGACGAGGGAACGGAAAGCCCCTTTTGCCCGTCACTGTCATAAACGGCAAGTTCCACCGGAATAATGTTACCCGCATATTCAAGCGAGGACACCAGTATGTCGAGCCGTTCCCCCTGAACTTTGGCACTTCCCGATACAAGGCTGTTTTTCGGGACAATGACGTTTCCCGCTTGCAGTGGTTCTAACAGCCGGAGCTTGACGGTCTGCCCGTCCATAAGTGTTTGGTCGTTATGCACACACGCCCGGATAGTGTTCTTTCCCATCGAATAGCTACTGCCGACCGCCGTATTAAACCCGTAATTGCGTGGCTTGCTGTATTCGGCGATAAATTCGACATTGCTCATAGGCTGCTGCAATCCTGAAACCGTCCTGTCCGATACCGATTTTACAGGTGTGGCGTTTCCACTTCCCTGAACGGGTGCGGATGGCGAAACCTGTGCAATCTGTCCCGGCTGTGAACTTTGCCCGTTCTGTCCGTTCATGTATTTTGCCGCCAGTTCGTAGGACTTTTCCATAAGAGCCACCTGTTCATCCATGCTGCCCGCACCGTTTTCTTTCGCATCGAACCGGGCAGTCAGTTCTTCCACCTGCCGTTTAAGTTCCTCTTTCTCCTTGTCCTCTTTCGGTGTTTCGTAGAAACTGCCTAACTGACGGTTCATGTCCCGGTAAGCCACCGCCGAAGATTGGATAGAGGAACGGCTATTGTTCGACGCACCCGCCCCGAAGTCAATCACGGCGTTTTTCGGCTTTTCCGCCGGAGCATCATCTATCAGGGTCAAATCTTCCCCATTTTCCTCTCCGAGCGAAAAGGCAAAATCCTGCAAGGAGCGCATTTTGTCCGCCTGTTTGTTCTCCATTTGTTCCTGTTCGTAGGCGGTCTTTTTATCGCTGATTATCCCGTCCCCTTTGGGCTGCGGAATATCGGCGTTAAATCCGCCCACGCTTTCCACCTTTGCTTCGTCTTTATCGGACGGTGCAAAAATCAGGTACATAGACCCTAAGAAAACCAGTCCCATAAGCGGGTAAACCAACATCTTCTTTCGTTGCTGTATCTGCTGCGGGGTCAGTTCCTTTTTTTCCTTTCCCTGTTTTTCAGTTTCTTTTCCCGTTGCCGTTTCCGGTGCGGGAACTTCATTCTTCACTTCTTTTTCTTCCATTGTCTGACTGATTAAAAATGTTCGTACTGTCTTTACTTTGTAGCTGCAACTGCCTGATGTGCTCTATTCGTATGGTTTCGCCATCCTCTTTGCCTATCCGGTAAATGGATGATACCGTAAAGTAAATGGATAGCCCGCTGAAGAACAGGAACATAATCAGTATTACCGCCAACCTTATTTCCGGTGTCATGCGCCCGCACAGGTGGCGGAGTTTTTCATCCGCCCAATCTTGTATACAGGTAATTACCTGATTAACCGGAGAGAGAATTTTCCGTATCATGGCTTACCGCTTTATGGTGTTCAAATCCTTATTCTCCGTTATCTCGAAACTTTCCATGATAAAGCCGTGCGGGTTATTGTCCGAGCGCACAGCGTTCAATAACCGGCAACGGGTGACAAGGCTTCTTTCGGTCAGGCTGCTTTCACGGATAATCATTTGGCGGGCGTAAGTTGCCACTGCATACGGGTACACATCAAAATTGCAAGAAACGCTGTCTATCTGTATCGTTTGGCTGATATTGCCTGAAATGATACGGTTGTAATACCCTTTCTCCGAGAGGTCACGGTAATAATTAAATGCGCTCTTGTCAGCAAGGAACAGCGACCGTTTGATATTGCTTTCGATAGCGTTCTTATCGGGTGATAACGTGAAAAAGAGTTCGTGAAAACGCTTCACGTGTTCCCTTGCTTCGACCGGACGGTTTTGTGTCAGGTCTTGCGAAAGCGCAAGCATCAACGATTTACCGCCATCCAAGACGTAAATCTTCTGCCGTTGCGCTTCGGCAAACGTATAGGAGTTCCAAACGGCATAACCCGTTATCAGGGTACACATGACGACAAACGCGATACCAAAAAGCCGTATCTGTTTGAAACTGGTTTCAATGTTCTTTAAACTTTTAAATTCCATCTTGATTTTTATTTATTGGTTACCTTTGATTAGTTTACCGCCGACCCTGCCGCCAGCGTTCCCGGTTGCTGCTCCGGCTACCGCCCCGGCAGCACCGCCTACCTTATTGGCTGAATTATTGATATTCCGGCTCATGTTACCCATTCCGCCCGCCTGAATGATCCAGTTCGACACGGTGGGAATAGTGAAGTAACCGATGATGCCAATCAGCATAAAAATTATGTACACGCTGTTACTCCCGTCCGGTATGAAATTGGGGTCTGATAGTTCCTGAATATCCTTTTGCAGCATAAGCACCTGTATTCGGGCAAGTATGGAACTGAACAGGTCGGAAACGGGAAGCCACAGGTAAACGGAAATGTACCTTGTTATCCATTGGGTCAGTGTCGCCTGAAAGCCATCGTACACACTGATGGCAAAGGCTATCGGACCCAGTATGGCAAGGACAATCAAGAAGAATGTCCGGATAGTGTCTATCACAAGGGAAGCCGCCTGAAAGAGCAGTTCCAGAAGTTCCCTGAACCAGTCCCGGACGGATTGCTTGATATTATGGGCTGCCCTGTCCATGTACATGCCGCCCATCGTGGCAATATCTTTGGCAGACCATCCCAGTTCGTCTATCTGCTTGTCAAACGCTTCATCCGAAACAAGGTAAGCCGTTTCCGGATTGCGTACCATCGCTTCATATTCCAGCTTGTCCTTTTGTTCCCGGTAGGCGTTCATATCAAAAGTTTGCGTTTCGAGCATATTGTTACAGCCCTTGACTACTGGCGACATGACGCTGTTAATTGTACCCAGTACGAATGTGGGAAAGAACATAATACAGAAGCCAATCACAAAGGGACGCAGAAGCGGGTAAACGTCTATCGGTTCGGCACTGGCGAGCGACTGCCATACTTTGGCAGCCACATAGAACAAAGCCCCCAGTCCCGCTATTCCTTTGGCTACCCCCGCCATGTTCCCGCATAACGGCATCATGTCCGTGTACAGACTTCGTAAAATCTGATGCAGGTTATCAAATTCGATTGCTAATAACATATCTTTGATTTATTAGAGGTTACCAGTAACGTTCATCCACCGAGCCATAAAGAGCCATTACTCGGTCGGTGTCCTTTTTCTTTTTCGCACGCAGGTAGGAAACGGAAATGTTCTTGCGGGTATAGTAACTCACCAAATCCCGGTAGTTCCTGATGGCGTTATACGTCCGGTCGATAACGTCCATCCGTTCCTTGTCCGACATGGAAAGCCCGTTGATGTTCACCACGCTTTTCATTTCTTCCAGCACATCGGAACTTTCCTGCAACAGTTGGGTATAGCCGTAGGCGATGGCGGAAAGTTCATCCGGCGTGTAGTTCTCATCCGAAAGCATCTTTTGAAAACTATTCACATAGATGTCGGAAATCTCTCCGATAAGCAGGATAGACTTTTGCACTTTCCGGGCATCTTTGACAAGGTTATGCACTGATTTTAAGGCATCGTAATAGTCCTTACCCTGTTGGTAAATCTTTACGGTTTCCTGAAAATTCTTTACCATATTCTGTGCGGTGGTTGATGTCTGCACGATGTTCTTTGACGCATTGATAATCCCTTGCGCCAAGTTGCCGGGGTCACTCACCACCCACTGTGCGCTTACCTTTCCGGTAAACAGGCTGCATACTACGAGCAGCATTATAATCTTTGTTCTCATACGCTTATTTCTTTATTGGTTGTTTACTCCGTTTGTATTCTCCACCGGGTGAAAGAAGAATCCGGTCGTTCTCTTTGTCGTAGGTCAGCAAGACGGAAAGCCCCGTTTCGATGAACAGGTTTCCGTCCTGTTCTGAAATCTGATAGGTTTCCGTTTGGACAGTCCCCCAGTAGGTCTTTCGATAGGTCGTTACCCGGTAATGCCCGTTTTCTTCAAAAAGGGTAAATGCCGGACGATTTTTTACACTTTTCCAGTCGCCACGCATCGCCCTAAGACGGTCGGCGTTCGTTTCCTTACAGGAAGAAAACCCCAGTAACAAGGTGCATAGCAGCACCGGAAACAAAAATTTTAAATGTTTCATACTGATTGATTTTTAAATTGTTGATTGATTATTTTTCAGGATTGCGCTTGCTTTCGGCAAGCCGTTTGATAGCCAGTTCGAGGTTGCCGCCCAACTTTTCAGACAAGGCGAAAAGTTCCATCTTTTCCGTTTCTTCCGTTGTGAACGTGTAATATTCTTCCAAACTCACTTCTGTGGCATATACGGCGGATTGTGTACCACCCAAGCCTATCCAAACTTCCTTATATTTCCGGTTGGGATGGTTGGCAAGGTTGATGGAAAGCACCTGTGAACGTTCCTTGTCGGTCAGTCCCAAAAGGTTCTGTATGCTATCGAATTTATTCAGGTATTTCCGTTGGTCGAGCAGTATCTTACAATCAGAATTGTTTATAATACTCTCTTTTACAATGGGTGAGGAAATAATATCTTCGACCTCTTGGGTAACAACAATCGCTTCGCCGAAATACTTTCTAACCGTTTTGTAAAGGTATTTTATGTAATCCGCCATATTCGCCGATGCAATCGCTTTCCACGCTTCTTCTATCAATATTAATTTTCTGATACCCTTTAGTTTACGCATTTTGGAAATAAATACTTCCATGATGATAATCGTAGTAATCGGGAACAAGATTTTGTGGTCTTTGATATTATCCAACTCAAAGACAATGAAGCGTTTATGTAGTAAATCAAGCTCTTTGTCGGAGTTCAACAGGTAATCGTATTCGCCGCCTTTATAGTAAGGTTCTAATACATTCAGGAAGTTATCTATATCAAAATCCTTTTCCCGGACGTTCTTTTCTTGCAGGTGCGCCCGGTAGTCATTCCTCACATACTCGTAGAACGTATTGAAGCAGGGAGTAACGGAACAGTCTTTGGTAATCAGTCCGATATAGGAACTAACAGCGTTCGACAAAGCCACTTCTTCCGCCCGTGTAGGTGCTTCATCGTCCCTTTTCCACAGGGTCAGGATAAGCGTTTTGATACTCTCTTTCTTTTCAATATCAAATACACCATCTTCCACATAGAAAGGATTGAACGCTATCGGGTTTTCTGTGGTATAGGTAAAGTAAATCCCATCTTCCCCGTGCGTTTTCCTATTTATCATTTCACACAAACCTAAGTAACTGTTTCCGGTATCGACCAACAGCACGTGTGCATTTTGTTCATAATACTGGCGTACCATGTGATTGGTAAAGAATGACTTGCCGCTACCACTCGGCCCAAGTATGAACTTGTTACGATTGGTAATAATACCCCGCTTCATGGGTAAATCTGAAATATCAATGTGCAACGGCTTTCCTGTGACCCTATCCACCATCTTGATACCAAAGGGAGAAAGTGAACTTTTGTAGTTCGTTTCTTCGGTGAACAGACAAAGAGCCTGTTCGATGAATGTATAGAAACTTTCTTCCGCCGGAAAGTCCGCCTGATTGCCGGGTATTCCCGCCCAAAACAGGGTCGGCGTGTCGGTGGTGTTATGGCGTGGCTTGCATTCCATAAGTGCGAGCTGTGACCCCACATCATTTTTAATGTGCTTTAATTCGTCCCGGTCGTCACTCCACGCCATGATATTGCAATGGCATCGCACGGAAATAAGCCCCTGTGAATGGGCTTCGTTCAAATATTCCTCTATCCAAGCCTTGTTTATCTGATTGGCACGGCTGTATTTGGAAAGGGAGTGCATATTGCGAGCCATCTTTTCAAACTGTTTCAAGTTCTCCGTATGGTCGTCAATGAAGATATACTGGTTATAAATATGGTTACAGGAGAGCAGCACACCCACCGGGGAAGCAAATGACAAACGGCAATCGCTCCGGTCAGTGGATAGCTTTTCATAACGGGTATCTGTGCCTACTTTTCCCGGCATATCTTCTGCATCCGAAAGGGTATGCAGGCAAAGAATATCATCGCCAATCTTCATTTCGTCAGCACCCAGTGAAATATCTTTCAGTGTGGTGGTGTCGGTCTGTGAGAGTGAAAAGTATTTCTCCACGATACCCGCCGTTTTCCTTGTCCCGGTTATCTCGTCCGAAGTCAGACGAGTAAGGGTAATGAAACCGCTATCGTTCATAATGCTTTCAAACTGCCCCACCGCTTCGAGGAACTTTGTAACCGTTTCCTTATCCTTTATCTCTTTGGGGACAAGGAAGCCCCGGCAAAGAGTGGAAAAATTGCTCTGCATCCGGCTGCGTTCCTTTGTCGTTTTCGTCAGGAACAAATAGCAGGTATGGTTCAAGAACGGTCGTTCATTGAAATGGCGTTCAAAGGAACGGGAAAGGAAACTCAAATCATCCTTTTGGATCTCAGGCGCATAGTTCTCTTTGATGAACCAGTCCTGTTTGTGTACGATGCTATAATCGGGCAGCACCTTTACCGCCTTGTTCCAAGCGGAATGTATTGCTTCGTATTCGGCTGCCGTGACGGTGAACAGTTCGGGCAGTTCCACCCGGAACGCCACCGTTATGTCGGCATCTTTGGAAACGATGCACCCGTTTTCCACCGTGAACAGTGGAAACTTGTTTTCCAGTGTGGTAGCTTTTAATATATTTCTCATTTCGATGCTTGTTTCTGATTTTTAGTGAATAATCGGGATATGGCTTTTCGGTTGATAATATGGAAAGGGTGGCTTTTGCGTGCGGACAATTTCATCAACCCGTGTGTCCCGTACTTTTCGTTTAACCGGAATGTGAGCCATACCAGCAGCGTTGCCGAAGTAACGCCGAAGATGATGCACACCCACTGGTTGATACCCACCATGTACATAATGATGAAAAGCACGAACAGGGCTAACAGCCCGCCCGCAAAAATGAAAAGATATTGACTTTTCAACCCTTTAAATTCAACTGGCTTACCTATTCCCCTGTTAATCGGATAGTCTGCCATAGCTCATTTCTTTAGAGGAAGAACGAACGTAGGATGGTGGCAGCCACAATCAGGAAGATACATGCACCGAACCACGAAGCCGCCGTTTTACTGGTGTCAGGGTCGCCACTGCTGAACTTTCCATACACTTTTACGCCGCCAATCAAGCCGACCACTGCACCGATAGCGTAAATTAACTTTGTCGCCGGGTCGAAATAACTGGTTACCATATTGGTAGCTTCGGTAATACCCGCCATGCCGTTACCCTGTGCAAAGGCGGAGGATGCAGCCAAAAGAACGGCTGCCGAAAAGAGAACTTTCTTTTTCATTATAAATATATTGATTTTTAAATTGCCGGACGGTTGGATAGTCCGCCCGGCGGAGTGATTAATAATTGAATTTTTGTGGTTGTGGGGAGTGTTCCCCATGTTCTAAAAGGTCTGTTTAACCGTAATCTCTTTGTTTCATCATCTTACTTATTTAAAGTTTACCATTAAAGAAAATCGTTCATGTCAAAGTCTGCCATTTCATTACTTCCGGCAGCCGGGACGATGACAGGCACGGGTATCTCATGCTTTTGTAAAAGTTCCGCCACCCGTGACCTGCCCCCGTTAATCTGTTCCACCAGCGAATGAAAGAGGTTTGTTTCCGTCCGGCAGATGGTCTGAACGGCTTGCCGTTCTTCCGTGTCAGACGCTTGCTTAACCTGAATGACCTGTACCATTTGACCCAGTTCCCCCAGCGTGATACCTTGCGCCATTTCCGGCTCACCGTCACCCATGTAACAGGCGATTTCTTCCGCTTCAATTTCATCTGGCGAAATGTCCGTTTCTTCCGCATCTTCTGTTTCAAACTCCATCTCAAACTCGGTTTCAATCGCTTGCGGGGTATCGGCTTTTTTTTCATCTGCCAGCTCGTTATCAAGCGTTTTCGTTACCGTTTCCTCGCTTTGCGGGACAAATATAGAAGCATTATCAACCCCTTTTGAAAGGTGTCCTAAGATGTCCCCGCTTGTCCTCATTTGTCCCATCCGGTAACGGCTTGCACCTACAAGAGAATCACCGTTTCCGGTTTTTACAGTCGTTTTGCTTTCCGGTTGTTCCGGCTGCTTTTTCCTATCCGTGAACCATGTTCCCAAGCTATCCCGGTATCGCCATAAGAGAACGGCGTAATACAGGAGCGTTCCGATAATAAACCATTTCAACATATCAGAACGGCTTTTCAAATTTGCTTTCGTACAGTTCGTTTATCTCGTCCTGAAACTGGTCGAAATGCCGGAGCAGGATATTTTCTACATAGCTGCTCACGGTTGCCTTGCGCCCGCCGATAACGGTTACTATCTTCATCAGCTTTTCGTGGGTGGTACGGCTGACGTACAACGGCTGGCGGTCGGTCAAGTCCACCCGCATGAAGTAAGTTTCCCGGTAATCACCCGGAGCATTCTTTTTCCGGCGGGCAGGTTCTTTCACCGTCTTTTCATCCTTTGCCGTTTCCGTTTCCCGTTTCGGTTCTTGTTCAGGTACGTTTGCCGGGATGTCGGGTGTTTCCGCTTTAGTTTTCACTTCCGTTGGTATTGCCACCATTGGTGTTTCCTGTTTCTTCACGGGCAAGCCCTGTGAAATAATCTCTTTCATAAAATCCTCGTCTATTTGCGGTTTCCCGCCACTTAGCTTTGCCATATCGTTACAATTTTATAAGGTATGCGATTTCGGTTATCAGTTCTTCCATGTTGCTGCCCTTTACCAGCCGTTTGTCTGCGGGGAACAGCGTAGAACGGAACACGGTTTTACGCTGTGCGTCCAGTTCCTTTTTAAACCTTTTGGTGTCCGGGATAAATACGTTCATAAGGGGCAGTTCCAGTTCCCCGATGGTCTGCTCATACAGGGTGTAGAGGTCTGTTTTTTCCCGTCCATCTACCATGTTCCAAAACAGGTGCAGCCCTTTCAGTCGGCACGCTTCATTCTTTACCAGTAGTTTATGGATAGCCACCGCAAAGGAAAGGCTACTTTCCAATACCACCCGGTCGGCGGCTATGGGAGTGAAAATATAATCCACTCCTGAAAGGGAGTTGATAACACCCTCACTGTTCACCGTTCCGGGCAGGTCGAAAAAGACCACATCATAATCTGACCCGGCAGACGCAAGAAATTCATCCGCCGTTTTTATCGCTTCATCCGGCGAACTGCACAGCACCGGGTACGCTTTCTTTCCCAGTGTCTTGAACTGGTGAAAGGCAAGCTGTTTGTAATAATCATCCCCGTTCACTTGTTCGGCATCCCGTTTGCGCATGGCACTGATACTGTGTTGCGGGTAGTCGCAATCCACGACCGCCACATTATACCCTTTCAGGTAATACAGGTAACTTGCCACCAAGACGGTGAACGTTGTTTTGCCGACCCCGCCCTTTTGGGTGGAGAAAGCCACATACAAGGTTTCTTTCTTCATTGTAATACTGAATTATAGTGATACATCTTTATTGTTTTCCATCCATTCAGATGAACGGATGGTTTTCTTTCGTTCCATATTGCCAGCAGGAAAGCAGGGCTGATTTCTGTTTTTTTGCAAAGACAGATTGTTTTCTTTCCTGCTTCTTTGTTTTCATTCATTCCACAAAGGCAGCTTGCTTTCTTTGCAGACAGTTTACTTTCCCGATTGAATGACTGTTTTCTTTCAATCATTCCATCCGGTTTGCTTTCCTGCTTTCTTGAAAGATTGCAATCTTGAAATCTTGTTTTCAAGTTTTCAAATCCGCTTTCTTTCCGTCCGCATTTCGCTGTATATTTCCATCCGTCCATATTGCTTTCTATCTTAAATCCGGGACAAATAAACGTAGAAAAGTAACCCCTTTTGAGAAGTGTCCTCAAATGTCCCCGTTTGTCCTCATTTGTCCTATAACCCGCTATTCCACAGTATTTTTAATACCTGTTACTTTGCAACCGAAAGGTATCGGTCAGGCTAACCAAGCCCCCGCTGCCGGGAGCGTTCCAATCTCTGCTAACTCCAATCCGTCCGTAGGCGGATTTTTATTTGCACTGGCAAATAGCAAGGTGTGTTCTAAGCAGCTTACAATTCTTTCAGCAGCTTTGAACGCCTTGCCCGGACGAAGCCGGGATAGGGTCACTCCGAAGTCGTAACCCTTTAAAAAAAGAAGCATGAAACAGAAAAATGAAAATGCGCCCCGTCCGGGTGGCGCAGGACGCAAGCCCAAAGCAGATCCGGCAGTGTTCAGGTACTCTATCAGCTTCAATGCGATAGACCACGCCCGCTTTTTGGCATTGTTCGACCAGTCCGGTATGCGCACGAAAGCGCATTTTATCACCGCCCGCATCTTCGGCGAACCGTTCAAAGTGATTAAAATCGACAAGGGGGCAGTAGAATATTATACCCGGCTGACCGCTTTATATTCACAGTATCGAGGTATCGCCGTGAATTACAATCAGGTGGTAAAGGCTCTCAATACCAATTTTTCAGAGAAGAAAGCACTCGCATTTCTCTATAAACTGGAAAAGGCAACGATGGAACTTGCCGACCTGAACCGCCAAATTATTGAACTGACACGTGAGTTTGAAACAAGATGGTTGCAAAGATAAGTGTAGGCAGTTCCCTGTTCGGTGCGCTTTCCTACAACCAAAACAAGGTCGATGAAGAACAGGGAAAGGTACTTTTAAGTAACCGGATGTTCGAGAGCGAGGACGGGAATTTCAGCATCCGGCGGTGTATGGAATGTTTCGATATGCACCTGCCCGCAGACCTGAAAACGGAAAAGCCGATTATCCATATCTCCCTGAACCCGCACCCGGACGATGTGCTTTCCGATAGCCAGCTTGCGGATATTGCCAAAGAGTATATGGATAAGCTGGGGTACGGCAATCAGCCGTATATGGTTTACAAGCACGAAGATATTGCAAGACACCATATACATATCGTTTCCATCCGTGTAGATGATACGGGTAAAAAGATAAACGACAAGTTCGAGCATATCCGCAGCAAGCAAATCACCCGTGAACTGGAACAGAAGTACGGGCTGCATCCGGCAGAAAAAAAACAGGCAGCCGAACGCCCGGAGCTTAAAAAGGTGGACTACCGGGCAGGGGACGTAAAGCACCAGTTATCCAATACGGTGAAAGCCCTTGCCGGAGCTTACCGTTTCCAAAGTTTCACCGAGTACAAAGCGTTGCTATCTATATATAATGTACAGGCGGAAGAAGTGAAAGGAGAAGTGAACGGCAAACCTTATAACGGCATTGTCTATTCGGCTACCAATGACAAAGGAGAAAAGCAGGGAAACCCGTTCAAATCTTCTTCTTTGGGAAAATCGGTAGGTTACGAAGCCATCCAAAGGCACATCAAGAAATCCGCAAAGGACATTCAGGACAAGAACCTGAAAGAGCGTACCCGCCGGACGGTTGGTACAGTGATGAAATCTGCCCGTAATCGTAAGGAACTGGAACAAGAACTGAAAAAGAAAGGTATAGATGTACTTTTCCGGCAGAACGATACAGGCAAGATATACGGTGTAACATTTATCGACCACGAAAGCCGTACTGTCCTGAACGGTTCACGGTTAGGAAAGGACTTTTCCGCCAATGTGTTCAACGACCTGTTTTCCGGTTCCCGTACTTTGACGGGAAACAGCAAACTGGAAACGCAGAAACGCACGCCGGAATATAACCCGACCGGATATATTTCAAATACAGGTAAAGCCATTGCCGGACTGTTCAACCTGTTATCCGGTGGGGACGATACGCCACCCGACAACAGCCAAGTTCCGCCACCCAAGAAGAAAAGGAAGAAGAAACAAAGACGTATTTAATAACTATAAAAATTTCAATTATGCAGAATGAAGATGATTTAAGAGGACTTGCAAAGGTCATGGACTTTATGCGGGCAATCAGTATTTTATTTGTAGTGATAAACATTTACTGGTTTTGTTACCAGTCGTTCAGGGAATGGGGTATCAATATCGGGGTAGTCGATAAAATCCTATTGAACTTCCAGCGTACCGCCGGGCTGTTCTCCAATATCCTATATACCAAACTTTTTTCAGTGGTATTCCTTGCGCTTTCCTGTTTAGGTACAAAGGGAGTGAAAGAGGAAAAAATCACATGGAACAGGATTTATGTATTCCTGACAATCGGTTTTATCCTGTTTTTCCTGAATTGGTGGCTGTTGTTTCTGCCGCTGCCACTGGCGGCAAACACGGCATTGTATATCTTTACCATGACCGCCGGGTATCTTTCCCTGTTGGCTGCCGGAGTATGGATTTCACGTTTGTTGAAAAATAACCTGATGGATGATGTGTTTAATACCGAGAATGAAAGTTTTGCACAGGAAACACGCTTGATAGAAAACGAGTATTCCATCAACCTGCCGACACGGTTCTACTACAAAAAGAAATGGAATGACGGATGGATAAACGTTGTAAATCCGTTCAGGGCAAGCATGGTATTGGGTACGCCCGGTTCGGGAAAATCGTATGCGATAGTCAATAATTACATCAAACAGCAAATCGAAAAAGGCTTTGCTGTTTATATTTATGACTACAAATTTCCTGACCTTTCAGAGATAGCTTACAATCACTTAATCAGTCATTTAGATGGATATAAAGTGAAGCCTAAATTCTACATGATTAACTTTGACGACCCACGTAAAAGCCACCGATGCAACCCGATAAATCCGGCGTTTATGACGGACATATCGGACGCATACGAAGCCAGTTATACAATCATGTTAAATTTAAATCGCAGTTGGATAACCAAGCAGGGAGACTTTTTTGTAGAAAGCCCGATTATCCTGCTGGCTTCTATCATTTGGTTTTTGAAAATCTATCAGGGTGGTAAGTATTGTACATTCCCGCACGCCATTGAATTTTTGAACAAGAAATATGCCGATACATTCACTATTTTAACCAGTTATCCCGAACTGGAAAACTACCTTTCACCGTTTATGGACGCATGGGAATCTAATGCGCAAGACCAGTTGCAGGGGCAGCTTGCAAGTGCTAAAATCCCGCTTTCGAGGATGATTTCACCCGCTTTATATTGGGTAATGACAGGGGACGATTTTTCACTGGATATAAACAATCCGGAAGAACCTAAAATATTGGTGGTAGGCAATAATCCCGACCGCCAAAATATCTATTCCTGTGCTTTGGGACTGTATAATTCCCGTATTGTGAAGCTGATAAACAAGAAGTACCAACTCAAAAGTTCCGTAATCATAGATGAATTACCGACCATCTATTTTCGGGGACTGGATAACCTGATAGCAACGGCAAGAAGCAACCGGGTAGCGGTCTGTTTGGGATTTCAGGATTTCAGCCAGTTACGCCGGGATTACGGAGACAAGGAGAGTAAAGTTATCGAAAATACAGTGGGTAATATATTTTCGGGTCAGGTGGTTTCTGAAACGGCTAAAACACTTTCAGACCGTTTCGGAAAGGTACTTCAAAAACGGCAAAGCATGACTATCAACCGGAACGACAAATCAACCTCTATCAGTACGCAGATGGATAGCTTGATACCACCCAGCAAAATATCCAATCTCACACAGGGTATGTTCGTGGGTGCGGTCAGCGACAATTTCGATGAACGGATAGAGCAGAAAATATTCCATGCGGAAATAGTGGTGGATAACGAGAAAGTGAAGCGGGAAACAGCCAGTTACAAGAAACTGCCCCAAATTATAGATTTTAGGGACGAGGACGGGAACGACCGGATGCAAGAAGAAATACAGGCTAATTACAACCGGGTCAAGCAGGAAGTCCAGCAGATTGTCACGGACGAAATGGAAAGGATAAAGAATGACCCTGATTTACAACATTTATTGCGCAATGAATAATTTTGAGGTTAATTCTCAAATTAATATTTTATTGAAATAAATTGTTTTTCTCTATAAAAAGTAGTATTTTTGCAGACTATAATTAGCAAAAAAAATGAAACTTACAGATAATATATATATATATAATGAGGATGTAATTCAATTATATGACACTTGGAAATCACCAACAGTTATAATATCTGATGGTCCTTATGGTATTGGCGGATTCCCGGGTGATCCTATTACTCATGATGTTTTAGAAAAGTGGTATAGACCCCATATTACTAAATGGAGTGAAAAAGCGACCCCTGAAACTACATTATGGTTTTGGAATACTGAAATAGGATGGGCTAGCGTTCATAAAGAAATTATAAATCAAGGTTGGGAATTTGTAAATTGTCATGTTTGGGATAAAGGTGTAGCCCATATAGCAGGGAATACTAATACAAAGACATTGAGGAAATTTCCTGTTGTAACTGAAGTTTGTGTACAATATGTAAAAAAAGCAGAATTTATTGTGGATAACCATAAAATTTCAATGCAAGAATGGTTAAGACATGAATGGAAAAGAACAGGATTACCTTTCTCAAAAACAAATATTGCCTGTGGAGTGAAAAATGCAGCAACGAGAAAATATTTCACGGGATGCCATTTATGGTATTATCCCCCAGTTGATGCTTTTGAGAAAATTGTTGAATACGCAAATTTGTATGGTGATCCCAAAGGAGTGCCATATTTCTCAATAGATGGAAAGAAGTCTTTAACAGCAGCAGAATGGAAAAAGATGAGGGCTAAATTCTTTTGTGAGTTTGGTGTAAATAATGTATGGAGAGAACCCCCTCTTAATGGCTCTGAGCGTCTTAAAGAGGGAAATAAAGCTATTCATTTTAATCAAAAGCCTCTTAAATTTATGGAGTTAATAATTAATTCATCGTCAGAAGAGCATGATGTTATATGGGAACCATTTGGTGGTTTATTTTCTGGAATTTTGGCAGCAAATAAATTAAACCGAATGGCTTATGGAGCTGAAATAAATAAAGATGTTTTTGATTATGCTAAACAGAGGTTGCTTGAGTCAATTTAATAATATCATCTACAAATTTTGTTATGTCTGAATTTGAATCAGAGATAATTTTTGACCATTGTTTAATAGTATGATTCAATATTTTTGTATTCAATACACGCAACTTAAAAGCCTCTAATTCAAGATGCTCAATTCTATCAATCTTTGCAAAATTAGTATCTAATCTATACGAAAAACTGCCTAGGAGTTGCTTGATTTTCCCTTGATATTCAGCAGAGTAATCATAGACAGAGTATCCTTCTCCCCAACTTTTTACAATTTCTAGTGCTTTGGAAAATTCGTTTTTGGTTCCTTGAAATTTATATCCATTTGTATTGGTCTGTTGTAAATTAGAAGTACGATCTGTTGTATCTTCCGGTTCAAAAACCAAATAATCTGGTGGATTATTATAATGTGTATCTCTTGCCATAGCTAAACTTTTTGCTGTGCCAACCCAAACATCTATAATTTTGGGTTTACCGAAAATTATAAATTCAGGAAGCCAAGCGACTAGAGCAACATTAGTTTGGTCATCGTCAAAAAAGCGGATTGAATCTTTAAATCTTGCGGTTATTTCAGTAGCCAATGGAAACCATGTTTTTATTTCAATACCTGGTATTGGATAAATATTACCATCAAAAACAGTATCGGGAAAACCGGGATCTTGTCTTCTCCAAATTCCGTTGTTTAACCACTCTAATTTATTTAATTCTGTACAAACATTATATTCAATCATATTTCCAACAAGAGGAGATAATTTAGAAATAACTTTTGCTAAATGCTTGGCATATTCAATATCATTAGGTCTTGCTACTTCAAGAACTGGCATTATTTGCCCTTTCATAGATGCTAGATGTGTACTAGCAGTTTCTAAAATTTCTTTGTATTCCATATAAAAAAGTCTTGTATTGATACTTCTAGTGCTTTAGCAATTTTCTCAATATTAATTAATGTCACATTTTTTTCTGCACGTTCTATCATTCCTATATAAGTCCTATGCAAATTTGCTTTATCAGCCAATTCTTCTTGAGACATTCTTTTCTCTTTTCTTAATTGACGAACTCGTTCTCCAAATTTGATTAAAATTTCACTCATGATATTTTTGGCTAATAATAGTATGCAAAAATATTGATATATAGCCGAATATACCACATACTATAGTTAGCATTTGCTCAATAGTGTATTTGATGATTAACTTATTAATTAAATTTTAATATTGAGACTTCTGCGGACAAACGAGGACTAATGAAGCCACCCGTTCCCAAATCCTTAAATATACTCTATTTCATCCTTACTTTTACTTCCGAAATTTTTATTTACTCACTAAAATTCAAAAAGTTATGGATGTAAACACAGCCAACCAATCCACCACTGACGAACAGATGATGGATATTCTTCTTGTGCTGGATAAGGAGAAAAAAACAATCAGCGCAGTGAAAGGCGTGGATGAAAACGGAGAACTTCAAACCGTACCGCCGGAGAACAACAGCGAACTTCTGAAATTCGACCGTCACGGCGATTTCTTTTCCAACTTCTTTTCCAACATGATGAACCAGTTGAAGAACCCGACCCGTTTCAACTTTTTCAAAATCCCCAAAATTGAACTTCCCAAGATTACACCGATAATCAGGGACAACTTCGACCATCCGACCGCCAAGAATGAAGCGGAGATAGAACGTTACCGGGTAACACCCGAAACGCTGAAACAGGGGGTGACGAACGAACAACCGAATCAAACACAGCAGCAGGTACAGCAACCGCAGCAGGAAACAACGGCACAAGCACCACAGCAACCCGACAAAAGCAAGTATGTGATTGACCCGGATAAGGTGGACTGGGAAGCCTTGAAGAACTTCGGTCTATCCAAAGAACAGCTTGAAAAGGCAAAGGCTTTAGAACCCATGTTAAGGGGGTACAAGTCACCCGGTGCGTTCTCCATCGCAGGAAACTACAATTCCGCCATTATGAAACTGGATGCACGCCTGTCTTTTCGGCATGACAAGGACGGGAATGTAGTTTTGGCGATACATGGCATCCGACAAAAGCCGGAACTTGAACGTCCATTCTTCGGTCACGAGTTTTCCAAAGAGGATAAAGCCAATCTTCTTGAAACGGGCAATATGGGACGGATAGTAAACCTGAAAAACTATATCACAGGAGAAATGATACCCTCTTTTATCAGCGTGGATAAGGTGACGAACGAACTGGTTTCCATGCGTGCAAGCAGCGTCCAGATACCCGATGAAATAAAGGGTGTCAAACTGAACAAGGAACAAAAGGAAGCCTTACGGGAGGGAAAGGGAGTATTCCTTGAAAATATGATTTCCAACCGTAAAAATCCCTTTTCCGCAACCGTTCAGGTCAATGCCGACAAGAAAAGTCTGGAATTTATCTATCCCAATGCCAAACAGTCACAGGAGCAACGGCAGAAACAGGAACAACCGAACAACCTTGTCACCAGTGACGGTGTAACCATCCCCAAGAGCATTTCAGGAATAGAACTGACACGCCAGCAACAGCAGGATTTAGTCAATGGCAAAACCATCTTCGTTGCCGGGCTGAAAGACAAGAGAGGGGTCGAATACGATGCTTATATTCAGGTGAACCATGATAAGAAGAAGTTAGGCTTTTACAGTGACAATCCCAGCTTTGACCGTTCCGCCGTGAAAGAGATTACTCCGGCAAGCAAGAACCGCACACAGGTAGCGGTCAATTCGGAGGGCAAGACCAACGAAGCCATCAAGAAAGTGAAAGAACCTTTGAAAAAGGGTCAGGACAAGCCCACTGAAAAACAGAAAGCCAAGCAGGATAAAAAGGAGAAGCAGGAGCAGACGGACAAAACCAAACAAAGCAGGGGACGCAAAAGATGATGGCTGCATTAATCCTTATCCCGGTTATCGGTTTTGTCCTGTTTCTCTTTGCCTGTTACAAAACAGACTGGAAAGCCATAGACGAACAGAACCGACAATTTTATGCAGATGGTTATCACATCTACTATGACCGGAAAATCCTAAGACAAAAAGAAGTGGAATAATTAAAATCGAAATTAGAATGATTGCAGTAATCGGAGAAAAACCAAGCGTGGCAAGGGACATTGCCCGCATTTTAGGAGCGAATGAAAAACAGGATGGCTATCTTTCAGGTAACGGGTATCTCGTTACCTGGGCGTTCGGCCATCTTGTAGGTTTGGCAATGCCGGAAGCCTACGGAATAAAGAGTTTCCGCCGGGAAAGCCTGCCTATCATCCCGGATAGTTTTCAACTTACACCTCGGCAGGTGAAAGCGGAAAAGGGGTACAAGGCTGACCCCGGAGTGTTGAAGCAGCTAAAGGTAATCAAAGAGGTATTCAGCCAGTCGGACAAGATAATAGTCGCAACGGATGCAGGGAGAGAGGGGGAACTTATCTTCCGCTACATTTACCAGTATATCGGATGCGACAAGCCCTTTGTCCGTTTATGGATAAGCAGCCTTACGGACAAGGCAATCCGTGAGGGACTGCAAAACCTGAAAGACGGTAGCCAGTATGATAACCTTTTCCTTTCGGCACAGGCACGCAGCGAAGCGGATTATTTGATAGGAATTAATGGTACACAGGCTTTAAGCGTGGCAGCCGGACAAGGAATATTCTCTTTGGGACGGGTACAGTCGCCCACGTTGGCTATGATATGCACCCGCTTTTTGGAGAACAAGAACTTTGTCCCGCAAAAGTATTGGCAACTGAAATTACAGTCGGTAAAAGACAATATCTCTTTTTCTGCCCTATCCGTAGAAAAATACGATACGCAGCAAGCCGCCATCGACACACTGCAAAGGATAAAGGAAGCGGAAACGGTACGGGTGAAATCCGTAGAGCGTAAGGAAGTGAACCAAGAGCCGCCCTTGCTTTATGACTTGACTTCACTTCAAAAGGAAGCGAATACGAAACTGAATCTCTCCGCAGACAAGACATTATCCATCGCACAAAAGCTATACGAGGGTAAGCTAATCAGCTACCCCCGAACCGGAAGCCGTTATATATCACAGGACGTGTTCGAGGAAATCCCCGAACGGTTTATTAATTTGGAGCAGTACGCCCGCTTTTCCGGGTATGCCGCCGGAATGAAAGGCAAAACCTTAAATCCCCGTCCGGTAAATGATGGCAAGGTAACAGACCATCACGCCTTGATAGTAACGGAAAACCTGCCCGGTAAACTGGAAGCGGACGAACAGGCAATCTATGAACTGATAGCCGGAAGAATGTTAGAAGCCTTTTCTGAAAAATGCGTCAAAGACGTTACCAGTATAATGCTGGAATGTGCAGGCTCACTTTTCACGGTCAAAGGGTCTGTAACCAAATCTGCCGGATGGCGTGCCGTATTCGGTGAGAAAGAGGATGGGGAAGATAACACCGCTTTACCCGCCATGCAGGACGGAGATAGTTTACAGCTTTCCGGCATTGAACTGTTGGAGAAACAGACCAAGCCCAAGCCGTTACATACGGAAAGCAGTTTGCTTTCTTCAATGGAAACAGCGGGTAAGGAACTGGAAAACGCCGACCTGAAAGCCAGCATGAAAGATACGGGTATCGGCACGCCCGCAACACGGGCAGCCATCATCGAAACGCTGTTTTCCCGCCAGTACATCATCCGGGAGAAAAAGAACCTTGTCCCGACCGAGAAAGGGCTTGCCGTTTACAACATTATCCGGGATAAGAAGATAGCAGACGTTGAAATGACGGGAATGTGGGAAAACACGCTTGCCAAAATAGAAAGCGGAGAAATGAACCCCGACACGTTCCGCAAAGGCATCGAAGTGTACGCACGGCAAATTACGGCTGAACTTTTGGACGTTCAGCTTTCTTTCGCTTCGGGTAGTGGTTGTATTTGCCCCAAATGCAAGACCGGACGCATCCTTTTCTATCCGAAAGTCGCCAAATGTTCCAATGTGGATTGTTCCGTTACCATCTTTCGCAATAAGAGCGACAAGCAGCTAACAGACAAGCAGATTACCGAACTGGTGACTACCGGGAAAACCGGGCTAATCAAAGGCTTTAAAAGCAAGAACGGCAAAGTCTTTGACGCTTCACTTACCTTTGACGAGCAGTTTAATGTTACTTTCGTGTTTCCTGAAAAGAAAGGTAAGCCGAAGAAGTAAAACGAAAATCGCTATATTTGCCACAGAAAGTTTCATTATAGATAGATTATAATTGAAATTTTTGTGGTTGAAGCACCCGGAGGGACACCGGGTGCTTTTTTAATCATTCTCCTTTATACTGGTAGGTCAGGCAAACGACCTGATTATCCAGTATCTTGTTTTGGGTCAGTTCCCACTTCGACCCGAAAGTTTTACCTATAAACTTGATGCCGTTCCCCAGCATGACCGGGATAATATATAGCGTTATTTCATCAAGTAGGGACGCTTCAATCAGGGATGTTATGAACTTACCGCCGCCGATAACCTGAATATCGGTTTCCGAATTTGATTTAAGTTCATTGACCGCACGTAATGGCATATCAGTAAGAAAGCTTACATTCTCCTTTTCCGACACATTGGTATCGTAGTGGGACACTACAAAAGTTTTTTTGCTTTTGTACGGCCATCCGCCCCAATGTTCAAAAATATAGGTATAGGTATTAACTCCGGCAAGCAATACACCCGGCTGTTCATAGGCTTCCGAAATTTCCTTTTTGACGTTTTCAGGCATCCAGTCCAATTCATTATCCTTTGTGGCTATGAAACCATCAAGAGAAACGGCAATACAAGTTTTTAAATGTTTCATAATTGAGTATTTAACAGTTACTTTTTATAAACTGTTCGCCAGTACGCCAAAAAAGGGGGCAATCCGAAAACCCTGTGGGTGATAAGCATGACCTCTGAGTTACAATGCTGACGTCCAATCAGGTGTTCGTCTGATGTGCTTGATTTATAATACTTTGGAAGGATGTATGTTTTTAGCATTGCAAACTTTAAATGTTTCTCAAATATTATACCCACATACTTTTTGACTTGACCCCAAAAAAGAAGCGTGAACTTACACTGCTTCAAAGTAGAGGTACTGGCATACCTTAATGACGAAACAGGCAAGCCCACGCTATGTTGAAACATAGCATAGACATTGCGCTGAAAATCTCGTCATTATTGAAAAGTGCCAGTTTTCTACTTTGAGACGTTCTGCGAACGAATATGTTATATATAAAGGCGAAATCACAGGTTACTGCTCAATCGCCGTTATTTTCTTATGTAACTTTTGCAAAGTTAGCCAAATCCTTGAAAAGTCTGGCATACAATAAAAAAAATCCTGCCTTATCTCACGACAAAACAGGATTGAAAGCCATTAGAAAAGAAAAAATTAATCGGTTTTTTCCCGGATTAACTTGTGTACGTCCGTAGCACGGTAATAACATCTGCCATCCAGCATAAGGAAAGGGAGTATTCCCTTTTTTCGGTAACGGGTCAGTGTTCGGGGAGCTACTTTCAGAAGCAGGCACAAGTCCTGATTATCCAGCAGTTCTTCCCCGTCCAAACAATTACGTCCTTTTATTACCCGGTCTATCTTCTTGTCCTGCATGTCGAACCTATCCATGATACGTTCCATCCATACGGTAAAAACGTCTTTATCTATATACATAAGGCTGCCTGATTAAATTAAACCAATCATAAAATAACTTTGGTTGGACGGGTCTTTGATGATAATGTCCCGTTCACGCATAAATCGGATGTAGCTTTTGGCAGTACGCTCCTTTACGTCCAAGACCTGCTGCAACTGTTCGCAAAGGTCTATGTAGGTGATATGTGTCTGTCGCCCGAAGATGTCACGGGCTACGTTCACCAGTTCCCTTTCCTTGCGCTTCTCCTTTTCTTCACGGGGCTTTTCCCCCTTGTACACGTGCATCCCGGCTTTCTTGTCCCACGCAAAAAGCATCAGAGGAACGTCCAGCGGGCTTCCGTCCCTTACTTTCAGGGCTTTCACTACCGACTGCGTGGGTTCTTCGTCTTTCTCTATTGAAAGGATAGTAGCCGCCTTGCGTTGCAGTTCGCTACCCAAATGCCCACGTAACTTTAATCCGTTAGGGACGAAGTGCAGCACACAAAGAATACACGTGTTATAGATGCCCGCCAGCCGATAGAGTTCATCTATCACCACCACGCTTTCCGCTTCATCGTTGGCACTCTTTACAAGGTCGGCGATGCCGTCAATGACGACCAACTGGATGCCGCCGTACTGGTAGTAGAATTTATCCATGCTCTGCACAATGGCGTTCAGGCGTTCTTTGCGTGACATACCCGTCAGGCAGAACGCTTTCAGTTCATCGGGTTTGTCCGGCTGCTTGGCTCGTGCCAGTAGGTTGCTTACATTCTTGAACAGTTGCACTTCCGACTGTTCGGTGTCATAGAGCAAGACCGCCTTGTGTCTGCCGTTGGCGGTTATCTGTATTCCCAGCGTATCTACTTCCGTACCAGCCGGGCAGATGCAGCCTGCCACAATTGCGGCTACATAATTGCTCTTGCCCGTTCCCTCACCTCCGGTGATGCCGAACAGGTTGCCTTGTGTTCCTAACGGAACGTCACCCGCCGAAATAATCTCTTGCGCTTTGGCGGGCGGGTTGTTGAAATCTATCTCGCATGATTTTAGCATAATCAATGTGTCGCTATACAGGTTGTCTAAAAATTCGATAAACAGTTTCAGGAAATCTTCACGGGTGTTCCCGACTTTGAAGTAGTCGGAAATGTCCTTTTCCTCTTTCGTACCCGGAAGCGGCAGGAGCAGGCGTTTCACTCCAAATTCTTCCAACAGTTTTTCCTGCTTGCATGAACTTTCCCTGCCCGTCTTGTCCATGTCAAAGAGCAGGACGATGTGCTTGAATCGGAACGTCAGCCGATATACCAGCGTGGGCGGTATAGTCACCGTTTCACTGTTGAAGCAGATAGCGTGAAATCCATGTGCCGCCAAAGAAAGCACGTCTTTTTCGCCGCCCGTGATAAACAGGGTATCACCTTTGGCGGGCAGCTGCTCCAGCCCGAAGCAGTAGTTTTCGCCGAAACTACCGCCATAAAGGAAGCGGGGAGTGGAGAACGGACGGTACAGTTTGATATACTGTTTGCCCTTGTAGCCATACATAGGTTCTGTCACAGATGAAACATAGGCGTATGGTTTTCCATCTACCGTTTCGCTGTTATACTCCCGGAGTGAACAGACCTTGTAATGCTCCAGCAGTTCGGGCGTGATGCCATATTGTTGCCAGTACATCAGTTCTGCAAGCGGAAACTTCTGTTCCCGGAACTGGTAGGGCTTGACTGGCTTTTCGGGTGTTTCTTCGGTTTTGTCTGCCGCATTCCGATTATTTACTGTTGTAGGAATAGCTATCGAAGTTCCTGCCGCCAACCCCAGTCCTAACCCCAAATCCCGGTCGATAATCTCCAGTATCTCCACAAAGTCAGCTGCCTGGTTACAGTCCAATCCTTTTAACTGCCCCACGAAGAAAAAGCAGTCACCGCTGTAATTGTCGTTACCGAAATCTTTCATCTTGTACATACCGCTATGGCGGTCGAAATAGATATTACACGATGCTTTCCTGTCCTGATAGAGCGGGTTAAGAAAATGCCTGCCTATACGCCAGTCACCGGGTAAGTAATGTTTGAAAACGAGCAGACCATTATTTGTCCTGTTTAGTATTTCTTCTTTCCTTAACATATTTCTGATGATTGGTTATCAGTTCGTTTATACACTCCTTGTCACGTTTAATCAGGCGTTCTTCCAACATTCGTTTGACTTCCTTAATCTTATAGAAGTAATGCCCCTTGATGTCAGAGTAAGAAATCATCCCTGCCGCCCGCAGGCGTTGCAGGGTTCGGCCACTGATTTTCAAGAAAGTACATACTTCGTAACTGTCCACCCAAATTTCATCTTCATCGGTCTTGTTTTCGTCCAAATGATTGAAAATGTAATCGGCAATAGCGGTAATCTTGTTGTCAAGTTCCTTGTAGGCTTTTGACTCAAATGTTATAATCTCCATATTGCTAACTTATTGATTTGCCGCAAAGTTCGGCAGAAGAAATAACCTAAAAGTCATGGTTGTACCTATCATGGTATTATTTTTTTTAGGCTATTTTTGGGGAATATCGGTGTGAAAATTCCCCAAAAAATATCATTTTCAAAATATATTTCACCATAAAAGGAAGTACCATATTGGGGTGAACATGGTACTTCTACATATTGGAATACAGAAATTTATAGTTCATATCATTTTCATCCTTTTTTGAACCAACGTGAAATTGTCAAGAAACGGTTGCTAATATCTTGTAAGTATCGTATTTGCTTCTTTGATGCCATATAAAAACATCCATGTCGTTTTTATACAATTCAATACGAACCAAGTGAAGTAACTTTGCCGGATAAATGAAATGAATATGAATATTACTTATATATCAATTTATAAAACCAGTCTGCCTGTATTGGTTAGTTTATTAATGGAATACTTAATAGGTTTTACTGATACAGCCTATTTAGGAAGAGTTGGAGAAATTGAATTGGCTGCATCAGCTATAGCTGGTACTTATTATATGATTATATACATGATTGGATTTGGGTTCAGCATAGGAGCGCAAATCTTAATAGCCCAATATAATGGAAACCAACAGTATAAAGAAGCTGGAAAAATTCTCTCACAGGGCATATTGTTTTTGCTGATAATTGCGGTAATAGTAATATTGTTTTCTTCTATAATTTCACCAATTATATTAAAATCAATTATAGATTCTGAATCTGTACTCCAAGCTGTTTTACAATATCTTGATTGGAGAATCTATGGTTTCTTTTTTTCTTTTACAATTATCATGTTTAGAGCCTTTTATATCGGAATAATACACACTTCCGCATTAATGCTCAATTCTATAACTATGGTAGCAATTAATGTTATTCTGAATTATATCTTAATATTTGGAGCATTAGGTATTCCCGTATTAGGCATTTCTGGAGCAGCCATAGCGTCAGTCATTTCCGAAGCGGTTGCGGTAATTCATTTTATCATATATACCCAAAAGAACGTAAGTTCTTGCAAATATGGATTAAAAAGGCGAATAACCATAGATTGTACAATATTAAAAAAGATACTATCTATTTCTATTTGGATGATGTTACAGCATGGATTAGTATTTGGCAGTTGGTTTGTTTTTTTCATTACAATGGAGCATTTCGGGGAGAGGTCATTAGCTATTACGAATATTGTGAGAAATATTTCGTCCTTTCTTTTTCTTTTCGTACAAGCTTTTGCATCTGTTGTTAGTTCTTTGGTTGGAAATCTCATAGGAGAGAATAAAGGTAACTCTATCCTATATGTATGTAAAAAAGTAATATTCTTATGTTACATGACTATTTTGCCGATAATGGTATTGTTCCTGTTTTTTCCATCATCTGCTTTGCGGATTTATAGTGATAATACAGTATTGGTGTTTGAGGCTATCCCTACATTAAAAGTTATGCTAACTTCTTACTTGATAGCTGTACCTACATTCGTATTTTTTAGTGCAGTTTCGGGAATAGGTCATGCTGTCGCTTCTTTATTGATAGCATTTATATCCTTAGTAGTTTACATAGTATATGTGGAAACAATTAGTCATTTTAGTTCGAGTGTTCCACTATTGTGGACATCGGAACATATTTACTTTTCATGCGTGTTTATACTTTCTCTTTATCATATTCACCATTCGTGGATGAGCTTTATCAATCAAGACAAAAAATTAACCACTAATATTTCTTAGAATTAGAGTTGATGATATATCTTTGTTATATGTATAAAGAATATTCCCCATGTAGCGTATTAGCTCCTTTTATCTATCACTTTTGGGAATATAAAGGAGAAACAAGAAATGGATTGAAATTCAACATTCCACCTCATGGTTGTTCTGATTTTGTTTTCATCGTGGGCAATGCCGCAGATTGCATCAGGAATAGCTTGATAATGAAACCTTATCATTCCTATTTCTTTGGACCGATGAATACATTTACGGAATTGGTTGCTCACACAAACTTCATTCATATTATAGGGGTACGTTTTCGTCCGTGTGGACTTTTTCGATTTATAGATATTCCGCTAAACGAATTGACAAATCAAGGGATTGACAGCCATGAATTTCCAGTTCTTTTTAGTCAATCTTTCATATATCAACTCTGCGAATCCAATCAAAATCCAATTGATGCTATTGAACATGAATTGGTTAGACAAGTGTACAAAAACAATACGGATACAGAAAAGCAAATATCTTATGCTGTTTCCTTGATTAGTAGGCAGAAAGGTATTGTTTCGATTAAAGAATTGGCAACAGAAGCATGCTTAGGCCTACGACAATTTGAGCGCAAGTTTAAATTTTATACAGGTTATTCGCCCAAAGAATATAGTCGAATCGTCAAGTTTTGGAACGCTATTCACCTTTTAAAATCCAATACTTCATTCGATAACTTTTTGTCTGTTGCTATCCAAGCGGGATACTATGATACACCGCACCTATATAGGGAAGTAAAAAGGCTTTCAGGCAATACTCCTAATGCATTTCTTTCACTTTCAACAAATGAAAAAGTAGAAGTGTTGCATATTGAATTATAGAAATTCAGTAACAATGTTTTTCGTAATTGTTGGTTATGCTAACATTTCATATCATCCTCGTTCATCCGCTTAATCAGACTATCTATAAGATGATGAAGATATGCCGTTCGGTCTTTTCTCTCTTTCATAGCTATATATGAAGCGTAATAATCCCCTAAATCAATATGGAATATCGTGCTAAGGAAATTCATCATTTCTTTTATCTCCACATTGCCATTGTTTATGTCGCCCGAAGATACAAGCGAATATCCCAGTTCGATAAGATATGCCTTTTTGCCTGTAAAGCGGAACGGATATTTGAAGCATTTTTGTAAATTGTCTTCTATCTGATTATTAGTTCCCAGTTTCACCAGTCGTTTATTCAGATAGATGCGTAGCATTTCATTGGCGATAATCTTTGCCACTTTATAATCATATCCGGTTGAGAAATTAGGGTCTTTGTCAAACTGTGCGCTATCAGTACATAATCGCAAATCAGCTTTCCCACGTACAAAGTAATATTCATCGTACACAGTGGAATGTGAACGGTAATATTGGTAAAAGTCCAAATTGCGATTGAAGAAATAAGTCAGATTATCCAGTTCCCGATTGATATAATTTCTAATCGCTTCATCACTACCATTAGGGCATTGCGTTTCAATCTTGTATATCTTATAGAAAAATAGCAACCGACCGAGTATCTCCGGCTTCTGTGTCTTGAAAAACAAGATTTCATCCTCTTTGGTTAGAAATACATAAGTCTGTATTTTCGTTCTCAAATCATTAAGAACAGTTTGCAGCCTATGTACCATTGAAAGAGAAGTTTCGATAATATTATAACCGTAGAGGTCGATTTCCGAAATATCAGCCTCTACTTGCTCTAATATCCTATCTACTACCTCTTTCATTGTATAAACAGCTTATTTCATTTATGCTATTATCCGGCTCTACTTCTTTTTTATTCGGTTATTGTTCTTTTGATATATAAGGAGGATAATCATCTTTAGACAATCTCTTTTCCAATGTGTCAGGGGATATATCCCAAAGCGTTGGCAAATATTCAAATATGACTTTCCCGTTATCAAGATAAAAACGAACTTTGGAATTAAAGGCGACTGGTTTATATTTATCTTCTCCTATGGGATTATCTCTATATAGCAATTGATTTTCTTGCCATTTCAGTTCTTTCCCGTCAAAAGTCACATCAAATATTCCACAAACTACAGCTTCCATTGTGGAATCTTGAACTGTTGTTGAAACACAACGCATATAACCTGTGATTTGCTTTGTGCTTTTTCGCATTGCCAATTCATAACAAAACACACTTGTTCCTGTATAATCTTTGGCTATGGTGGTTCTTGCTCCTTTATTATCCAAATTGTAAACCAATTCTTGGGTGACAGTTGTCATATTGAACTTAAAGCCGTTTTCTGTTGTCACCAAATTTGAGAATGTCATTTTATCGCTATACACGCCTTCTAAATTTCCGTTCTCTAATTTATAAACTGCACCAGTAAGCAATGTTTTGCCAATGATATTCTCTCTTAAAAATTGAATTATTTCGTTTTTCATTTTATCTTTTGTTTTGCTTCAATGGGTAAATAAATTTCTGTAACCAATTCATCCGTGCTTGTTTTATTGGGAGTATTGGCATATATTTCAAAGGTCATTTGTTCTCTTAGACGGTACTTGCTATTTGGTAGCCAATCAAGGTAAACATTCCGGTAAATTTTATTTAATTCATGGTACCCCCCTTTTATATTAAATACAGAATATAACCCTGCTTGTATGTTCAAAGTCCCAAAACCTTTAGGGACTTCCATTGAATAAGGAACAGTTATCCCTATCAAAAATCGGCATTTATCTATTTCCGTAATATCAAGACTATCCAAACTGATACTAACGTATTTGAAACCTTTATCTGTCAGATTGTATTTCTTGGCAAATTCTATTATCTGCCCCCACAAAGTAGAATATGCTTGCTTATTTCTATGTGTTCGCTCAAATTTCAAATATGCAACTTTGAATTCTTTAATCCTCTTTATTGAACAGTCAGGCTGTTTTATAATTTTGTTTTCACAAGCAACACTTGAATATGTTTTCCTGAAAGCAGGGATAGACATTTGAAAATGCTTTTTAAATGCCCTTGATAAAGTATGTTTGTTGTGAAAATTTGTCTGTTCGAGCAGTTCCGATACCCTTGTATTTGTTGAAATAAGTTTGAAAGCAATATATTCCAACCTTAACCTCTGAATATAATCACCGACATTCTCTCCTACAACATCTTTGAATACTCTCCGAAAGTGATATATCGACATACAAGCGATATGAGATAAATTGTCAGAGTTTAAGTCCTCAAATAAATGCCGATTGATATATTCCTGAACATTTATTATAAGGGCATAGTGTATATGGGCAGTGTTTATTTTTTGCTTCCATCGCTTTAGATTAGGCAATCTGTCGGATAAAACATTTCTTAATTCCTCGCTTTTATAATTAGTACCTGCAATTTGATTATAGGAATCGGGGAAAAGCCCCCAAAGATAAATGAGATATTCCATTGAGAAATCAAAAAGATATTTGCCGGAGTTTAAACAACAGGAACAAAATTCCTGATTGAGTGTACCATCAGAATTTGTTCCATATTCTGAAATACCCTCAATGTCTAATGGCATACCACAACTTTGGCAATATTTCTTTTCGTTATCTATATCCATAGTTCTCTTATTTGAAAGCAAATATACGGAATAAGCCAGAGAAAAAGTTACCCTAAATAGCTATTCTTGTTTTCGTATGATAAGACAAACTTTTCATACGAAAACAAGAATGGCTACATTATAGCACGATGCGCTCAAATCTCCTGTCTATCCACAAAACTGCTTCTTCCGTATGGAAACAAAGAATGCAATAATCCGGGTCGTTTACACCTTGCGGGAAATAGTGTAGCATATAATCTTGCCAAAAGGTCTGACGGGTTTCCGCATCAGTAAGTATTTCTATTTTTCCGGTTAGAGTAACACTGTCTGCTTCGTGAACAAAGCAAACTCCGGCTTTTGAATTTTGTCTGATATGTTTTACCTTTTCTGTGGATAAGGCTGTTGTCATCCATAAAGTTGATATATCGGTATGGCGCAATAGGTCGATAGCTACCGGGCGAGGATAACCATTTTCACTGATAGTGGAAAGTGTGATGTAGCCGCATTGTTCAAGTACCCATTCAGCCTGCTGTCTGATGGGCATCCAGCGTTTAAGCGTAGGCAGGAACTTACGTAGTCCTTCGATAGCTTCTTCTTTGGTAAAATTATTTCCTGACGCTTCGTTAAATGCAGCCAGACTTTCGGGTTGGGTATTCAGTTCGATTTGTTCCTCCAATGAATTGTTGGTGAAAAATCCTTTTTGGAAGCAGTGGCAGCAATATTCAGTACACAAACATCCGTTACCGTGAGTTCCTAACAAATCATCAGTGGGCATAGACATGCCACAACTTTGGCAAATTCTCTGTTTCATATTGTTCTGTTTTAATTGAGTTGATAAAATTCACTGTAAATAAGACAATCATGTTTTTATATTAAGATATTTGAATAAGGACGGTATCGAATAAAACACATTTTTAGGGTTACTGTTTTCTAAGGCTGTCACTTCATTTTGTGGAATACTCCAAGCGGCAGACAGACACATCACATTGGCTTTCCTGCACTCCGTTATATCTGAAAGTGCATCCCCGACATATACAATTTCATTTGCAGCCAAATGATAATCATGCAAGAGTTCTTTCAATGCTTCCGACTTGATGTTCCTTTCTGCGTTTCCCGTAATGACTTTTGCAAAAGAATCCTTCATATTGAATTGCTTTAAGGTTATATCACAACTGTTTATCCCCTTTCCGGTGATAAGTGCCACAATGATACCCTTTTGCTTTAACAAGGCTATCAACTCACGTATTCCCTCAAAAGGTATCGGACACATTTCTTGATGCAATTCCTTATAAATCACATAAAAGTCATTCAATGCCTGTTGCCGATAGGGTTCATCAACGACACACCCAATCATACCTTCTTCATTCAAACCAAAAGTATGAACCATTTCTTCATCCGACAATTCATGTCCGATATATGGTTGTGTGGCTTTCTTGAAAGCCTGTATGCACATCGGCAAGGTATTGCCTATCGTGCCGTCCAAATCGAAAGCAACTAATTTAATCATGGCTATATGGAAGTATTGATTTCCCGAATTACTTTACATGGATTTCCTACGGCAAGGCTGTTTGCCGGAACGGATTTGGTGACAACACTTCCCGCTCCAATAACGCTTCCCCGACCGATAGTAACACCCGGCAGGATAATGACACCACCGCCAATCCAACAACCGTCCTCAATGGTAACAGGCAAGGCATACGTGTGACGGATATATGCTGTCCCGTCCTCCGTTTCTGTCGGTGTTAGCCGCTCATTCAATTCAACAGGGTGGGTAGCCGTATAGATTTGCACATTGGGGGCTATCAATACATTGTTGCCGATAATGATTTTGTTGCAGTCCACAAAGGTGCATCCGGTGTTTATGCTGACATTATTACCTATGCTGATGTTACAGCCATAATCGCATATAAAAGAATGCCCTACTGAAACTTTCTTGCCAACGCTTTCAAACATTTCTTTCAATAGCGCATACTTTTCCTTTTTATAATCATACGGCAATGAATTGTATTTCAGCAACAATTCATGCGTCTTTCTTTTAAACCCCATAAATACGGGAGCATGGCAATCATACCATTCGCCCGACAAGCATTTTTCCAATTCTGTTTTCATACCTCATCCTAATAAAAGTTACTGCTTCATCTTATTTGTGGCAAAGTTATACATATCCGAGCGTAAATATATGTATTATTTTTCTTTTTATTTGTATCTTTACGTCCTAATAGAAAAATTCACAAAATGAAAAGGGAAAATCTACACCAACCGTTTGAAATCTGTTTCAGTGAACTGGACGAATCACAATTAAAGGAACACGACCATACTTTTTTTGAACTGGTCTATATTCTATCGGGAACAGGTATTCAGTGGATAAACAACAACAAATTTCCATATCATGACGGGCATCTTTTCATGATTACTCCCGGTGACATACATTCTTTCGACATTCACACTACGACAAAGTTCGTATATATAAAGTTCAATGACATCTACATTCATTCGGCTGTTTTTGGGGCGGAGAACATTCAACGGCTGGAATTTATATTGCAACATGCCAATCACCGTCCCGGCTGTATATTACGTAATCAAACCGATAAATTGCTGGTAAAACCTATGATAGAAGCGATTATCCGTGAATATGTGAATAGGAATATATACAGCAGTGAAATTATTACGCAGTTAATCAACACGATTGTTATTGTTGTTGCCCGTAACATTGCTATGTTCCTGCCTGAACAGATAGATGAAAATTCAGAAGAAAAGTCACTGAACATCTTGCAATATATCCAATCCAACATTTGCTATCCCGAAAAGATAAAAGCCAAAGCGATAAGCCAGCATTTTGGTATTTCACCCAATTATCTTGGGAGATACTTCAAAAAGCAGACCAACGAAACCATGCAGCAGTATATCTTAAACTATAAGATGAAAATGGTGGAAAGTCGGCTTTTACACAGCGAAATGAGAATTAGCGAGATAGTAGAGGAACTGGGATTTACGGATGAAAGCCATTTGAATAGGCTATTCAAGAAATACAAAGATTGTAATCCTACTGATTTTAGGAAGAAGCATAGGGGTCAATAAAATTCTTTTAGTGCAAGGTGCAAGTATATATATAAATATAGCTTGCACCTTGCACTAACCGCAGAATATTTATATTCAATGATTTGCGTATTTCAAAAACAAGTTGTATCTTTGAACTGAAGTTTTAGGCAGACAATGAACAGCCAAAGGACGGCAAATAAACGTCTTTTTTGAGACCTAAATTGTACCCCCTATGCATTGACATATTGATAAAGAGTTGAATTAAAGCGACATAAGGAGATAGGTTCATTACCCTGTCTCTCCGCTGGAAAGAATTGTAAAACAAAGAAAATCCCTGTAAATTAATACTTTACGGGGATTTTTTATTTTTTGATGTATAGTAAAAATAGGCATATCAAGGGTCAACGTAAAAACCTGAGGGATTCATAGATTAAGCATAAATTTTAGTCAGTCTGAATAGAAAGAAAGTCCTGTCCTTTACTCCTCTGAACTGTGTTCTGAAGTCCTTGATTTTGGCATTGAACGATTCGGAAGCTGCGTTGGTGGAACGCCTGTCGAAAAAGTTGACGATTTCCAGATAATGTGTCTGTATGGAACGTATCACCCTTCCGAACGCAAGAAAGCCGGACTTTTCAACTTCGTCATACCATCTGGCAAGTCTTGTCAGAGCGGTGTCCTTGTGCTTGCACTGGTGATATATCAACCCGAGCCTCATGGAAAGATAGTATGCCTTCTTCAGGTCGGGATATTCCCTGAAGAGGATACCGGCACGTATGCGTTGGGATTCAGTCCATAATGACTCTTTTTTATACAGCAGATAGATACTGCGGGCGAGCAATTGCTTGCGCGAATCCCCGTTCTCAAAGGTCGGGGCATGGTATATCTTCCCGCACGCCTTTGCGTATGCGATCTGTATTGATTCCTTGTCCAAAGCCTCCCAGCGTGCCTTCACGCGCATTTCCTGTAAAGCTTCAAAAGCCAGCTTCTGCACATGGAAACGGTCAGTAACACGGCGTGCCGCAGGAAAGCAGACACGGGCGATCTGTTCCATATTAGGAGCCATATCCATAGTGATTTCCCTTACCTGAAACCGTCTGCGCCGGGAGAGACGGAGCAATACGGAGGTGACACTCCTTACATCTGTACCTTTTACAATGGCGATGATGCTGCCTGAACGGCCTGTCTTTTCCTTGTTTATGAGGATAGTATAGAGCTCACCACGCGAAAGGCAGACTTCATCTATACCCACATAGGCCCCTATATTCTTCTCAAAGAGAAGCCAGTCCCCGGCATGAGGAAGAGACTCCCATTTCAGATAACCGCTCAAGTGGTTGCGGTATTGACGTTCAAGAAGCTCACCGTCCACACCGAACAGGGTTCCCAGCAGCTTACAACTGACAGGAAGCGTATCAATATAATTCTTTTAAAAAAGACGCAAACTCATGCGTCATACGGCTGCCTTCCGCTACCAGTTTCCAGTTACGGCTTACGTAACGCCCCTCGTCTTTCAAAATCCACCGGCGCCGGCGGATATTCAGGAAAAGATTCTTGCCACGGATGGGGAAGTCCCGGACTACTACAGGGTCGTAGAAGCCTTTGCTTTCCACTTTGACAGTCGAATATTCACCGGGAAGCTCATTTTTCTCTTCCAGGTAAATCACGATTTCACTACTGCTTTCCTTTACATCGGAAATGTTGAAATAATCCAAGGTACCTTCGGGAAGAAGGAGACGGTAACCGTTAGTTTCCATAATCGCTGATGATTCGTTTGTTTCACACAAAGATAGGATTTTATCGGATATACCCCTCAGGATTTTACGTTGACCCGAAAAAGGGCGGAGATACAAATTAAACGCAGCGTTGAGGTCAACAAGTGGAATGCACAAGTGGAATGTGCAACGGGGAAAGACAGAAAACATCAGGAACTGAACCATTACATAGAAACGGTACGGACACGTGTGTTGAAAATACATCGCGAGCTGGAGCAGGACGGAAAACCTGTAACCGCTGAAATATTGAAGAATCTTTTTAATGGGGCTAACCAACCGCCCAAGATGCTGTTGGAAAGATTCAGGGAACACAATGAAAAATACAGGGCGCTGATAGGTAAGGACGTGGTGGAAGCAACCGTGTTGCGTTATGAAAGAACGGTGAGATATCTGGAAGAGTTCCTTAAAAAGGAGTATAAGTCAAGTGATATTCCATTTAGAAATATCGACCGTCAATTTGTTGAGAAGTTTGAATATTTCATCAAGACGGAAAAGAATTGTGCCCAAAACGCGACGGTAAAATACTTAAAGATACTGAAAAAGATTGTTACCTTGGCTTTGACCAATAAGTGGATGACTGAAAATCCTTTTACAGGAATTAAATTCAAGCAGACACAGACCAACCGGGATTTTCTTACGGAAGAGGAGCTGCATGCCATTATGGAGAAAAAGTTCGATATTCCACGACTGGAAGCTGTACGGGATATTTTTGTCTTCTGCTGTTTGAGCGGACTTGCTTTTACAGACGTGCAGCATTTGAAACCGGAACATATCACTAAAGACATTAACGGCGAATGGTGGATACGGAAAGCGAGGGAGAAAACCAACAATGTGTGTCATATTCCCCTATTGGACATTCCGGCAATGATCATAGAGAAATATAGAAAGAATCCGGTATGCCTGCAAAAGAATATGGTATTGCCGGTCCCGTCAAATCAACGCATGAACAGCTATTTGAAAGAAATAGCAGATGTATGCGGAATTACTAAAAAATTAACGACTCATATTGCCCGGCATAGCTTTGCCTGCTTTGCCCTTGCCAATAAAGTCTCAATGGAAACCATTGCGAAAATGCTGGGACATTCGGATATACGAACCACTAAAATATACGCCAAAGTTTTAGATACGACAGTTTCCAAAGAGATGGAAACGATGAAAAACAAATTCGCTATATAAAATATATGAAGCTCCCTATATGAAGAATAGTACCAATCAATCTGTCAATACAAACATAACCACAATGGATCCTAACAATCAATAAAAGTGGAAAGGCAAATCCTTAAAGGGGATCGGATTTCACGACTCCCCTGGCGGAATGCCGTATTTGCGCAATTTATCGTAAAGTGCGGTACGGCTCATGTTCAACAGGCGGGCGGCACGTGTTTTGTTGTTTCCCGTCTGTTCAAGCATTTTCATGAGCAGCTGACGTTCTTTCTCATCCTCAGAGAGAACCACGTTATCTTCCGGCTTTATGCTCAGGTCAAGTTTCAGGTCACCGGCAGTTATCCAGCCGTTGGTAGCAAGCAGCATGGCACTGCGGACGGCATTTCTCAGTTCCCTGATGTTTCCCGGCCATCTGTATTCCCGCATGGCGGCTGTGGCAAGACAGTCAAATCCCTGAAGTGAGATTCTGTGTTCTTTGGAAAAACGCTCAAGGAAGAATCTTGCCATGGGAAGTATGTCTTCCGGACATTCGGACAGGAGGGGTACTCTGATGGTGAACTCGTTGAGACGGTGGAACAGATCCTCCCGGAAGCGGCCTTCCGATATGGCTTTCTCCAGATTCTCGTTTGTGGCGGCCAACAGACGGATGTCGAAGCGGCGTTCCTTCATGGAACCGACCGGCTTGTAACACTTTTCCTGCAGGGCACGGAGCAGGAGCATCTGTGTCCTGTAGGAGAGGTTGCCTATCTCGTCAAGAAAGAGTGTCCCGCCGTCCGCCTCCTGCAACAGGCCGGTCTTGTCACTGTCAGCACCGGTAAATGAGCCCTTCCGATGACCGAAGAATTCAGACGCGGCAAGCTCTTCGGGAATGGCCCCGCAATCGACCGTTACATACGGCCTGTCCTTTCTGCGGCTCTGTTCGTGCAGTTCCCGCGCGATGTGTTCCTTGCCTGTACCGGAAGCCCCACGCAGAAGGACGGATATGTCGGAAGCCGCTACCAGGCTTATTTGGCGGTACATCTCACGGGCCTTGTCGCTTTCTCCGCGATAGAATTCGTTCATGTCATGCCTTATACGGCTGAAGACCTTGCCAATGGCCTCCAGCAGCTTGTCCGGTTGTACGGGCTTGCAGAGATAGTTTGCAGCGCCGAGCTGCATGGCCTCCACCGCATTCTCAATCTGGCCGTAGTTGGTCATTATGAGAAATGGAACATTCAGGTTTATTTCACGTATCCATCTCAGCAGTTCCGTGCTGTTTCCGTCGGGCAGACGCAGGTCTGCAAGAACAAGGTCATACTCCCCGGATGAGAGTTTCCTGCGTGCAGAGGAAAGATGTGTCACGCATTCCGTTTCCATATTGTTTTTCTTCAGCCAGTTGCTTATGCTGCGGCTGAATATTATGTCGTCCTCAATTATCAGTATTGTTCTTTTCATGTGCTTCCTCCTGCATTTTTTCAACATGGATGATCAGTTTCGACACCGCCTGTTCAATCCTGTATATTTCCTTGAGATGCTTCTCCTGCCATTCTTCCGGGTCGGTTATGACAATCTCATGGAGCATCTCCATCGGATAGTCTAGGTTCACGGTTTCCCAAAGAGGCAGGTTCTTGTGAAGTATTTCCCGTAGGGCTTGTCTGTCATTTCTATGCAGCGCATCGTGCAGTCGGGACAGTTCCTTGCGGCTCTCATCGACAAAGATTCTCAGCATTTCCTCATGGTTGTCCTCTCCGGTAAAGAGCAGGGGCAAGTCCGGTTTCCATACCCGTTCCTTTACCGTTCCGATGATTCCGGATATGCCGGCAAACAGCTTGTCTATGGAGAAAGGTTTGCGGATACAGCCGGCAAATCCGCGTGAAAGGTAGTTCACGTCATCATCCACACGGGCAGTCAGGGCTATAACAGGAATAGTGTTTGCGCAGTCTATATTGGAGGAACGGAGCAGCTCAAGAATGGAGAATCCGTCCATTTCAGGCATCTGGATATCTGTCAGCAGCACGTCATAGCTTTTTCCCCTAATCCGGGCTATGAGCTCACGGCTGGTGGTGCATAAGGTGCAGTCCGCTCCGAGCCGCTTGGGCATTTCTCCCGTTATGCGGAGCTGTCTGGTATCATCGTCAAGCAGAAGCACGGAAATGCCGTTAAGTTTTGAAATGGCGGACACCGGTTTGCTTTCCTCTATCGGAGATTTCTCGTCCGCCTCTCGGAGCGGAAGAATGACGATGCATGTACTGCCTTCTCCCCGGCGGCTCTCAACACGGATATTGCCGCCTATCCGTGAGACAAGACGGTATGATATGGCCAGGCCAAGTCCGAATCCCGGTACGTTACGGGCATTCTCAAGCCGTTCAAAGGCTGTGAATATCCTTTCAGTATCCTTGCTGTCCATTCCGCAGCCTGTATCCTGTACTGAAAAACGCAGCTCGCCGCCGTGATATTCGGCTCTCAGGCATATGCTTCCTTTCTCGGTAAACTTGAGCGCATTGGCTGTCAGATTACTTACAATCTGTTGCAGCTGTCCCCTGTCTCCGCTGACAACAGTGTCCATACCAAGAAACTCTCTTGAAAACCGGAGATCCTTCTTCCTTGCCTGCAGAAGAAAATTGTCAGCGACTCCCTTGAACAGGGATTCCAGATTGTAAACCGAGATCTGGGAACGGCTCTGCTCCGTATCCAGCAGGTAAAAATTCATAAGTGTTTCTACAAGGGTAAGCATATAGTCTGATGCGTGTGATATGCTTTCCAGATATTCACGGCGGCGTTCCGGTACGGATTCCTCCGGAAAAAGTTCCGCTGCGCCCTTTATAGTACTTAGCGGAGAACGCAGGTCATGTGCGATGGAAAGCATCATATCTTTTCTTGACCGGATGATCTCTTTATTCCGGAGGTCGGAACTTTCAATTTCCCGTTGATATTTATTGTTACGCCTTACATCACGGTGTATGATTATGTACAACAAAATCATCAGCAGAGAAATAAAAACGGAAAAATAAGACAGGCGGTAAAAAGAACGGTCGCGTTCCGCAATCAGCTGCCTGTAACGTGTTTCATATTGTTCGTCTATGTTTGTTTCCAATTCTTTTACAAACTTATTCAGACGGTAATTCAGTGCCTTGTTGTTACGGTGCAGACCAAGCATCTGCTGATAAAGTTTCCCCTGTTCGTTTTCTTGACGTTCCATGATTTCCTTGTTCAGGGAATGCAGTAGTTGAGTTGTCCTGTTGTTTTGTTTTTGTCTGGTAACGCTTTCTGTTTCTTCTTTCTGCTCTAAATAAGCGGATTCCTTTTTTCTCCTCCTGAAGATTCTGGAAAAGAAATTGTTTTTGGAAGTCTTTTCTCTAACTTCTGATTCTGAATGAGCCTTGTCCTTCTCTATGCTGGAAACAATGACCGGTATTTTCTGTTCAACGATCTCTCCGACATTCTGTATATGTGAGAAAGTATTCATTAAGGAATCCAATAGCATTTCTTTTCTTTCCAATAGCAGACACAGCGAGTCTATTTTGGATTGTTCGTTTGATGTATGGGCAAGAGGTTTAATCCTCTGTAACGTAAGGCAGGTTTCTTTCCGTTTGCTCTGATAAATTGCAAAATCTTCCTTATCCCATATACTGACGGCTTCCCCATAAATGGATAATTCCAATAAGGCAGCATAAGCATCATTTGTTGCTCGGCGAGTTTGGGATAATTCTTGTATCTCTTTATACATTCTGTTTATGTAAATCTGTATAGGAAATATACCTCTTTGAAATTAAGACAGTTAGAAAGATTTCCTCATTTTAGGGTAATGAGTTGGCAACCGTTCTATTTGCCGTGGTCTGCATCGCTTTGCTTATCCAGGTAACTCTTAATGCTGCAAATGTACATAAAATTTTTAAGAGCGAAAAAATAGTTCTGCTTTTATGCACGCCCTGACATATTAGAAAGAAATTCATCTGCCTTATATTGCAGTCCGTCTTCCGTATTTCGCAACTCGTCAGCATTCATTTCTTTTACTGACAAAGGCGGTTTTATCTTTGCCGAAAAAAGCGGAATGAAAAAAATACTGTTTTTAGTGATTTTAGGATTTACTGCCATAAATATTTACGGGCAAGGTTATGTGGAAGCAGGTTACACACCTTCACGAAACTTCATGAAAGATGAAGATGGTGAAAAGTTAGGCACCGGTGATATGTGGCAACTCAGAGGCAGACACACATTTCAATTTTCGGCGAAATTAAATGAAAGGGAACAGCCGATTGTATGGTCGGGCACGCTGAGCGGAATGTATGCCCACATGAATAATGACGGCATGGCTGCCGAAGTCAATCCGAATGATATATTGAATGTATCTTTCAACGTGTCACACCTGCGCCCTTTATCCTCAAGGTGGTATATGATGGCTTCGCTCGGCATTGGGGTATATGCCGTACCGAAAGACATCTCGTTCAAGAGCATACTGGCAAGCGGTGCTATTATCTTCGCTTATAAGCTAAGGGATAATTTGGACATCGGAGTAGGCGCGGGATTAACAAACTCCTACGGAGTTCCCCTTATCATGCCTATGGGGTTCTTGAAATGGAACATTACCGGACCGTATGAAGTAAACGTGGAAGTGGCAGGCAGTATGAAAGCGTCCGTGTCAAGAGTGTTTTCCGACAGGTTCAGACTTTCGCTTGTTCCCATGGATATGGATGGAATGTCCGCCGTTGTCAAGCAAAACGGAGATTATAAGATATATGGTGTCACAAGAATGCGTGCCTATATCCGCCCGGAATATAAGATAGGAAAGAAGTCATACATTTATACAGAGATAGGCACGGATTTGTATCATACCGTCAAGATGTCAGATCGGAGCTACAAGGGATTCATCAATGCATTTAAGGGTGACGACAGTTGGGAATTTGGACAGGCATTCCACATAATGGCAGGATTCAAATATGGGTTTTAATCGGATTCTATTCTTGAAAACGCGGAATTAATGTACTTTTGCAATATGGTTAACTACATGATTATAGAAGACGAGCCTTTCGCATACGAAGAGATGAAACGTATGATGACCATCCTGCGCCCCGGTTATCACCTGCAAGCATGGGCGGACAGTGTGGAGGAAGCGTTGCGCACGTTGCGAAAAGCCGTTCCTGATTTACTGCTTGTTGATATACGTCTATCAGACGGATTGTGTTTTGATGTGTTTGAACGTATGCCGGTGAACACTCCCGTCATTTTTACAACAGCGTACGATGAATATGCCTTGCGTGCTTTCCGCGTAAACGGCATTGATTATTTGTTGAAACCTATTGAAGAGAAAGACTTGGAAAGAGCTTTGGCGAAATTCGAGACAAACAATTTGCCCAATCCCTCTTCAGAGGAATACCGCTCTTTAATGACGGCCTATCTCGGCAGTGTCAAGAAAAACCGTTTCCTTGTCTCTGTCGGCGATACGTTCCGGTATGTGGACGCCTCAGATATCGCGTTCTTCTACAGCGAGGATAAATATAATTACCTGCATACATTCGGTGGCAAGCGTTACATCATAAATTACTCGTTGGAGCAATTGGAAGCTATGCTTGAACGCAATGATTTCTTCCGGGTGTCGCGTAGTTGCATTGCCCACATAAAATCAGTCAGGAAAGTCTCGAAGTTTTTCGGAGGCCGTTTGCTGGTAAGTTTCTCGCCGGAGTGCCCGCTGGAAGTAATTGTGAGCCGTAGTCGTGCCGACGGTTTTCTGAAATGGATGGACGGTCTTTAGCAAACACAGGATGGAGATATGATAGGGAAGCGTATGTTTTGGGGCGTTGTCTCGCTTGCTGTTCTGACACTGATGGCCTGCATCGCCACTTTCTCGGTGTTGGCCGGTTCTTTTCAGGGTGAAGTCATTTTGCTTAATTTCGCCGTGAATGTTCCCATGTGTATGATAATCGGATACGCCGACTATAAGATGGTGGCATTCCTGCACAAATGCCAAAAGAACGCCGATGCCTTGTCTATCGTGGCCAGCGTCATTGTTTCCAATTTGGCCATAGGCAGCTTGTTCGTCCTCTACTATCTGATAAGTAGCCCTGTCCGTCTTGCCGGGCAGGACGGTTTATTGCAACGCCTGCTGCCTGTGGTCCTATGCAATAGCATCATTGTGCTCATCATCGAGGCGTTTTTCTATAACAACTTGTTTCTCGCAAACAAAGCCCGGCTGGCAAAGGTCGAACAGGAAAAGGCGAAGTATCAGCTTGAAAACCTGAAGAGGCAAATCAATCCGCATTTTCTGTTCAACAGCTTGAACGTGCTTTCTGCCTTGACCTATCAGGATGCCGGCAAAGCGAACTTGTTTGCCAAGAAACTCTCTTCCGTGTACCGTTATCTGCTCGTCACGCAAGAAGAAGCCAAAGTGCCTTTGCAAAAAGAACTTGACTTCGTAAATGCGTACATTTATCTTGAACAAATCCGTTTCGGTGAAACCCTGTGCATCCACATGACGTGCGACAATGAAGCCTTGCGTAAATATATTGTTCCGGCAAGCATCCAAATGCTGATTGAAAATGCCTTGAAACATAATATAAATACGAGGGATTTTCCCTTGAAGATAAATATCCGCATCAACAAAGAATGTGTTGTTGTCACAAATAATCTGCAACTTAGAAACACAGTCAGCAAAAACGGTGTCGGACTGAAAAACCTGGAAGAGCAATATCGCATTCATGGGCATCACATAGAAATCAAAAAGTCAGATACGGACTTTACGGTTGTATTGCCTTTGTTTTAAATATTGCTAAAACCAACGGAATGTAAAAAATATCCCGTTGGCTATAGCTAGTGTTATAATCCTATGCCTTTGGCTTTTCGCTGTGGAACAAACACTCTCCGTACTGTCGAAAACATTTTGTCGAACAGTTCCTTAAACTATTCTCCAATAGGTTGTCCCTCAATGCAAAGCATGAGTTTTGATTTATCTTTCGGATCTTTCACTACTTGGAAACTCGCCTTTTCAGTATTGAACTTCCGCTTATGAGAACAAGATTTTTAATATTATGTGTTAATTTGTTGTTCTCATGCGATTTCGGAGCATATCTTGGGGCAAACGGTTTGGCGGCGATAGCCGTTAAACCGTTTGGTTTTCGTTTAACGAAAACACAACTTGCTGTCCGCAGGAGCGGACCACGATTGGCGTATCCTGCTATATCCATATATCCCTATAATGCCATATTTATAGGAAAGCCCTCCTATCTTCCAGATATTCTTTCTATTTCTGCGCCATTCCCGAGGTATTCTACGGCTTATATATTCCTATATGTATATATCCATATCCACACATAGTAGATTTTTAAAGTTCTGACCGGCAAATAAGATACCATGCAGTCCATTATCCGCCTATACTCCTATAACGTAATAGAGGTATAGGCATATAGCTATATAATGCCATAAGGATATCGTGTGCTATCCCTATATGCATATATGTTTATAAGCCCAACCCAAAAGTCCTATATCAGCATGTAAGCATATATTTATTTTTTTCATGTTTTGATACATTTCATTTTCGGAGGTTTCTGGGAAGGGTGTCGTGAAATCCGATCCCCTTGTGCCCCTTCAACATTTTTCTCTTAGAGGTGATAGCAAATAAAAGCAGATATGAATTTATAATAAGAGTTTTATAAATAGCTTTTATGACAAAAACGGACTATCCACGACTATCTATGACATGAGAATATATGTACTTGATATAAAGGGAATCGCTTCCTATCTTTGATTTGTTTAATTCTATAATTTATTATAAAATGGAAATTCAATACATTGATACAGAAGCGTTCCGTAAAATTATGGAACGCTTTAACAAGTTGGTAGAACACATAGATTTAGCCTATGATAAAACCAAGGGCAAGCAGTTGGGAGAATGAATGGACAATCAAGATGTCTGCTTATATTTGAATATTTCTCCAAGGACATTACAAACTTTGAGAGACAATGGAAAATTACCCTACACTCAGATCCAACATAAAATATTCTATAAAGTGGCAGATGTGGAATCTTTGGTCAGCTATGTAGGGCTAAAACGGAAAGAGAAAATATTAAGAGATAAGAACAATTTGAACAAGTAGATATATGGATGCTATCATAATGAAAGATAATAAGCAAGTGGTTTCCTTCTTTAAAAAGTTAGAAACGATGTTTGAAAAAATCGATGCAATCAAAGAGAACGCCCGTCCTCTATTAAATGGAGAGCGTTACATGACGGACAAAGAATTATCTTTAAAACTAAAAATCAGTAGAAGAACATTACAAGAATACAGAAACAATGGTTTGCTACCTTATATTTTACTTGGTGGAAAAATATTATATAAAGAGTCAGATATAGAAGATCTACTGGAGAAAAATTATTATAGAGGTTTTGCTTCCAATGAATAGATGGACTAATTATCAACTTAGATAAATCTATTGAAAATGAGGTGTTTCCTTTCAAAAAAGAGTTGTCTTAATTAGCCTTTCTGATAGTTTTTTACTAACTTTGTATGCGAAAGAAGTAAGAGTACTACTGCAAAATGCAGCAGGAAAAACGAGGTCAAATCGGAGGACTTAATTATACTTCTGAAGATAATATTTTGATAATTAGTAGATTATAGTAGCTTTATCTGTGATTTTCGAGCCCCAGGCGGATCACTAGAAGGTCAGGGAGTTACATCAAAGTAATTCTCTGATTTTATGTTTATTACGCTAGTTTACCTGCTCCATGTAAACATGTAGATGTTAATTGGGGGGGGCAGTAGAAATGAAGTGTGGATAGGGATTTTCCCCGTCCATACCTTTCTTTAGATTTATACACACATACAGAGTTGTGTGAAAGGAGCCGACAAGAGCTTTTCAATAAGTTTAATCTTTCCGTTACCATGAAATCCAAGGGACAGAGATTCTTAAAAAAGTAACAACCCCACCGGCGGAATAAAATGAATGCATATCACATTCCATTCTTATAGCCTAAGTCTTTTCTTTCTCCAGATTAAACCTTTTTATACGGATACCTTCTATCTCCATAAGCTTTGGAGTTAACTCCAAAGCTTATGGAGATAACTCCAAAGACTTGCGGAGATAAAACAAACAGGAAAAAAGACCTTAACCATACGGCAGGAAAGGTTTAGGGATACGAATAAGATCTTTTTAGGGCGAGTCTGATTCCAAAGTCTCTTACACATTCCTTACGGATAAAAAGTCCCATTAAAATTCAACTCCTCCCTAATTGTTTCCGTCAAATGGTTTCGTGGTTGCCTCTCCCTTTTGGGATATGCCTTTGCGGCTGATAACGCATTTGAGTGTTTTGTAAAATATCATCATGTCTGTCATGAAGCAAACATGGTCTACGTACCAGATATCCAGTTCGAATTTCTTTTTCCAGCTGATTGCGTTTCTTCCATTTACTTGTGCCCATCCAGTGATGCCGGGGCGCACTTCATGTCTTCTTGCTTGCTCTTCATTGTATAGAGGCAGGTATTGTACCAATAATGGACGGGGGCCGATCAGAGCCATGTCTCCTTTCAATACGTTGAAAAGTTGAGGCAGTTCGTCAACGGAGGTGGCACGGACTATTTTCCCTATGGGGGTCATTCGTAAGCTGTCGGGTAAAAAGTTTCCGCGACAGTCTTTCCGGTCATTCATGGTTTTAAACTTGATGATCCTGAATATTTTTCCGTTCTTTCCCGGACGTTCCTGAAGGAAAAAAATACCGCTACCCCTGTTGGCTATGGCAAGTAACAAGATGGTTGACAATAGGACAGGAGAGGTCAATAATATCAGAAAGGCGGCTATAAGACAGTCCAGCGGATATTTGAAATAACGGGTATATCTGCTCTTCTTCATGGTTGTGGATTATTTTTTATAATCCGGCACGGTGAACCACAGGCTGTCACTCCGTCAGGTATGTCTTTGCACACTACTGATCCTGATCCGATAATGGTCCATTTGCCTATTTTAACTCCGGGGTTGATCACTGCTCCGGCACCTATCCATGAGCCTTCCCCCACTTCCACATTGCCACATAATGTGGCGTGTGGCGAGACATGTACATAGTCTTCCAATATACATTCATGATCAATAGCGGCGCCAGTGTTGACAATGCAATGTTTACCTGTTTGGCAGCAACTTTGCAATATACTTCCTTGCATGACAACACTGCCTTCTCCTATTTTTGTATAGGGGGAAACAATGGCATGGATAGAGATGACCGTACCGAATACAGCGTTTTTTTTATACAATTGTTCCGCTATATTTTTTCGGATGCTGTTGTTTCCGATACTGATAAGTATCGGGAACATTCGTTTTGGATCGTAGGAAAGAACATGATATTCCATCCATTCCTGTATGTGGGGATTATCATCTATGATGCCCGTCAGTTCAGTGCTGTTTTCTTTCAGTATATCCATGATCACTTTGGCGTGTCCGCCGGCTCCGTATAAATACATATTGTCAGTCTTTATTTTGTTAGATTTGAAATCTGTTCTTGATAGACCTTTCGTAAGGCTTCCCATAGCGTCCGGCGGTCGTATTTTTGAACAATCTGTGGGCGGGCAGCCGAGGCCAATTGTTCTACGAGCCGTGGAGAAGAGAGAAATCCGCACATGGTGCGATATAGGTATTCGCTGTCATGAGGAGGAATAATGATACCGTTCTTTCCGTTTTCAATGATTTCGTTACATCCGTTGATGTTCGTTACGATGCAAGGTAATCCCATCGCTCCGGCTTGTAATATTACATTGGGGAATCCTTCCCGGTAACTGGGGAATACGAAGGCATCCGCAGCGGCTAAAAAAGGGCGGATATCCTCTTGCCATCCCATAAATTTTATGGCGGGATGTTTGTGTATATGTTCTGCTGTTTCAGGAGTTACCGGATCCAGTTCCGCTTCAAAGTCTCCCACTAGGCAAAGACGACAGTTTGTAAATTCCTGTTGCAGGCGGACAAAAGCTGAAACCAGTTCGTTGATACCTTTATCCCGCACCAATCGTCCGACGAAGCAAAAAGTGAAACAGGGGTTCCGGCGATAGATTTCCGCTTGTCTCATTACCTCCGGTGTCCGGTCAAAATAAGCAAGGTCAATTCCGTTGATGTTACCGTTTCCGATAAGATGCAATGCCCGGCTGGTGATATGGAAACGTTCCAGATCTCTCCTCACACCTTTCCCTTCCGGATTGAGGTAGGTCGCACAGGCACAAGTGAGTTTGTCTGTAGCAATTAATAACTGCTGTTTCCAACCTGTAGTTGAAGGGAATACTAGTCCTGTGAAAGTGTGGATCCGGATGGGAACCCTGCATATTCGGGCGGCCATCATGGCCAACAGCCCCGCCTTGGGTGTCAGCGAGTGGACTATCTGCGGTTTTTCTTTGCGGAACAGGATGATGAGCCTGATCAGTGCAATCAAGTCTTTCAAAGGGGCAATGTGGCGCTCCATCGGGATAGCGCAAGTTCTGACGCCTTCTCTTTCCGCTACTTTGTGTAATTCCTCTCCGGACGAAGAGACAGCTAATACTTCATAAGTCTCTGCCAACATCTTCAACTGTCCTTGCAGCAGGAGATGGAGCGAAAGGGGAACGGTGGATATGCGTATTACTTTGGGTTTCATACAGATGGTTTGTGTCGTAAACGATAATAAAGATACCCCACCCATTCGTGCGTTAGTTCTGGTCAGGAAGCCAAGACGTGCCAAGATGGCAGGAAATTCGTTTTTTCCCCCTTTATTTCGGGAAACGTATCGGTGATATATGTGTCCGGATTCAGCCCCGCTGCATGAAAGGTCCATAGCGACCTGCGCATGTGGGTCGCGGAGGTAATCAGCAGGGTCGATTCCGTTTTCATACTGTTACCGATCAGCTCTAACGTGAACGTTGCGTTTTCCCACGTGTTGTTTGCGCGGGTTTCCAAGATGACATCTTCCAACGGCATGCCCAAATCTGCCAGATATTGTTTCATGTCCGCGGCATTTCCTTGCAAACCTTTTCCGTCTTTGCTTTCGATGATCGAACCGTCTGAAGCTAACACCAGTTTCCGGATGCGTCCATGCTTGTACAGCCGGATGCCTTCTAATAACCGGTCGGCAATCTCGCTAAATTCGGGTCGGCTTCGTTTCCAGTCCCAATAGCTGTAGCCGCCCAGCACGATGCCGTATGTATATTGTTTCCTTTCAGGTAGGGGGCGGTCATATTCCTTGTACCATTGTTCGGCAATCCATTGATAGAGTGCACCGTTGGAGAATAAGAGAAAAAGCAAGGCTGACAAAGTGAGACAGAGCCTTTTCCATCGTTTAGATTTTAGGACCACCCCTAAGAGAAGAAAAATAACGATATAGGTTGTTGGATTGATAGCAAGTGAAATAAACATGAGATTTTTTATATATGTATAAGAATGAATGAAATTATTTTTTTAAGTAATCTAATTGGAATTTCTTTTTTAACTTGTTTCTTACATAGATCATATCGCATGTTGGAATCGTAGGCGGCAATTGCTTTTATAAAAGGATCTTCTAAAAATGCAGGATGATTTTGTACTTGCATGATATCCTTGTATATAGGGTCCTTTAACTCTTCCGAGATTCTGTTTTTTATTTCTTTAGGAGACCTGACTTTAAAAGCTATCATTTGGCAAATATCTGATTTTAGCACATTTTTCAGTTCTATTCGGATATAATCAGAAGCCTTATGATATTGATATTTGTCAATTAAAGCCTTTTTTATGTAATAAAGTTTTTTCAAATCAGGCAACAAACAGGTGTTATATCGAGTTGTCATACCACCGAATCGATAGTTATATCCACATTCTTTGAGTATGTAAATTTTAGATAAATATGGAAATAATTGGAGATTAAAGGCAAGGTCTTCCCCTGTAGTGATACCTGTTGGCTGTATATTGGCTGCATTTAATGAAGATTTTCGATAGAGTTTTCCCCACATATTAACGGATAAAATGTTGATTCCAAAAAAAGAAATATAGTATTTGTTAAATAGTTTTGGTTGTTGTATTAGTCCGTTAACAGGACTGAGTCCCGTTTTTTTACCACCCCATAGCGATCCATGACTCGTTGCATTCCCATTTCCACATAGTCTACTCCAGTTTTTTCTGCCGTTTCGTATATTGTTGTAAGTATTTTTTTTTATTCACCAGCCAGTCATCCGAATATATTGTGCTATGTATTGTTCGGTGTTGCAAATTGGGATGATAATTGAAATCATGGTTATATGAATGTATTAATTTATTTCCAAATATTAAAATAAAACGTAAACGCATAGAACGTTAACAACGCATAGCCCAACATTTTTTCATGATTGACCCAAAAACGTTCCTTCATGAACGGATAAATCAATACCACCGGCATGATGAACCACGAAATCTGGGCGAAACGGTTGGAATAGGCGGCACGGATCACCAGCACCCAGAAAGCATTGGTGACAAGGAACGTATTATATATCCAATGGTAATACTCGTCCTTGAAGTTGCGGCGGAAGATGAAATAGTACCCCACCGCTACCCCCATGGCACTATATAACAGAAAGTCCCAGCGGAAAGTCATACTCATCTGAACGATCTCGCCCACCATGTTGTCACCTGTCAGATAGCCGGAAAAGCGGTCGTCTCCCCCCATCAGATTTGTTGCCGCCAAATATGCCTGGATACGTCCGCCTATGGCATACGATACGCCTACACATGCCATCCATCCTGCCAGATACCAATAGCTATTCTTGATGAACCAGGTCAGTGTGCCTGCTCCAACCATCAGATAGATGGATTTGTGGATTCCGGCTGCCAACACGCATAACCCGATCATTACGGGTGGACGGTTGACATACGTCATTGCCAAGATGAACAAGGAGGCTCCCATGCCATTCCGGATACCGTTTACTCCGTAACTCCAGAAAGTAAACATGCTGAGTATGACTAAGAAAGGAATATAGTAATACCCTTTGAAGATACGTTGCATAGCCAGCCACAATGAACCGATATAAACAGTGGCACATAGCAGGAAAAAAGTATGGATGTCGCTGTATCTGGCAAACCATTGCATAAGGTTGTAAAACAACCATTCGCCTTCCCATTGCCAGGAAAAGGGATCGCGTGAGTTGGCTGCAGTATAAAATCCTTTGGTGTAGTTTACCGTGTCTCCGAAATAAACGCTGACAGGACGTAGCCCCATATACAAGATCAGGATTAGTGTAAATAATACGCCCCACATGGCGTTGAGCGACACGGTCTCTTTTTTCAATACGCTTCCTGTGTGGCACTGCCATACGGCTGTCAGTACCATGCACAATACGGTGACATCGAAATAATGGGCATATTCACTTACGGGGATAAAGTCTATCATATTTATGGATGTTTTTTCGTTATGTTATTTTTTTCGTGCTTTTGTCTCGCACAGTTTCATGAATCCGCTGTACAGGGGCGGAATGTAATAGAAACTGAGGAGTGAAAGTTTTATATGAAAGGGGATATGTCTGTTTTTCAGGAACTCGTTGGCTGTTTGCTTTTTTAGTCTTTTCGCTGTAAGGTGTGCCAGATGCCGGTAAGGTGTGTTTGACGCATGATACCTCACGTTGATTATCATCTTGAAAAGCTTTTCCAAACAACATCCCCGGTAAACTGTATTTTCTTTTGGAATGTTTTGCAAGCAGAGATAGTAGGAATCGGCACGGTCTATGTAACGGGGATTTACCTTTTGATGTGTGATACTCGTAGGTCGTTGTACCCAGTAGTACATGGGGATATCTATTATGACAGCTTGACAAGATTTTTGATAGATCCGGCAGTTGAACTCAGTATCTTCTGTACCGGTCTCTTGGAAAAACTCATTATCCAACAACTCCCGTTTATAAAGTTTGTTCCATACTACTTGCGCTTGAACTTCTTTTATTCCTTGCTGTGGGTGGATATGGTTGAATAAACTTTTTATCATTATTTCTTGTGTAAGAATGCTTTTTGTGTAAGCGGAAGGAATTGAATAAGATTTGTCATTGTCATATACCTGTTTTCCTAAAATCATGGAAAAGCTATAATTACCTTCCTGTAATGCTTCCAACAGCACTTCATACATTTGCGGATGGATATAATCATCACCGTCAATGAAAGAGATGTATTTTCCTTTGGCAGCTTTCATCCCGCTATTTCTAGCCGGAGACAATCCTGCGTTTTTCTGATGAATCACTTCAATGCGGGTGTCTTTCCGGGTATATTCATCGCAAATTTCTCCGGAATGGTCGGTGGAACCGTCATTCACTAATATGATTTGCAAGGTTGTATAAGTTGATGCCAATATGCTTTCGATGCATGGGCGGAGATAGGCTTCTACATTAAAAATAGGAACGATGACGCTTATTAAATCCGTTTCTATATCTTTTTTCATTTTCTTTTTTCGTTGATAAGCTGATTAAATAATTCCATCCACATAGGGATGATATTTTTTATATCATACTGTTCTGCTTTCAAACGGGCGGCTTTTCCCATTTCCTTACGAAGTTCTTTATCCTCTATCAACCGGCAGATTCTGTCAGCCAATACCTTCTCATCATTTACGGGTACAAGAAATCCATCATGGCCGTCGGCTATGATGTCCTGCGGGCCGCAAGGGCAAGCGTATGAGACGACGGGAACTCCACAAGACATGGCTTCGATGATAACCAATGGGAGACCTTCAAAAAGCGAAGTTAATGTGAAAATTGACGCTTCATATAATGGGGAAAATATATCATAAGTATATCCTTTTAAGAAAATATTGTTTGTCAATTGATTGTTTCTTATTTGTTCTTCCAATTCAGTTCTTAATTCTCCTTCACCCCATATTTCTAAAGTCCAGTCAGCATGCCTTTCTATTACATACTTCCATGCGGAAATTAACGAGCTGAAATTTTTAGGAAATGCCAATCTTCCTACAGCAATTACTTTTTTATTTATTAATGAAGCTTTTTTCGAACCAAATGAAATAATAGGATTAGGAATGACACACACATCCACTTCTGTATTTTTTCCCCAATGGACAACTTTATCTTCTTTTGTAAGTACCACCGTCCGGTCATATTTTTTAAGGTGTATGCGATAATCAATGAAGTCTCCCAAAATGGCAAGGAGTTTGTCGAATACACTTTGGGCATGTAATGACCTGTAATTTTTATTGCTATGTATCTCTCTGATAAAAACCGGATGGGAGCTGACCGACAGGTAAGGTAAAAAGTTTTTCTCACTTGTTCCGGTAGATATGACAATATCCGGCTGTATTTGGTTCAGTATCTCTTTCAACCGTTTTTTATGTTGTTTCCTTTTATAGATAATACCTTTCAATATATAAAAACGGGATTTCCAGTCATCTTCAAAATAATTTATGTCACAATTTACCAAATGTACCTTAGTGGAAAGGGGGAATACTGGTTTGTCTTTATTGTCGGTCACAATAATCCAAACCTCATTCTTTAGAGCTAATTTATTTGCTTTGGCTATTGTGACTCTTTGAATCCCTCCTGCATAGCAAATACTATCTGTACAATATGCTATTTTCATCGTTCTATAATAAATTTTATAAGTTTCAATAGGCACAAGACTCCTGTGGTAGACCGGAATCGTGCCATTTCAAAAAATAGCCTCCAGTGTATCGGAAAATAGTTCATCGGTAACTGCCGGATACTTGTCCTATATTCATGTGAACTCAAAATTGCGGACAATGCACCGTGTTGTTTCATGAAGCTGACCGGTGAAAAGGTGATGTTCAATCCTTGTCCTATCAGGCTTAATGCCCGGCGATATGTTAAAGCCTTTTCAAGGTCTTCCCGGTGTAAGGGAGTTATCCATTCTTCTATTAACCGGAATAACAGGTTCCACTGTTCAGTCAGATGGGGTTTATACAGTTTGGTTAGCGAGGTGATGTTGTTTTTTCGATAATGGTAGAACAAGTCAGGTAGATAGATGGCTTTTTTTACCCAAGTGAAATAATACACATTGAAGAGTAAGTCCTCTGTACCGATTTGTCTGACAGGAACAAACCGAAGGTCATGTTCTTTGATGAGTGATGTCTTATATAGTTTTCCCCAAGCTGTAGACAAACTGTCTATCTTTCCGGGCAAACGCAATTCTTGATCGTTAGGAGCTATAAGTCGCGCATAGAGCCAGTGGATTGAAGATCCTTGATAAACCATCTTTTTGTCGCTGAACAGATATTGAGGAAAGGACTGGTTGGCAAATTCACGAATGTAAGAGAAAAGACAGACATCCGTTTGTTTGTCGGTGTGTGAAAGAAGTGTTTTGCAGCAGTCTGTTCCTATCCAGTCATCGCTGTCCACAAACATCACCCATTCTCCACGGGCACTCTCCAGACCTTTGTTACGAGCGCCTGATAGTCCTAGGTTCTCCTGATGGATAACAAGGATCCGGCTGTCCCTTTCCGCGTATGCTTTCAGAATATCCGGTGAATTATCCGTCGATCCGTCATTTACACAAATAATCTCAATGTCCCGATAAGTCTGGTTCACTAACGAATCCAGACATTGGGGCAGGTAAGGGGCTGTATTATAAACCGGTACAATGATACTGATCATGATAATTTTCGTGCTTTATACCGTATATATCCATACCAGGTTATTCCCGGAAGCAAAGCGGATAGGGTCAGCCATTTGCGTGGTGACTCCGATAGAAAATGGGGATTTCGTGCCAACAAACTGTCTGCCACATAGTGCATCGCTTCGATGAAACGTCGTTGTGAGGTAGGAGCCAGTTGCATGGAACTTTTGCGGATAAAAGCAAAGCCTCGCGGGTTACGTATGTATTGGCGGTACATGTTCAAGCTTGAACCGTCGGGGCGGTATTCTACGTTTACCAACACTTCGTTCAAGGCCAGTAAAGGGTAATCCTGATCTATCAATTGGTATTTATAACCGAGTGATACATATTTCTCTCCTTCAAAAATGGGATATTCGGGATATTGTTTGATGACATCCGTGCGATACACCAGTTTTTTGTCTCCCCGCCCGCCTTGTGCATAGAATCCGCCTAAAGTAGTCCGCCTGCATTCATAAGGAAAAGGCGTACCGATTAAATTTCCTTGGAAATCAGCATCCAGTCCGATGATTCCTGCTACTTCTTTTGAACCGTGTGCGTTCCAGAATGTGATAATCTTCTCCACTGCATCATCGGGCATATAATCATCCGAGTCGACGCAAGTGTTCAACTCTGTGTCGATCAACCGATAAGCCGTATTGTGTGCAGCATGCATTCCTTGGTTCTCCTGATAATGGTAGCGGATGTCTATTTTCCTCTCTGCTATCCATTTTTCCACCCATTCAAGGGTATCGTCGGTCGAACCGTCATCCACAATCAGCCAGATGAAATCTTTGCAGGTCTGCCGTGACAGGGCTTCGTAACCTAAATGCAGAGTATAGGCACGGTTATATGTCGGCGTGAAGATGGTCAGCGTCTTCTTATCTGTTTCTATCTTGTTTTGTTCCATTGTCCTAAATAATAATTCTGAAGCCATTCGGCGTTTTTCACAATGTCGTAACCGGCATCGGCTATTTGTTGGTAATAACCAGTGCGTCGGCTTGCCATACAGCGCACTCTCTCTATTTCGCATGCCCATTGTCGAGGAGCTGTTTCCAATGAGAGGAAGGAGACTTGGTCGGTCAAAGCCGCTTCGCGGGGAATGCGATCGGACACAACGCAGGGCAGGCCGGCACATTGCGCCTCAACCATAGAAACGGAAAGGCCTTCCATAAAAGAGGGGAACAAAAACAGATCCATCGCTTGCAACAGGCGGTTTACATCCGGACGTCCCCCCAACAAATGTACTTGGTCTGTCAAACGGAACTGTTGTACCTTTTTTTGAATGGCTTTTTGCAATTCCCCCGTACCAACCAGCAGCAGGTGTGCTGTGGGATTAAACTCCTGCACATATTTATGAAACACCTCCAAGAGGAACTCATGGTTCTTCTGTCGGTTGAAACGTCCGACGTGTCCCACGACCGTAACATCTTTGGACAAGTGAAGTTCTTGACGAACCTCCAGCCGCACCGCTTCATCAAACCTGTATAGGAACGTGTCGATGGCATTGCGTTGCAAAATCGCTTTTTTCCCCAACTCGTTTCCAAACAACCATCGGGCGGCTTCTTTCCCACAGGTAAACCCTTGGGTCAGGTAAGGGCGCATGGTATGCTTGAAATAGGTGCGGAAAAGCCATTTAGTATCGAATAAAGCGTGTGCGTTGTGTGCGTGCGCAATAATTACGGGTACTCTTCGCCCTGCTGCTTCCCGGTAAACGAAATATCCCGATTCCGAACAATGCCCATGGATAATCCGATACTCCGGATGTTGGTCGAAAAAGTCGGAAATTTGTTTTCTGTATGTATTGAAGGTGAACGGATGGAGGGGGATCATACGGTAGATCTTGCCACCCATTGCCTCTATTTCATCATCGTATGCGCCCCGTTCCTGCCGGTGTACCATGAAATCAAACTGAACCCGGTTGCGGTCTATGTGACGGTAGTAGTTCATGACCATCGTTTCGGCACCTCCCCGGTTCATGATGGTGAAAAGCATCAATATTCTGATAGGTTCTTCCATTGTGACATTTATTTCATTCGATTTCCTGTCAGCCGATGCATCCATTGGCTGAGCTTGTTTATCCATCGGCTTCGTTTGATCCATGTCTGGCTATACCAATGGATGGAATATGTATTTTCGGTGCGGTGTAACTGCCCGTCGATGTAATCATACGGACAGAAATAATCCGTAGGATAGAGAGTGATGTCTCCGAGCTGCTGAAAACTGCCGTCCTTTCTGAATCCGTAAACCTTTTCCAGTTTGCGGGTCAGCTCTTCTACGTTGGTGGTCTGGTCCGGTTTCCCATCCGGGGTGATGAAACAGCGATGATCGTATGACTTTAATAATTCAATGAAGAAAGAGTGGGAGGGTTCTGCTCCTATCAGGTTCGTTCCTACCCATTGAGTTCCTTCGAATCCTAAAAAGGCCTTATTCGTCAGTAACCTATCCAAGGGACGTACCAATTCTACATCCGTGTCCATATAGACACCTCCTTCGTGTACCAATGCCCACAAACGTGCCACATCGCTCACAAAAGCCCATTTCTTGGTAGCGTATGCCTCTTCGCAATAGCGGTTCAGACGGATGTCGAAGTTATTTTCGTTCCACTCCTTTATTTCGTAACCGGGACAATGTTTCTGCCAGTTCGCTATCATGCGGAGTACTTCAGCAGGCTTTTCCTTATCTCCAAACCAACAATAGTGTATTGTTCTCGGGATCATGTGTTTCCTCTTTTTATCCTTCTATTGCTGAATAAATTTTACCGACTTCTTTTTCGTTCCCATAATGGCGGATTCGTAGTTGTGCCTTGATGGCTTCTTGTTGTCGTTTGTCGGCAATGAACTGTGCCAATCCTTCAGCCGCTCCTTCCACATTGTTTGGGATGATAATGCCGTCCACCCCTTCTTCCAGTTGGCTTGAGGAGGTAGGAAAACGGGTAATGACCACCGGTTTTCCCAATATCTGCGCTTCACGCACCGTTACTGCTTTGCCTTCGTAACGCGAAGGCTGTACATAAATGTCACATGCCTTGATGTAAGGGTAGGGATTCATTTGCTTGCCAGCCAAAACGAAATGTTTTTCCATCCCCGTTTCCGCAATCGCTTTCCGTATCAACGGTTTATCTCCGCCATACCCTACGACATACCAACAAACGTCAATGCCCTGTTGCACCAATTGACGGCAGATGTACACTGCCCGGTCGATGGCTTTAGGATAAGAGAACCGTCCTACGGTACAGAGCAGAACAGGATGTTTTGTTTGTCCTTCTCGTCCTTCGAATGCTTGTAGGAAAGAAGTGTCGAAGGGCAGTTCCGCCTGTTCACGTATAAAAGTTTCGGACAGGATATTTTCCATCAGTATCAACTTGCATTCTAATGAAGGGAATTTTGAAAGAAAACCTTTGGAAACCGATTCAGAAATGGAGATGATGCGGCCGAAAGCTCCCCATACCGGCAATTCCCGGCGGGTATTGATGTCAATAAAGGAATAGTCGGTATGAATCCATGCCCATTTTTGCTGTGCCTTTACTTTGTCGCGCACAATGTTGTGCGGTGTAAGGAAACTGATGGCCAGGTCATACGTCCGGCCTTCGTTGATGGAGGGCAGGAATGGAGTAGTACAGTCTGCTACATATTGAAATATGGCCTGACTTTCTTTTGCCTTCCTCCGTTTCCTGTAACACCAGTCCAAAAGGTGTGCTGCGATGCGCCCGGCAGCAATGTCCCAATACCCTTCGCGGATAATTTTCCGGATAGGGCGGGTGAGGGTGGTGTACTTTTTTACTTCGGGCAGAAGATTCACTTCCTTGGGTATGAGGTTCATAAATTCCCCGCTATGCCGGTAGACAAACAGATCCACTTGGCAACGCGAATAGTCTAGGGCATTGAGCAAGCCGATCAGCGAGCGTTCTGCCCCGCCTATCTCCAGGTATTGGATGGCGATGAAAATACGGGGAGGCGTTGTGCCATGTTTGATTGGCTGTCTATTTTGATGTGATGACTGATTTTTCATCTTTCTCTATTAATAATGTAGAGTGTGCATTGATCACCTCTGGATGGTTTCGGCGGATATATCCCCCTATACTGTTGTATGTCAATCCCAGCCGGGTGGCAATGTCTTTCAGTGTTTCGGTGGTCGTCCCATACAGGCGGATCGCTTCAGCATATTTTTCTTTGCTTTGTCTGGACATCCGTTTCCCCTCAGAGGTCTGTACCATACCCTGTCGGTTTGCCAACTCCGGTTCATGTTTGTGCAGGTACTCTCTGAATGTCTCGGGATGGAGCCCGAACTCTTTGGCGGCGTGGGCTATCGGGCGGGGGTGTTTTCTCAGGCTCCCGATGGCTTTCTCGTATTTGGCGGCTACGGTTTTCATCCGCTTTTTCGATTTCCGCAAATCAAGACCCCCTTCTGCCTTGCCGGAAAGTCCTGCCCGTTCCCTCACTAAGTCGATATGCCATTTGTGCAGATAAGAACGAAGTCCTTCCGCTGTGACGTGTGTTCTTTCTGCGATTTCTTTTAGCGTGAGAGCCGTGTCCTTATAAAGAGACAAGGCTTTCGCATATTTATCTTCTGTACGGAGAGAGGGTTTGTAGGTCCTTCCGTTGCCGGATAGTTCGCCTCTCTTCTTCTCTGGTCTGGCCTGTGCTTCCGAACGTTTCTTTCTCTTTTGTTCCAGTATATTTTTGTGATAGAACCTCAGATGCTGTTTGAAACCGCTTGGTGAGACATGGCATGCCCCGGCTATTTCAGGGATCGTCATGTCTGTCTTTTTATAAAGCTCCACTGCTTCGGCGTATTGTTTGGTGCAAGCCGGGGTCGCCCCACGATGGGTGTTGTCATTTATGCCCAACCAGTGGCGTACTTTCTCGCGCCAAGGAATGACTTCCGGTTCATGGATGCGCATGAAGTTGGCTAGTCCCGTTCCCTCCACTCCATGTTTGCGGGCTATCTGCGACACATTCAATTCGATATCCTCCAGAGACAAGCATGCATCTATAGCCTTTTTATATCTGGCATGCGACACCACATTGGGCTTTCCTTCGGACATGATCTTGACGGCATGGGGATTTTCTCCTTCCAAAGGAATGCGATGGCGGTGTAATACCAATTCGCGCCAGTAGCGGCGCAAGTAACTGCCGAGTCCTCCCGCTGAGACGTGACATTCCATAGCTATCGTTTTCAGTGGCATGTTTGTCTCCGCATAAAGGGCAACTGCCTTGTCGTATTTCTGATGAAGCGCGTGGCGCCGCAGCAGAGCGGATCGCTGTCTCGGAGTCAATCCTATAGGATCCGGAAACGGATTTTCTTTTTCCAGTTGTCCCATTGGATTCGCTTGTTCATTGCTTTGCTGGGGATTCCTCACCGGCTCCTTTGTGGGATAATCTCTGTCTTTCATCTCTTGGTGGAATTGAATAGCCATACCTTTTCCCTCATGTTCTTGGTATAAGAGCTTTAGTGGAAAAAGTTAGATATCTTACTTTTTTTGTTCACTTGAGCCGTGTGCTTTCATAATGTGTATGACCGATAATGTATTGTGCGCCAGGTAGAAAACTGATCAGGTAACTAGCTAGGACAGAACCGGCAAATGTCAATAACGAGACAATGGTTGTTTGTACAATGTATGAGTCGATGACACGAATGAACTCCCATTGCCAAAGTAGGTAACGCATGATGAAAATATGTATCAGATAAATGCCGAACGAGAGTGAGGAAAGCTGGGTAAGTGTCTTTCTCATCCGTAGCCAGATCTGCCAATGTTCTATGCATTCTGCCATACGATACCAGCTCACACATTGAATTGCTACAAAAACAGACAGATACCAAAACAGATCATAGAAATCGACTTTCCATCCGGCTGTTTTGCATACGACTGGTGCTGCCATGGCGACCGTCAGCAAAGGAAACAATGCTTTCCATGGAATTCTTTTAGGATATTGTTTCAAATAATATCCCAAGACAAAATAACCTGCATAACCCGTAAAGTAATAAAGAATTCCAGTATCTCCGGTATTGATATTTACTACTGGACGGACTATGGGGAAACATAGGCTGATTCCCCATAGTCCCAAATAAAACTCGATTTCTGTCCGACTCGCATAGTTCAACCATCGACTCAAAACAGGAGCCAATAAGTATAATCCTATCAAAGTGTACATGAACCACAAGACCGGATTGCCTTGTGGTGAAAAAGGTAAAGATCCCAAGGTTCGCAGCCAGTCAATAGATTCGTCTCTCATCAGCGTGTTACAACCTAAATAGAACAAGCTCCAAAACAGAGTAGGGAACAATATTTTCCCGAATCTCCTTTTCAAGAAAATACTTGCTCCTGTACGGACAGGAAGCAATAATGCCCCTGATACCATAAAGAACAGTCCGATACAAGGAGCAGTCAAATAGCTCAATGTAGACAGGAACAATCCGTTCCCCTCCGCACTATCGGGTAGCGGAGCGTGCATGGCGATGACCATGAGACAGGCTAAAAGGCGGAGGAGGTCGAATTTAGAATCTTGTTTCATTATGATAATCGCTTAAATTGAAACCATCTTCTGCACGCAATTACAATCCCCATCGGGATACTGACATAGAGCAAAAAATCATATGAAATAGCTTTCAGTGCATAAGCAAGATGCCCTCCTAATAAAGAAAGTGCCACCATTTGAGCAGCATTGTATCTCTTTTCACACATTTTTTTTGAAATTATGATCCGCTGTCGATACATCATAGCATAACCCATCGGATTATCTCTTAGCAAACGCCAAGTACTGTCGCTTAGCCCTCCTTGTTGGTACTCGCAAAGATAAACCACTTGATTATACCATCTTAATTTATATCCATCTAATGCTATACGATTCCAGATAACTTCTTCCGGAGTAAAATTTTCCCCCTGCCAAACAGGAAAACGATAACGATTCAGTTTCTCGGTGTAAAACACCTCTGCCATATCCACATCTAAACCATAATGCGTCCGCTCCAAATTACTGCACTCTACATATCCTATAGAATTCGGAATATTATATGTTTGTTTCAACGGTTTTCTGTTCAAATCCCCTCTTTTTTTGGATATACCTATGATGTGTTCATCCGTAATTCCATCAAAAGCCGAGATAATCTGCTCGACAGCATCATCAGTCAGTAAGTCATCGCTATCCAATATCATAAAATACTGTGCCTTTGTCAAATCTAAGGCTCGGTTAATCGCCCGGTTCTTTCCTCCATTATCAATCGTATAGAACCGTTTATCAAAACCAGTCTCCTCTGCTTGCCATTGCTTCAACAGCGAAACCGTATCGTCCGTTGAGCCGTCATTGATAACCAACCATTCAAAGTTCATGTTGGTCTGCCGTTTCAATGACTCATACAATCGTGGTAATGTATGTTCGCGATTATAAGTAGGAGTGAATATGGTCAGTAAATTCATTGCAAAACTTTTTTATAAATCCTATAAGACAAACAAAACCAGCCTATACGGTGCAGCCAGTAAAAGAAACGCTCACCCATATGATGCGGTGTATAAGCTAAAAAAGCTTGACGTACCCAAGGACTTTTATGCAGTGATTTTAATCCTTCAAAACAATATTGTTTAGTAATTAAGCCTTGCATCAATTGATTCATATATTTGTATATAAGCATTTCGTAAGATTGATAGGCTATACGATTGACGACCTGTGCGTTATTCAGATAATCCGACAGCATTCTATGAGAAAGTTCATATATTTGCAACAAATTCTCTGGAATAGATGATACTCCTGTTGCTACTCCCTGCACTCGTATCCAATGATATAAAGCATGAGGAATGAATCTAATATTTTGAGCATATTTCAAGTATCCAATCATAAAAATGAAATCCTCATTTATAGAGTAATTTCCATATTTAATATTGTATTTTCGGATAATATCAATTTTATAAAGCTTGTTACAATTTATATTCATGATACCAGATGCAAATGCCATTTCCAACTGCACTCTATTCTTGAACTCCACCACAGTAAGATTTTGTTCGATGTGATCTGTCGAAGAAAGCAATTGTCCCTTACTATTATACTCATCTACCATATATCCGCAAACTACAAGGTCTACATCCGGACAAGAACAAAGTTTTTCCAAATAATTGGGCTCAACAAAATCATCTGCATCCACAAAGCAGATAAATTTCCCCTGTGTCTCATCCATAGCAGCATTGCGTGCAGCTCCTACACCTTCGTGGTCACGACACAACAAACGAATTCTATTATCTTTCTCCGCATACTGGGCACAGATCTTGTAACCATCGTCGACAGACCCATCATCCACCAAAATCAATTCCCAATCATTCCTCGTCTGATTCAAGACAGAATCTATACAATTACTTAATGTAGTGGCTGCATTCCAGAATGGAACAACAATCGTAACATAAGGTTTCATGTCTATTCTATATTTCACCCCAATAAATTTTCTATTTCTTTTACAGTTTGTAATGTGCTAAAAAATGACTTTCGTTGAACTGCACGTTGCTGTAAATCTATAAAATAATTCTTTTCTACCATTGCTCGTTTAATAGCCGAATAAAAATGTTCCCAATCCGAACAAAGTTCACCAAAGCGCTCCTTCTCCAACAATTCACTTGGGCCAGAACAATCCATACTAATAACCGGTACTCCCAAATAAAGAGCCTCTGCTATAACCAAGCTATAACCTTCGGCAATAGAAGGACACACTAACAACTGCATATTTTTTAATATACTATAAGGATTGGCAATGAAACCGGGCATAGAAACCACGTCATCCAACCTTAATTCATGTTGTTGCCGCTCCAAAGCCTTACGTTCTTCACCTTCTCCCAATATATAAACCTTAAACTTCACCTCTTCCTGCATCAATTTTTTCACAATAGGCAACAAATGGTCGAAACCTTTTGGACGTGTAAGACGACCTATTGCCACAATATTAAAAACATTTTCATCAACTTCTATCGTACAGGGCAACTCTTTCTTTTTCTCTATATCAGATTCGTCTATCGGATTATAAATCGTACAAACTTTTTCTAATCCATAATGTTCACACATCATACGTTCCACAGAATGCGATACACAAATCACCTTATCGAACTGTTTATAAGCCTTAATCTCTTTTTCACGATTTTGATAAATTCCTTTTTCAAGCGTCCATGGCAACTGTATCAAATCACTATGTACCCAAGCTACCTTTTTAACTCTATGCAAAGATGCCAACAACTTAGTACAGACCCCCTCCACAAACGCTACATACATATCAATACCAAGTTGCGGAACCACCCATTTAGCCACTAACCATATAGGCAGCCACCGATAGATTAGTTTATATTTCAACTTAGCCCACAATCCATCACCAATAGGAATCACCGAAACAATCCTTACAGGCAATCGATGAAAATCACAATATAAAGCACCCACATCATTCATCACCAATACCGTTACCTCAAACCGATGATAATTCAAATGGCGCAAAATGGTGAGCAGCACCTTCTCTGCGCCACCCCCTGAAAATGATTCAATAAAGAAAAGAATATGCCTCATAATTCAAAAAATCATGTATAATACTTTAATAACAAAATTAGAATTGCAGAAGGTAAAAACAACATTTTTTTCATCCATTCGGGACAATCAATTATTTCTTTATTTTGTTTCAAAAAATTCCAATTAACCACAGGGTGAACGGAACTCATCAATTTAAAAGTTTCTCTCAAATTTCTGACTTTTGATATCTGGTAAAGATTGTCAACCAAATAATTAAACAACTTATTCACCATATATTTTTTTATTGGGAAATTTCCGTTTGCTTGGTTTATACAAAGTAATTGATAGAGTTGATTCCAGTATTCTATATCATTTTGCAAATTATAATCATATATTTTATGGGACAAGCCCGTTACGATATCTATTTGATAGTAGTAGCCGGCATAGTCAACATTACAAACTTGATTTGCATGACTAATGAATTTAATGTTAAAATCCCTATCTTCCGCGTACGATAAATTCTCATTAAAACGTAGCTGATAATTATCAATTACCGTCTTTCTATAAAGCTTTCCATGAAGGGCAGTCGTATAATCTATATAATAGAATTTATCATCACGTAAATCATCTAAAGTCCATTCTCCCGCTTCAACATGCTTAGTCTTTACGCAAGTATCATCTTTCATGCAACTTAACCCTGTTAAGACCAAATCATAAGAACCAACCTGTAATAAATTCTCCAACAGGTGACGGTCAATATAATCATCACTATCTACAAATAAGACATATTCACCCTGAGTGACGGCCAATCCGATATTTCTAGCAGAAGAAACCCCTCCATTCTTTTTATGAATAACCCTAAATCGGTTGTCTTTTTGTACAAATTCATTACATATACATGCAGAATGGTCTATAGATCCATCGTTTATTAAAATCACTTCATAATCTCCTAAAGTCTGATTTTGCAAAGAAGCCAGACAGCGAGTAAGGTATTTTTCTGAATTGAATATAGGGACAATGATAGATATTTTATTCTTCATTTCTTGAAATATGATTCTTTTACTTGTTTCAAAGTCTTCAAAAAGTCTAGTCCGTATTTCAAATCCGGTTCCAGATGATTGCCTTCTCCCCATTCGTTCCATGCTTTAATAAAACATATTTTATTCTCTTTTTGAACAAGAATATCAAAAACATTTTCCAGATGCTTTTGAAACAATGCAGGAGTATAATTTGTCAATATCAAAGAATTTTTCCCTGCTCTTGGGCTATGATCCCAACCAGATATAATAGTCGGAATAATATTTTCTGCTTTATCTTCCTGAGAAACAAAATATCTTAGTGCATCTTCATATTTATAAGTATGTAAAGCTCCCAATTTGTGCTTAAAAAACTCTTTCCATTTGTTTTGATATAACAGGAAGTCCTTTAAGCGTATCACATTAATGGCATCCAACTTATAATGACAAATTGCTTGATACTCCTCCGGAGTCTGCGCCAAACCTATGAAATAAATCCCTGCGAATCCTTCTTTTTGAGCAAATCCATTCCATAAATCAATAAATTGGTCAATCAAAGGAAGCGAATCAGGACTAAAAATGCCGAATATAGGTTTTCCGCCTATTTTGGCATAGCGCTCGTCTTTGAAAGCTCCCAGCAAATTATAGAAATGTTTTTTATGATCTTCTTCCCCTAAATATTGTTGGCTAATCATTATTTCCTTTGTCTGTGGATTCTGCCAACTGTGATTAGCCCAACAGAGGCAAAACGGAAAATCAGGTTCTTTACTTTCCACTATTGCATTAAAGGGTTTTTCCATGATGGTTTTTCCATCTCCAAACCAGTAATGCCAATAACAAAATCCGTCCACTCCATATTCCTTAGCCATATCCGCCTGCGCTTTACGAGCTCTAGGCATTAATAGATTATAGAACCCTAAATCAGCAGGAACATGAGGCTGGTAATGGCCTTTGAACAATGGCTTTGCATTTTCTGCTACCGTCCATTCCGTATGTCCCTGCCCCCAGTATTTATTATTAAACTCAATCTCATAATATTGAGGAAGATAGTATGCAAATAAACTGATATCTTGTTTCATCTGAATGGATATATAAGCGTTAAATAATAAAATATTTTAATAAATAAAGCAGATAATATACGACCTCTTGATTTTTCCAAATCACATAAAAAGAACAAATTGTCACGAAGTGTTATAATGCTAGGAATGTTCATATAAGGAGTATTCTTCGTTGCAAATATGCCAATAATCTTGACCGTCTGAAAAAATGGTAATATTATAACCTCTTTATGGGTTATCAATTCCTGAGCCAAAATATTCTCAAAAAGTCCACCTTCATCCTCAATAAAGTCTCCAATTCGAGAAGATAACATTCTTTCCAGTGTTAGAGGAGCCGCCACAAACACCACACTTCTAACAAAATCTTGTGATAACAAATCCGATCTAAATACATTAGGTAACTTAAGAGTCAATGAATTTGCTATTTTTTCTATTGCTGGCACTATTACACGCCCCGTAACCTTTATAAGATATTTACATCTTTTTAAAAAAACAGAATTTTCAGTTGCATACAATATAATTACAGCTTCTCCATATCCCTTTCCGAGGCTTTTATCATAGTTATTCCCTTTAAAGCACAAGTATTCCAATCTACCAGAATCAATATAAGAGTGAAACTCACAACTCATATCAAACCCTGTATTCTCAACGAAACAGATTGGTAGTGATGTTTCTTGCAGATAAAAGTTCAAAGCATTCACATATTGTTTCCTTCGCAATTCCACATCTTGTAATACTGTTTTCGACATCCCGTTAGGATTAACACATGCTGTTAATAAAACAACAATTCTATGCGAATTACTCATTATATTTAAATTTTATAATAAATAAACTTCCATCAAGGAAATTTCATTTTGTAAAATTACAATTAACACAGCTCCCATAAAGGATGGGATAAAATAAGATGTACAACGCTTTCTATGTTCATCAACGAATAGCTCTTCTTCGGATTGAAACAAACAAATCTTGCCACAAACATAAACGGGAGCATGTGGAAAGAATAGATAAATTCAAACGTTAACATGTCATTCATTCAGGCATACTTTCGCTTTTACACCCTAACAAAACATGCCCCATTACAACAAGCATAATAGCAAAGTCTTTCATTATATCTATATACTCTATCCTTTTATATTCCATTGTTATTAAAATTAATGTTCCACATATATGTTCTGTTATTTGTTATCTACCCCCAATATCATATTCACAAGATCTGTCAAATCACTCTCCTGTTTCTCATGTATCTGCTGATAGCGTTGGAGAGATTTTTCTGCAAACTCTGAATAGTTATCATCATTGAGCACCATTAGGGCATTGAATATGGCCGTTTCATAAATAGGAGAGAAATAAACAGGTGCATCACCCAACACCTCAGGTATAGAGCAAACATTGGATGCCAATATAGGTTTGCCATATTTCATTGCCTCCAATGGTGGATAGCCAAATCCCTCGAACAGCGATGGGTACAACAACGCATAGCAATTCTTGTACGCCTCTCGCAAATCTATATCATTCAAAAAAGGCAAATCTATATGGTTCTTGAATAAAGTCTTACCATAGCCAACCGTGACAGCATACATATCAGGTTTTATTTTAGTGAAGGACTCGAATGCATGCAATGCCTTCTTGGCATTCTTGGCATCTCTGTTAGCACTTACCATCAAGTAGTACTTTACCTTGCCATCCACCAAACGTTTCAACTTTTCATTGATTCTCCCCTTCGCATCAGACTTTTTCTCGGTATAAATTCGCTCAGGACTATACTTGACATGTATCTTATCCTCTTTTACATTGAAATTATACATGATAGAACTCTTCGAGTAGTTTGATACCGTCATAATGACATTATCCTCTCTTTTACGGAGTAAAGCCAATGCTGGCTGTAACATGTTATAACCGTCCTCCAAAACACCATGCCGACGAACGTGCAACAACCATCTGCAAAATCTGATAGTAGGGCTTTTTATGTCCCAATAAACTTTCTTACCCCTTGGTCCTGTCGCTCTGTAATGAAACATATCATTGGCGTTATGAGCAAGATAGAGGTTTATATCATTGTTGTAGAATTCCTCCCAAACACAATCATGAAATACAAGGATTGACTTGCAGGTCAGTTCTTCCAACTGAGGATTCCATCCTGCATTTTGCGCACACCCGAAGAAGAATACATCATAATTCTGTGCATTGATTGCAGAGATGCCATTTTGTATGTCGACAAAATCCACGTATTTATGGCGCAAGCTATCCGGACGCATTTCAGTATATGCAGGCAGATGATGACTATCAAATAAGCAAGTGATGGTTATGTCATCAGTATGAGCCGCATGTTCTATCCTATCCAACAATGCATAAAACACTCTACGAGTATATTCTGCAGCACCATTTTTCTGATATATCGCTAAGAAATCGAAAAGTATTTTCATCGTAGTTTCTTCCAAAGTTTACATAACATGGATGATTTACTGATTTTTTGGAAATCCCAAAGATTTAACAGTAAATACAGATAAGGGTAGCGGAAATGAAGCTTCGCCTCTATACCATACATTGCACATGGTTTCATAATGCCATAACGGAGACATTTTGTGCAGAACTTGATATAAGTGAATGCTCCCTTCTTTCGTAAGAATATCAGCTCATCGTAACCGAAATAGAAGTAGTATTCATCATAATGATATTTGTGCAAATATGTATTACGTTCCTTTAGCACATTACACCATATTGTGAATTTCTTCACACTGACATCGCTTGTCAGACTTCCTTTCCGTTCTGTCAGACAGTAGATGCAATCGCCTGAGACTTCTGCTTTCTTACTATGAACAGCGATTCTTGTACACCAAATTACATCCTCCGAAATGGGTGTGGTGGCAAAAGTTATTTGATTGTCAATCAAAAATTCACGTTTAACCAGTTTACACCATGGTGACCAGATAGAGAACAACAGATTCCGAACCTCACGCTTACCACTGAGACATTCGTCTATAAAACTACACAACTGTGATGCATGATGACGTTCTCCCTTCTTGGCTACCTCGTCAGACATACAGCTATCAGCTTTAAATACCACCACATCCGAATCTGAATAGCGGTACTTATCTATCTTATCGAAAGCATCATTCATAAGGAAGTCATCCGCATCTACACACAAAATCCATCGTCCTTTTGCCATAGAGATAGCTGTATTCCGAGCTATGCCCGCTCCACCATTTTTCTTCAGGAGCACGCAATGGGTGTTGGGGCGGTCGAGACCAGGAAAATGTTCGAAATCAACTTTCGCAGGATCGCTGTTATCATCAACGACTATTATCTCGATGTCCTCTCGCTGTGGAATGGAATTCAAAGCGCGTTCCAACAAATCGGGTATATTGTAGTGTGGTATGACTATACTATATATTATCTTTGGCATAATGCATTCGATAAAAAAATGAGTCCTTCTACTCTCAATTCGTTCAGCTTTGCCAACCTTTCAGAACTAGGTTCGCTGCCAAAAGTGCGAAGCAAGGAGTTTATTCGGGCTGTACCTCTGTGGGAGTTTCCCATTACGATGAATCTCTTATTAAATATGATGGAGAATACGCAAGCATGGAACGAGTCTGTAATAACCAAGTCAGCATCCATAAAGCCTCGCAACCATTGTTCTACAGGTGGCTGCACACTGACTTTGTCAGAGTCCCACTCAGCTTCCACATTAGCATTAACGGTAAAAGGCTTCAGATTGTATTCTTTGAGAATAGCATTGATTTCCTGTTGCTTCTCTTCTGTCATATCCAGCACGTAGCACAATAGATTGCCACTTGACTTACTTGTATTCTTTATCAGCACTTTGTAATCCTCTGCAGTTAGGAGCATAGTCGGATCAGCCACATGCTTTGTGGTTAACCCCAGTTCTCGCATGCAGAGTTCCACGCCAGATTCCTCACGTACAGACAAATAATCAAACAGCCGGAGCAATGCCCTAATACTTACAGTTTCTTCTGGCGTATAATCCCAGACATCATGACCGAAAGATGGTGCATAAGCTATTCTTTTAACATTCCATGTCTTCGCAAAGCCCAAGAACGCATCTTCGACACACTTGAAACTATTCAAAATATACTCTCTTCGCCATATCTGGTCACTACCCACGACAAAAACATCATAATCATCCTCCTTTATTGAACCAAGGTTGTCCAACTCGTGTCTGTGAATATACTTGTCGGCAAATTTCCAAGTATTCGTATTTCGCTTTTTTCTTCGCTTGTAATCCTCTAATTGACCTATAGGAGCAACATTCTTACGCAGGATGAACTTTATTATCAATCTCTTAACAGACACGCTGAACGGTATTTGAACCTTTGGCTTGCGTATTTTATCTAAGACAGAAACTTCATATCCCATACGCTCTAAGGCTGATTGTAATGCATATGCCTGCAACAGCCCTCCATAGTTTGTATGAAGCGGTAATGTTAATATTGCTATCTTCATACTATTCCCAATTTACGTTTGTTTCAACTATTTTGGCTGGAATACCAGCTACTATCGCATGAGCAGGCACATCTCTTGTAACGATAGCTCCAGCAGCTATGATAGCACCATTGCCAATCGTTACACCTTTCAATATGGTTGCACCTTGGCCTATCCACACATGTTCGCCGATGTGAATCGGTTCCGAAATCTGATATTCCTCTTTGATGATTTTATGTGCATCATAAGAGCGAATTACGACATCTCTCCCAATGGTACAATCTTTTCCGATTTCAATCGTATCTCCACAAATTATCTGTACATTTTCATTGATAAATCCTCCATGAATAATCAATGTTCCACTCTCGATGACACGAATATACGAACCTGCATACATTCGGAAAAGTCCATTAACAATCATTTTTGAGTTGTTCTCAAGCAGGATTCTTGTCTCTATTCGTGACATCTCGACTTGTTTTACTCCCATTTCAAACTTGGAGTTTAATACTAATTGTGCTCCTTTGTCTATTTGTACAAGACTGTATTTGTAGTTTTGAAAAGGATAGTCAAAAGCCCGTACCACTTGATCAGACGAAAGATTAATGAATTTAAAGGTTTTAATGTCGGAATAAGAATAGTGTAATGGTTTTATGCCTTTTTTAAATTTTTGAGCCATGTAGTACATATATCCGAGTTTGAGTTTGATTCGTTTTAATATACTTTCTTTTGTAGACTGTTGAACGAAATATTTTTGTGCAACTTTATAATATGGTAGTTTATCAATGTCATTAAAGAAGATTTCTCGATTGGTATCGGGTCTATTTAAGGAATTTTCAATAGCAGGATTCTCTTTAAGTGCTTCTTCGTAAGAAAACTCCTTCCATTCAATTTGCTCTTTGATAGATTCAAATAACTTCATGCCTTTTGGGGAATTAATCATAACTAACGATGTACCTTTATCTTGGTCCATAGACGGGTCAATGTTTTCTATACCCCAAAAATCAGCCAACGTAATGTCTGATGTCCTTGGAAAGCCTTTAAATCGGCAAGCAAAACAAGAGGGACGAGTGAATACTCCATTTTGAAGGTAACCTATAAAGAATAAATCCTGCCATCGATTTTTGCAATACTCTTTTCCATTGGCAAATTTTACACGCATTGAAAAGTTGTGCCACCCTTCATCTTTCGCTTTAAATTTGATGTTTGTAGCAGTCGATTTAAACTCTTTTTCGAGCATTTTCATATAAGATAGAAACACTTTGGGCGAGTTAACGCCTCTACAAACAAAATCGCATGTGATGAGGTTTTCATAATCTTTTCGAAGGAATAAATGAAGAGCTTTTATTTGGCAAGGTGTGCCACAAAAAAACACTAATTTATCTTGCTTTAATAATGATTGTATATGGCGATAAATGCCTTCTGCATTGCTTTGCAAATATTTGGAACTGCGTATTTGTGATAAAAGTTCTTTATCATAGCTTATAGTTTGCGATACGGTATGGTCGCTATTATAAATAGCGCCTCCTACGTATCCTTGTTTTTTGTATATATTTAAAGCCAACATTGAATGTATCCCCCCCGATGTACTATCCATTCTAATATCTTCATCTTTGCTGTATGCAGCAAAAACTCGTGGAGTTTGTAAATGGTAGTGTTTTTGATCGTATTTAACCAATTGTGGACAGGTACGTTCGCACATACCACAGTTCGTGCATAGATTAGGGTCAACACGAGGGTACCAAAATCCTTCCCGATCGAGGTGAAATGTTATGGCATGTTGATTGCATATATCACCACATGCATTACATCCACAACATTTTTCCTTATCTATAATGCTGATCATAAAGTGGCTATATTATTTTTGATTATCAGATAACTTCTACAGCAATGTTTTCATTGCTGTGTACTACAGCTCCCCAATCTCTGTACCATATAAGATATTTTTTGTCGGGATTCTTTTGGTAGTAACTTACTTCGAATGACAATACGTCTCTCACAATATCAAAGTTTCTTGCACCTATTGAGAAGTCTTTCAATCCTGCAACGAACGAGATGTGGTAGCAGCGTTTGGTTAATCCATGGCTGGAAACTTTCAGACGAACTGTATATTCATCTTTGTCTTTTGGAACAGGGATCGGTGCAGTTATGAATGATTCTACCAATACATCAGCATCATCTGTGAAATTTACGGTATATTGGCAGACATCTATATTAGTAATGTTTTTTTTAAGCTTAATTTCCAGTTCTATTGGTTCGTTGTTGCCTACAGTTTTTGGATCATTAAATAAGCGAGCTTCCAAAAATTCAATTTCTCTTAAAAATGCTCCTTTCTCCCTTCTTTGTTTATCATTGATGATAGTATGTGTGTTGAAAGAAGATATATTATTACCTATATAATAATTAACGCAGTCCTCTATACTTCCCGTATAGGCTACAGTTCCGTTGTTGAGTACTATCCCTTGTTTGCAAAGAACTCGTACCGCCGCCATATTATGACTCACAAACAACACCGTCCTCCCTTCGCCTTTCGACACGTCCTGCATCTTGCCGATAGCTTTCTTCTGGAATTCGGCATCACCTACGGCAAGTACCTCATCTACTACCAGTATTTCCGGTTCCAGAAAAGCGGCTACGGCAAAGCCCAGACGGACAGTCATGCCGCTGGAATAGCGTTTTACGGGGGTATCTACATAGCGTTCCACACCGGCAAAGTCGACTATCTCGTCCAACTTGTGGGAGATTTCGTGGCGAGTCATGCCCATGATGGAGCCGTTCATGTAGATGTTCTCACGGCCGGTCAGCTCCGGATGGAAACCGGTACCGACTTCCAAAAGGGAGGCAATGCGACCACGGGCACGGATGGCTCCTGTGGTAGGAGAGGTGATACGCGATAGAAGTTTCAACAAGGTGGACTTCCCGGCACCGTTCTTTCCGATAATGCCCACCACATCGCCTTGATGCACATCGAAAGTGATGTCCTTCAAGGCCCAAACATATTCCGATGCACCTTTCTTGTTGCGGTCATTGGTCTCGCCTATCTTCAGATAGGGGTCTTCCTGGCGGAGGACAGCTGTTTTCCACCAGCGGTTGAGGTCGTGGCTCAGTGTGCCGGTACCGACCAGACCGAGTTTGTAGAGTTTGCCCACATGGTCAAACCGGATTGCTATATTGTTCATTCTTATTCTCTTTTTTTATTCAGTTATTTATACCGTATCCATAAAGTTGCGTTCCACCCGGCTGAAGATGATCACTGCGCAGAACAGGGTGGAGAGCATGAACAAAGTGCTATATGCTAATCCGCCCCAATCAAATGAGCCACACCCCATGCAGCTATATTTGAAGGTCTCGAATATGGGTGTCAACGGGTTGAGCGCGATGATGTCACGGTATTTTTCCGGAGCTGCGTTTAGCGGATAAATGACCGGAGTGGCATACATAAATAGTTGCAGGCCGAAAGTGACCAACTGGGTAAGGTCACGGTATTTGGTGGTCAGCGCTGATATGATCAACCCCCACGACATGGCATGGAATGCGGTTAGGAATATCAGGAACGGAAATAACAGCAGGGCGGCATTGACATGCAGTGAAGCTCCTTTCACATAAAAATAGAGATACATGGCAATGAACAACAACAGTTGTATTCCGAACTTGATCAGGTTGGAGGTGATGCCGGACAACGGCACGACTAGACGGGGGAAATAGACTTTGCTGAACACACCCGCATTGGCAGTGAACACATTGGAGGATACGTTGAACGCGGAACTGAAATAATTCCACAGCATGATACCTGCCATGTAGAACAAAGGCTGTGGTACTCCGTCCGTTGAGATACCTGCCAAGCCGCCGAATATGAACATATACATTACGGTAGTGAAGATTGGTTGGATGAGGAACCAGAGAGGACCCAGAATGGTTTGTTTGTATACGGTGACGATGTCGCGTTTCACGTACATATAGTATAGGTCACGGTACCGCCATATACCTTTCAGGTCTATATCCAGCCATTTTTTCTTTGGCTTTATTTCTATTGTCCAGTTTTCTTTAGTCATTTTTTTGAGATCTTGTTTTTTCAGGAGCATTTGTCCAGATAGAGCACACAGTGCTGCTGTTTGTGGTCGCTCCAGGGATTGGAAATCAGTAGGTAACGATTCACTTGGAATGCAGGTGAACAGAACGTATAATCTATTCGTAAAAAACCGCCCCAGCATTGGTAACTGCCACTCCATGTCTGCCCGGCCTGGAGGAAGCAATCCTGTAGTAACCGGCTGATTTTCCGGTAAGCATACGAGGCAGGTGTGTCATTGAAATCACCGCACACGATGACCGGATAAGGGCTCTCGGCGATGGCTTTTGTCAAGAGATCGGTTTGCCGGTTACGCTGGACGGTGTGGTGGCGCATCGCCTGAAATCTGTCTTTCATTGAGTATGATTCATTCATGCCTGTAGTTTGCAGATGGACGTTGAATAACCGGAAAGTTTGCCCTGTCATCTGGATATCCGCTTGAAGTATTTTGTTGTAGCTGTTTGGAAAGTAGTACTCTTGAACGTTTCCGATAGGCCAGCGGCTGAAGACGGCCAGATTAAGGACTTCATCTTCCCGCGAGTTGATGATGCAATAGGGATAATCAGGAAAAGCAGCCCGAATGGTGTCCCATGCCAGAAGATTGGTATGAGGACGTTCTTGCAGACAGACGATGCCGGGTTGCAGGACACGAATGCTATGGGCGGCCTTTGTCAGAGTGTCTTTGTTCAGCCTGAACCCTTCGGTATTCCAGCAAACCAATTTCAGCTGATTGGAATCCAGCACTTTTTCTTTGTGCAGGAAATGAAACGGGAACTGACATGCTAGAACCGGCAGACTCCCCAATAACAAAAACAAGTAAAGCATCCACCAGCGGTTGTGCCTCCAGAGCAGAATCGCGAAAATAATTCCATCGGCTATGCATATAGGAATTGCCGATAGACTGATGAGGATAAAATTTCCGGCCCACTCGGGAGTGAAGCAGGGGAGAAATATCAACAGCAGTGTCAGACCGCACAGGATACTTCCCGACAGACAGTTAAATACGCGCATTGTTGGCAATCAGACCTTCTAAAGCTTCGAGTTGTTTTCGGGTTAACCTCAATTGGTCAAGCATGGGCCGGTAACGTTCCAAATGGTGCAGATCTGTACCCACAAAATCGTACATTCTCTGTTTTAACAGCTTCTCGCTGACCACTTTGGGGTGCGGACCATAATAGCCGCTCAGTGACATCAAATTAAGTTGAAAGCTGTAACCTTTTTCTTTCAGCTGGAGGTAATCTTTTTCTCCCATGTACAGGTAACGCTCCGGATGGGCGATGACCGGTTGGTAACCGGCATTCCATACTTTCATCAGGATATCCAGCAAACCGGGAGGAGGGTACATGTAAGATGTTTCGACCAGCAGGTGGCTGCTGCCCAAAGGTAGCACTTCTCCATCCAGCTTGTTTGTAAAAGCGGCATCCATCATATATTCAGAAGACAGCCACAGATCCAACGGGCCGGAATAGGCTGTCTTCAACACGTCGAACTGTTGCTGCAGCTTCTTGTTCAGCGTGGGATAATCCTCCATGATATGGGGGGTGAGCCACACTTCCCGTAACCCTATGGATTCCATATAGCGTAGCAGGGACAGACTGGTATTTATGTCGGGTGAACCGTCATCCACTCCGGGAAGAACATGGGAGTGGATATCGGTCATACCCTTCATTAAACCAGAATTAATCAAATTGTATTTGGACTTGAATATACCAAACATCTTTCTTCTTAAGGTTTCAGGATTTCTTTTTGAACAATCGTTTCCAGCTTGATTCGGAACCATCCACATAACCGTAGCCATATCCGTAACCGTAGCCGTATCCTCCGTATCCGCTTGTTTTTACTATAGCACCGTTAAGTACTAACGACATATTGTTCAATTGTCCGCTACGGTATATTTTTTCCAACTCCGGCAACATGCGGCGGTCTAGCTTGCCAACCCGTACCACGAAGATGGTCAAGTCGGCTATGCGGTTGGTGATGGCGGCATCGGCCACTACTCCTACAGGCACATTGTCGACAAAGATATAGTCATAACGGTTACGCAGTTCGGCAATCATCACTTCCAATTGTTCGCTGAGCAATAGCTCTGATGGGTTAGGTGCGATGGGACCGGCCGGAATGAAATCTAGGTTTTCACAGATTTCGTTGTGCTTGATGATTTCATCCGTCGTGGCCTTGCCTGCCAGGAAGGAGGTCATTCCTTTTTCTTCTGTATGAAGGCGGGTATGTGAAGTCAAAGTCCCTTTACGGATATCCATGTCAATCAGGATGACTTTCTTGTCGGTTTGCGCGAAGCTGGCCGCCAGATTGCTGGATACGTATGTCTTGCCGGCACCCGGTCCGAACGAACTGAAAGTGACGACTTGCATGTTCTTTGACTTGACACGCATAAAATCCATATTGGTGCGTATTATACGGAAGGCTTCCGATACAATGTCACGCCCCTGGGCACGGACAGCGATGCCATGCGCTGTTTTTTTATTCTCTATCTTCCTTTTGGATGAATCCTTGGGTATTTCGCCTAAGAAAGGAACGGTTACAGCATCCTCGATGTCCTTGCGGTTGCGTATGCGGGTATCGAAGAACAGGAACAATAGCAGGACAATTGCCGGCAGGGCGATTCCTTTCATGATACCTGCCATGATCATGCTGCGTCCGTTGGGAGAAATCGGAGCATCCCCTCCTCCGGCAGGGTCGAGTACACGGGCGTCGGTTTCGGTGGTGGCCTGGCCCAGCGCATTTTCTTCACGTTTGTTCAATAGATAGAGGTAAAGTTCCTCTTTGATGCGTTGCTGACGTTCGATAGAAAGCATCTGTTGCTGTTGTCTGGGTATGTTGGTCACCCGCCACTGGGCTTCTCCGGCCCTGCTTCGGGCCTCGTTCAGTTTCACATCGATGCTGACAATCATGTTGTCGATGGCCCGGATGATATTCTGTCGCATGGCAATCAGATTCTTGTTCAGTTCCTGGACGATGGGGTTTTTGTCACTGCTTCCTTCTATCAGTTTGTCCCGTTTCAACTTGTTGGCGTTGTAGGCCGCTATCTGGGTTTCAATGTTGATGTCGGCTATGCCGGTGTTTGAAGGGATAAGCTCAGTCTCTTTGGATGGGTCCACCAGGTAGCCCTTGATGTAGCGTGCCATGCGTGCCTGCAATTCCAGTTCCTGAGTGGTCGAGCTGTACTGCCGTTTGTCTGACATGGACATGGAAGCGGCCGAACCGATATCAATAATATCATTGTTTTGTTTGTAAGACTGAAGTTCGTTTTCCACGCCTCCTAGTTCTTTTTCGATGATGACCAAACGCTCGTTGATGAAGTTGGAGGTATTGATGGCTATCTGGTTCTTATCTTTGATAGTCTCTTCATTATACACTGTAATCAGCATATTGAGTACATCTTCGGCACGGGCGGTGGAGTAATCACGGAGTGACAGGTAGAGGATGGAGGCATCATTCTCGGCCTGACTGATGTTCAGGTTGCTTCTGAACAGGCTGGCCATTGTGTCCGTACTCTGCCGGCGTATCGTAATTGGTGTATTGAACCACTTGTCTGTATAATATAAGGTGGGTGAGACCACTATTTTTCCTATGGGCGATTGGATGGTGTCACCCAGATTGGCTGTTAGCGTTATACTTGTGGCGTCTGTCGAGAAATCGGATAACCGGACTTGCTTCCTGTTCTGGATTCTGACTGTCAGGCTGAAATCAAGATGATCCTCTTCTTCCGGGAATGAAACCTTGACAGGGGCTTGCGTATAAAGTTCCTCCTCACGCAAGTCATCCATGATGAGGTAGCATACATTGGCGTGAAGACGGTTCACCACATCGCGCATGAGTTTGTGTGACTGGAATTGCAGGATCTCATTGGATACATTGGTATATGAATAGGTGTTAAAACGGTCCAGCCCGCGACCGATGTTGTTTGAATAGGCGTCCTTTATCATGACGGTGGCTGACCGTGAATAGATAAAGGGAAGTTTGGCATATTGATACCATGCATATCCGCCGAACAGACTGACCGACAATACAAACCAGTACCATTTGGACAACAGGTACATGATGATGTCAACGGGGTTGATATTGAATCCTCCCCCGCTTAAGGTCTTATCTCCCGACATATCTTTTTGTTCACTCATTCTTATCATGTCGTTTCTTTTTTATTTAGTAGTCAGCAATACCAGCGAGGTGATTGTGGTGATGAAGGACAGGATCATACTCCATGTGCTCAGTTTTCTCTGGGCTTGTTCGGTGGCCTTCATGTTGGTAGGTTCTACGTAGACAATGTCATTCTGTTGCAGGTAATAGTAAGGCGACGTGAAGATGTCTTTGCTGCGGATGTCGTGGAACAGGATTCGTCGCTTGTTCCCATATTCGCGGATGACGGCGATACGGTCCAGACGGGATCGGGGGGTCAGGTCTCCAGCCATGGCAAGAGCCTCTAAAAGAGTGATGCGGTCGCCTTTCACTTCAAAGGTTCCTACATGTCCAACTTCTCCTAGCACGGAGAATTTGAAGTTCAAGAAATTGACGGTGACCATAGGATCTTTCAGCAATTCTTCGTTGATCAGTCGTTTTTTTATCAGTTCGGTTAATTGTCGGCGGGTCAGTCCTTCCACATGCAGTTGTCCCAGCACAGGAAAGTCTATATTCCCGTTGATATCCACTAAATAACCTTTTTCTTTTTCATCACTTAATACCCCCACTTCATTGTTGGAAATGCTTCCGTCTGCTTCTACAGAATAGCTTCTGCTTCCGGACATATTGAAAGGCAGGGACAGTTCTGGGTTTTTGCTGTTCACAATAATACTCAATCTGTCATCCCTATGGATGATGGCTTCATATTTTTGAACCATAGGATATTCCTGTAGTTCATCCATATCTTGTAAATAGACAAAATCTTTGCGTGAAGCGCACGAACTAAAAATGATTATTGCCAACAGACAGGCCAGTTTGATTGTTTTATCCATTGTTTTATAATTAATTGTTTTTTATTCCTTTATATGAATCACTTGGTCACATCGTTCCATCAGTCGTGAATCGTGTGTCACAAATATTAATGTGTTATTCTTTCCCCATTGCAACAAATTGTCCATGAGGTGTGTGGTGGTCTCGGTGTCAAGTGCCGATGATGCTTCATCAAACAGCCAGATCCGCCCGGGACGCAACAGTGCGCGGGCTATTGCAATCCGTTGGGCTTGTCCTTCAGACAAGCCATATCCATGTTCCCCTATCTTGGTATCTAGTCCTTCCGGCAGACTGAACACAAATTCAGCGCAGGCCAGCCGGATGACTTTATGCAGAGCCTCTTCGTCTGCTCCCGGACTACCCAGCCATAAATTCTCCCGGATGGTACCGCTCAGCAACGTATTTCCTTGGGGCACATAGACGAAGTTGATGCGTAAATCGGGGGTCACACTGAGTGTCCGTCCGTCATCAGTTGTCAAATCGATGCGTCCCTTTTCCGGATAAACCAAAGCCAGTATCAGCCGGATAATGGTCGTTTTTCCTGTTCCGGTAGGTCCGGCTATGGCGGTGGAACTTCCCGGATGAAAGGCAGCTGTAAACCGGTCGAGTACCGGCTGTCCCTCTTCATAGCCAAAAGACACTTTCCGAAAGTTCAGTGTCAGTGGTTGGTCTATGTAGACCGGGTGTTCGTCCGGTTCTACATCTTCAAAGAGGGCCATTAACCGTTCCACGGAGGTCCATCCCCGTATCAGACTGGGAGGGATGGATATTAACCCTAAAAAAGGTCCCTGTACCTGTCCGACCAGTTGAAGAAAGGCTGTCATTGTTCCGAATGTTATCTCGTGGTTATGCAGTTGGAAAATACCCCAAAGGAATGCACATAAGTACCCTCCTCCAAATGTAAATCCCATGACCCCTTGCGTAAAAGTGGAAAATTTGATTTGTTCCATTCCCAATTTGAACAACTTCTCTTGTGTTTCATGTAATTTCTGTTTCCGGTAGTTGGTGGCTCCGAGCGAGCGGACTAGAATCCGTTTGGACAGATTTTCTTGCATGACGGTACCCATCTCGCTGTTCATCTTTTTTTGGGCACAGCTCAGTTCCCGGACCTTTCTGAAATAAATCTTTGACAATAAAACAAGAGGGGTGACTCCCAGTATGAACCAAGCTAAACGCGCGTCAAGAATCCACAAGTAGATAAAAGAGCTTGCCAATTGCAAGCCGGTAACCAGCAGGTTGGGTAGAATGCCCATTCCCATTCCCAACACTTCGGAAGCGTCACTGCTGATACGGGTCAGCAGGTCGCCTGTGTGCCATTTCCCTGCTCCTTTCCATGAACACATCATTAGGGCGTCGGACAGCGAATTTTGCATGCGGATACTGATGCGCATGTTGATCTTGCCAAAAATCCAGGGAGATACAAGTTTTATCCCCATACCCAGCAGGAAGGATAAGGCTACTATTGTGGCTACCAGGTAAATATTCCCTTCCTGTGCTCCGGTAGCTACATCGATGATCCATTTGGACATGGCCACATTGACCAATGACATGACCACTCCGAAAATACCCGAAAAGATAGAGAAGGTGATGAGCCAATGGTATCCTTCTGTTACCTGCATAACCCATTTGAAAGCTTTCCATCCTAACTGACATGTATTGCTCAGATTCTCCCGTGTGAGCTTCTGCAAAAATTTTTTCAGCAATTCTTTCATTTCTTTTTTATCATTTCCTTGAAACGTAAGAGGGCTAATCCGGCCAGCCACCAGAAAGTTTCGTCGAAAGCATAACCTAACGATAAGTGCATTTTGTGAAAGATCCGCTTCAACGTGTATCGTTTGTTCGCCCATTTCCCGGTGGGACGTTCACCGTAACGTTCGTCTCCATGTCCAAAATTGCCACTTTCCCAAATCTCTTGCATTAACTTGTCCGGACAGAGACTGGTACTGAATGGTAAAAGGTCGGCCGGCACGCCAAGATATTTTATCAATAGGGCATAAAGTAACCGGTTCCACCGGTGAATGTGCCATTTGCGACAGATACACTCTAATTCGTTTTTGTTTGTAACAGAATGTAATGCGTTAAAAGCCATGGCTATATCACACAATTGTCGTAGTCCGATCCCTTCATTGATAAGATGCTTCAATATGTGGGTGGAAAGTAATAGATGATTCGCTTCGCTCGGAAGTTTGCCTTGGCTGTTGGTAAAGACCCCCGCTTCCCATTGGCGGATTTCTTTTTGGAGGAAAGGGTTGTGCAACTCTATCAGCCTGCTGTGATGTTCAATCAGAACTCTGTTTATCAGACAGGAAGCCTCACCATTGGTTCCTCTTTTTACCGGTAATCCTAATTTTTCCATCCGTTGGTTGGCTTGTTCGGTTTGTGTCTTGTTTCCGAACCACAGGTCGATGTCTCCGGCTATGCGATGTTCCGGATGAGGGTAGAAGTCAGCTGTCCCTATCCCTTTTAGCAGCAGGAAAGGGATAGAAGGTGATTGTACATAAATCTGTTGGAGGGCTTTAATCGTTTCCCGGTGTTGCCGGTTCACCCGTTCCAAGGTGTCAACTTCCACCATCCAGCCAAGCAATACCTTCCGGGGAGGTACGGCTTCAGTCGGCAACAGGCGGATGCCATCGTAAATAATGCCTTGTACGGTTTGTTTTCTTGCCATGCTGTGAATTTCATTCCATTCCTTTTCATCTAGAGGAAAAAGGGCGGAACAGTCTTCCTGCCGGTCCCACAGTCCTTGCCTTAGCAAAAGCATGAAAGCCTTTTGTAATGGGGCTGAGATCATCTTTTTGTCTTATTCTATGGCTAACCCAGTTTCTAACCATTGTCGGCACAGCTCGTTGGCATCGTTTCGGGCTGTATCTTTATTTACTTCATATTCATTGCACAGCAGTGCTCCGGCTTCATCTACCGTGAATTCCTTGTTTTCCAATTGTTTCCATAACCAGGCGGCTGTTTCATTCAAGGAATAGACCTGTGCCATATCCATGGTTTCAGAAAACGGATTGACAATCATATATTCTCCACCTACTTGGCGAAGAATTAAATTAGAATTGAGTCTCATTGTCTTTATATTATTGCATTATCCTATTTATAGTTAAAATTACATCGACCTTCACAGGCAGATGTAATGGGGAATAAAATGTAAGTTCATTCTATTATCCGCTGATAACATAGGGTCTTGAACTTACCTGATCTAACATTTTTTACAGATCCGGCGCTTCTCGCGAAGAAAACGAATCTCTCTTCTAACATTTCTTATTGTATTGTTTGTCATATCTGAATTGAACAGATTACTGTTTACCAGTTTATACCTGTGGGACGGATCATGCCGGCTTGCAGCAGTTGCATGATAAATCCTGCGGCATCTTGCGATGCGGTGTCTTTATCCACTTCGTATTCCTCCAGAATCAACAGTACTAGATGGTTGAAGCTTTCTGCTTCTTCGATATGCTCCCAGATAAATTCTCCGGTTTCGGTCAGGGTGACCATTCCGTTGAACTCTCGGGCGGTCTGTCCGGAAGGAACCAGTACGATTTCTCCGGCTATGTTTCGTTTGATAAATTCTTTGGTTCTTTTCATCTTTTGAAAAAACGATATGTTTTAATGATGGTCCTGCGTAAAGGAATTATGTTCGGCCATATGTGGGCGAAGAATTTCCACTGGAAATCTTCTGGAACTATCCATTTCCCTTTTCGCTTCACCTTGATAATGATGGCGAAAATCTGTTCTCTTTGAATTGGACCTTCGATGACAGTCTGGGCGTCACCGATAAGATAATATTCTTCATTTTTAACATTATAAATACGGTGCATGACATATTCACCGTTGCTTCGCTGATAGAACACCATATCTCCTTTCCGAAGTTCACCGGAGGGGCTTTTCAGGCAGATGTGGTCTCTTGCGTGGATCAGGAATGGAGCCATGCTGCTGCCCGAGATGATCATGCTCACCTGCTTTCCTTCCTCAATGAGGGTACGCAGCATGGATATATATTCTTTCGTATCGACAGTCTTCATAATGGGGCGTATTTCACATTATCGGATAATTTCCAGTTTGGTCAGATACCTGTGCAGGGTGAAGGCTGCTTCCGGATTCATGTTGCACGCATAGGTGCTGATGCTTGTCTGTCTGGTCAAAACCTGCAGATCGTCGAGTGCTTTGCCGGTGAGCTTTGGATTCCACCAGTTGATTGTAACCTGCGAGCAGAGAGCTTTGAAATGCTTCATGGCTGTCTGGGGACGGATGGTGTTATCAGATGCCTGTTCGATGAATACAATGGCCTCCAACGGGCGGCGTTCATTGTGACAGATACCGCTGGAACCGCATACAGGCCATCCCGTTATCTCGTAGTCGCCGTTTGGAAGTGGACAGAGCAGGGCACGGTCGCCATTGAGTACCTGGGTGCCGGGAATATGCCGGCACCACAGGTTGGCATGCGTCGATTTGCCAATGCCGCTAGGACCACTGAATAAGATGGCTTGCCCACGATAATCCAGAAAAGTACAATGTAGTATGTAACATCCCTGGACAGATAAAGGACGTTCCAGGCACAGGCAGGAAATGAACAGGGTATCTGTTTGCAGTTCTCTTTTCAGACCTTCGATGAAATAGATGTTGGCATCTCTTTCGTTTCTTTCCTGATAGAGAGCATAGCAGGCATTCAGGTTTCCTACAGCCAGCAGGCGTGTTTCTTGTTCTTCCTTCCGGAAAACTACGATGTCGTTGCGTTGGAATGTGATCTGCCAGTCGTTGGACGGCAAAGGCAGACGGTTGACAAAATAGAATGTATAGTACCGGTCCGCTTCTTTGGTAGCGGGTTTATGGTCGAGAAACAAACGGCTGTTAACAGGAATCTCCTGTTCTGTCACTCCTGACAATTCAATCGTTAGCGGGCCGATATTCAGTCTCACAATCTTCAGTTTTTAATGTATTACGGGGGGATAATTCGTAATGATCCGTTCTTTGGCTTTCGCCATCTGGCAAAGATAGTCCATGCTTCCGGTGATTGTTTTTTCACAGTGTGCGGCGGCATAGCATACGTTGCATACGGGACGAAGGTGGCAACCCTCGCATTCGGTATGGGATACCAGTTCCTTGGCTTCTTCTAAAAGTTGTTGCCATGCAGTTGTCATCGGAATCTTTTTCAGGTCAACGGCCGGTTGATCCAGCATCACACAGGGGGTGAGGATGCCTTGCCAGTTGATCCAGCATGAACTCTTGGCAGCTCTGCACTCCAAAGAGCAGGCTCGTGTTCCTTCCACATGGGCAAGCGTATATTTCAAGTCGTGCATGTATCGTGCCATGTCATTCCCTTTTTTGTACTCCATATATTGCATCTCGATGCGGGCCGCCTCGTCGGCATCCAGTCTTTCAGTTAGAATGTTACGCAGACTTCCGCATTCGGGGCGTGAGAGAGGAAACATGTATGAGTTTACTTCTGCCGGAATGTCCAGATGCTGGGCCAGACGGATGATCTCGTCGTAATCTTTTTCATTCTTTCGTACGATACTTACGTTCAGTTTCACATCAATGTCTGCCTTTTTCAACCGTTTCAGGGCTTCCATGCACAGGGTGTATCCTTGCGGATTGTGGCACAAGCGTCCGTAAGTTTCTCTGCTGTCTCCATACAGGGTGACGTTTATCCGCCGCGGCTTGTGGGTCTGCAAGATGCGTACCATTTCGTTGTCGATGAGTGTGCCGTTCGTATTGAGAGTCAGGATGAATCCCATTTCGCGCAGCCGGGTGTACAGCTCCTTGAAGTGTGGATAGAGCATCGGTTCACCTCCGGTGAGAAGGATGAAGAGTGTACCCATGTCTTGAAGTTGTTCTGCCCAGTCGAGCCATTGTTGCAAAGGCGACAAACCTCCGTGCCGTTCCACCACGCTGCGTTCGGTGCGTATGAAGCACATGTCGCAGTTGAGCGTACAGGTGGGAGTCAGCTCGAAGTTGGTAGTGATCGGGACACGGCTCTGATTGGCTTTGTCCACCAATGCCCGTTCCAAAAGGTTGGCATCGTGAAGATGATCCATAACTTGGAATGTATATGTATTTATGAGAAAAGTCTTTATAGACTTCCTTTCATTTGTTTCTTTTTACTTTTTGCAATGCGGCAAAGGTAGCCGATGCCGCCGCATTGCCCTTTTTCATTGCGGGCATTGGCATAGCAGACATCACAGATAGAGCGTAAGGTACAACCTGCGCATTCTTTATGGAACGGAAGTTGTTCGCATTTGGTTACTATTTGTTTCCAGGCATCGCTTACGGTTGTGGAAAGTAGCGAAACGGCTGGTGTTTCCATATCGACGCACGGAGTCATGACGCCCTGCCAGTTGATCCATGCGGAACTTTTACCTGCCCGGCAGGCAAGTCCGATGCCTTCAGCAGGTACGGGAGATTCTCCACGTTCCAATTGCTGGAGGACATGAGTGGCGTATGATGTGTATTCCTTGCCATATTTATGTTCCAGTGCCTCAACCTCGGCATGTGCCACTTCATCCGGTACGGGGCGGCACGTATCAAGGGGTAGCGTGGTGGCGCATCCCGGCCGTGAATAGACTGAAATGTAACTGTTGGTCAGCATAGGTAAGTCCCATTCGTCAGCTAGTTCCAGCATTTGCCGGTGTTCTTTTATATTTTGTCGTGTCAAGGTGAGGTTCAGTTTGGTATCTATGCCATATTCTTTTAATCGTTTCAGTCCTTCCAGGCAACGGTCGAAACCGTTTGTCGCGTGGCACAGATTGAGATAAGTTCCGTTGGTCACACCATATAACGAGACATTCACCCTCCGGGGTTTCAAACGTTGAAACAGACGTACTGTTTCGTCATCTATCAAAGTCGCGTTTGTATTGATGGTGAGGATGAATCCTTTTTCTTTCAGCCGGATATATAATTCTTTGAAATCAGGATAGAGTAGGGGCTCGCCTCCTGTCAGTAAGATGAAGAGCGTTCCTATTTCCTGTAGCTGGTTGGCAATGTGCAGCCATTCCTCTATGCTCCGTAATCCTCCTCTTTTCTCGGCTTGTGACTTCTCCATGCGGATATAGCACATATCACAACGGAAATTGCACGTCGGTGTCAATTCAATAGTGGCATTGATCGGAGTACGGTTTGCCGTCGCTTTGTTCACCAATGCCCGTTCCACAGGGTTTATGTCTTGCAGGGATTCCACTAGGATAATGATTTTTTTTCAAAGAAAAGTTTTTGAGTCTAGTGTATTGGATTTCATTTACTTCCGTGGTCGTATATGTTACCGAAATTTGTCTCGATGGAAAATATATAGATTATCTTCCCTTTTTGAAGCCCAACAAAAGTTAATACTTAATTTAGAGCATATCCTTTTTATAAGGCACCAGAATTGGCATCTCACAAAAAAATATTATCAAATTCGATTGATTTTTAACTATTGGCATACAACCAAGTCTATATTTTACGATGATAGACCCAAAGATAGGGAAAGTAGAATCTTTCAAGGTCTTCATTGCTTTGCATAATTCGTAAATTTTGATTCGCAGCGAAGATAGATATTTTAGAACCCTAATTTGAGAGGTTTACAGTATAGACTTTACTTTTAAGGTCCAAGTCTATACTGTTATTTGATGCGAATTTCATAAATAGGGGAATGTCTTAAGAGTGGTTAGGACGACCTGGTATTTCTTCAACAGCAGATTTGATTTCACCCCAACCTTGATGATTGTATTCTCCAGTGTTATTTACTGTATCATAGCTAGTCCACTTGATGCCTCTAATCTTGTCACCTACTTTTGCGTCACTTAAATCGAATCCATTCCAATCAATATTGAGAATAGGTATACCCCATTTTTCTATAGTCCCTTCGTGCCCTGTAGCATGGATACCATTAATATCTACATAGGTTGTAGCGCATGGTTCTCCATGATTGTTTGTATTGTTTTCTCCATAATGACAATGAAATAGTGCTTTAAAGTTATAGCATGCAGCTACATATTCGTTCGGAATGAACTCTTCGCTAATAAGCATCGGTTTTTGATAATCTTTCTTCATACTATTTTTTTCTTTTTTGATTCCTGTTTCGGAGGAAAGGAAATCAGAAAAGGTTTGAAGCGAAATAGTGATTGGGTCCCGGAGAAACTCCGGTGTGAAAGAATTTTGAAATAATTGATATATTGCGATTTACCATCTACAATATGATCCTTTCATTTTCCTTTTCATTACACTAATTCTTTGCAGCTCAAACGATATTCTGACTTAGTTCCCCCAGTAGTCTGATCATATATTATTTAATCTCTATTTCTATTAATGAGAATCAATAAATTTATCTAAGCGTTAGGAATCAAGATTGAAATAAATGAATAAGATTGCTATTTACTGTTTTATTTACCGATTAGGATTTAGCAGTTTCCCAAGAATTTATGTCAAGGTTCTTGGTGGCGTGACCCTCCCAGCCCTTTTGTCCTCTCCAAACAATGACTAATTCACTTTTCTCAAATATCTGATTATGGTTGTAATCAACATATCCCCAATAAAAACCAGATTGGGCTTCGGCTTCATGAAATGCACTACATGGATGATAGTTTCCTAGCCAAATACCTCGATCTCCTATAGTGGGGTGTGAACCAGAAGCAGGCTTATCTCTAAAATAATACAACGTTCCTCTTGGTGCATTACAAGTAAACTTATAAACAGTTCCACTATCTCCACAAGCAGCCACATGCGTTTGCGGCACGAAAGCCTCGCTTTTCAGCTCCGGCTTTGTATAAACTTTCTTTGTCATCTTTTTTTTCTTGTTTTGCCAGACTTCTTATTCTGTAAGAGGGCAAAAGTTTGAAAAGAGAAAAACATGACCGAGTTCTGCAAGAACTTGGCTATATGAAAGTTTCATAGTAAAGAGAAAATTGTAAGATGTTAGGAATTTGGAGATGGAACGTGAACAAGCCGAAAGCGACATGTCACATCCGGATATTTATCTCCGTAAATCGGTAAAGACTGTAAATCACAGTCGTTTCATCCTTTTTATTCTTGATTCTTATTGATTGAGTTCTTGCAGAACTCTGTCTGTTATTAAATAAATTATCTATCTCATACTCCGTATCGTATCCGCTACACGCATCACATCCTCGCACGTCATCATTGATCCCGAAGGCAGACAGAGTCCACAGTTGAACAGGGCTTCCGATACTCCGTTGACGTAGGTGGGGGAGGATGAGAATACGGGTTGCAGGTGTAACGGTTTCCAAAGCGGACGGGTCTCGATGTCGGCTTTTGCCAAGTGCTGCATCAGCTGCAAGGCGCTGAAACTGGTTTCGTTACTGTCCACTTTAATTGTAGTCAGCCAATAATTGGGTAGAAATATGGTAGATTTCTTGGGTTCTACCACAGTGATACCCGGAAGTCCTGCCAGCAGCTCGGTGTATAGCCGGTGGATGGCACGGCGGTGTGCGATATGGTTGTCCACTACACGCATCTGCCCGCGTCCGATACCAGCCGACACATTGCTGAGCCGGTAATTGTATCCGATCTGTTCGTGCTGGTACCAGGGGAACGGTTCACGTGCCTGGGTAGCATAGAACTTCACTCTCTGGGCTTCCTCTTCCGTATGGCATAATAAGGCGCCGCCACCGCTGGTGGTGATCATCTTGTTGCCGTTAAAAGAGAAAATCCCATATTGACCGAAGGTCCCGCAATAGCGTCCGTCGTAAACGGCCCCCATTGCTTCGGCAGCGTCTTCCACCACGGGGATGCCGTAGCGGGAGGCAATGTCACAGATTTCGTTCATGCGGGCAGGCGTGCCGTAAAGGTGTACTGGAAGAATGGCTTTGGGCTTGAGGCCGGTCTGTTTCATACGGTCGCAGATGGCCTGTTCAAGCAGTATAGGATCCATATTCCAAGTATCAGGCTCACTGTCTACGAAAATGGGGGTAGCACCCTGATAACAAATGGGGTTGGCTGACGCAGCAAAGGTGAAACTTTGGCAGATCACTTCGTCTCCTTTGCTTACGCCCAGCATGATCAATGCCAAGTGGATGGCTGCCGTACCTGATGATAATGCCACGGCGTGTACCTCCTGGTCGCAATGCGTTGAAAGCCACTGTGACAAGTCATGCTCGAAGCCATCTACATTCGGCCCTAAGGGAACTACCCAATTGGTTTCGAAAGCCTCACGGACGAACTCTTGTTCGGATCCGCCCATGTGTGCCAATGACAACCAAATCTTACTCATTTTCAGTTATGAACAAAAAATTATTTGTTGCGTGCTTCGGTGATGAACACTACAACACGGTTCCACTCGTTCTTCAGCTGGTATGGTTGCAGGCTATCACCTTTGTAATCCACCCGGATGCGGCTTGGATCTACACCGAACTCTTTCACCATCATGTTGCAGACAGCTTCGGCACGGCGCTGGCTCAATTTCAAATTGTAGGCCGGATTACCAGTCTGTACGTCGGCATAACCTGTTATGATCAGGTTGACTTCCGGATGGTCTTCCAAATACTTGGCAGCTTCTGCCACATTCTTTTTCTGGATATCGGTAATATTGTACTTGTCGATAATGAATGATACGGTCATACCCAACATTTCGTTCTTCACTACCTCTTTCTTCACTTCTGTGACGACTGGTGCCGGTACCGGCTTGTTACGCTCTTCATTGATCTTGCGGTTCAATTCGTCAACCCATGCCTGGTCGTTCACCTCTGTGTAGCGGAAGCGGCGATCGCCGTACTGGTCCTTGAAATGATAGGTGAGACCTAACATGACGTTGGCGTATGAATCCCATTTGCGGTCGTAACGCGTACCGTTGAAAGCATCGTCCGTTGCGTTGAAGGTCGCTTCCAGATTGATGTCAAGCGCATTGCTCAACATATAATTGAACTGGAGGCCTGCGCGTAGAGAGAAAAACGTTTTGTTGTCAGTGCTGATTTGGTAGGGGGCAAACTCCTCACTGGGGGATTTGTCCCACTCTTTGACTTTATCATCGAATCCGAAACTGGAGTTGAATCCCATACCCAAGATACCTACTACATTGAAACGGATATCTTCGTCATATTGGGCGAAAATATTGTGCAGGTTGAACAATCCGTCCAAATAACCGTTGAACATATTGAAACCGTAGTTCCCTTTGCCATACACCTCGGGAAAGGCTTCAATCACTTCGCTGTTGGCGCGTGACATTTGTTTCAAATAAGCGAGTTGCACACGTGCTCCGATGGCGGGTGAGAAGTATTTACCGACCGAGAGGGCTATGCTCGGTCTGGTCATGGCGCCGAAAGATCCGAAGCGGCTGTTCTCGGACAGCGAATGATTGGCGCCGGCCTGAATTCCGATGAACCAGTTGTCACCGGCCTTGTAATGCTTTAGCGCCCGTACAGTGTCGGTCTTTAATTTCCAAGTTGCATCGTCTTCTATTGTTTGTGCCCATAAAGATACAGAACAAAAGAAGACCACAAATAATATAGCTATTTTTTTCATGCCAAATTATACTTTTAAAATGGGTCGTTTATTCATTGATGTACACTATGACGCAGCTCTTTTGTGGATCGAGCGATGCAATGACAGCAGGGTTTTTCTCTATAAAAATACGTCCGGCCGGAATGTCGTATGTGTTGGCTAGCACATTGCGGATGGATTGTGCCCGTGCCATGAACAATTCGGTGTCTCTTACTTCTTTGGTTGAAGTGATATAGAGGTCGCCATCGGCTAGCTTCTTTATATTTTCTGCTGCTGTGTAAACGTTTACTTCCTGTAGTTTGTTGATTGCGGCGGAAGCATTGTCAAACGAGATAAACGAACGGATATGATTGCTTTCCACCACTTCTGTCTCAATCTTTGTGACAGGAGGAGCTGCCGCTTTGTTGGCTTCACGCAGGCGGTTGATTTCGGCGTTTGCTTCGTCATATTTCGACATGTCGCGGCGGGCGTAGGTGAATTGCCGTGAGCCGTTATGATTTTTGAAACGGTAGCTGACACCTGCCAATATGTTGACATGGCCATCCCAGCGGTCGTTTGAACCTTCGCCTTCCCAACCGTCGAATGAGTCGTCAAGCAAACTGTTCGTGATTTCAAGATTAAAGTCCCACGCTTTACCGAGGCGGAATTTCGCCATCAGACCCAGGCGGATGGACAGCAGGTCTTGCGATTCGGTATTGTATATTCCGTCGTTCCAGGTACGCTTGCTGAAGTTGGCGGTGTGTTCGTAACCGGCTCCCAAGATACCGATCAGGTTGAAGGTCCGGTCTTCTTCATACCCGCAAAAGAGGTTGGTGAAGTTGAACAATCCGTCTAGGCCTACCCCCATGGCGTCCCAATAGTAGGGCTTGTCGTTGCTTGCTCGTCCGGCATTGCTTCCATAGAAACCTTGGAGGCGGATACCTCCGGCAGGAGCGATCCACTTGCCTATGGACAACGCACCGGCGGGACGGAACTGGTCGAAGAATCCAGAACTGGAAGTATGGGTCCCCCAGGAATAAAAGGCGCCGGCCTGCAATCCGACAAACCAGTTGTCTCTGAATTTAGACTTGTTTAAGAGCCGTTTGTCCCCGCTTGCAGGGTCTGTCCAGTAAGAGATCTCCTTTGTATCCTGTTTGACAGGAACATCTTGAGCCGCTTCTTGTGCAAATCCCGTAGCCAAGGTTAGAAATGGCATCATAAACGCAATGAAATGTTTTTTCATTTTGCGATTCATTTTAGTTAAACATTATATTGGATTTCATTTTTTTTGGATATATATGTTTTTTCATCCAGCGCCTCATATACGGAGTTCATACTTTTGAACTCCGGTACAATTTGCTTCAACTGATATACGGTCTCTTTTTTATTGTCCGTCTGGGCAACCTCAACCAATTGTTGCAGGGCGGGCTTTATTTTATCGTAATCTTGTTTTAAACTGATACCTTTGAATATTTTCGGATTAAGGGTAGGAGTAGGGTTCTCTTCATTATAGAGTAATTCCTCATATAGTTTCTCGCCCGGTCGCAGACCGGTATAGACGATTTCAATGTCTTTGTCCGGTTGTAAACCTGCCAGTTTTATCATCCGGCATGCCATGTCGGTTATTTTTACGGGTTTACCCATGTCGAAAATAAAGATATCGTTTCCTTGTCCCATAAAAGCGGCCTCTAGAACCAGTCGGCAAGCTTCGGGAATAGTCATGAAATAACGGATGATGTCCGGATGCGTGACTGTTACAGGCCCCCCTTCCATAATCTGTTGGCGGAAAAGGGGGATTACACTGCCGTTGCTGCCCAGCACATTGCCGAAACGGGTGGTTATAAAAGAGGTTTTACCAATTATATTTCCTTCTTGGATAGCACTCCCGAGGCTTTGTACGTACATCTCTGCCAGTCGTTTGGTAGCACCCATCACACTGCTGGGATTTATAGCTTTGTCTGTGGAGATCATGATGAATTTCTTTACGCCATATTTCAATGCCGTATCTGCCATGATGCTTGTACCCAGGACATTGGTACGTACCGCCTCGCATGGATATTTTTCCATCATGGGTACATGTTTGTATGCGGCTGCATGAAAGATGATGTCGGGGTGGTAGAGTCTTGTCTGCGACTCCACACGGTCACGGTTGCGTACATCACCTATGATAGGCAGGATGGAGCGGTCTGGAAATCTTTTCTTCAACTCCATATCTACTTCGTAAGTGGCGGTTTCCGAAAAATCAAACAAGATGAGCTGCTTCAGGTTGAAACAACATAATTGTCGGCACAATTCGCTCCCGATACTTCCTGCCGCTCCGGTCACCATGATAACACTTCCGGACAATTCATTGCGGATATTATCCAAGTCGATGTTTATTTCTTCCCGGCTTAAAAGATCTTCTATCTGTATATTGCGTAATTGTATTTTACTCCATTGTGTTTGTTCTGTCAAAAATGGTGCAATGCGCAGGCAGATGTGGTTCTCCAGACCGTATTGCACTATTTCTTCATCGTTACGGAGATCTGTGTGGCTTAGAAATAATATACAATTGACTTTTAAGGTGCTGAATAATTTTCGCAGACTATTTTCTTCGTCAATTAAATATATCTGATATCCCACAAGCCGGTATTTCTTGTTTTCGGGTTTTCGGGTGATAAATCCGAAAACATTATAAGGATTGTTTTCACTTCGTAGATAATTAGCCAGACTGATTCCCCTTTCGGAGATACCATATATTAAAGTTGCTTGTCTAGGTTTTTTTAAAAGCTGTAATAAATGATAGTAGAAATTGACGGTTAATATCCGTGTACACATGAGCAGGAAAACGGAACTGATAAAATCTGTTATAATGATGGAATAAATGAACAATCCGATGTAATCCAGTGTTATATATGCAAACAAAACAAATGTGAGAGCTTTCAGCAGCATGGCATAAATGATACGTGTCAGTTCTACTAAGGTGGAATAACGTATAATTCCCTCGTAGGTCTTACAAATTCCAGTCCATACGATACTGGAAATGACCGCTATCAGCAGAATATAACGCTGCTGGTTGAAATGGATGCTGATATTAATCAAATAGTGGAAAAATAAAAAGATAGAAAATGAGGATATGACAGATAAAAAAACATCGATACACCATATTATATAGGGATGTATATAATCTGTCTGCAAAAATTTATTGCGTATTTTATTCTTTAATAGGGAAAGCATAGGTCGTTAAGGTATTTTTTTCAAGAAGGCTTGCGGAATATAAGAGGTGGCTACAGCACATACACCATGGACTGTTATAATAAGCCGGTGGTTCTTTTTAATGCGACAGATATACCCTTCTGCACCTTTGAATGTTCCGTCAATGACTTTTACGTGGTCTCCTTGATAAAATTTAGGATTATCTGTGTCAAAATATTCTAGACCTTTTTCGCCTGACGAGGTAACGAGCATGAAGATGTTCATCTCTCTCTCGGGAATGGCTAAAGGAATTTTTTTAAAATCTATTTGCCGAGTATAGAGAATTACTTTATCGGTCAAGATCTTCTGTATCTCTTTTGCTATGTAAGTTTCCGAATGGAAAAAAAGCAATGAATTGATAACTGGTTTTCGTACGTTTTTTTTTGTTCCATCTTGTTTTAAAACCTTTACGGTTTCGCAGGGAATATAACATTTTATCTTTTTCTTCAAAAGAAGTTCTTCAATGGCAAAAACCTTATTATAGAATACTTTTAATGCAAACCAGTGTTTTTTCGAATTATTGTTTGATGTCATTTTTATCTTTAATACTTTAAAAATGGAAGGACATTCCTTCCATTCCTGCATGTTATATAACACACAGTAATCAGAGTTAAACTAACTTTTTTCTATAATTTGAAAACTTTAGCACGCAGCATTTTTCCTGATCCAAGAAAAATAAACTGTAACTCCAAATTCATACTGTCTCTAAGTAAGAGACGGTATAAATTCGATGCAAAGATACTTGTTTTTTATTGATTAACAAAATAGATAACATTTTTTTTCTCTATCTATATATAATAATTATGCTTGTGTCTAATATTTAATACTTTACGATACTATGATAGAAAAATTGTTAAATACAATAACATTACAAAATAAAAATAAAAAATAAGTTGTTAAAAATAAAAAACGAAGGGCTAAAGACAAGTTACAAAAGTTTGAAAAATCAGCTTGGTAGGTATATCCTATCATGCTGATTATATTCACATTATAATATTATACCATCTCTTACTTAGAACTACTGTTTTATCGAATCGATAATAGCTTTATTTACTTCATCTATAATTGAATTGTCTATCTTTGTCAAATAAATCAGTGTGGTTTTTTCCGAACTATGTCCCATGCCTGCACTGATGATTGACAAAGGTACATTTTTATTGCGTGCGGTTGTAGCCCAGGTATGTCTTGGAGTATAAGAGGATAAATTAATATTCGGTTCTAAAAGTTTGGAAAGACGTTTCAGTTGGCGATTATAGTAATTGAGCGCTATTTCATATTGTGAGTAGGCTTTATTCTCATCTTCTGTATTTAATATCGGGAACAAATATGGTGAGTCTTTTTTTTCATACTGGTTGATTATATTTTGTAGTCTGGTTTCAATCCTTATAGTTAATTCTTGACCAGTTTTATGTCTGACGTAGGTAATATATCCATTCTGTATATTCGATTTTTTTAAGTAGACGATATCGACAAAAGCCATTCCACGAGCATAAAAACTGAAAATGAACAAATCTCGTGCAAATTGCAGAGCCTTGGACTTTTTTAGGTCTATGGAGAGAAGCTGAGAGATCACCGTTTCTGTAACAGCACGTTTTCGGGTTCTATCCACTCCTGTATAGACGTTTTTGAATGGAAAAGTTTGTTCTATGATTTTTTGGGTTACAGCTTTGTTATATACAGAACGGAATATGCGCATGTAGAATGAAATGGTGTTTCGTACAACACCCCGTTGAATTAAAAAGGTGTTGTAACTTTCCACAAATTGTTCAGTTACAATATTGAACGTTGAATCTGTATTTTTCATAAATGCCTTCAGGCTTTTTAAGGTTTTGCTGTAATTACGAGCGGTTCCTCGTCGATTGTCATTTTTCAGCTTTTGAATTTGTTGGGTGAAAAAATCAGTAATACTGTAATCGGCGGTTGTTTGATAGAATTTTTCAATTATTTCATTAACTGTATAGTTTGCACATTCAGCATCTATTTTGTAGATGATTTTTTTTAGCCGGTCTAAATCCCTGTCTATTTTACACTGAAGTAAGTATGAGGTTGAGTCTGTGAAAATGATTTGTGCTTTATTGCTATCCCAATCTTGTGGATGAAGATGTATCTTCGTAGTGATTTGTTTAACCTGACGAAGATGTGTCAGTTGATAATAGATAGTTCCGGCCTTACCTGGAACAGTTGACGGACGTAATTTTACTTTTACAGTTGCCATAATTCTTAACAATTTTATTTATGCAATTCATTTAATTAAATAATAATAGTTGAATATACTATTTTGCCCTATTTCCTGTTGCTAAGATTGATAATCATCTCTCTTGCTTCAGTAGATCATGTCTTTCTAGGAGTCGGACTGGTATAATCTGAGAAATAGGGTATACTTGCCTTCTTTTTATTTAATTTTTACCGTATTGTAATTTGTCTTGAAGAAGGACTTGAAATATTGAACCATTTCGATCCTTGTATGTTCATCTGATGCAGTATAATTAGGAATAAGTCATATTACGCAAAAGGATATGGTATAGTCTGCAAGCGTAAACGGTATAACTCCTGGAAATTACGGTATTAGTTTTCCAAATCTATGCTGTTAGTTTGAAAAAACGTTGAGGACTGTCGGGGAAAATTTTTTCTTTTTTGGGTTAGGAGCACGGTTGAATTTTAAAAAAAGAATTATATTTGTACTACTCATTACCGAAACTATGGCAAAGAATAATTTACTAAGTGAGCAACTTGCTTATATTGGTGTCAGTTGTACTCCTACGCATCTGCATTTGTGCAGTTATAATGCTGAAAGTATTTGTATGCAGGATGGGAAAGATATAGATAGTTTAATCCCTTATTTGAATAAGAATGCTATAAACTGGATACAAATTCATGGTTTTCAGAATACGGAGGTCATACAGCATGTCTGTCAGAATTTTAATGTCGACTTTTTGACGATACAAGATATTTTGAACTCCAACCATCAGACTAAAATAGAACAGCATGATACATATAATGTAGTGATTTTGAAGTTACTTTTTTCTAATGATGATGGCTATGTGCCACAACAAATAGCCATTGTGCAAGGTGGAAATTATCTGTTGACCTTTATGGAGAAGGAAACAGACTTTCTGAATGATATAAATACGGCATTGGAAAAGAATGTGTTGAAAATACGTAACCGGCAGTCTGATTTCCTGCTCAGTGTTATTCTAAACAGTGTGATGGCCAGCTTTATATCCATCATTTCGGAATTGGAAGATGGATTAGAGGATTTAGAAGAGCAATTGCTTTCACCGGAACAGACTGATATGCCTGGTATTGAAAATATACAGCAATACCGCCGTAATTTTCGTGTAATAAAGAAATGTATTTTACCATTAAAGGAGGAAATCAGCAAGTTGTTGCATACTACTGATAATGATCTGTTGCACAAAGCAAGCCGTCCTTTCTTTAATGATGTCAATGATCATTTGCAGTTTGTATTGCAAACTTTAGATGGTTGCCGTGACATGATTTCAGCTTTGGTAGATATTTACCTTTCCAATAATGACCGGCGGATGAACAGCATCATGAAACAGTTGACTGTTGTTTCTACTATATTTATTCCGTTGACTTTTCTAGCAGGAATCTGGGGAATGAACTTCCAATGGATGCCTGAACTGGGGTGGCGGTATGGCTATGTATTTGCATGGACATTGATGTTAATACTAGTAGCAGTTATCTACTTCTATTTTAAGCGTAAAAAATGGTATTGATGGGAGAGGATGGATGGGATTTACTTAAATGTGAATCCCATATTCATGTTTTACTTCATTCATTACAAAGGTGCTTTCCAGTGAGCCCAAACTGTCAATCGTACCCAAGACATTGAGGATAAATTCCTGATAATACTTCATATTAGGGGAGTGTATTTTAAGCAAATAGTCATAACTGCCTGATATGTTGTAGCACTCTGTTACTTCAGGGATATCCTGAATTATTCGTGTAAATTCCGCAGCAATGTCCCGATTCAGTCTTCTTAGTTTGACACTGCAAAATACCACGAAGCCTTGGTTTAGTTTCTCAGCGTCCAATACGGCGATATATTTTTTTATATATCCTCCATTTTCCAATCGTTTGAGGCGTTCGAACACCGGAGTGGAGGAAAGGCTTACCCGTGCAGCCAGTTCTTTGGTGGTCAGTCGGGCATTTTCTTGCAAGGTACGTAGTATCTGCAAATCTACTTTGTCAAGTTTCTCTAAAGTACTCATAGAATAATATTCTTTCAAGAGGTTGATATTATTTTCATATCTGTCAATACAAATATATTGCATTTATCTTAGATTCCGGAGAATTTTTCGGGAAATGTAGTACAGAGTTATATTCTTTTTTTGCCAGAGAATGCAAGAAAAAGGCAGAATGATTTTATCTCTCAAAAATACTTTTTATCTTTGCAGCCGCTATGACAAAGTATATATATCTTTTTTATATCTTGTTAGGTGTATGTCTGTTGGCGGGCTTTGGTTCCGCATTTGGTAGCGGACAGGAGCACGATGTAGTTCGTACAGTTGATTTGGAAAACAGTGCGGTGGCGTTGTGCAACATATCTGAAAGCAATAACGGGCAGGAAAAAAAAGAGATAAATAATGAAAGCTACCATTTTTATAAAGTCGGTATCGGCGGTGCAGCTACTTCTTTTTCTTTTCGCACCTTGTGCTCCTCCAAAATTCTGCGAACTCATTCCTCTGCTTCCGTCATAGCCAAGTTGGCTAGATTCTTGAAAGTACTTCTTCCTGAAGAAAAACAAATTTCTTTTTCACCTATTCTTTATTTTACCCAATATTCCAGTGAATACTATATTTATCAGTTGAGGCGTATTCTTATTTAGCTTATTTTTCTTTTCGGCAAGGCCTATTTTTTTATGCCTTATATTTCTTTTGTTTTTATATTTTCATAATGGGGACTGGGGTGGATGCTTGTTCCTTTTATGAATGGTGTTATATGTTAATGTATTAATAACTAATGTATAATGGAATTTTTATTGGACTTTATACTTCACATTGACCAATATATGATAGATATTGTTCAAGAATATCATACTTGGGCTTATGTCATACTGTTTATAATCATTTTTTGCGAAACGGGATTGGTTGTCACTCCATTCCTCCCCGGAGATTCTTTGCTTTTTGTCGCGGGAGCTATTTCGGCTTTGCCCGATATGCCTTTGGAGGTTAATATTCTCGCTTTGGTTTTATTTATTTCGGCTGTGCTGGGCGATTCCTGTAATTATATGATAGGACACTTTTTTGGACGTAAACTTTTCAATAATCCCGATTCCCGTATATTTAGGCAAAGTCATTTGGAAAAGACACATGAATTTTATAAAAAATACGGAGGAAAGACAATCATTATTGCCCGTTTTGTACCTATAGTCCGTACATTTGCTCCTTTTGTTGCGGGTATGGGTAAAATGCATTATTATTATTTTATGGTGTATAATCTGATAGGGGGAACTTTGTGGGTCGGTATTTTCTGTTATGCCGGTTATTTTTTCGGCGATCTTCCATTTGTACAGAAGAATCTGAAATTGCTGATTGTGGCTATTATTGTCGTTTCTATATTGCCTGCCGTCATAGAAGTAGGCAGGAATAAGTGGAAAACTCGCAATTACTAAAATCAAACATATCAAAAACAATTTATTCAAATTACATTTATGAAAAATTCTTTTTTTAGTCGATTCACACCTCAGGAACCTAAGTTTTTCCCTATGTTGAAACGTTTGTCTGAAATCCTGACCTCATCATCGGATTTATTGGTAGAAAGCATGCAGCATGATAAGCCGGAAGAGAGAGCGAACTATTATAAACGCATCAAAGATATGGAACGTGAAGGTGACAAGCAGACTCATTTAATTTTTGACGAATTGGGAAAAACTTTCATAACCCCTTTTGATCGTGAGGATATTCACGATTTGGCATCGACTATGGATGATGTAATAGACGGGATTAACAGTTGCGCCAAACGCATAACGATCTATAATCCCCATCCCATTGCTAATAGTGGAAAAGAGTTGAGTTTGTTGATACAGCAAGCGGCTGTTTATATAAGTAAGGCAATGGATGAATTGGAAATTTTCCGTAAAAAGCCTACTGAATTAAGAGCATGTTGTACAAAATTGCATGATATTGAGAATCAAGCGGATGATGTATATGAACTCTTTGTTAAGAAACTATTTGAGGAAGAAAAGGATTGCATAGAACTGATTAAGATCAAGGAGATAATGCATGAATTGGAGAAAACGACCGATGCGGCAGAACGGGTAGGGAAAATCTTGAGAAACCTGATTGTGAAATACGCATAAAAGCAGAAAGTACAACATGGAATTATTAGTGATTATTATTACGTTGGCTTTGATTTTTGACTATATTAACGGATTTCATGATGCAGCCAATTCAATAGCCACCATTGTGTCAACCAAGGTTCTTACTCCGTTCCAAGCGGTGATATGGGCGGCATTTTTTAATTTTGTTGCGTTCTTTATTGCTAAATGTATAATCGGAGGGTTCGGAATAGCCAATACTGTATCCAAGACAGTAGTGGAACAGTATATTTCCTTGCCGATTATTCTTTCAGGGGTTATTGCAGCTATTGTATGGAATCTGTTTACATGGTGGAAGGGGATTCCTTCTTCTTCTTCGCATACGCTGATTGGAGGTTTTGCTGGTGCTGCTATTATGGCTCATGGTTTTGATGCCATTCAGCTCAATATTATATTGAAGATTGCTGCTTTTATCTTTTTGGCACCATTTATAGGGATGGTTGTTGCCTTTGGATTCACGTTGCTTGTCCTCCACATTTGTCGTCGTGCACATCCGCATACGGCTGAGATGTGGTTTAAGAAATTGCAGCTTGTTTCTTCGGCTTTGTTCAGTATTGGTCATGGGTTGAATGATTCCCAGAAGGTAATGGGTATTATTGCTGCTGCCATGATCGCCGCTCATTCGGAAGGGTTAGGAATGGGGATAAATAGTATCAATGATTTGCCGGATTGGGTGGCATTTTCTTGTTTTACTGCCATTTCTTTAGGAACGATGTCAGGTGGATGGAAGATTGTGAAAACCATGGGAACTAAGATTACCAAAGTAACTCCTTTGGAGGGGGTTATTGCGGAAACTGCTGGAGCATTTACATTGTATCTGACAGAATATCTGAAAATACCTGTAAGTACGACCCACACCATTACAGGAGCTATTATCGGGGTGGGCGCTACTAAGCGTCTTTCAGCCGTCCGGTGGGGAATAACAAGAAGCCTGATGACGGCTTGGGTGTTGACTATTCCTGTCAGTGGAATATTGGCCGCTGCCATTTACGGAGTGGTTGGTCTCTTTTTAGGATGACCGGATTGTAGGCTGTTCTAGAAAATAAAGATCTGCCGTGACCGAGGTGACTGGGAAGCTACCTCGGTTTTGTATATGTACCTATTTGTAGGTAAAAAGTGGATGAAACAGATAATAAATATAAAATGTTATTGTGATTTTGTTATTTGTTTCTATTTTTGCAGTGGACTTACTGAACACAAAAATGAGAGAAAACGCAAAAGGCAGGATTTTTATAGCATGGCTGTTGTTTATGACGCTTATGCCATTTTTCATGGTGAAGACTTTTCACTACCATGAAGAAGATGCTGTTTGCCATTCTGATAGTGGAAATTCTCATGACTCCTCTCATCAGTGTCCCGTGTGTAACTTCACACTTTCACCTTTTACGCAAGTTGAAACATTACAACTTCATATTGTTCTTCCGGTTTTTGATTATCAGCCGGAAATAACGGTGGATAAGGTTTGCCAGGTTAAATCTTATCCTTATTATCTACGTGCGCCTCCCGTTTGCTGATTTACATAGTATCTTTTATTTATTCACAACATCAAATGATTGTAATTTATGCGTATCAGATATGTTTCGGGTACGCTGGGAATGTTTTTTGCCTTGTATTCAAATGCACAGGTAGTTTCTGATACGATTAAAAGTGTAGATTTATCCGAAGTGGTGGTGACGGGATCTTACCGACATGCTCAGGAGAAAAAGACTACCCTGACACTTGAGTTGTTTCAGAAAGATTATTTGAACCGGCATTTTACCGGTAATTTGGTACAGACTTTGAAAAATGTTCCCGGTGTACACTCGATGGATATCGGTGCGGGGTTCTCCAAACCTATGATTCGTGGTTTGGGATTCAACCGTATTGCCGTATCCGAAAATGGAATAAAACAAGAGGGGCAACAATGGGGAGCCGATCATGGGCTGGAAATTGATGCTTTTAATGTAGACGAGGTACGGATTCTGAAAGGTCCGTCTTCACTGTTCTACGGTAGTGATGCGATGGGAGGTGTCATCGAAATCCTTCCTTTACTGCCACAAAAAGAGAACCGGTTTTTTGGTGAGGCTGCCTTATTGGGAAAATCAGTGAACGGCACTGTGGGCGGTTCACTGATGCTAGGTATTGAGAAGAATGCATGGCTGGTCAGAGTACGTTTCTCAGAACAGCACTATGGAGATTATCATGTACCGGCAGATACCATTGTATATCTTACCCAGTTGGTGCCTGTTTACGGTCATAAGCTGAAAAACACCGCTGGGTTCGAGCGCAATGTTTCTGCCATGGGAGATTATAGAAAGAAGTTTTATCAGATGAATATTGCTGTGAGCAATGTTTATCAGAAGATGGGCTTCTTTCCTGGTGCTCATGGCATTCCTGATATTTCCCGTTTGGAGGATGATGGGAACAGCCGTAATATTGACTTGCCTTATAGCAAAGTGAACCATCTTAAAGTAACCACGCATCAACAGTATCTTTGGAATGGGGTACAACTTTCAGGTGATTTCGGCTATCAGTTCAATCATCGGGAGGAATGGAGTGCTTTCCATACCCACTATGACACTCAGGTGATGCCTGCAAAGGATCCGGATAGGGAACTGGTGTTCAAACTGCATACATTCAGCTCCTCTCTGAAGCTGCGGTTGTTCAATTCCTCTTCCTGGGAGCATATGGCAGGGTGGAATATGCAGATACAGAAAAATGCGATTGGCGGATATTCTTTTCTGCTACCGGAATACAAGCGTTTTATTACCGGAGCTTTTTGGCTGACGACTTTCCGACTGGATAATCAGTTGTCTGTAACTGGTGGAATACGTTATGATCGGGGAAGGATTGATATAACAGCATTCGAAGATCCTTATTTGGTGGAGTATCTACACAGACAAGGATATGAAGAAGAGGTAATACAGGCATATCGTTGGCGAAGTTATCCGGTGGACAGGGCTTATGGTAATTACTCCTGTTCGGCGGGAGTAGTGTGGACACCCGCTGCCGGTCATCTTCTGAAGATGAATGTGGGACGTAGCTTCCGTTTGCCGGGGGGCAATGAATTAGCATCCAACGGAGTACATCACGGAACTTTCCGTCATGAAAAAGGAGATGCCACTCTTTCTTCGGAACAAGGATGGCAGATTGATGCTTCCTATACCTTGGCTTATAAAAAAATGGAACTGGTTGTTTCATCTTTTGCCGGTTGGTTTGATAATTATATTTATTTGCGTCCTACGGGAGAATGGTCTGTATTGCCCCATGCCGGACAGATTTATCAATATAGTGGCGCACGTGCTTTGTTCATGGGTGGTGAGATAAATTTCAATATGGATTTTCTACGTCATTTTAATTATCGTTTGGTTGGTGAGTATGTCTATACTTATAATCGTGACGAACATACGGCTTTAAGTTTTTCACCTCCTGTATCCATGCGGAACATTCTAACATGGAATAAAAAGGATTTTCAGTTGTATGCTGAATTTCAAAGTATAGCTTCACAGAACCGTATAGCGAGAAATGAAGACCGCACATCCGGAGCTTGTTTGATTCATCTGGGTGGGAGTATTCATATACCTATGGCCAAGGCGGATATTGAAATATCTTTGGGTATTCGTAATTTGTCGGATGTGAAATATTACAATCATTTGAGTTTTTATAGGAAAGTGGAAATCCCTGAACCGGGAAGAAACTTTCAGATTTCGATTAAAGTACCATTTAAACAATTATTAAAATGAAAACAAAATTTTATTTTCTTGTAATCAGCCTATTGGCTATATGCTCTGTTTGTCTGCCTGCGTGTGATAATGATGAAAAAGGGGATGTAACAAAGCCCGTGATCGATTTGATAGAACCCGAAGAGGGAGCGGTGTTGAAAATTGGTAATGAGAAAGGGGTACATTTTGAAATGAATTTGTCAGATGATGTGATGTTGAAATCGTATAAAATCAATATTCATAATAATTTTGACCACCACGGACATGATTCCCGGGCAGCCGGACAGAAAAACATAGCTTTTACTTTTGACAAGGTATATGATGTTTCCGGTTTGAAGAATACAAAAGTACATCATCATGATATTGTTATTCCGGCTGATGCTGCTCCCGGAGATTATCATCTGATGGTATGGTGTACCGATGCGGCGGGCAATCAGACAGAAGTGGCTCGTAATATTGTCTTGAGTGCGGACGGAGGTACTGAAACGGAACATGATCATGACCATGAGTGATCTTTTGTATCAATCGTATTGTGTGTATTAATTGTCTGATGGCGGTCGATGTGAATCGGCCGTCACTTTATTTTGTTGGATGTCGCCAAAGAATAATTTTCTTCCAGGAGGTAATAATCCGTTTGTAAATAGAATATTTGTTCTGTAAATAGTGATGATTGTAGCTCTATTTTCTTTATTTTTAGTATATCTTGTTTGATATAACTACCTTTAATACCTTTGCAACAGGTAAAAACAGAAATATATAACTCTAAAAAGATAAAGATTATGGCTACAAAAAAATTACATTTCGAAACATTACAACTTCACGTAGGACAGGAACAACCAGACTCGGCTACGGATGCTCGTGCAGTTCCTATTTATCAGACTACATCTTATGTATTTCATAACTCGGCACATGCAGCCGCACGTTTTGGTTTACAAGATCCGGGTAATATTTATGGGCGTCTGACTAATTCCACTCAAGCTGTTTTTGAACAGCGTGTGGCTGCATTGGAAGGAGGAGTGGCAGGACTTGCCGTAGCTTCCGGGGCTGCTGCCATTACTTATGCGTTTCAGAACATTACTCGTGCAGGTGATCATGTTGTAGCTGCAAAGACTATTTACGGAGGTACTTATAACCTGCTGGCTCATACGTTGCCGACTTATGGTGTGACTGCTACATTTGTGGACCCTAGTGATCTTTCTAATTTTGAGAAAGCTATTCAAGAGAATACAAAGGCGGTGTTTATCGAGACTTTAGGGAATCCTAATTCGAATATTATAGATATAGAGGCTGTGGCGGAAATAGCACATCGCCATCACATACCTTTGATTATTGATAACACTTTTGGTACTCCTTATCTAATTCGTCCCATTGAGCATGGAGCGGATATTGTGGTACATTCCGCTACAAAATTTATTGGTGGTCATGGAACTTCACTGGGTGGCGTGATTGTTGATTCAGGTAAATTTGACTGGGTGGCATCAGGTAAATTTCCTCAACTGACAGAACCAGATCCTTGCTATCATGGGGTGCGTTTTGTAGAGGCGGCAGGTCTGGCCGCTTATGCTGTCCGTATTCGTGCTATTTTATTGCGTGATACTGGCGCGACTATCAGTCCGTTTAATGCTTTTATTCTGTTGCAGGGATTGGAGACACTTTCATTGCGTGTGGAACGTCATGTAGAGAATGCGTTGAAAGTGGTGGAGCATTTGAAAAATCATCCGAAGATCAAGAAAGTAAATCATCCTTCCTTGCCGGAACATCCTGACCATGCTCTGTATCAGCGTTATTTCCCCAATGGAGCCAGTTCTATTTTCACTATCGAGGTGAAAGGTGGTCAGGAAGAAGCACATCGTTTTATCGATAGTCTGGAAATTTTTTCTTTGTTGGCCAATGTCGCTGATGTGAAGTCATTGGTTATCCATCCTGCCAGTACCACTCACTCTCAGTTGAATGCGGAAGAATTGGCGGAACAGGGTATTTATCCGGGGACAGTGCGTTTATCAATAGGTACGGAACATATAGATGATTTGCTGGCCGATTTGGATCAGGCATTAGCTGGAATTTAATAAGATATACTAATAGAATAAGGAATATTACTACAATATAAAATCAATATATGGATAAGAAGTGTATGCCGGAGGTTTGTGTAAAGATACATTATACATGCTTCTGGCATTACTTTATTTTTACTAATAAAAAAGGATAGATCATTAATCCAAATAGGATTCTTTTTTGTTATTAAAAAAAGAATCTTTGCGGAAGTGGGGTTTCAAAGGCTTAATTTAAGAGTTTATGGATACCGTTTCTTTAACTTAAATACAATGGTTATGAATCTAGTCCTTGCTATTATTCCGGTATTGCTATTAATTATCCTGATGGCGTTTTTTAAAATGTCCGGTGACAAAAGTAGTGTGATTTCCCTTGTCGTTACTATGCTGATTGCTTTTTTCGGCTTTCATTTTCCGGTAGACGATTTGCTGTTTTCTTTTCTGTACGGTGCATTGAAAGCTGTTTCTCCTATTCTGATTATTATTTTGATGGCGATATTCAGCTATAATGTTTTATTGAAGACTGAAAAAATGGAGATTATCAAGCAACAGTTTTCTTCTATTTCTACCGATAAAAGTATTCAGGTATTGCTGTTGACATGGGGATTTGGTGGCTTGCTTGAAGCTATGGCAGGATTTGGTACGGCAGTGGCTATACCGGCGGCGATTCTTATCAGCCTCGGATTCAAACCGGTATTTTCGGCAACAGTCAGTTTGATTGCCAATAGTGTGGCTACTGCTTTTGGGGCTATTGGTACACCGGTCTTGGTATTGGCGAAAGAAACGAATCTGGATGTATTGGTGCTAAGCGCCAATGTCGTGTTGCAGCTTTCGGTACTGATGTTTCTCATTCCTTTCGTATTGCTGTTCCTGACCGATTCGAAATTAAAATCCTTACCTAAAAATATTTTCCTGTCTTTGTTGGTCGGTGGTGTCTCATTAGGCAGCCAGTATATTGCCGCCCGCTATATGGGGGCGGAGTCTCCGGCTATTATTGGAAGTATTTTATCTATCATTGTTATTGTAGCCTATGGCAAACTGACTGCTTCTAAAAAGGAAAAAGCAAGGAAAAGCACATTGAAAGGGCTCGAGGTACTGAACGCGTGGAGTATCTATCTTCTTATCTTGTTCTTGATTATTCTGACTAGTCCGTTGTTTCCCGGTTTGCGTACAACACTTGAAAATAATTGGGTGACCCGTATCAGTCTTCCGATTAATGATTCAACTATGAATTATACGGTTTCTTGGCTGACCCATGCGGGAGTTTTACTTTTTGTGGGCACGTTTGTCGGTGGGCTGATACAAGGAGCCAAGATATGGGAGCTGTTTGCTGTACTCTGGAATACGGTAAAGCAGTTAAAGAAAACTTTTATCACGGTAATTTGTCTGGTGAGTTTGTCCACTATCATGGATACGGCAGGTATGATTTCAGTTATAGCCACTGCTTTGGCGGTTGCTACAGGAAGCCTTTATCCGTTGTTTGCCCCTGTTATTGGTTGCCTGGGTACCTTTATTACGGGCAGTGATACTTCTTCAAATATTTTGTTCGGCAAATTACAGGCTAATGTGGCCGGGCATATTCAAGTAAGTCCCGACTGGTTGTCGGCAGCCAATACGGTGGGGGCGACAGGTGGAAAAATAATTTCTCCGCAAAGCATCGCTATTGCCACTTCTGCCGGAAACCAACAGGGAAAAGAAGGGGAAATCCTAAAATCCGCCATTCCATATGCACTGGCGTATGTGGTAATAACCGGAGTGATTGTTTATATTTTCAGCTAATCTTTTCCGGTACATAGGGTGCGCCGGACGATAGCTTATAGTACCAATTCCTTGAACAACTGTTGTAAGGTAGCATCCAGGTTCATGGAAAATCCGGGATGAGGCCGTGAAGTCTGTATACAGGCACTACGTACAGCGGTCAGCCAACGGAACCGGTCCGGAATTTCCATTTGTGCTATGCTTCCTCCCTCTTTCTTTCCTTGGCATACCTTATCAAATACCTGTAGTGCATTCTTTAGGCATTCCATATCTACTTCCGTAGAAAATACTCGCAACTTCTGTTCATTCAGTACATAGATTGCATTCAGGTATCTGGCTTGTTTGGAGAACAAGACTATTCCTATATTAAGAAACTCCTCACGCTCTACTTTGGGGACAAAGCGGATTACTGCATATTCATATAAGTGCTTTTCTGGCATTTTGTGCTTCTTTTACAAATAGTTCGGAATGGTGAACCCTTTCTTTTAAAAAATGAAAATATACCTCTCTCAGATCTTGTATTGTTTCTCCTTCTTCTGCCCAAGTAAGCCAGTCATCGGGTATGGCATCTGTTATTTCCTGTAGTTTTTCTTCGGTCAGTATTTGTTTGAACCGGTTATCCGCTTCTTCCAACTGGCTGGCATAAGGCAGAAGTACATGGTCTTTTATTCTTAGAAAAGGATTGACAGCCTGTTTCTGCCAGTTTTCCCATGAATGATGAAAGTAAAGTGCTGCGCCGTGATCTATCAGCCACAGTTCTTTATGCCACATCAGCATATTGGTATTCTTGATGGTACGGTCTACGTTGGTGAGCAGAGCGTCCAGCCATACTACTTGTGAAGCGGTTTGTACGTCTACCTGATGTACGATGGGGTCAAAAGTCAGTGCGCCCGACAAGAAATGAAGTCCTAGATTCAGCCCACGGCTCCATTGCAACAAGTCTTGTATCTCTTCATCTGCTTCTGTCCGGCCAAATGCTTCGTCCAGTTGCAGAAAGACGATTTCGGGTACGCGGAAATGAAGGGCACGGGCTATTTCTCCACCTATCAGTTCAGCGATAAGCGCCTTGGTTCCGTGGCCTGCTCCCCTAAATTTGACGACATATTTAAAATCATCATCCGCTTCGGCCAATGCGGGCAAGGAACCTCCCTCACGCAGGGGCATAATGTAGCGAGTGACATTAACTGTACGTAAATCCATTTAAACCTCCTTGATTATAGGGAATAAAGATACGATGTTTTTGGGTATTAGGAATAAAAATAGTCCGTAAATTGGGAATTATAGCACTAATTTAGCATTTAAGATACTTCCAAATCTGCTGAAATATGCTGCAACCAGGGATAAACTGTTGAAAAATCGTAAAAAAAGAGATAGATAGGAGATTTATTGCCAAAAAAGAATTTAATTTGAACAGTTTTATAATTTATAAAAAAAAAGAACATGAACGAATTAATTGCTAAAATCAAAGAATTGAACGAAGCTTTTATGTCTGATGCTGCATTGCAGATTGAAAAAGGTAACAAAGCTGCAGGAACACGTGCGCGTAAAGCATCATTGGAATTGGAAAAACTGATGAAAGAATTTAGAAAAGCATCTTTGGAAGCTTCTAAGTAATCTTTTATTCGTCTTTTAAAGATTTTTATAAGCCATCCTTCGGGGTGGCTTTCTTATTTTCTACTAAGTTTTGCTTTTATTTCGGGGGATAATTGATATTTTTGTATTTTTATTGGTGGGTGGTTAACCTAAAGGAGAAGGGATGTTTATGAAGAATATGTGTCTATTGCCTGTATGGGCGGTTTTATTGATTATAGCAGGGACTTTCTTTTCTTGTGAAAAGAAGAAGGATATGGCTATATACCGTCAGGCGGATTCTTTGAACTTGCTTTCTTATCATATGCGCTATAAGAATTTGGACACAGCGTGTAAAGCAGCGCATGACGCCTACAAACTGGCGGATGGATTCCCCTCCCTGCGTGCCGGGGCATTGAATAATCAGGGTTTCTGCGCCTTTATCCACATGGACTTTGAAAAAGCCGAAGATCTTTTTCTTCGCGTATATGAGGAGTCAAACAATGAATTGGAATGTCTGATAGCAGATATCGGTATGATGAAAATTTGTCAGCGTACCGCCATGAACAAGGAGTTCTATGATTATCGTAACAGTGCGTTACGGCGTATGAAACGTATCAGCGATGACCGTTCTGCTATAACTGATCCCGGAGAGCTGGAACGGCTTAATTATGCCCGTTCTGAGTTTTCCATTGCTTCTGCCATTTATTACTATTATTTGCAGCAGGAACAGCAGTCCTTGGAGGCGATTAATGAAATAAAAGTAGACGAGGCGCTGGAAAGTGATACTGCCCAATTGCTCTATTATTATTATATGAAAGGGTCTGGCGGTATGTATGAAGCGGATACACCGCAGGATGTGGTATTGGGTGAGTTTAACTATCTGATAGAATGTCTGGGTATCAGCAGGGAACACGGGTATATCTATTTCGAGGCGAATGCATCTCAGGCAATGGCAGAATTGCTGAAAGAGAGGAAAAATTTCGATTTAATTATGGAAAGGCGTCCCAATGTGATGCGTGCCATCAATAGCGAGGACTTGCCGTGGGAGGAACTGACCATGCGTTTTGCCTGGCAGGCTTTGGATTTGTTCAAAAAATATGGAGATTTGTATCAGATTTCGGGTACATACCGCACTTTGGCGTCGTGCAGCAACGAGCAAGGCAGGTATGAAGACGCGCTGCATTACTTGTCGGAAGCGCTAGGGTACGTCAACCGGCATCACGAAAAATATTACCATTGTACGGATACCATGGACAGGCTTCGTCCGTATGTTCCCATGGCTACCACTTCCATTGAACTGGAATGGATTAATGACGATGGTATAAAAAGTGTCCCCGAATGGATCGCCCGTTTCCGTGAACAATTGAGTGTAACATATGCGGCGTTAGGAATGAAACCCCAGTCGGATTATAATCGTAATATTTATCTGGATATTTTGGACTACACCCGCCAGGACAAAGAATTGGAGAGTCGTTATAATGCGTTGGAGAAGGAATCGGAAGCCTTGAACGGACTTCTGGTGGTAGTGGTGATTGGTATCGCTGTCCTTATCATTCTATTTTGGATATTGAATAAAAGATGGCGTGTGCGGAATGCTCTTTACATTGATAAGTTGAAACGTACTTTGGAAATATGTCGTAAGATAACGGCTTCCGTACCCATTGATGCGGGGGAGATAGAGGATGTGACAAAAGCGGTAGTTGCCTCGGTGAAAGAGGATATTCTTCCGTTGGTGGGAGCCACGGACTTCCGTATTGTGGCTGAAAATGGAGAGGGAAGAGAGGTGTCGGGACAAGGGATTTGTACAAGTTTTATCTTGAATATTCCAAGCAGGGAACAACCTTTGGGCGAGGTGCATCTGTATTCGGAGCACAAAATGAAGAAAGATGATAAAGCACTGATGAGGGTCATTACACCTTACATTTCGTGGACACTGGAGAATGGACTGGCTTTTATTTCGTTGGGCGATGAACGGAAACGGCTGGAAAAGGAGCAATATGTCCATGAACAGCATTTGGCGGAGAATAAACGGCAGAATCTGGTGAAGAAAGCCTGTTTGTTTATTGTCACAGGCATTATGCCTTATATAGACCGCATCATGAATGAAGTGCATAAACTAACCGTACACAACTATATTCAGAACGAAGAAATAAAAGAAAGCAAATACCGTTATATCGACGAACTGATTACCCGTATTAATGAGTATAATGATATTCTGGCCTTATGGATTAAGATGAGGCAGGGGACACTGAGCTTGAATATAGAGAATTTTGAGTTGAATTCCCTTTTCGATGTACTGGTGAAAGGGCGTAAGACTTTCGAGATGAAACAACAGACCCTGACCATAGAGCCGACTGCCGCCATTGTGAAAGCGGATAAGGCTCTGACGCTTTTCATGATAAATACGTTGACAGAAAATGCCCGTAAATATACGCAGCCGGGAGGAAATGTTTCTGTTTATGCGCAGGAAACAGAATCTTACGTGGAGATTTCGGTGAAAGATGACGGTCCGGGGCTTTCACAGGAAGATGTGGAGCGTATTCTGAGTGAGAAAGTTTATGATTCAGGTAAAATCGGATTGCAGACCAGCGAAAATGTCAGCGAATTGCAGAAGAATAAAGGTCATGGTTTCGGTTTGATGAATTGCAAAGGCATTATTGATAAATATAAGAAGACCAATGAAATATTCCGGGTCTGCCTGTTCCGGATAGAAAGTGAATTGGGGAAAGGCAGCCGTTTCTATTTTCGTCTGCCCAAAGGAGTGCGCAAAACGTTGATGTTGGTACTGGTCGCTTTTCTTTCTGTCCTGACAGGATGTAATGAGGGGAGAGAGAAAGACGGGAAAGCGGAACAACTCACTCTTAATGATTCCATTCAGCGATATGATAAATTATTGGCTGTTGCGAATGAATATGCATACGATGTTTACAATTGTAACATTGATGGACTATACCAACAGGCATTGTGTTATGCGGACAGTGCTCTACATTGTTTGAATAAGCATTATATTATGTATTCGGGCAGCAAAGGGCCTTTGTTGGAATTGGAAGGAGAGGGGGCTGCAGCGGATTTAGATTGGTTCAACCGGCATTTTGATACCGATTACTATGCCTTGCTGGATGTTCGCAACGAGGCAGCAGTCGCTTTTTTGGCTTTAGGTAATCTGGAGGCTTATCGTTATAACAATAATGCTTATACGGCGCTGTACAAACAAATCAGTGAGGACACCTCATTGGAGCAATATTGCCGTCAGATGCAGCTTTCTGCCAATAATAAGACGGTGGCTATCATTCTTTGTGTGGTTATTCTGTTGGTATTGCTGGTGGGTTATTATATTCTGTATTTCCGCCACCGTTTGATTTATCGTTATAACTTGGAACAGGTGTTGGAAATCAACAAGCAGGTGTTTTCGGCCTCTTTGCTTGACGGAAGAACCGACCGGGATATTGCTGCAAGTCTGGTCAATGATATGTTTGAGACGGTGAATGAGTTGCTGCCCATTGATGTGTTGGGCGTAGCGGTTTATAGTGAAGACAACCATAGCTTGAATTATGCTTTTTCACCGGTGGAGGATGAGAACGAAGAAATGCGTGAGATGATGGCCCGTAGCTTTGACGCGAAGACATCTTATTGGCGTGAGAAAGATAGGTTAAAATGTTTGCCCTTGTGGGTGGAAGCAGGTAACGAGAATCGTTGCACGGGTGTGCTGGCATTGAAAATCGCTTTGCCTGTGGAGCGTGAGGACGACCGCTTGATGTTGGAGCTTGTGGCCGGATATGTAGCCATCATTGTATATAATGCAGTGGTACTGATGGCACAGAAATATCGGGATATAGAAAGTGCGCAGGATGATGCGCGCCGAGCTATACGGGAGGAAAACCAGTTGCATGTGCAAAATTTGGTATTGGACAATTGCTTGTCAACCATTAAGCATGAGACAATCTATTATCCTAACCGGATAAAACAGATTATCGACAGGTTGAACACCCGTCAGGCAGGAGAAAACGAAGCTGTGCAAGTAGAGACGATTGGTGAGTTGATCAGTTATTATAAGGATATATTTACTTTGCTGAGTTCATGCGCCGCACGTCAGTTGGAAGAAATTACTTTCCGCAGAGGTGTTGTGAAAGCCGGCGAGCTGGCCGATTATGCGGCACGGTATATAAAACGTGCTGGAAAACGTATGCCGCATCGGGTAGAACTGAGGACGGAGGTGGAACATGTTTCCGTACTGGGAGATGTCATTCAGCTGAAGTTTATGTTGGAGAATCTGATAGATGAAGCGCTATCATACGAGGTGGATGGCCTTTTGGAATTGTGTATTTATAAGGATAAGGATTTTGTGCGGTTTGATTTCCGCGATACGCGTCGCGAAAAGTCGCAGGAAGAGTTGAACTTGTTGTTCTACCCACATCTGTCTCGTATGAAGCAGGGGCAGGAAGGAGTTCTGACCGGTACGGAATACCTTATTTGTAAACAGGTGATTCGTGACCATGATGAATTTGCCGGAAGACGCGGTTGCCGTATCAATGCGCAGCCTGCCGCTGAGGGAGGGTTCACCGTATGGTTCACCCTGCCTGCCCGTTGAATGTAGAATGTAAAAAAACAATGCATATTATGGAGAATAATAGATTTAAAGTCATCATTGTAGAGGATGTCAAACTGGAATTAAAAGGAACGGAAGAGATATTCAGACACGAAATTCCAAATGCGGAAGTCATCGGAACGGCCATGACTGAGAATGAGTTTTGGGAATTGCTGAAAGTGCAGTTGCCCGATATGGTTTTATTGGACTTGGGCTTGGGGGGATCGACTACCATCGGTGTGGAAATCTGTTCTTCTTTACGGAAGAACTATCCGGATATGAAGGTGCTGATTTTCACTGGTGAGGTGTTGAACGAAAAGTTATGGGTGGATGCGCTGAATGCGGGTGCGGATGGTATAATCCTGAAGACGGGAGAGTTGCTGACTGCCACAGATGTACAGGCGGTGATGGATGGTAAGAGACTGGTTTTCAATTATCCCATTCTGGAGAAAATAGTGGCACGTTTCAAGCAGTCGGTGGCTCAGGAGCAGCGTAGGCAGGAAGCTGTCATCGATTATGATATTGATGAATATGATGAGCGTTTGCTTCGCCATCTGGCCTTGGGGTATACCAAAGAAATGATTACTAATCTGAAAGGGATGCCTTTCGGGGTCAAGTCCATAGAGAAACGTCAGAATGAATTAATAAACCGTTTGTTCACATTGGATGAAAGAAATGGTGTCAATGCCTGTCGCTTGGTGACCCGTGCTTTCGAGTTGCGGATTCTTGATATTGATAATTTGGAACCGGATGAAGAGTAAATATTATTTCCCTCATACCGCTACTGTATTTTTTCTGCTGACAGTAGCTGTAGCCTTGTTCTCATGGATAGGAAGTATTTATGGGCTGGGGAAGGTGCAAAGCCTGCTCAGCCCCGAAGGAATCCGGTGGGAATTGAGGCATGCTATGGGGAATTTTGTCCAGACACCGGCATTGGGCATAGTAATGATGCTTTTTTTAGGGTTCGGCATTACGGTTCATTCCGGGGTATGGGGCACGTTGGGGAGAATAGTGAAAAGAGGAAAGCCCATTTCCCGTAAGGAAAAGCGTGCGTTGATATTGGCAGGTTGTATGCTGCTTGTTTATATCATAATGATTATTGGCACCACTTTTGCCCCATGGACTATGTTGCGTAGCGTGACGGGATCTCTCACGAATTCTCCGTTTCAAAAAGGGATTTATTATCTCATTTCGTTTGGTGTGGGATTATCGGGTATGGCTTTCGGCTATGCATCGGGACGTTTTCGGGATGATAAGGATATAATAAGAGGGATGTCCTGTCTCTTTTCTCGTTTTGCCGATTACTTTGTGGTGCTTTTTTTTATAGTTCAGTTCTTTTCCTCATTGATGTATACGAATTTGGTGGAATGGGTTGGAATAGATTCATATATAGTGTCTTACGTTTTTCATATTTGTTGCTATTTACCTTTCGCTTGGATGTTGAATAGAAAAAAATAGGTTGTTAATGCAAAAAAAGTTACGGATTCTTTTGGTAATTTCAATAAAAATCGTACCTTTGCACTCGCAATTAAGGATGGTTCCGTAGCTCAGCTGGATAGAGCAACGCCCTTCTAAGGCGTGGGTCTTGCG
>OHHP01000012.1_pt1 | contig 153061 bp, 110 predicted proteins | sample 1568121 | NCBI WGS metagenome assembly OHHP01 (sample SAMEA3879500, study PRJEB24766) | human gut metagenome | biome: human-associated habitat; feature: feces | place: USA | collected 1985/1987
TCATGAAGTCCTGAGCAGAACGCAAGTGCTGTGACCAAGACATTTCAGATACGTGAATCAAACCTTCTACGCCCGGAGCAATTTCGATGAATGCACCGTAGTCAGCCATAACGACTACTTTACCTTTCACTTTGTCACCTACCTGCAAGTTAGCATCCAAAGCATCCCATGGGTGCGGAGTCAGTTGTTTCAAACCAAGAGCAATACGTTTCTTTTCGTCATCGAAATCAAGGATAACTACGTTCAACTTCTGATCCAGTTCAACTACTTCTTTCGGATCGCTTACACGCCCCCAAGACAGGTCAGTGATATGAATCAAACCATCTACACCACCAAGGTCGATGAATACACCGTATGATGTGATATTTTTAACAGTACCTTCCAGTACTTGTCCTTTTTCAAGTTTACCGATGATTTCTTTCTTCTGCTGTTCAAGTTCAGCTTCGATAAGAGCTTTGTGAGAAACAACAACGTTTTTGAATTCCTGGTTGATTTTAACCACTTTGAATTCCATTGTCTTACCTACAAATACATCGTAGTCGCGGATAGGTTTCACATCAATTTGAGAACCCGGCAAGAATGCTTCGATACCGAATACGTCCACAATCATACCACCCTTAGTGCGGCACTTGATGTAACCCTTAATAATTTCTTCATTTTCAAGAGCAGCGTTTACGCGGTCCCAAGAACGAGTAGCACGTGCTTTTTTGTGTGACAGAATTAACTGTCCTTTCTTGTCTTCCTGATTTTCAATGTATACTTCTACAGTATCACCTATTTTCAAATCTGGATTGTAACGGAATTCATTTAAAGGAATGATACCGTCTGATTTGTAGCCGATATTGACAACTACTTCGCGTTTGTTCATTGCAATAACAGTACCGTCTACAACCTCGCGGTCGTTTACTTTGTTCAGCGTACCGTCATAAGCTTTTTCAAGATCTTCGTGGCTCATGCTGGTTACAGCTTCGCCGTTTTCATAAGCATCCCAGTTGAAATCTTCAACAGGAGTGATGTTTTTTAAATTTTCCATTAATAAAATTGTTAAAATTCTCAGTTAATTACGTTAGACATTATATTGTTTATCTAATTTCGGGCGCAAAGATACAACAAAATACTGAAACACAAACAAGTTTGCTGAAATTTCTTGCTGATTAAAATTTAAATGGGATATAATCGTTGTTTTTAATTTATGTTTGTACATTTGTAGAAATTTAACCTATTAAAATATGGTAGCGTTCATTTTAGTTTGTTTCTACTTTTAGGTTTTTTATGGGAGATAAGAAAGAGGAAAAGTTTGGAAAAGGAGTTCGTTAAGAAGAAAAATAAGGTGTGTTCCGTGAAAGAATTTTCGGATACCATATTGTATAATGTGGATGCATATATAATTTGGGTTGATCGGAATTTTTTGGTTGAAAAGACCAATTACTATAATTTGAATAATACTTCTGAAAGATAAGCGGAAAGTAATGTCCAGAGGCTTTAACGGTTATTTGTTCAAGCCTCTGAACAAAGAAGCTTTGTTTAATATGCTTCGCCAAATGGATATTTAATCTTCCAAAGAGTAATCAATGGTGGTTACAACACGGATACGTTTGATGTAAGGAGTATTGGCATCACGATCCTCGATACTGAATTGTCCCTGATAAGCTCTTTTTATCTTACCAAGTTCGCTGTCCGAGTCCTTGGCGAATTTAATAGCTGCCGCCCGTGCGTTTTTAGTTGCTTCCTCTATCATTTGAGGCTTGATGTCGTTTAAACCGGTATAGTCATATTGCACATTGTAACGATAATCTCCACCGGTAATAGCGATACCTTGCTTTAAGAGTTCGCTTTGTTCGCTGATCATCTTTCTCACCAGATCTACTTTAGTTGAAGTAACCGTGATGACAGAGGTCACATTATAGCGGAAGGGAACTGAATTATTATTATAACGTTCAGCTTGCATGTCTATAATTTCCGGTGCATTGATACTGATTTCGTTTTCAGTGATTCCTTTCTGTTTCAAGAAGCTGACAATTGTTTGGTTGGTTGTATTTATTTTGTTATATAAGGTCGGGAGATCATTTCCCAGGTCTTTATACATTAAAGGCCAAGTTACTTTATTAGCTGGCACCTCCATTTCTGCCAGACCTTTCACATTCACTACTCTGTCTTTACCAGAGAAAGTGTCCAATCCCTGTTTGATAAAATACCCCATCACCAACATGCCTATAGCAAGGATGACGGCTTCTTGTTTCCAACTTTTCATACTTCAGTCGTTTTTAGTGATACAATTATTTGTTTTGTAAGCGTCAAATGCCTTTTTAACAGAGCCCTGTTCTTGCAGCAATTGTTTTGCTTCTGCTTTATTAATATGTAATTCGTCAATTAGCATTTGTACTCCTCGGTCTACTAGTTTTTGATTGCTGAGTTGCATGTTTACCATCCGGTTTCCTTTTACTCTGCCTAGTTTTATCATGACGGTGGTACTTATCATATTCAGTATCATTTTTTGCCCTGTGCCGCTCTTCATGCGCGAGCTGCCTGTGATAAATTCCGGACCGACTATCATTTCGATGGGTATATCTGCTACATTCGAGAGTGGAGAGTTTGGATTGCTGCTGATGCTTGCTGTTAATATTCCGTGTTCTCTCGCTTTTTGCAGCGCTCCTATAACATAAGGAGTTGTTCCCGATGCCGCTATGCCTATCAGGATGTCTTTATTTGTGATGTGATGCTTTTGTAGTTCCATCCAGCCTTTTTGACTATTATCTTCAGCACTTTCTACAGGATGTTTCAAAGCTTGTTCACCACCGGCTATAATACCTATGACACAGGTATCAGGCATACCGAAAGTCGCTGGAATTTCAGAAGCGTCCAATACTCCTAGGCGTCCACTGGTTCCGGCTCCCAAATAGAATATGCGTCCTCCTTGATGCATACGTTCTACTATTTCATTTACTAGTTTTTCAATTTGTGGTATGCAGGCATGAACAGCTGAGGCTACTTTCCGGTCTTCTTCGTTGATACCTTCCAGTAACTCTCTGACGGATTTTTGTTCCAAATCCTCATGTATGGACGGTTGTTCGGTTATTTTTATAAAATTCATACTTCGAAATGATAATCCTTTAATCCTTCCAGTGGACTTTTTAAAACTTTTCCGATGGACACATTCAGTCTTAGAGCTGCTTCTTTTACTTCTTCTTGAAAGTAAAATGCAATAGAACCTGTAAAATGTACAAGAATATCATGATATTCGTATTGCATTACATTACGGGTGAAGAAATCAGTGAAGCAGGAAATTAATAAATTCTGCATCTCTGGTCTATGCTTGTGGGCGAAAAGAAAAGGAGTCAGACCCGCCAGAAAGCGGTTGGCTAAGGGCTGTCGGTATACTTTATCTAAAATCAGTGCTGGGGTCAAATCGTATTCTTTAAGGAAATCTCGGCAAAGGTCATCGGGAAGTTGGTGTTTCAGGAAGTCACCTACCAGACGTTTCCCTAATACGGCTCCGCTACCTTCATCTCCTAAAATATACCCTAACGGAGAAATATTAGCTGTTATTTTTTCCCCGTCATAAAAACAAGAGTTGGATCCGGTTCCTAAAATACATGCAATCCCTGCCGTTTTACCACATAGGGCGTGGGCGGCACCTAACAAGTCACTTTCGACAAGGATATTTGCTTTGGGGAAGTTCTGCGCCAAAGCTGTTTTCACTATATTCGTTTTTTCGGGAATACATCCTGCACCATAGAAATAAATAGTTGTAAATTCAGTGGTGTCTCCCAACTGGGGAGTTAGTGTGGAGGCAATCACTTCTTTTATTTCATCAACTGATTGGTGGAAGGGGTTGATACCTCCTGTTCGAACTGTCCTGCTGTTTGTCTTGGTGTTACCCAGACACCAGTCTGTTTTGGTAGAACCACTATCTGCTATTACTATCATATCGGATAATAAGATGATTATTAGTCTTACAAAAATAGTATAAATTTATCCGATATCCATTGTTTTCCGTATTTATTTGTCGGGCTCTTATATTATTTTAGTAACTCTGTTTCTATATTTAATTTGATGTACAAATAGTTATAATTTTAGTCTGGTGTTCGATTTCTACCCAATTTTGACCAATTTTTCAATAAAGTGTATCTGTTTTGCTGCTATTTTTGTGTATTCGAATTTTTAGGTATGAAACTATGAAACACAATTTATGCCGGACACTTCTGCTTTTTGCCGGAGTATTCCTCTTTGTAACTATAGATGCACATTTTAAGACTACTCCTCAGTCACCTGTTCATATTACTGAAACCGACGAACTGGTTTATAAATCGTATCCTAACGGCGATCGGATACCTGATTTTTCTTTTTGTGGTTATCGCCAATCTGAGTATCCCATTCCTTGGGTGGATGCAAAAGTATATGTTCCTGTCGTGGATGGAGATGCAACCGGTCTTATTCAGCAGGCATTGAATTATGTAGCCTCTCTTCCTATGGAACCGGATGGTTTCAGAGGTGCAGTTCAGTTAGCTCCCGGTAACTATGAATTGAAAGGTAAACTTTTGATGCGGGCTGACGGAGTGGTTCTCCGTGGTAGCGGATGCCATAAAAATGGAGGAACGGTTTTACGTGCATTGGGACCGATGAAAGATGAATTGATTCGTGTTTTGGGTTATAATAATGCGAAAACGGAAGACACTATTCATATTGCCGGGCAGTATGTACCTGTAAATGCTACGGTTATTCCTTTGAAACAAACTGCAACATTGAAGGTGGGAGATAAAATACGCATTGTCCGTCCATCAACAGCCGGATGGCTTTCGGTGCTTGGTACGGATAGATTGGGCAATGAACAGGAATATAATTTCTCGAAATGGACTCCCGGTCGTCATGATATGGTGTGGGAGCGTACTGTGGTTGCTGTTACCTCTGAAAGTATTACCATAGATGTACCATTGACCATGAGCCTTGATCCCAAGTATGGTGGTGGGTATATTTTACCTCTTTCATGGACTGGGAGGATTAATAATGTCGGAATAGAGAATTTGTGTTGCGATTCTGAATATGATCATACTAATTTGAAAGATGAGAACCATCGTTGGCAGGCAATTACCTTCAATCATGTGAAAGATGGATGGGTACGAAGAGTGGAGGCTCATCATTTTGCAGGTTCGGCGGTAATGGTATTGGAGGGAGCGATGCAGGTGACTGTGGAGGATTGTAAATTTCTGTATCCCGTGTCCGAGATAGCCAACCATAGGCGTTATGCTTTTCATACTTTGGGACAACTAACTCTTTTTCAGCGTTGTTATTCTGAAGAGGGGTACCGTGATTTTACAGTTGGGGTTGCCGTACCTGGACCTAATGCTTTTGTACAATGTCATTCCGAACGGCCTTATAGTTTCAGTGGATCTACTGGTGGCTTCTCTAATGGTATTTTGATGGATAAAATAACGGTGTCAGGAGGAATTATTCAATTGGGTTATCGGGATATGGCAGATCAGGGAGCCGGTTGGGTGGCGGCTAACTCTATGTGCTGGCAGGGACGAGCTTCACAGACTCATTGTGTTACTCCTCCTACAGCTCATAATTGGGCTTATGGAATGTGGACGCAACCTTTTGGTAATGGCCATTATGAATTGTCGCATACTTTTGTCAAGCCGGAAAGTTTTTTTTATGCTCAACTGGCGGCTCGTATGGATAAATCTTCAATGGAAGAAAAGAAAATATTTGTGTACACTACTGATGAAACTACGAAGCCAACTCCCGAGTACGCTCATTGGATGTCTGTACAGTCATTAAAACCGGATATGCGAATGGATGTATGGATAGACAGTATGATAGTGAAATATCCTTTGGAGATAACCCAGAATAATGCTCCTCTTTTAAACGAAGTGAACTGGCGGCCTGAAAAAGAGAAGCATGTGGTCATGGCAGAACCTTTACAAGTGAAAAATGGCTGGATTGTGCGGGGAAATCATATTCTCATTAACGGAACTTATTTTCGCAAGAATATTCCCGGTACTACAGGATGGCAGGGCAAAGGATCACTCAGTCAGTTTGTTCCGGGACGCACCGGTACGGGATATACCGAAGAGCCAGATAGTGTTGCGCAAGTATTATTGCTTTCGGGAGCACATGTGCTTCATCATCGTACAGGATTGTGGTATGAGCGTCGTCGTAATGATCATGAGCGGAATATGCATGCTGATGCTGAAGTTTGGGCTCCTTTTAATGAAATGCCTTATAGCCGTAGCGGGCAGGGGGAAGCTCAGGATCGCTTAAGCAAATATGATCTGAATAAATTCAATCCTTGGTATTGGAATCGTTTGAAGCGATTTGTAGATGTGGCGGATCGAGACGGACTGGTTTTGTTACATGATCATTATAACCAGCACAATATCATAGAAGAAGGAGCACACTGGTGTGATTATCCTTGGCGCTCTGCTAATAATATAAATCAGTTGGGATTTGCGGAAAAGACTGTTTTTTCGGGGGACAAGAGAGTGTATATGGCAGAACAGTTCTATGATATTACTCGTCCGGTTATCCGTGAATATCACAGTAAATTTATTCGTCAGAGTGTAAATGTGTTCCATGACAATAATGGTGTGGTACATAGCATTGGATTGGAATATACCGGACCATTGAATTTTATGAACTTTTGGTTGGAAGAGGTCAATGCGTGTGATAACCATCAGTTAGTGGCGTTGACAGCAACAAAAGATGTGCAGGATTCTGTCTTGAAAGATAAAAAACATACTTTAATGGTTGATGTGATTGATATCCGTCAGTGGCATTATCGCGCAGATGGAACTTTATACGAACCTCAGGGAGGGGTAAGTCTGGCTCTTCGCCAGCATGCGCGACTGATTGATCCGGGCACGGTATCTTGTGCCAGTGTTTATCGTGCGGTACGTGAATATCGCTGTAAGTATCCTGATAAAGCTGTGGTTTATAATGGTAGTACAATTAGAGTTCCTCGTAATGCTATGAATTGGGCTATATTTATGGCGGGTGGCTCTTTTGCCAAAATTCCGCCGATTGATGAATTACCGGTTTATGAGAAGGCTTCTTCTTTTTCTCCTATAGATAGACAGACCGATATGGATACTCAGTGGGTAATGGGGGCTGTCGGAAAGGGATACCTTGGGTACTGTGTGAAGAATGAGATTAATTTGGATTTGATGGGAGATAGAGAAACGTATAAAGTCTTTTGGATTGATCCGGATAAAGGAACGGTTATAAAAGAAGATGGTAGCGTGAGAGGAGGTGGAAAAGTAATTTTAAAGGCTCCTGCTGAAAGTTCTATTTGTTTTTTACAATTGTGATTGCAAAGCTTTTGTAAAACTGTTGGTTGAGTAATAGGAACGGATTCCAATCTTGTTCCTATTACTTATAAGTTAGTGCTTTTTTATATAAACAGACTTTTTTAATAATTGAGCCAAAGCTTCATTGCAGCTATCTTTTCTCTGCTTACAGTAATTTTATCTTTAAATGGCGGTTTTACCTGTACTATTATTTTTCCTAAAAAATAGTTTTCTATTTTCTGTATGGCATGTACACTAACCAATGTTTGCCGGTTGGTGCGGAAAAAAATATCTGGGTTTAGTTGTTCGGACAGTTTGTCGAGCGATAAATCTATGATATGCTCTTTCCCTTCTTTTGTGACGGCAAAAGTAATTTTGTTTTCAGAATAGAAATAAGCTATATCTTCTACTTGCAAGGTATACAGCTTTTCGTCTCCTGATATCAGGAAGCGGGTACGGTATTTTTTTTCCGGATTACTTATATTTTTCAGTAAGTTCAGTAATTCATTGGATGAGCTCGATAGGTTGGCATTGCCATATCTGGCAGTTAATCTTTCAAACTTTTCGATGGCTTCGGCCAATCTTTCCCTGTTTATTGGCTTCAGCAGATAGTCTATGCTGTTTACAGTAAAAGCACGTATGGCATATTCGTCGTAGGCGGTGGTAAAAATAATCATACTTTCCGGTTGGGTCTGTTCTATGAAAGTGAAAGAAATGCCGTCGGTCAGTTGGATATCTAGAAAGATTATATCCGGGTGTGGATGCTCCTGGAACCATTTTACAGATCCCTCTACGCTGCCGGGTAATACAACTATCTCCCAGTCTGGCCTTAATCCTGACAACATTTTATGTAGCAGGCGTCCTGCAGGAATTTCATCTTCTATAATAGCGGCTTTTATCTTATTCATTCAGCAAAGGTATTTTAACGGTGAAATATTCAGAATCGTCAATAATTGTGATATGCAAGTTGCAAATCAGCAGATAGCGGGCAGATAAGTTCTTCAGTCCCATTCCTGATTTTGCAACATTCTTTTTTAATTTGATCTTGTTTCTTACGGAAAGAGTTTGATCTTTGTCAGAATAATCCAAATGGATGACCATTGGATTTTCCATATTGATGATGTTATGTTTTATCACATTTTCGATAAGCAACTGTAGAGTTAATGAAGGAATCTTCTTGTTCAATAACGTGGGGGGTATTTTGTTTTCCAGTTGAATACATTTTCCCAGACGCACTTGATGCAGATAGATATATGAATCCAGAAATTCCAGTTCATTACGTAAAGTAACAAGTCCTTGTTCCTGACTTTTTAGGATATAACGATAAACATCCGATAGCTTTTGTGTAAAAACTACTGCGTTTTCCGGATTGTATTCTATTTCGGATATTAAAGTATTCAAACTATTGAACAGGAAATGTGGATTTAATTGATTTTGTAAAGCCGTGTATTGTGCTTTGATGGAACTTTCTTCCAGTTTCATTGTTTTTTCATGCAGAATAACCAGCTGCCTGTAAAAAGCGTTCATGATACTTAGGCTCACAATCACAATTTCTACCAACCATATAATCATGATCAAGCGCAGGCCCGGACTGCTTAGTACAAATGGGAAGGGCAGTTCCAGCAATACTTTACAGATGGTCAGAGTAGCGTAATTCATGAAGAAAAGAATAGCTGCAATCAAAATGCAATTGATGATCAGTTTGTTTCTCTTCTTGATAAAGAATAGATAGCTTTTTTTCAGCCATCGGTTGATGAATATCAGACTAAAGCCTACCAGATTGAATATGAATACCACAGAAATAAATCCCAGAAAGGAGATTAATATTTTCTGATGTTGAGGCGTAAGGTCGGTATATAGTACCAGCGAAAGGTATGAGAAACATGCCAGACCTGAAAACAGGAAAAAGTTGAAGAATTGATTGTATTTATTTTGCATAGCCATTCCGCTGCTGAAAATGATTTGGGTTATTTTACAAAACTATGAAAAAAAGAGGAAATTCAGAAAAAAATAGAATACTTTCCAAATCTCCTCTTTTATGAGCAAACGCTTAGTATGGATTAAAAACAAACTCCTACACGCACACCCATGCTATTTCTTCCATCTTCAGAATAAGTCAGGATATCGGTTTGATTGGTTGCGTAGCTATAATATACGGCTACATGAAATCCCAGACGCTGATAAGGTACCGGATGAATATCTATTCCCAATTCGGGTGATACATAGAATCCCCACGGGCGTTCATACCATTGTACCAGATTGTTGTAAATGGAGTTTTGAGAATACATGGCACCCGATTTGACTCCGAAGTAAGGTTTTACATACCTGTTATCCAGTAACTTGTAGGATACAGATATTCCAAAGGGAAGTTGGAACGCCGATTGTTGCTGGTCTGTTGTCAATGAAGCCGTTGGGGTGAGGGGGATGGTCTGGCGGTCCACGTATCGGTGATTGGTATGAAAATTAAGGAAAGCTCCTATAGACCAATAGGGAGTCAGATCATATTTTCCTTCAAAGTTCATTCCCCATCCGCTGAATTTATCGGCAAAGTTGCTGTTCAACGGCATATTCATCTGCCAGTCTACGTTGAAATGTACATTTTCCCAGATCTGTGCTTTACTTGTGAAACAAAAGAGAACTAATAACACTCCGATGAGGATACGTTTGGGAGCTCTGTGTTTTAATATTTTCGTTTTCATGATTTTCCGGTTTTATTGTTTGTTTGACAGATAAGGAGATTGTGCAAATGCCTGATTGACGGCATTTAATGTCAACTGCATATTGAAATGGGAGTTTCCGTATAGCAGTCCTGACGCATAAGCATGCCAGATGACAGGCAGTTTGTTTTGGTTAGACTGATCGACAGGTTGTCTTAAATCAACCATTTCCATAATCAGGGTTCCTGTGTCATAGCTGTAAGTTACCGGATAAGGATAATACCATCCTCCTCCCCAGTAAGGTCCCCAGAATCCGGCATCCCACCAGCCGCCATACCATCCTCCTGTGGTTATTTGTATTCTTTGTTGGGCGTATGACAACTGAATGCCTACATTGGCTTTTTCTTTATCTTCCGTCCTTACATAGCCTTTCTGTTCCATTTCATGGGCTACTGCACTGATAATGTTTTGGGCATTTTCATCTTTCCAATAATTGGCTTTCAGGCTGTTGTCCGGAACCAGAATGCTATCTGGCAGATAATAGGTGGAAAACTCATTGAAATGTACACTGTTGTCATAATCGGTGTAAACGCTGTAGTCACTATCCAGTTTATTCATATCCGGATCTTTCTCGCACGAAGTAACTATCATGGCAAGCATGAATAGTGGAAATAGTAGCTTCTTCATATTCCTATTATTTTAGTTAAGTAGTTTATAGTGAGCGTCCTTTAAACACATTGGCTTTCTTTAATGGCAATATTTGACCGGATAAAGTCATGTGGCTGGAATTAAAGTTCGGAAGAATATCTACAGTCGCATTGTTGCTTCCATAAGGTATATCAATGCTTACTTGGGCTGAGATTCCGATTCCCATCACGTTCATACTGACATGAATATTACCTTTTTTGTCGGTTTTTACTTTATAGTTCGAAGCATTCCCGTCTACGGTAATACCTCCTAGTCCGTTCGGACCGCTGAAAGGTACATTGAATGCTACTTGCACTACAGCCTTGTCACCGTCCAGTCCTACAAAGTTGGTGTTGGATGAAACGAAAGCGGAGGTTCCGTATTTAAAGTAAACTCTGTCCGCTTCCAGTACAAAGGTTTGGTTGTCTATTGCCTCTTTGGCTTCCTGAAATAACATTTTGTCCAAAGCTTCCTGAGCTGCTTTTTTTTCCTGACGTGTCATTTCCTTTTCTGTTGTTTGTGCCTGTGAGTACTCTACGCAGGTAAACAAGGTTACTAATGTTAATATTACAACTTTTCTCATAATACCTACTTTTTTATTTTATGTTGTTTTCCTATTGAAATCCGGTACAAACATAATAAGCTTTGGCATAAGTAGGTAGTAATTTGTTACTGAAACGGAAAAACTGGTTGCTGAAGTGTATTTTTGAAGAACTGAAATTAAAAGTGTGAAGAGGAATGAATGGGAAATAAACAGCCCTGGAAATCTGCTTTAACAAAATTTCCGGGGCTTATGTTCTATGAACTATAAAGTGATTAGAAAGACCTTCCTTTAAATACATTTGACTTGTCAAGCGGCAGTAGTTCACCGGATAAAGTCAGGCGGTTGGAATTGAAGTTGGGCCGTATATCTACGGTGGCATTGTTGCTTCCATGAGGTAATGTTATGCTTACCTGAGCAGATATACCCACCCCCATTACACTCATTGTCAGATACATGGTTCCTTTCTTGTCGGTTTTGATCTTGTAACCGGAAACATTGCCGTCTACAGTGACACCTCCTAATCCGTTAGGGCCGCTGGCAGGAATGTTAAACGCTACCTGTACGGATGCTCTATCGTCGTCTACCATTACAAAATTGGTATTAGAAGAAACAAAGGCATTTCTGCCTCTTTTAAATATAACCCGGTCAGCTTCCAGTGTGAAAGCTTTGTTTTCTATAGCTTGTCTGGCTTCTTCGAACAAGGCTTGTTCCATGGCTTTTTGCGCCTCTTTCTTTTCCTGACGTGTCATTTTCTTTTCTGTTGTTTGTGCTTGTGAGTAGTCTATGCAGCAAAACAAGGTGACGAATACTAATAAAATAATCTTTTTCATATATGTATCTTTTATGTTATTGTTTGAATATGAAACAAATATAATAACTGTTTTGTTGAGAGGACTTTATCTTATTTTTTAGGTTAAAACTCTTCCTTGTCATATTCTTTCTAGTCTGTTTTATTTGGCTTGAGTTTGCAAGTATAGCATTATTTTCTGTCTTTCTATCTTTTAAAAAAGATTTTTTCTTCCGGGGGCTATGTGAACTTCTATTTATTTTTTTCTCTATAGAGTTTCTTTTCTACTGCCACTGCTGCCACCTTTTGTCTGGAATGCTCATAAATAAAGGCTTTGAGGGGTGATGGCAGCAGAATATTTGAAGGGATGGAAAATGTTACTGCCACCATTTTAGGATATTCTTTTTGATAATAGTAATTGCAGGAAGATTGTCAACCCGGCAAAGAAATAACTCTTGAAAGAGTCAACTGATATTATAACTAAGTATTATCTCTGTCAACCATCCGTACAAGTAAGATGAAAGAGTAGTCAACCTAAAGCGTTAAACTACACTGCATTCATTCTACATGCCGAGTTGTTCCAGACTGTTCCATTAAGTTGAAACCGAAACATCATGCGGTTGAATGTATCAGAAGATAAGCATGTATTGTTCGGAAGTTCCTTATCTTTTTTCAAAAGGAGCGGAAGAATTCCTCTAAATATATGTTCCTTTTTGTGGGAATAATTCGAGTCTTGATGAGAAAAGTATTATAAGAGGTGGTGGCAGCCTTTTGGGTATCTAAAAAATACTGCTGCCACCACCTCTATAAGATGCTTATATCTAGATTGTTACTTCTGATAAAAGCTCAGTAGTGGTAGCAGAAATGAAAAACTCTGTTGGAGAAAGAGGGCAAAGTCTCAGTTTGTAGATGTATTCTTCATCATCGGCATCAATCTTTTTTTTTGCCGAATTCCGGATCAATCTTTAACAGTGCCGTCACCCCAAAGGTTACAGCGCAACATATCATAATCCAGATAAAGAAATGGTTGTATCCCATCTGGTCCTGAAGCCAACCGGCGGCCATTCCGGGAATCATCATGCCTAATGCCATAAATGCGGTACAAATGGCATAATGTGCCGTTTTATGTTCTCCGTCCGCAAAATAAATAAGATAAAGCATATAAGCTGTGAAACCGAATCCGTAACCGAATTGCTCTATAAAAATGCAAATATTGATAAGGTATAGGGAATCGGGTTGGACATAACTGAGGTAAACATAGACTAAATCAGGTAAGGAAATAGCCCATACCATCGGCCACAACCATTGTTTTAAACCGTTACGGGCTACGGCTATTCCTCCTAAAATACCTCCAAGGGTAAGCCCGATGATGCCGACTGTTCCTTGTACGAAACCTATCTCCTCAGTGGTGAGCCCCAAACCACCTTCTTCAATAGGATCTATAAAGAAAGGAATACACATTTTTGCCAGTTGTGCTTCCGGTAAACGGTAGAGTAACATAAAGAGAATAGCAATACTTGCCTGCTTTTTCTGAAAGAAACTGGCAAAAGTGCCAAAAAATTCTTTGAGTAGGGTAGAAGCGGAAACTTCTTTAGCTGCATGGTCTGAATCCGGATGGGGAAGAATAAACTTATGATAGATCCACACTCCCAGGAAAAGCCCGGCCAATACAAAAAAGGTGATGGACCAGGCGTAAGGTATATTGTCTGTTACAATTTCCAGTCTTCCTGCAAGCATGATAAGCAACCCTTGTCCTGCAATAGTCGCAATGCGATAGAAAGTACTGCGGATTCCTACAAATAAAGCTTGCTGGTGCGAGTCCAGTGCCAGCATGTAAAAACCATCGGCAGCAATGTCATGCGTGGCAGAGCTGAATGCCAACAACCAGAAAATTGCCAACGTAAGTTGGAAAAAGTGTTCGGTGGGGATGGTGAAGGCTATGCCTGCCAGTCCCGCACCCATTAAGAGTTGCATAGTGACGATCCACCAGCGTTTCGTTTTGATAAGGTCTATGAAAGGACTCCACAAAGGTTTGATAACCCAGGGCAGATTAAGCCAGCCGGTATAAAAAGCCAGTTCGGTATTGCTGATTCCTAATCTTTTATACATAATGACTGAAATAGTCATCACTGCCACGTAGGGCAGCCCTTGTGCAAAGTATAGCGTGGGTATCCATGCCCACGGTGAAGTATGTTTGTTTTTCATTATTCCTTTTTCATTTTAAAGATTCCGGATGGAAATCCTATCCGGCGCATGGCTTGGTGGATCGGTTAATAGAAACGGCGGATATCTGCACCTTTATAATAATGCAATAGAATTTCGTCGTAGGTATATCCCCGTTCCCCCATTACGGCAGCCCCGATTTGGCACAGGCCTACTCCATGTCCCCAACCGGCACCCGTTAGCAGAAACCATTCGGGGACGCCGTTTTTCAATTCTCCCTTATCTACTACAAAGGCTGAACTGAATAGGTGGGACGAAGACAGGGTACGACGTATCTCCAATTCTTTTCCGATAGTCAATGTTTTCAAAGAACCTACAATTTTCAGTTTGCAGATACGTCCGGACTTGCCACGTTGGATGGGAATCAGGTCGATGATGTCTCCATAATCTGATTTTGTATTTTGACGGATCAGTTCGGCTAGCTCTGACTGGGAATAACGCACTTTCCAACGATAGAAATCTGTGGTTTCCTGATCGTAATTGTTCAGTATTTGTGAAATTACTTTTTTATCGTGGGTATCACAGAACGAAACGGGAGAAGTACGTATCCAACGTTCTGCCTCTTCTTCTTTAGTCAGATCGGGTAACGGACGGTTTTCTTCTTCTTCCGTATCACGGATGGTAGACAAATAGGGATAATTCTTATCTTCCCAGCAATAGCCGAATTCCTCACTTGCACCTCCGCAACATTTAGAGAAACGAGCATCGCAGATGCCGCGTTCATACATTAGTAATTGCCCTCGGGTTGCCTGTACTGCTTCAGTTACGGCAGCACTGGATGCCTTGGTTATTCCCTGATAACGTTGGCAATGATCATCTGCACAAACGTCGAATATGGTGTGGTCTTCCCGGTCGTACCAACGGATATATTCGGTATCGGTCTTGATAAAGGAAAAGAAACCTTCATTTTTGCCACTTAAAGCTTTGCGTTTCTCTATTTGAGCAAACAGCCAGCTGCGTGATACCACGGCATGTGCTTTCAGAAACTCTAAAGAGGAGGTGGCGTTCATCTCCGAAGAGATGACGCTTATCAAATAGTCTTCGGCGGGAAGAATATTGATAGCGGTGATTTTGCCTTCGTCCACCACTAGTTTCAGTGTTCCCATAAAACTTTGGGTTTCTTGCCGTTCCCAGTGGAAATTAATTCCGATGGTTACGTCATATAATGAAAACGAGGCATGTTCGTCTTGTGGAGTGAAGGTCAGTTCGCGGTAAAGATTACCATTCCACAGAATACCTCCTTCGCTGAAGGCTACTTGTTGTTCACCACAGACCGTTTCTCCTTTAGCGAAAAAATTGCCGTTCAGTGAAAAATGAATTTCTTGTGCGTTTACTATTCCTACGCTTATTTCGGGTTCTTTCATTGTTATTCGTCTTGTTTATGGGCTTGCTGTAATTCCTTCATCTCTTCGTGTTCTCTCTATCTTTTTGCTTTCTCGTCAAAATAACGTCCGGGTATCTTCTCGGCTTCTTCTACTGTTATTCCCACTTCTTTTATGATGGATGCCACTTTTTCTTCTGTTATTTTGTCGAAATCTTCCTGACGGGTGGTGACGATTACGCCAGCCATGTCCAAAGCTCCCGGACTGATGAGCATCTGTTCGCTGCCTTTTGCAAAGTAGCAGTCGGGACGGTGCTTGCTGCGGGGAAAAACCACCGTATAGTATAGATGGCCTTCCTTCCATAACAGCAGGTTGAACTTCGCTTCTTGTCCGTCTTCATCCGGTGGGAAAGCGGCGAGGGCGCTGTATAACAGGGAGTCGTCATAATGCGTGTTGCTTGAGAGGATTACCAAAGGACAGGGATAGTCCTTGGTGTTGAGGTAAATTCGGCTACATTCTAGTGGATAATCTTCCTCTTCTTCTAGGTAGGGAAAATACATGCTGCGTATATCGATTGTCTGTGCGTGGGTTATCAGCTGTTGTACGTTCGGGATGATGGGAACATCAGTTTTTCTGACTCCTTGAAGATGGAGATGGTCCGGTGCAGAGGCTCCGCAATGTGCTCCATTATAGAATAGGGCGTAGTCCGGATATTTCTGTACGAATGCACGGACGTCATCGTAACTGAAAATATTCTCATCCATGAGTTGGGGGATGTGATCTTTATGGGCGATAGTGAGGTGATCCGGCAATATGGGATAAGGGTTAACGCATATTCTGTTTGCAGTGATGGTTTCCAGTGCTTTCTGCTCCTTAGGCTGGTTTTCCTTGCACAGGAAACAGGGGCGTGCTTGGATGCTGTCCTTATCCACTTTGGCGGTAGTCGAAACCGCACGCTGTGCATTGCACTGTACCACAAACGTGTAGCCGTTTATGGACAGTTCCTTGGTCTGTACAGTCTGTAATGCCTCGTGGTTGTGGTGTGCCAGTGGCCAGCACGCCAGTTGGCTGTCTATAAATCGCTTGATTTCATTCCGGTTCTTCAGCTCTTCTGTATATTTTTTGCGGATTCCCAGTTCACGGGTGCGCAGGCTGTCTTTGTAGTGATTGTTGGCATTGGTCTGCTCTATGCTCAGGGCGGCATCCGAGTTCCCTTCCCAGCGGCGGCACAGATAGAGTACATCATAGATTCTTCCTATCTTATATTGGCGCGAGAAAATGAGTCCCAGGGCATAATCTTCTCCGTAGCTGACATTGGGCACGCCTGTTTCGCGCAGGATAGGTGTGAAGAATGCGCGCGGAGCTCCCAGACCGTTGATGCGCAATGCGTTATTGTGTCCGTTCTCTTTCGTCCACTCGCTATGGTCTATCACTCCCGGAGCGATGGTGTTCAGCCGGAAGTCCGTCATGCGGTAAGTTCCTATTACCATGGCGCATTGCTCTTTGTAGAACGTGTCTACGATGGTTTGCAGGGTATGGGTGTCGCTGTACAGGTCATCGCTGTCAAGCTGTATGGCGAAGCGTCCGCACCGGGGGTGGTTGATTGCGAGGTCCCAGCATCCCCCTATGCCCAGATCGGTACGTTGGGGCTGAAGGTGGATTACCGCTTTGTTGTCCTTGTATTGACCGATGATTTCTGTGGTTCCGTCTGTCGAGTGATTGTCCACGACGATGATGTTGAATGGAAAGCGTGTTTCTTGTGTGAGTGCCGACCGGATGGCATCGTCAATGGTACGGGCGCGATTGCGCACGGGGATGATGACGGAGGCTTCATATTCGAAATTTCCTTTCTTTACATCCGTTTCCACACATATGGGTTCAAGGAGGGCATTGATGGATTTCAAGTATCGTGTGAATGCTTCTTCCATTTCTATCTGTACTTCCCTGTTACGGGGATTTACGTAGTCGAACTGCTTTTCGCCGGACAGGCGGTTGTCGCTTTCTGTTTCCGTATAAAGATATTCGTTGATATGTACCAGATGAGAATGGAGGGTAAGGAACAGACGCAGTTCATAAAGGGCGGCATACTTTCTTTCCTCTGTCATTTGGAGACTGGCGAGGATGAATTCCGTTCTGTTGAATATCAGTAGCGGACCGAAGTCGAAATCATCACGCACACTGCCGGGTTGGTAGTCGTTGACGGGATGTTTCTTCTTTTCTCCGTTTTTCCATTCATGATGGTCGGCATAGACCATGCCGCATTCTCTGTCCTGCAGGAAGTCCGTCATGCGTTCCAGTGCCTTGTAAGCCAGTTCCAAAGCAGAAGTTTTGGTATAGAGCAATATATAAGGTGTGTCTGCTTTTTCAGCAATCATCTTCATTGTCTTAGAACTGGTTAGTGAATCAACAGGTAATATTTCGCATCCTTCGGGGGTGGATAATGTCTTGTTGGGTTCGATGTTCAGCAGATAGATTTTGTTGACTATGCTACTTTCTTTTAGAGCATGGATTGTCTGTTCTGCCGCTGTGCTTTCCCTATAAGGAATAAAGCAATTAATTGTTTTTCTCATTGTTAAAAAGTATTTCTCACGGCAAAGATAGGTAATATATCTTATTTTTTCTCTACCTTTGTACGCTAATTGTCTTTTAAATATAAATGGAAACTCCGAAAACAGCATTACTTGGCAGGACATTGGATGAGATTCAACAGATTGTGAGGAATCTGGGAATGCCTAAATTTGCCGCAAAGCAGATTACGTCTTGGTTGTATGATAAAAAGGTGGAAACGATAGACGAAATGACCAATTTGTCATTAAAGCATCGCGAAACATTGAAAGAAGGGTATGAGGTGGGAGCATCTGCTCCGGTGGAAGAAATGCGTTCGGTAGACGGTACGGTGAAATATCTTTTCCGTACACCGGCTCATAATTTTATTGAAGCGGTTTATATACCCGATGAGGACCGGGCTACTCTTTGCGTTTCCTCGCAAGTGGGATGCAAGATGAATTGTAAGTTCTGTATGACCGGGAAGCAAGGTTTTACAGCTAATCTGAGTGCCCATCAAATATTAAACCAGATCTATTCTATTCCTGAAAGGGAAAAGCTGACTAATCTTGTTTTCATGGGTATGGGAGAGCCTTTCGACAATCTGGATGAGGTGTTGAAAGTGCTTGAGATTCTGACTTCAGAATATGGTTACGGCTGGAGCCCGAAACGCATCACTGTTTCTTCTGTGGGTTTAAAGAAAGGACTGGAGCGCTTTCTGAATGAAAGTGATTGTCATCTGGCTATCAGTATGCATACTCCGATTCCTTCGCAACGAAGGGATTTAATGCCTGCCGAGAAAGCTTTTTCCATTACGGAAATTATTGATATATTGCATAATTATGATTTTAGCAAACAGCGGCGTCTGTCTTTTGAGTATATCGTATTCAAAGGGGTGAACGATTCACTTATTTACGCTAAAGAGATTGTGAAACTTTTGCGCGGCATTGAATGTCGTGTCAATTTGATCCGGTTTCATGCCATTCCTAATGTGGATTTGGAAGGGGTAGATATGGAAACAATGGTTGCCTTCCGTGATTACTTGACGCAGCATGGCGTATTTGCTACGATCCGTGCTTCAAGAGGAGAAGATATTTTTGCTGCTTGTGGAATGTTGTCAACGGCTAAACAACAGAAGGAGAAAGGTGTTACATTACAGTAAATAACAACAATAATACCATATAATTATGAAACGAATAGCATTTTATTTAAGTTTGGTGCTGGTGGTTCTGGTACTGGCTTCTTGTAAGAAGGGACAAAAGAACTTGTTTACCCCCACGTCCAGCGGTAGACCTTACGAAGTATTGGTCGTAGTAAATAAACCTGTATGGGACCGTCCTGCAGGACGTGCATTGTTTGATGTATTGGATACCAATGTGCCCGGACTGCCCCAGGCGGAGCGTTCGTTTCGTATATCAAATGTGGACCCTCAGCATTTTGACCGTGTGCTGAAAATATTCCGTAATATCATCATTGTGGATATTCAAGATATTTATACTCAGCCCAAACTCAAGTTTTCCCGTGATGTTTATGCGTCTCCACAGATGATTATGACAATTCAGGCTCCTAATGAAGACGAATTTGAGGAATTTGTAGCAAAGAACAGTAAAGTGATTATAGATTTCTTTGTGAAAGCTGAGATGAATCGTCAGATAACTTTGTTGAAACAAAAACATAGCGATGTGATTTCCACTAAGGTAGGAAGTATTTTTGATTGTGATATCTGGGTGCCGATAGAACTGGCTAACTATAAAGAAGGCAAAGATTTTTTGTGGGCTTCTACTAATCGTGCTACAGCGGATATGAATTTTGTAATGTACTCTTATCCTTATACAGACAAGGATACCTTTACTAAAGATTATTTCATTCATAAACGTGATTCTGTAATGAAAGCAAATATTCCGGGTGAACGCGAAGGAATGTATATGGCAACAGACTCTATGTTTGTGGATGTGGAAGATATTGTTGTAAAAGGAGAGTATGCGCAAGAAGCTCGCGGATTATGGGAAATGGAAGGTGACATGATGGGAGGTCCGTTTGTGTCTCATGCACGGGTGGATCGTGCTAACGGTCGTGTCATTGTGGTTGAGGCCTTTATTTATTCACCGGATAAATTGAAACGTAATCTGATGCGTCAGATGGAAGCTTCACTTTATACATTGAGATTGCCCAATGAAAGCTTGATTGACGAAATTGTAATTAGTGGTAATATTCCGGAAGAAAAAATAGATACAACAAGCCGGGTAAAGTAAGAAGAGACATTATAATATATAATATAGATGGAAGATAACTACAAGATACGAGTTGGTATTACTCATGGGGATATCAACGGAGTAGGATATGAAGTAATTCTCAAAACTTTTTCGGATCCTACCATGCTGGAACTTTGTACACCCATTATTTATGGATCACCTAAAGTGGCTGCTTATCATCGTAAAGCAATGGATATTCAAACAAATTTCAGTATTGTCAATTCTGCAGATGATGCTCAGCCGGATAAACTGAGCATCGTGAATTGTACGGAAGACGAATTGAAGGTGGAGCTCTCCAAACCGACACCGGAAGCTGGTAAAGCAGCTTTGGATGCGTTGGAGAGAGCTTTGCAGGACTATCGGGAGGGAATGATTGATGTTTTGGTAACTGCTCCTATCAATAAGCATACCATTCAGTCGGAAACTTTTCATTTCCCCGGTCATACAGAATATATTGAAGAGCGTGTGGGGGAAGGACAGAAAGCGTTAATGATTTTGCTGAAGAATGATTTCCGGGTAGCTTTGGTGACTGGTCATGTTCCTGTACGCGAGATAGCACAAGATATTACCAAGGAACTTATTATGGAAAAATTGGCTGTTTTCCATCGTTCTTTAAAAGAGGATTTTGGCATCGACAGTCCGCGTATAGCTGTGTTTTCATTAAATCCTCATGCGGGTGATGAGGGATTGATTGGTACGGAAGAGAGTGATATCATAATTCCGGCAATGAAGGAAATGGTTGCCAAAGGCATTCAGTGTTTCGGACCTTATCCGGCCGATGGCTTTATGGGATCTGGCAACTATACTCATTTTGATGGAATTCTAGCTATGTATCATGATCAGGGATTGGCTCCTTTCAAAGCTTTGGCAATGGATGAAGGAGTGAATTACACGGCAGGACTTCCTATTGTACGCACTTCTCCGGCACATGGTACTGCGTATGATATTGCCGGACAAGGGGTTGCCTTGGAAGATTCTTTTCGCCAGGCTATCTATGTGGCTATGGATGTTTTCCGTAATCGGATTGTCGAAAAAGAAATCCATGCACATCCATTGCGTAAACAGTATTATGAGAAACGGGATGATAGCGATAAACTGAAGTTAGATACCATTGATGATGAAGATTGATGGTGAACCGGTCTAAAATATAATTTCAAGAAAAAGAGTAGAAATGAAATTTGCAATTATATCAGCGGGTGAAGGCTCCCGACTTTCACAAGAAGGGGTAGCTTTACCCAAACCTTTGGTGCAACTGAACGGAGTTGCCATGATTGACCGTCTGATACAGATCTTTGTGCGCAACGGGGCTGATAAGGTGGTCATCATTATTAATAATGAAAGTCCGTTGACAAAAGAGCATTTGGCAAAACTACAGGCGGAAGCGACAGTGCCATTGGAAGTAGTTGTGAAAACTACGCCTAGTTCAATGCATAGTTTTTATGAACTGAGCTCTTATTTGAAAGACGATAAGTTCTGTTTGACTACTGTAGATACCATATTCCGTGAAGAAGAATTCTCGACTTTTATTGAAGCGTTTAAACAATCGGACAAAGATGGATATATGGCGGTGACCGATTTCATAGACGATGAAAAACCGCTTTACATTTCTACAGATGAAGCTTTGAACATAACCGGCTTTCATGATGAGGCCATCTCCGGATGCCGCTATATATCGGGAGGAATTTACTGCTTGACTCCGACAGCGGTCAGGACACTGCACGGGTGTATGGAAAAAGGTATGTCCCGTATGCGCAACTTCCAGCGACAGTTAGTGGCCGACGGCTTGAAATTAAAGGCTTATCCTTTTACAAAAATTCTGGATGTAGACCATGCCAGCGATATAGTGAAAGCGGAAAACTTTCTGACCGGTAAGGACGAGTAATTAAAAACATAACATAAAGGAATGAATGTAATTTCAATAATAGGAGTAAGCCGTGGAAACGAATATTCACCCAATCATGTGGACAATGATGCCGCCATTTTTAATAAGGTGGTGGAAGAGTTGGAACGGTTGGGCTGTGAAGTTAAGGTTTATGCCGAGAAGGATTTCGTAGAGCAGGGTATCAAAGGAGATATCATTTTTGATATGGCCCGTGATAAAGCAACAATAGCCCGCTTGAAGTCTTTGGAGGATGGAGGTGCGTTGGTGATAAACTCTGCTTACGGTATAGATAATTGTGTACGTAGACCCATGACGGAGCTACTTATAAAAAGAGGAGTTCCTCATCCGCAGAGTTTTATTATTTCCACAGCAGACGAGTATTCTGAAAACTGTTATCCTTGTTGGGTAAAGCGGGGAGACTCTCATGCTATGGTGAAAGAAGATGTAGCTTATGCCACTTGTAAGGAAGAGGTGGAGAATATTCTGGCTGATTTTCGCAACCGTGACATTCCTGTTGCGGTCATCAATGAGCACTTGCAAGGCGACTTGGTGAAATTCTATGGGGTACACGGCACTGATTTCTTTTATTGGTTTTATCCGTCTCCTTGTTCGCACAGTAAGTTCGGTTTGGAAAAAATAAACGGAATAGCCAAAGGGATTCCTTTTAGCGTAGAGGAATTGAAAATACAAAGTGATAAAGCTGCTGAGGCGCTGAACGTACCCATTTACGGAGGTGATTGTGTGGTTTCAGCCGACGGAACACTGCGGATTATAGATTTTAATGATTGGCCCAGCTTTGCCCGTTGTCGTGAGGAAGCGGGAGGTAAAATTGCAGAGTGCATTTATAACCGGGCTAAAAAGCAAATGAAACAATAAAGACATGAGTACAGAGAGTGAGAAGAAAGGAATAGAGGCTTCTTTCAAATCCATGGACACAGAGGAGTTCCTGGATATTTATTTCAATCGTCCCATAGGATATGCATGGGCGCTATTGTTTAAAAAATTGAAGGTACATCCCAATGTCGTGACCATTTTTTCTATTATTCTAGGTATAGGCGCAGGCGTGATGTTCTATTACCCCGATATGAAACATACCCTGATTGGTATACTTCTATTGATGTGGGCAAACCATTATGACAGTGCGGACGGCCAATTGGCACGGCTTACAGGGCAGAAAACCCAGTGGGGACGTATGTTGGATGGCTTTGCCGGTGATATTTGGTTCTTTACTATTTATGCGGCGATCTGTCTCAGACTGATGGACCAGCCTATGCCGTTTCATATTGGTGACGGGATGCATTGGGGGATTTTTATTTGGATATTGGCTGCTTTTTCGGGCACTGTTTGTCATAGTAAACAATGTACATTGGCGGATTATTATCGTAATATTCATTTATATTTTCTGAAAGGGAAAAATGGAAGTGAGCTGGATAATTTCAAACAACAGCGTGAGATCTTCTATAGTTTACCTTGGAAAGGAAATTTCTGGTGGAAAGCTTTTTTGTATTTTTATGGTAATTACACACGTCAGCAGGAAAGAATGACCCCTAATTTTCAGCGTTTCTATGCTTTGGTAAAGGAAAAGTATGGGGACAATATTCCACAGGAGTTGCGGAACGAATTTCGTGCAGCTAGCAAACCTTTGATGAAATATACCAATATCTTGACTTTTAATACACGTGCCATTGCTTTGTATATCAGTTTGCTGATTGGCGAACCTTGGTTGTATTTTGTATTCGAGATTATTGTAATGACTTCTTTATTTGTATATATGCGCCATTGCCACGAGGCGGTTTGCGCACAGTTATATTATAAATACGCGGCGAAGTGAAAAGTAAATATAGAAATATATTCCTGATATTTGGGATTGTAGCTATCGTGGTAATGCTCTGTACTTTTGATATGGAGTATGATGAATTGTTGGCTAACTTGCGCCGGGCAGGGATTTGGCTGCCGGCTGTAGTAGGGTTATGGATTATCATTTACTTGTTCAATACCCTTTCTTGGTACATTATTATCCGAGATGGAAAAAAAGGAACGCCTATTCCATTTTGGAAAGTTTATAAGCTTACAGTTTCCGGGTTTGCACTGAATTATGCTACTCCGGTAGGATTAATGGGAGGAGAACCTTACCGTATCATGGAACTGACTCCTTATGTCGGGGCCAGTAAGGCAACATCATCAGTTATCCTTTATGTGATGATGCATATTTTCTCGCATTTTTGTTTTTGGTTTTGTTCTATTTTCTTGTATTTGGCTTTACGCCCGGTAGATATTGCCATGGGGACTATGCTGGCTGTTGTGGGTGTGGTTTCTCTTTTGGCTATTTATTTTTTTATGAAAGGATACAAGAATGGAATGGCTGTCCGTACTTTAAAATTATTACAATATATTCCTTTTATTAAAGGATGGGCCAAACGTTTTTCAGAAAACAAACGGGAGACTTTGGAACGTGTGGACAGTCAGATAGCAGAGCTGCACAAACAGCGTAAGTCTACATTTTATGCCTCGTTAAGTCTGGAATTCATGGCTCGGATTCTAGGTTGCCTGGAAGTGTATTTCATATTGAATATTCTGACAACAGATGTTAGCTTTCCGGCTTGTATTCTGATTATGGCATTTACTTCTTTATTTGCTAATTTGTTCTTTTTCTCGCCTATGCAATTGGGCGCTCGTGAGGGGGGCTTTGCTTTAGCGGTAGGAGGACTGGCTATTCCGGGAGCTTTCGGAGTTTATACCGGATTGATAACCCGTGTACGTGAATTGATTTGGATTGTAATTGGTGTGTTGTTGATGAAAGTCGGCAACGGTACACCTACTAATAAAGCATGAGATAATGAACGCATTGAAAGATATTCAGGGAGTTATATTTGATTACGGCGGTACGATAGATACGAATAGCCGTCACTGGGCGGAAGTATTGTGGGCCAAGTATGTGGAACATCAGATTCCGGTGGATAAGGAGAGTTTTCGTGAGGCATACGTCTTTGGAGAAAGAGCGTTGGCTAAATACCCTTTTGTCCAGCCTTGGCATGATTTTCATGATGTACTTTCCATTAAGGCCAAACTTCAGATGGAATGGTTGGCAGAACAGAGAAAGTTGCCTATGGATGAGTTGAAACTGCAATCTTATGCCACGAAAGTAGCAGACAGCTGTTATGAGTATGTATTGGATATATTGCAGGTTACACGTCCGGTAGTGGAAGAGTTGTCCAAAAAATATAAGTTAGTGCTGGTTTCTAATTTTTATGGTAATATTCAGACCATTTTAAAGGATTTTGGACTTCTGGATTTCTTTGATGAAATTATTGAATCCTCTGTGGTGGGTGTTCGTAAACCAGATCCCGCTATCTACAGACTCGGAGTGGATGCTATGGGATTTGTGGCAAAGAATGTGCTGGTGGTTGGAGATTCTTTCTCAAAAGATGTTGTTCCTGCCAAAGCGGTGGGATGTCGTGTAGCTTGGTTGAAAGGAGAAGGTTGGGGAGGAGAAGTCATTGACGAATCTGTTCCTGATGTGATTATAACGAATTTGGCCCAACTGCCTGTTCTATTATAAAAAGTATGGAGACACAAAGACATGCATTGGTAAAAAGGGACTATCTAGTTCCTTTTGTTTTAGTAACCTCTTTATTCTTTTTATGGGGATTTGCACATGCTATTCTTGATGTGCTGAATAAACATTTTCAAGAGGTGATGGATATTACCCGTACTCATTCGGCAATGGTGCAGGTAATGTTTTATTTAGGTTATTTCGTAATGGCTGTTCCGGCAGGGTTATTCATCACCAGATATGGATATCGTAGGGGAGTTGTTTTCGGATTATTGCTTTACGGCATCGGGTCGTTGATGTTTATTCCCGGCGAATACTGGATGTCATTTGAATTTTTTCTGTTCTCTTTGTTTGTCATCGCTTGCGGCTTGGTTTTTTTGGAAACGGCTGCAAATCCTTATATGACAGAATTAGGGGATAGGGAAACAGCTGCCAGTCGGTTGAACCTGGCCCAGTCCTTTAATGGATTAGGATGTATTTGCGGCCCTTTGGTGGGAGGACTATTGTTGTTCTCGGAGAAGGGAGAGGCGAATATTTCATATCCTTATATGCTGATGGGGGTAGTTGTGCTGATAGTGGCACTGGTCTTTTCCCGTATCAAACTTCCGGAGATTGTTCATACAGACAATGTGGTGAATGGAAAGACAGTTAAAAAAGGCTTATGGTCGCATAAATTATTTTTATTTGGTCTACTGGCACTATTCAGTTATGAAATAGCAGAGATTTCTATCAATAGTTTCTTTATCAATTATGTGGTGGACGATGGATGGATGAATGCCCGTGATGCGGCAGTAGTGCTTTCATTCGGTGGGCTCGGGCTATTTATGTGCGGACGTTTTGCCGGTAGTTGGATTATGCAGCGAATTCGTGCAGAAAGAGTTTTGCTATACTGTGCTTTGGGAACGGTAGCGGCTACTTTTCTTATCGTTTGCAATTTAGGAAAAATTTCATTAGTTGCTTTGTTTTTGGTATATGTGTTCGAAGCCATCATGTTTCCCACTATTTTTGCCATATCTTTGAAAGGGTTGGGAAATAAAACCAAACGAGCCTCTTCTTTTTTAATGATGTCTCCTGTAGGAGGAGCTATTGGCCCTGTGTTGATGGGATATGTGGCAGACAATAGTAATATGTCCTTATCATTCATTATACCATTTGTTTCTTTTTGTGTTGTATTATTCTATTCGTGGTATGCCGATGTAGAAGGAAACTGAAATAAAAAATCCCGATATGGCTGTCTGGCTTTATCGGGATTTCTATCTATTTTTAAATTTCCTCGGCTTTCAAAGGACTAGTCCGGATAATATCCCATACATCTTCTTCTGTTTTGCTGAAGGGACCGGATGCTTCTAATTTCAGTGTCGACATGGCTGCTGCAAAACAACCGGCTTTTTCATAGGATACTCCTTTGTTGCGCATATATAAATATCCTGTGGCATACGTATCTCCGCATCCTGTAGCATCAACTATATCTTTAGGAGGATAGGCGGGTATCTTATGAAATCTACCTTCTGCATAAATTACAGAACCCAGACTTCCCAAGGTTATCAATACCTCTTTTACTCCCCATTCAGCAAGTTGCAAAGCGGCTTGTTTTATGTCTTTGTGCCCGGTAAGCACTTCCATTTCGTGTTCGTTTACCTTTAGAATATCAATATATTTTAAGGCTTCCAACTTGTCTGTCCAATCTATGGGATAAACTCTTTCACCCCGGACTTCGCGCAAATATCCTTGGGCATCTACCGCCAAAATACCTTTTTCTGAAAGATATTTTACAACATCCAGTGAAAAATCATCTGCCAGAAGGCTTCCCAAATGAAAAATATGGGCATTTATATTCTGTAGCTGTTCCACTGTGAAAGGATCGGCTTTAGCTAATACCCGCTGACTGCGGTTATCTTGATTTTCCCCGTATGTATTCTCGAAATAGACTGTTCGCTGACTGGGAATAACAGTGACTCTGATACCTTTTGCACGGATATCTTCTACAGCTTTAAATTCACTGGGCGCTAGTGCTGTGACCAGCTGATAATGCTTTGTATCCTTTAAATGACTGATTCCGTGTGAAAAATAATAGGATGTTCCGCCGGGCATATAAGTCGTTTTCCTGGGTGTTACTATCTTATCTAATGTAATGTGGCCTATGCAACAAATATCATCCATATCTATTTATATTAAACGGTTGCAAAGCTACAAAAAAAACTAGAAAAAGCATGGAAGTTTTCAAAAGAAGGTGTAACTTTGGCACAAATTATCTTAATCTCTGCTATGAGATGCAATTTTAACAAAGAAATTAGAATGGAAAAAATGAATGTGAAACCGGCAACCGGTAAATTGGGCGTTCTTTGTGTTGGATTGGGCGCTGTTACTTCAACTTTTATGACAGGTGTGCTGATGGCTCGTAAGGGACTGGCAAAACCTGTCGGATCTATGACTCAATATGATAAAATGCGTGTTGGCCGTGGAGAAAATAAAAAGTATTTGCATTATGGAGAAATCGTTCCATTGGCAACTTTGGACGACATTGTTTTTGGTGCATGGGATGTTTATCCTGCTAATGCTTATGAATCAGCTGTAAATGCTGAAGTTTTACAAGAAAAAGACATTCTTCCTGTAAAGGAAGAACTGGAAAAGATAGTTCCGATGAAAGCTGCTTTCGATCACAACTATGCTAGTCGTTTGGATGGCGATAATGTGAAAGATTGCAAGAATCGTTGGGATATGGTAGAACAGCTGCGTGAAGATATCCGCAATTTCAAAGCTGAAAATAATTGCGACCGTATCGTAGTTCTTTGGGCTGCTTCTACAGAAATCTATGTACCTGTTGAAGAAAAAGTACACGGAACATTGGCAGCATTGGAGCAAGCGATGAAAGAGGATGATAAGGAACACATTGCTCCGTCTATGTGCTATGCTTATGCAGCGCTGTCAGAAGGTTGCCCTTTCATCATGGGAGCTCCTAATACTACAGTTGATATCCCGGCTATGTGGGAATTGGCTGAAAAAACGAAGATGCCTATTGCTGGTAAGGACTTCAAAACAGGCCAGACATTGGTTAAGTCAGGCTTCGCTCCGATTATCGGAACCCGTTGCTTAGGCTTGTCCGGCTGGTTTTCTACAAATATCTTAGGTAATCGTGATGGTTTGGTGTTGGACGAACCGGCTAACTTCCGTACTAAAGAAGTCAGCAAGCTGTCTACTTTGGAGTCGATTCTTGTACCCGAAGACCAGCCTGATTTATATACAGATTATTATCACAAAGTACGTATCAATTACTATCCCCCTCGTAATGACAGTAAGGAAGGTTGGGATAATATCGATATCTTCGGATGGATGGGCTACCCCATGCAGATTAAGATTAATTTCCTTTGCCGTGATTCAATTTTGGCTGCTCCTTTATGTTTGGATTTAGTATTATTGAGTGACTTGGCTGCACGTGCAGGACGTTTTGGTATACAGCGTTTCTTGAGTTTCTTCTTGAAGAGCCCGATGCATGATTATACAGAAAATGAAATACCTGTCAACCATCTCTTCCAGCAGTATGCTATCTTGAAGAATGCTATTCGCGAAATGGGTGGTTATGAAGCTGATCAGGAAATTGATTAATTCATAACAGACTGTTTTTATTCAGGCGCGGATTGCGCGGATTTCACGGTTTCTCTTTATAAAAGACCGTATCAATCCGTGAAATCCGCGCCTTATTTTTTATTTTTCTGCCATAATTACTTGCTGTCTGCTCGGGAATTTGTAATTTTGTCATATAATAAAATGAATATGGTCAGGTCAGAAATACAAAATGTTAAACTCAGATTTGGTATTATTGGTAATGCTGAAGGATTGAACCGTGCCATAGACGTGGCTATTCAGGTGGCGCCCACAGATTTATCAGTATTGATCACCGGTGAAAGTGGTGTGGGAAAGGAAAATTTTCCGCAGATCATCCATCAGTTCAGCCGTCGGAAACATGGACAGTATATAGCCGTGAATTGTGGAGCTATACCTGAAGGTACAATAGATTCAGAACTTTTCGGACATGAGAAAGGTGCTTTTACAGGAGCTATCAGTGACCGTAACGGTTATTTTGCCGAAGCCAATGGTGGAACTATTTTTCTGGATGAGGTGGGAGAGTTACCTCTTGCTACGCAGGCGCGTCTGCTACGTGTGCTCGAGAGTGGTGAATTCATTAAAGTAGGTTCATCCAAAGTACAAAAGACGGATGTACGTATTGTTGCCGCTACCAATGTAAATCTGACGGAAGCCATTGCCGAAGGCCGTTTCCGCGAGGATTTATATTATCGTCTGAACACTGTGCCTATCAAGATACCACCTCTGCGCGAACGTGGAGATGATATAACATTACTTTTCCGCAAATTTGCATCGGATTTTGCTGAGAAGTACCGTATGCCGGCCATTCAGCTGACAGAAGATGCAAAAGCCTTGTTGTTGGCTTACCCATGGCCCGGTAATGTACGCCAGTTGAAGAATATTACAGAACAGATATCTATTATTGAAACCAATCGCGACATTACGGCGGAAATTTTGAGAAATTATTTACCGGAACAACGTGTAAACTCCGGTTTACCCGCTTTATTTGGTGTGAAAGCAAGTGCGGGGAAGGCTTTTGAAAGTGAGCGCGAGATTCTGTATCAGGTGCTGTTTGATATGCGGCGTGATGTAACTGAGTTGAAGAAATTGGTAAACACCTTGATGTCGGAACGTGGAGCGCAACCTGTTCCGCCACCGGCTACTACAGCAGTTTCTTATTATCAAGAACCTCAACGGAATTTGGTCGCTACAGTAGTGCCTGCTACACCTACCATTATCTCTGCCGCTAAATCCGTGCATCCTGTAGTAGATGATATTCAGGACACGGAGGAATTTGTGGAAGAAGCGACACTGTCATTGGATGAAGTGGAAAAAGAAATGATACGTAAGGCGCTCGACCGTCATCATGGAAAACGAAAGAATGCGGCAAAAGATTTGAATATTTCAGAGCGCACACTTTATAGAAAAATAAAAGAATATGGTTTGGATTAAACAATTGAAAGTAGTTGGTGTGTTGATGGTACTGGCGGGAATAGTAACTGCTTGTTCCATCTCTTATAAGTTTAACGGATCGTCTATAGACTATACTAAGGTAAAGACTATTTCGTTCGAAAACTTCCCGAACCGTTCGGCAGGTTTTGTGTGGGGACCGATGGAGAGCATGTTCAATACGGCATTGCAGGATATTTATATGCAGCAGACCCGGTTGAAGCAAGCCAAGCGTGGAGGTGACCTGCAATTGTCAGGGGAAATAACCAATTATGATGCTTTGAATAAAGGAATTGGTTCTGACGGTTATTCCAGCATGGTGGAATTGCGTATGACGGTTAGGGTGAACTTTGTCAACAATTCCAATCCGACAGAGAATATGAATGGTCAACAATTCTCGGCTAGCCGAGAATACAACGCTAATCAGCAGTTGAGTGCTGTACAGGATGAATTAGTAACCCAGATGATTAAAGAAATTGTAGAGCAAATATTCAATGCTACCGTGGCAAACTGGTAGTGAGCCCTTTTCCGTCATGACACAACAGCAATTATATGAATGGATAACCCATCCTGAATTATTAAATCGGGATACACTATACGAGCTGCGTACGTTGCTTGCGCGTTATCCGTATTTTCAGACGGTGAGGTTGCTTTATCTGAAGAATCTGTTTTTACTGCATGATATAACATTCGGTGAAGAATTGCGTAAGGCTGCATTGTATGTGGCCGATCGCAAAGTTCTTTTTTATCTGATAGAAGGGGAGCGTTTTATCATTTCTCCTCTTGACAAGCAAGAGAAGCCTAAGGAGGAAGGCGGATTGGACCGTACTCTTTCATTGATAGATGCTTTTCTGTCTTCTTTACCCGAGGACTCTGCTGCCGTGGAGTTGCCTATGGATGTAACAGCCGATTATACTTCTTTCTTATTACATGAAGAAGAGCATCCGTCCGATGATGGTATTCCTCGGATGAAAGGCCAGAGTCTGATAGATGATTTCATTGAAAAGTCTGCAGAGGAACCTTTATTACCTCAATTAGGGATAAAAGAGGAAGTGCCGGTGAAAAAGGAAATGCCCGAAGAGGATGAACCGGAAGCGGAGGAAGATATAGAAGATGAAAGCTATTTTACCGAAACATTGGCCAAAATATACGTTAAACAGCAAAGATATTCTAAGGCTCTGGAAATTATTAAAAAATTAAATTTGAAATATCCAAAAAAAAACGCTTACTTTGCAGACCAAATAAGATTTTTGGAGAAATTGATTATTAACACTAAATCAAAATAAAGAAAATGTATTTATTACTTATTGGATTAATTGTGCTTGCAGCTCTTTTGATGTGTTTCGTCGTACTGATTCAGAATTCAAAAGGAGGTGGTTTGGCTTCTAGTTTTGCTTCTTCAAATCAAATTATGGGAGTTCGTAAGACTACGGATTTTATTGAGAAATTAACATGGGGATTAGCTGCTTTTATGGTAGCATGTAGCGTGCTTACCGCTTATTTTGTTCCTACTGCTCATACAGATTCTTCTATCATCATGGAAGAAGCGGTGAAAGAGGGAGCTACCAATCCGTTGAATGCACCTTCAGGTTTTGCTGCTCCGCAGACAAATGATGCTGCAGAGACTCCTGCTCCGGGTGATTCGGCACAGTAATTAAAGAGAGCATTTTCCTTAATAAGGATAGGCGTTCTGTTTTATCAGTGAAACAGAGCGCTTTTTTGTTTTAAGATATTTTGCTTTGATAAGTATGCTTTTGTGCTTACTTTTGTTCTGGAATATGTTAGTTTAAAAATAATAAAAGAATCATGTTGAAATTCATATCATGGAATGTAAATGGCTTGCGAGCTTGTTACGATAAAGGTTTTGCTGATGCTTTCAATCGTTTGGAAGCTGATTTTTTCTGTTTACAGGAAACAAAGATGCAAGAAGGACAACTGGATGTACAATTTGAAGGGTATCAGTCCTATTGGAATTATGCTGAAAAGAAAGGATATTCGGGTACTGCTATTTTTTCTAAAGTAAAGCCATTGTCCGTTACATACGGTTTAGGCATTGAAGAGCACGATCACGAAGGCCGTGTAATTACGCTTGAACTGGAATCGTATTATCTGATAACTGTTTATACTCCTAATTCGCAGGAAGAATTGCGACGCTTGGATTATAGAATGAAATGGGATGATGATTTCCGTGCTTATTTGAAGAAATTGGAAGAGAAAAAACCGGTAATTGTGTGTGGTGATTTGAATGTAGCACATAAGGAGATAGATTTGAAGAATCCTAAAACGAATCGGAAAAATGCAGGTTTCACTGATGAAGAGCGTGCAAAGTTCACTACTTTGCTTGAATCAGGTTTTACGGATACATTCCGCTATTTCTATCCGGAGCAAGAGGGAATTTACTCATGGTGGTCCTATCGTTTCAAAGCCCGTGAGAAGAATGCGGGTTGGCGTATTGATTATTTTCTCACTTCCGATTCGTTGAAGGATAAATTGAGAGGTGCTCAGATTCATACTGACATCTTGGGATCAGATCATTGTCCGGTGGAATTGACAATAGAATTGTAAAAATGGGCTAAAAAAACTTTGTAGTTGTCGCAAAATGAATCCCTGATTATCTGCAATAAAAAGATAATCAGGGATTTGTGTCGTCGCAAAACTTATTCTGTTTTATTCTCATAAATCATGGATTCCTGTATATCTTTGTTTCGGGAAATAAATATTTTTTTCCTGAAAAACTGATTGAATCTATGAAACAATGGCATTTATTTTGCTTGTTGCCTTTGATGGCAGCTTGTGACTCCGGACATTCCGGTTCCGGAGAATTAATTTCGGTGGACTTGCGACAGGGGATAGATCATCCTTCTATGCTCAATCTGCAAGATGAGGTAGAGAGTGTGGAATATATACCTTTGGAAACAACCGATGATCCCGCTTCTTTGTTGGATGGGGTATCCGAATATGCTTTGACAAGCAAATACATCTATGTTTCTCCCGTAAAAGAACAACGGATTGTTCAGTTTGACCGGAAAGGTCATTTTATAAAGACATTGATTCCTTTCGGACAAGGACCGGGGGAGTTCAGTAATTTTTTAGCAGGTATACAGGCCGATGAGGAAAATAATCGTCTTTACCTGTTCAGTGCTAATCAGATAGGGGTCTACACCTTAGAGGGGGAGTTTATTCAAAATTTGAACCATGATTATCAGATAGTATATCAGCGTAAGGTGGAACAAGACTGTTTTGCTTCGGTGGCATTTCCGTATATTCCTTTTCGGAGCGGGAGTTATGGTTTAGGCATATTCACAGAGCAAGGGGACACTATTGCTGTAAAGAATGATTTTACTTCGCCACTGGTTCCTCCGGAGAAAGCAGGTTTTACTATAGGCATTGCAGCTACCTATTCAGGTAAGCAGCAGTCATTACTGTTTAAAACAGGATGTAATGATACTGTTTTCAGAATTTCCGATCATAAAATTATGCCAGCTTGTGTTTTGAATTTACAGAATTCAGACCAAGAAATCATCCGCTGCCTGGATGCGACTGATTTCAGTAGCTTACATCAAAAATTTGGAGGAAATAAGGATATTTTTGTGTCTGATCTTTTTGAGACGCCACGAAGTTATTATTTCCGTTGCAGGTATGATGGAGGACATTATGTGGTTTCCGTTGATAAAGAAACAGGGAAGATTCTGGCGGAGCAATGTGAGCAGCCTGAAGATATTTTTAAACTTTCTGATGCCAATCTTCTTTTTGGTATGTTGGGGACACGGAGTTATCGTAGCTTTCCCGTTTGGGGCCGTATGGAGAAAGATGGTTTGGTGCAGGTTGTCATTCCTTATGAGCTGAGTCTTTATGAAAAAGGATCCACCCTTACTGTTCCGGATGAATTAAAAAAGATAAATGTGGATAGTAATCCTATTTTTATAGTCTATAAATTGCGAGAAGGCTAAAAAGTGATACATTTGCGATATGATGAGAAAGTACTTGTTTATAGGCTGGGATGTATGGATGGTGGTGATATTGGGTATCATCTCCTCTTGCAGTCAGGATAAGGGCACTTCTAGACTGGCATGGGGGAAATATTATTTGTGGAGTGCCCCGGATTCCTCCTACCGGATACTGAATACCATTCCTTTTCCCGATAAACTTTCCGTAGAAGAACAAGCGTGCTATGCATTACTGATGACACAAGCTATGTATAGATGTGGGCATAAGATATCTTCCGATTCATTGATAAACATTGCTGTACAGTATTATTCTTCACAAGGTAATGCAGATGATAAAGCTTCCGCTTTGCTTTATAAAGGATATATTTTAGAGGACTTGGGGCAGGATAATGAAGCTTTGTATGCCTATAAACAGGCAGAGGAGGCGGTAAAGACTGTTAAGGATTTGCGGATCCATTTTTTGATATATACAGCTTTAGGGAATATCAATGGAAGGTATGCTCATTATGAGCACTCACTGTCGTATTATAGAAAGGCGTTGGATCTTAATCTATCAGTTCCGGCTTGGAATGCAATGGGGGGAGAATATATATTTGCCCCTCTTTATCTGGCTCAGGGAACTCCCCGGTACAATGAAGAGGTCAAGTTGGTTTATGATAAGTTTTTAGGTTTGGTTAATAGGATGGACTTTACCTCGCAAGAGAAAATCTATTATCAATGGGCCTTGAAGGAGAAAGACAAGCAGGAATGGGATTCGGCGGCTTCGTTCCTGTTAAAAGCGATGGACTATACCACTACTGTTGAGTCCCGTTACTGGTATGATGCTGAATTAGCTGTTATCTATAAACATTTAGGAAAAACTGAACTAGTAGACAGCCTTCGTAATAGGGCATTGAAATCTTCGCGACCACTTTTGAGATCCTCTGTGTACAAAGCTATATACCAGGATTTGCTGGCGGCTGGTAAGTTAAGTAAGGCTAATGAATATATGCAATGCTATATCAATGAACTGGAATTACTATTTACTTCCGGAAGCCGTACTGAATTGTTTAAAATCGAGAAAAGATATGATTACACGGCTTTATTACGTCAGAATGATGAATATCGAAGCCGATGGAGCATTACTCTGTTGATAACAGTGGCTGCTGTTTTTTCATTGACTTTACTGCTATGGGGTAGTTGGAAATTTTTTCGCCGCCAGAAACTGGAGATTTTAAGTCATTATAAAAGGGATGCTTCCATGTTGCAGCAGCAGATTGATGATTTACAAGAGAGGATAGAAGAGAATCAAGGTGAGGCGAAGAATCTGCAAGAACAGATGCAAATCCTTGAAAAGGAAAAGAAAAGTAAGGAAATACGTATTCGTCAGTTGGAACTCACTTTCCGTTCGAAACACATCTCGCTTCCGGTTGAGTCGGTGGAGGCAGCACAAGTATACTTGCAAATCGTGACGAAGGGAACTCCTCATTATACCCCTGCTGAAGACCGTACTAAATTAGAGTATTGGTTGAACATATCCCGTAATCGCTGGGCCGAGCGATTGGAAAAGCTTTATCCATCTCTGACCAACGGAGAGAAGGATATTTGTTACCTGTTTGTAGTGGGACTTTCATTTGATGAGATGGCCAGTTTGTTGGGAGTGCAGTCCCGTTCTGTAAACCGTGTGGTATATAGAATTTGTAGAAAGATGGGTATAGAACAAGGAAGCAAAGATGAATTTGTGGCGCAAATTTTCCGTTTGGATGATTGCGACACAAATATATAGCTTACATGGCTACTTCGATGGCCAGTATTTGCGCTTCGGATTTAGCTTCAATTGTGACACTTTCAATGTCCCAGATACCGATACCGTCACGACGTGAAAGATTCTCGCCTGCTATATTTATTTCTCCTTCTATAATGAAGATATAAACACCTGTGCGTGGTTTGTGCATACGGTATGTCACACTTTGTTCGGCATCCAATGTGCCCATAGAGAACCATGCGTCCTGTAGCAGATGCGCCGGTGTATTGCCAGATGGTGAGATGAAGGTGGCTAGTTCGTTACGTTTCAATAACGGACGAATGTCATAATTATGGTATTCGGGTTTAGTTCCCTCCACATTGGGAATAATCCAGATTTGCAGGAATTTTGCGTCTTCAGTCTTACTGGCATTGTATTCGCTATGATAGATGCCTGTGCCTGTACTCATTACCTGAATTTCACCTGGGGCAATGGTACTTTCATTCTGTACGCTGTCTCCATGTCTTAAATATCCTTGTAAAGGGATAGACACCACTTCCATATTTTTATGGGGGTGCATACCGAAACCTTCTCCGGGAGCTACTGTATCATCATTTAGTACGCGTAAAGCACCGAAGTGAATTCGTCTTGGATTATAATAGTCTGCAAAGCTGAATGTATGGTAGGTTTTTAGCCATCCGTGATTAAAATACCCTCTTGTATTAGCTTTGTCAATTACTGTTTTCATAACTCATATCCTTTCTTTTTTAATTTGTTGATATTTGATATAACAATTGGGAAACAGAAAAGTTTAACGGTTGCTGTAAGGTGGGTTGTACTTTAGATTCAGCTCTTTTAAATGATCTGTTAGAGTCTTTTGTTACATTAGAAAACACATTTTGTTTCGGTTTTAGTGAAGATTTTTGGAGAACACTCTATGGTAAGAAGCTTTTGGTTTAGCAGACAGGTAAAAAGATAAGTTCGTTTTTCAAAAAGGGCCTTATCTTTTTTTAAAAGACCTTATTGTTTTGGAAAAACATCCTTATCTTTTAATGAAAGGAACTTATGTTTGGCACAAGAATTCATAGAACTTGGCGCAGGATCCGGCAGAATTTGTATCAAGATTCTGAACACTCCGGTAGGAGGAAATGTAGCTTCTTGAAACCGGACAAGGGCTATCGAACTGATTGGGAAAGTAAAATAAAGCAATGTGATGATTGATTGCCCAACAGAAGAAAACGAATTTGTATGTATACATTTGTTTTTACGAACGGAATAAAATCCTTTCATCACCATATCTTATTGTTGTTCAATGGTTTACTGTGTAGAAAGATGGTAAGACATGCCCAAGTGGTAGTTGACGGTGAATATGCCATACACTTTTCGCTTCCGGAACCAGACGGGCATGGCATGTTCTTGGAGCATGTTGGGCTTGTCCGGGGTCAAACCACTTGAGCGTCTTTTACGTCCTTTTATCACCACAAATTACTGGATACTAATTGATTATAGTGATTGAACAATTTTATTTTTCATGTAAAGACAATTCGGATGCTGGCAACTTGAGTAGTTAATCTTACAGTTCATACATTTAAATCTTATAGCTCATAGATAACTTATGACGTTGTCCACAGAACAAGCTAAGCATGTTCGTCAAACAAGCTAGGCCTGTCCTTTGGACAAGCCCGGCCTGTACGTATGCATGAAGCTATACATATGTATGCATCGCCTCATGCGTACGTACGTGTAAACCGGATTTGCATTTTCTTCTTCCCAAAAAGCGTTCCACCCTTTTTCACTTTATGCCGGAAGGTTTTTTCAAACTATCCTTATAGGTTTGACGAGTTTTGCTCAGAGTTTCCCGGAGTTATGCTTGAAGTTTTATCAGATTCACCTATTACTTGCAGAGGGTCTGTCACAAAAACGGGACAAAGCAAAAGTGTTCCTCTATGAAATATCGGATGAACCTGGTTTCTTGGAGCCGAACAAGAATTCTTGGACATCCTGCTCTTATAATTATCGGGTAAGTGAAGGAAGGGTAGGATATAAAATAAAAGAAGAGATGATTTAATCATCTCTTCTGTAGAGCGGAAGACGGGGCTCAAACCCGCGACCCTCAGCTTGGAAGGCTAATGCTCTATCAACTGAGCTACTTCCGCAATTTTTGTGGGCAAAGATGGATTCGAACCACCGAAGTCGAAAGACAGCAGATTTACAGTCTGCCCCATTTGGCCACTCTGGTATTTGCCCATTCGCTCTTAAGATTCTATCTCAATTCTCTTATTGAGTAGGCTTGTTTCTCAATTGCGATGCAAAGGTACGTCTTTTTTTTGAATATGCAAATTCTACAAGAACTTTTTTTCAAAAAATCTGCTTTCCCTGCACTTTTTGCTTAAAATCGAGCATTTTGATGGCAGTTATTGCACATTCATCTCCTTTATTACCTAATTTTCCACCGGCACGGTCTTCTGCTTGTTGCATGGTATTGGTGGTAATCAAACCATAAATTACAGGAATATCTCCTTCGGCATTCAGTTGGGCGATGCCTTGGGTAGTACCGGCACATACATAGTCAAAGTGTGGAGTGTCACCACGAACTACACATCCTATTGCAATCACTGCGTCTACTTTTCCGCTTTTTATCATTTGTGCGGAACCAAAAGTCAATTCAAAACTTCCGGGTACAGTTTGTACCAAAATATTTTCATCTTTTGCACCATGTTTTTTCAAGGTGGTTACGGCGCCTTCCAATAAGGGATCGGTGATGTTACTGTTCCATTCGGATACTACGATACCGAAACGCATGTTTTCTGCATTGGGAACCGAGTTAAAGTCATAATCAGATAAGTTATGATACGCTGTTGCCATTATTTTTTGTTTTTTTAGTGGGATTAATAAAAGAAAAAGGTTATCTGTACGTGGGTGCAGACAACCTCTTTATATAATTCAAGGTATATTTCTTTTCTTATTTGATAGAGGCACGCTCGATATATTTGTCGATGTCCATTGACTGATAAGAATTGAAGTATTTTTCTTTCACCAATGTATAAGCTTTAACAGCTTCACTGTTCTTACCCAGTTTCTCGAACAACTGACCTGCCTGAATCAAATAGATAGGGCTTAATGCCTGACTGTCTGCTTTATCTGCTGCTTTCAACAAAGTTCCGGCAGCTTTGTCCAATTGCCCCATCTCAGCGTAGCAGTTACCGATAGTTCCCAAAATAGCGGGGCTTACCAACTGATCTTTAGCGCTGAATTTATCTAAATACTTCACTGCGTCTTCATATTTGCCTAACTGTGCATAGCAGATACCTGCATAGGCATTTGCTAAATTACCGGCAGCTGTTCCGCTGAATTCATCTGCTACTTTCAAGAAGCCTTTGTAACCAATGCTGTCACCGTTCAATGCTGTTTCAAAGTTATCGGCTCCGAAATATTGTTCTCCTTTGAACAAAGCTTCTGATGCTTTCACTTCATTGGGTTCAGAAATAAAATGCTTATATCCCATGAAACCTGCAATGATAATCACAACTGCTGCAATAGTTCCAAGGATTTTTCCTTTGTACTTGATAAGGAATGCTTCTGAAGTACTCAGTGCTTCTTCCATATCCAATGGGTCCTGAGTGTGTTTTTGTTCTGCCATTTTTATATTTACTTTTTTATTATTTCGCGAATCTACTTTTTCGGTCAGCAAAAGTAGTTCATTTCTATGTATTAATGAAATTTACGGGCATATTTTTTTAGTTTTTCCCGTTTTTATCTCTAATTTTGTATCCTCAATTAAACAGAAGTTCTATGATACTGAAACGCATCTCGATATTGAATTATAAAAACCTGGAGCAGGCAGAACTGGAATTCTCGCCAAAGATGAATTGTTTTATCGGACAGAACGGCATGGGGAAGACGAACCTGCTGGATGCGGTTTATTATCTTTCATTCTGTAAGAGTGCCACTAATCCCATAGACTCGCAGAATATCCGTCACGAGGGCGATTTTTTCGTGATTCAGGGTTTTTATGAAACGAATCAAGGAGATTCTGAAGAGGTATATTGCGGCTTGAAGCGTCGTCAGAAAAAACAGTTTAAGCGGAATAAAAAGGAATACAGCCGTTTATCAGATCATATCGGTTTTATTCCTCTCGTAATGGTTTCTCCTGCTGATGCGGAACTGATTGCGGGAGGTAGTGACGAGCGCCGCCGTTTTATGGATGTGGTGATATCTCAATATGATAAGGAATACTTGGATGCACTGATACGTTATAATAAAGCGCTGACACAGCGTAACGCCTTATTGAAGTCGGAGCAGGAACCTGATGAGGAATTGATATTGGTATGGGAGGAGATGATGGCATCTGCAGGCGAGGTCGTTTTTAGAAAACGTAGTGAGTTTATAGCCGAATTTATTCCTACTTTTCAATCTTTCTACTCTTATATTTCGCAAGATAAGGAGAAAGTGAATCTGGCGTATGAATCTCATGCTATGAATGGGAATTTGCTGAATATAATAAAAGAGAGCCGCAAACGTGACCGTATAATGGGGTATTCGCTGAGAGGAATTCATAAAGATGACTTGGTGATGCAGTTGGGTGATTTCCCTATAAAGAGGGAAGGTTCACAAGGGCAGAATAAAACTTATCTGATCGCTTTGAAACTGGCCCAGTTTGATTTTTTGAAGAAAACGGGGAGCAATAGCACTCCTTTGTTGTTGCTGGATGATATTTTTGATAAGTTGGATGCTTCCCGTGTGGAACAGATTGTGAAACTAGTGGCCGGGGATAGTTTCGGACAGATTTTCATTACGGATACCAATAGGGATCATCTGGATAAAATATTGAAAAAGATTGAAAGGGAATACAGAGTCTTTTCTGTAGAAGATGGCTGTGTGACTGAAAGAAAGGAAGTGGCTGAATGAGACGTAATGATGCGGAACAAATAGGGGAGATGATTCGGAAATTCTTCCGGCAGAATGCTTTGGAGGCACCACTGAATGAGTATCGTCTGATACAAGCATGGAAAGATGTTGTGGGGCCTGCCATTACCAAATATACTAGTAATCTTTATATCAAGAATCAAATACTTTATGTGCATATCACTTCGTCCGTGCTCCGTCAGGAGTTGATGATGGGACGTGATTTATTGGTGAAGAATCTGAATAAGCAGGTAGGGGCACAAGTGATAGTCAATATTATTTTTCGTTAACTAGGCGGTCTTCTGTATGTTCTTTTGGTTATCTCCGAAGGTTCCTGTAAAACTTCCTGCCAGGTGCGGATTTTTACGGATTTTCCTTCATCTTTTTCGTAAAGTCCACACTTGACTTGAAAGAAGTGTGATGTAAGAGTGGCTTATGGGGCAGTTCTTATCACGATAGATTCTATTTCAGTATTCCATTCTCAGTCCAGACTTCATCCATTCTCCGGTCGAAAGGTTCGACAGGCAGCTTTTCGCTTACTTGGAAGTTATAACATATACCTATATTATAGGAATGAAGAAGAGGCAGTAATTTGTCATAATATCCTTTTCCTCTTCCCAATCGGTTGCCTTGGGCATCAAAAGAAACACCCGGTATAATGGCGAGGTCTATCTTCTCATACGCTGTAAATGCTTCTCCCGTCGGTTCCTCTATGTGATAAGCCTCGCCGTTTTTCAGGTTTTGTCTACCTGCATAAATACGGAGTTCCAATTCGTCTCCTTTGACTACCGGCAGCAAAATTGTTTTCTGCCGGTGCCATTTCTCAACGAAGTCATGTGTCTGTACTTCATCACCCAATGAATAATAGAGCAAAACGGTACGGGCCGATGCAAATTTGGGATGCTGTTCCAGTTTCTCAAGCAAAGCAGCGGACTTTGTCATTAATTCGGTGATGTCGTGACGGCGTTTTTCTTGCGCTATCTGCTTGCGCAGTTGTTTTTTTAGTTCCTTCATCGCTTACTTTCGGTTCTATGGGTTGTTCGGGAGCTTTGGGAAATGATTCACCTTTATCCAATACTTCCAATGCTTTGAGGACAGTTTTGTCGCTCTTGTTTAAGTATTCTATATAAGCTTCCATGCCCAGCATATTATAAATGATGTTTCCATATAAATTTGTTTCAAATAGTTTCTGTGATTTGTACATCAATATGTTGCGACGTTTTAACCCTTTGCTTTCAGCGAAACGGGCGAATTGTTCCAAAATGTTCTGATGTTTCAAATATTGCAACAGGCTTTCTTCTGTTTCATATTTTTGCATTTCGGCACGGTGGTTGTCCGTATACTGGAAAGCAAACTGGATGGTTAGTCCGCGGTTAACGGCCATACGATAATAGGAAGTCACACCGGTAGTATCCTGCGGTACAAAGATATCGGGCATAATACCTCCACCTCCATATACAGGACGGCCTAAAGAAGTTTCAAAGATTTGGCTTTGATCCTGTTTGATACTGTCCTGTGAGAAAAATTCTCCGTGTTCGTAACGGGTCAGGATATCCATTTCATAATTTGCGTCATTACCTTTTACATACGGTTTTTGTATACAGCGTCCTGACGGAGTATAGTAACGGGCAATTGTCAGACGGATGGCTGAACCATCGCTGAAATCGATAGGCTGTTGTACTAGCCCTTTTCCGAAAGAGCGGCGCCCGATGATTGTCCCTCGGTCATTGTCCTGGATAGCTCCGGCAAAAATTTCGCTGGCAGAAGCCGATCCTTCGTCCATCAATACGACAATAGGCATTTTCTGGCTACTTCCGGTTCCGTTGGATGTATAGTTCTCACGTGGAGACTTACGTCCCTGTGTATAAACGATGAGTCTGTTTTTGGGTAAGAATTCGTTTACCATCTGGATTGCTGCACCCATATATCCGCCGGTATTACCGCGTAAGTCGATTACCACTCCTTCGCAGTTTGCCTGATTTAGCTTGGCTAATGAAATCAATAATTCGGGATAAGTTGTTTCACCAAACTTGTTTACTTTTATGTAACCGAATTTGTCATTCAACATATAGGCGGCATCTACACTCTTTACCGGTATGTCACCACGAACAATGGTGAAGTGTAAAGTTTCTTTTTCTCCCGGACGAAAAACGCCAAGTTTTACCTCACTGCCTTTGGGACCTTTCAGTCTTTTCATGGATTCATAGTTGGTGACAATTTTTCCCACAAAGGCACTGTCATCAACTTCTATAATGCGGTCTCCTGCCATTAGGCCCACTTTTTCTGATGGTCCGCCTTGGATGACACTGTTTACATGGATGGTATCTTGCTGGATGGTAAACTGGATACCAATTCCGCTGAAGCTCCCTTTTAAATCAGAATTTACAGCTTCCAGGTCTTTTGCCGGAATATAAGAAGAGTGAGGGTCCAGCTCGCCTAGAATTTGCGGCATAGCATCTTCCACCAGTTCACCCATGTTTACTGTATCTACATATTGGTCGTCAATGATACGCAATAATGCATTCAGTTTGTTGGATGAAGTATTAATGATACCTAATTTGTTTCCTGAAAAGTGGTTGGCGTAAAAAGTTCCAATCAATATTCCGGCTACGATGCTTACCGCAACGATTACCGGCATAAAACGGGATGTTCGATTTTTGCTCATATCTTTATTTGCTATTATTCATTGGGATTGATATAGATTACTTCAATATTTGCGCGTTTCAATAAATCAAGCCCGTCTTCCAAACGGTATTTTTCTGAGTAAACTACACGTTTGATTCCTGCTTGGATGATGAGTTTGGCACATTCTATGCAAGGAGATGCGGTGACGTACATGGTTGCTCCGTCACTGCTGTTGTTGCTTCGTGCTATTTTGGTGATAGCATTCGCTTCGGCGTGTAGCACGTAAGGCTTGGTGACTCCGTTGTCATCTTCGCATACATTTTCGAATCCTGCAGGAGTTCCATTATATCCGTCGGAGATGATCATCTTGTCTTTTACGATTAATGCTCCTACCTGACGGCGTTCACAGTATGAATTTTCCGCCCAAATACTAGCCATGCGGATGTATCGTTTGTCGAGTTTGAGTTGTTTTTCTTCTTTCGTTTCCATTATTTCAGTCTTGCTTATTATGTGCAAATTGAATATAAGTTTTTTTCCCTTCGGGAGCTAGCAATAAAACATTGCTGTCACCTTGATAAAATATTGCATTATTCAATGCTTCTATGAACTCGTTATTATAGCTTGTTGAAGATGGAGTCTTGGTAAAATTTATGTTTACTGTCCGGTCTTTTCCATCCGCTTGCCATGTGCCTTCAATGGTTCCGTTTTGTATGCTTCCTGTAAAAGTGCCATCCGCTTTGAAAGTAATGTTGAAACCATGAATGATATCCAAGGCTTTTCTTCCTTCGGCTGCGATAGTCTTATCCGGGTTGTGTGCCATTGCATTGTATTTGGGCTCTCCGTTCCGTTTGTCCCAATTGGCTTTACCATAGAAATCCACTACATGCCATGTGCCGCTTGCAAAGATTTCCTCTACATCGTCTTCATTGTTGCAACTCCATAAGAAGGGGAGTAGCATCAGTATATAAAGAATAGACTTTAGTTTCATATTGTTTAGTTTTTTAGTTGATTATTCCATTTCTTTTCAGCAAGGCATGGATACTGGGTTCTTGTCCACGGAAGCGTTTGTAAAGGGCCATCGGATGTTCCGTTCCTCCTTTCGAGAGAATATTCTCCCGGAAAGAAGCAGCGACTTCCTGGTTGAAGATTCCTTTTTCCTTGAATAAGGAGAAGGCATCCGCATCCAGTACTTCCGCCCATTTATAACTGTAGTATCCGGCAGAATATCCCCCCGCCATGATATGTGAGAACTGTACGGACATGCAGGTATCTTCTACTCCGGGCAGTATTTGCGCTTTTTTCCATGCTTCTTTTTCATAAGCGCGGACATCTCCGTCAAATGTTTCCTGGCGGGTGTACCATGCCATATCCAGTAAGCCGAAACTTATTTGACGTAGGCAGGCGTAGGCCACATTAAAATTGGATGCATCTACAATTTTTTGAATCAGTTCGGCAGGAATGGGTTCTCCCGTCTGATAATGTCTGGCGAATGTATTGAGAAATTCTTTTTCAGTGGCGAAATTTTCCATAATTTGTGATGGAAGCTCCACAAAATCCCAGTATACGCTGGTACCACTCATGGTTGAATAAGTGGTATTGGCAAACATTCCGTGCAAGGCGTGTCCGAATTCGTGTAAAAAAGTATTTACTTCCGAGAAAGTCAACAATGCCGGTTTTCCAGCCGATGGCTTGGTGAAGTTCATGGTAACGGATACGTGGGGGCGGCTGTTGACTCCGTTTTCTATCCACTGTTCCTTATAGCTGGTCATCCATGCACCTGAACGTTTTCCGGCACGGGGGTGGAAATCTGTATAAAGTACAGCCAGGAAACTTCCGTCTTTGTCAAATACTTCATAAGCTTTTACATCGGGATGATAGACCGGAATTTCTTTATTTTCTTTAAATGTGATGCCATACAGACGGGTAGCCAGACCGAATACGCCTTTCTCTACTTGGCTAAGCTCAAAATAAGGACGCAACTCTTCTTCATTCAGATTGAATTTCTTATTTTTCAGTTTTTCTGAATAATAGGCCCAATCCCATGGCATCAGCTGGAAATCATTGCCTTCCATTTCGCGTGCCAATGCTTCTACTTCTGCTACTTCCTTTAGGGCGGCAGGGGTGTAGGCTTCCAATAATTGGTTGAGCAATTTGTATACGGCATCACTTGTTTCGGCCATGCGCTTTTTCAGTTTATACTCGGCAAAAGTGGAGAAGCCTAGTAAATGAGCCAGTTCCATGCGAATGTTTACCAATTGCTTGATGATGTCCACATTGTTGTAGTCGTTATTGTGTGTACATTGGGTATTATAAGCCATATAGACTTCTCTGCGCAGTGAACGGTCGTCACAATATTTCATGAAAGGAACAAAACTGGGAGCATCCAATGTAATGATGCTGCCTTCTTTTCCCTTGTCCTTTGCTGTTTGAGCATAACTTTCCAATGAACTTTCGGGTAATCCTTCCAATTGTTTTTTCGTCAATGCCAATTCGTAGTTATTCGTTTCTTTCAACAGATTCTGAGAAAAACGTAAGGTTAATATGCTTAATTCAGTATTCAGTTGGCGGAACTTTTCTTTTGCCTCACCGGTCAGATTGGCACCGCTTCTTACAAAACTGTCGTATGTTTTTTGCAGCAGTTGGGCGTCTTCACCTTTCAGTTGCAACTGGTCTTTCTGCTCGTATACAGTTTTTATGCGGGCAAACAGTTTTTCATTCAAACTGATGTTGTTGCTGTGTTCAGACAGTAAGGGCATCATTTTTTCTGCCAATTCCTGCATCTCGTCACTAGTCTCGGCACTCATCAAATTGCCGAAAACAGTAGTTACGCGGTCTAGCAACGCACCCGAATTTTCCAGAGCAACAATGGTGTTTTGGAAAGTCGGTGCTTCGGGATTATTGACAATTGCATCAATTTCCTCATTTTGTTCTTTCATTCCTTCCAACAAGGCAGGTTCATAATGTTCTATCTTGATAAGATGGAACGGAGCCGTGTCATGAGGAGTGTTATAGGGTTTTAAAAATGGATTTTTATTTTCAGTCATGGCACTATTTTATTTGACTTACAAATTTGCTAAAAAAAAGTATCACTATCCTCATTCTATTTACTTATTTAACAAAGTATATTAAATAGTTAGGTTAAAAATAAAAAAGCACAAGCAGAAATGCCTGTGCTTTTCATCTTTATGAGGTTTTACCTGATTATTTATTCTTTTCGGTCAGTTTTTCTAATGCCGGAATGGAGATTGCTTTTCTGCTAAGTTGTACCAATCCCTGTTCCTGTAAATCATTCAGTACTTTTGACACATTGATTCGTGTCTCATCAATCAAACTCGCCAAATCTTCCATTTTGATTTTAAGAATTTTTTTCCCTTCGGGCTTCATGGAACGCAGTACTAAAAAATTCAGTATTTTTTCTTCTGTATTACCTATGTGGCTGTTCCATAATTTTTCGTATGCCACTTGTGCCCTATTACTCAGAATATTTAAATAATTAAGGCGGAAGATTTCGTAGTTATTCAGTTCATTTAATACAAATAACTTATCTATGGTAACTATGTTAATATTTGTACGTGCTTTGTAAGTCGCTGTATAGTTGGTCTGCATGCCGAATAATGAATAGGGCTCTATAACGAAAGGACTTCCAAAAGTTTCAAATAAGGAGTATGAATGTTGGTTATCGGTTGCTTGGGAGGTTATCTCCCCATTTAAGAGAAAGATTAATTGAGTGCAAGGTGCTCCTTGTTCCACAATGATATCATCGGCGTTGTATTTACGAAAATGTAGCTTTACCTTACCTATGATATTGGTGAAGTCATTTTTACATAATCCTTGGAAGAGAGGAAGTTGTAAAAGTGTATCATACATTGTTATTTCCATAAGTTCTAATGTTCGTTAAGTTATAGTTTAACACACAAAGGTAACGATAAAACGAGATTTATTATTTATAGGTGGGAGAACTTTTATTTTTTTTATTGTTTCTTACCGTCTCCTAATGTTTAAAAGCAGAATACTTGCGGGCTGTATAAAAAATAAATATATTTGCATTCAAAAAAGGAGGAGTTTATGTTTGGATCATTTGATTTTCAAGAATTTTTAAGTGCGTTTATCGTACTTTTTGCTGTCATTGATATTATCGGATCTATTCCTATTATATTGAACCTTAAGCAGAAAGGGAGAAATGTCAATGCTAATAAAGCTACCGGCATTTCTTTTGCTTTATTGATAGGTTTCTTTTATGCAGGAGATATGATGCTGAAGTTATTTCAGGTAGATATCGCTTCGTTTGCCGTGGCGGGTGCTTTTGTTATTTTTCTCATGTCTTTGGAAATGATTTTGGATATCGAAATATTCAAGAATCAAGGTCCTATCAAGGAAGCGACTTTAGTCCCCTTGGTCTTTCCGTTATTGGCAGGTGCGGGAGCATTTACTACGTTACTTTCCCTTCGTTCGGAGTATGCTCCTGTAAACATTGTTGTAGCCTTGATATTGAATATGGTTTGGGTTTATGTGGTGTTGAAGTTGACAGATCGTATCGAATGTTTCTTGGGTAAAGGTGGAATTTATGTTATTCGTAAGTTTTTCGGAATCATTTTGTTAGCAATATCAGCGCGTTTATTTACGGCTAATCTGACTTTGTTGATAGAACAGTTTCAGAAAGCTCAGTGATATGCTGTTTCTTTGCAGATAATAATGTCGGAACTCACCATAGATATTTTATTGGAAACCAACTGCTTTGTGTTAAATTGATATTAATCTGTGGTGAGTTCCGGTATCATTCCATTTGAATGATAGTTGTTCGATGTTTTGATGCGCCTCTTTGATGTCTATTTCTCGCTGGCGATAAATTTCTTCATCCCATCTGTAAAATAAGTTTCATATTTATCCCCTTCGCCCGAGCAGATAAAATAGGCATCCAGTTCAGGATGTGCTTCACAAAAAGCTTTGGCTGAGTCCAGTCCCATCACCATGAAAGCAGTAGCGTATGCATCGGCACTGGCGCAATCTTTTGCAATGACAGTGGATGACAGGATGCTATGTTGTACTGGGTATCCGGTGCGTGGGTCTATGGTATGTGCATATTTCTTTCCACCTTTGTAATAGAAATTACGATAATTTCCTGATGTTGCCATACCTACGTCACTAATGGCAAGTACAGTCTGTAACTCCTGGTTTACTGACAAGGAGTCATCTATAGGTTTGTTTATGCCGATACGCCAAGCGTTCATTTTGGAATTTTTGCCTCTTACCACTACTTCACCACCGATGTCTACCATGTAGTTTTTTATCCCTTTACGTTCTAATAGCCTTGCTACTGCATCTACTCCGAATCCCTTGGCGATAGCGCTGCAATCCAGCATTATACGAGGGTCTTTTTTTATTATCCGGTTGTTCTGTAAGTCTATTTTTTGATATCCTATCATTGGGCGTAAGCTGTCCACTATCAGTGAATCCACTCCTGTAGATTTTTTGAATCCAAATCCCCATGCATTTACCAAAGGTGCGACAGTGATATCAAAGGCTCCATGGGTTTCATCGGATATTTTTTTTGCGAGATGGAATACATGTACGAAAAAACTGTCAACTTCTGTCTTTTCATTGTGGTTTACGCGGGTGATTACAGAATTCGGATTGAAAGGAGAGAGGGAGTAGTCCACTTTCTTCAGTTCGGTTTCTATTTCTTCTTTCAGATTATCTTCAGACTGGTAGGTGATTTTGTATACAGTACCGAATACAAAGCCTTCATCCGTACGGAAAGGTGCTTGCTTTTTTAGAATAATAATTGTTCCTATTATCAGAATTGCTAGAAACGGCAATTGCCATGCTAATTTTTTTTTATTCATACCTGTATTTTAGTTAAGAAAGAAATAAATGTTCTATTAAGATTTTAACACCGATAATAATCAGAACCAAACCTCCCCATAATTCCATGCGCAGGTTGAAACGCTTGCCGCAAAATACACCTATCAGACTTCCTAATGTTGAGATAACAAAAGAGGTAAAGCCGATGATGCCAATGGGAGAAAGAATGGAAGTGAAAGAGTTCATTCCTACAAAAGCAAATGATATACCGATGGCCAACGCATCAATGCTGGTTGCTATAGCCAGCGTAACAACCACTTTTAATTTAGTGGGGTCGAAGCAGCATTTGTCTTCATTGCTGAAACTCTCTTTAATCATACGCCCTCCCAGGAATGCCAATAACCCAAAAGCGATCCAATGGTCGTAATCCTCTATCAGGTGGCTGAAGCGGCTGGCGGCAAACCAACCGATAAGCGGCATGACGGCCTGGAAAAGACCGAAGAAGAATGCCATAATAAAAAAAGTGCGCCAGCAAATGCGACGCATGATAATTCCGCTTGTTATGGAAACAGTGAAACAGTCCATAGCAAGGCTGATGGCAAGGAGCCATATTTCTAAAGTTGTCATTAGTTAAAATGGTAATTTGTATATTAAACTGTATGTTACTCCTAAGTTAGTCGAGTTGTTCTTTCCGAAACCGGGAATATACCAAGGCTCGGTGTGTTCCGTCTTTTTCATGTTCATGCGTATGCGGTAGCGCAGTGACCAGCCCATATAGAAATTCTTGTATACATTTACCTTTATTCCTGCCAGCAGTTCGGCCCAGGTTACTGTGGTTTTAACTCCCTCATAACTGAAGGGGATTTCCGGAAATCCCCATGTAGGGTCTTTCATTGTCGGAGCATCTACATCGTATGAAAAAGAGGTGAATCCGTAACGTATGCCTCCATACAGAAAACCAGGCAGATAGGGCTTCTTGAAAAAGAAGTTGTAGTTCATACCTATACGGAAATAGGGAGCTGAGGCTTTATAATGTATATTGGTACCGTCATCAGTAGTGTCGGTGGTTCCATATCCAATTTCAGCTACGGGGACATAACGGTTTTTCAAATTGACCTCTACGCTGATTTCTGTACTTGTAATGTCACCTCCAAAAATTTTGCTTCCCAGGCCAAATATATCTATACCGATAGTAGTTCCCTGATAGAAGGGTACCTTTTCTTCCTCTATGGTTGTTTTTTTTTCTTGTGCCGCCAGTGTGGGGCTGTACAATAGCATACTACTCAGTAGCGTTAACAACGTAATATATGTTGAAATTCTTTTTTTCTTCATTATTGATGTCCGGATTTACAGTCTCGATAGATTTTAAGTTATAAGTGGTGTATTTAATGTCTTCCACTTTATAAAACATCATGGTGCCACATTCTATATTCTGCAAGTAGGGGATATTCTGGTGAATGAGTATGATGGTGTCACGCATCTTTTCCGTATAATGCAATACGTAGGTAGTTTTTGATGTATAACTCAAAGGCAGGCTCATACTGCTTTCCGCTTTATTGAATATCGTGTCATTCATCAATGAGTCTTTTACTACAGTTTCCTTAATAGTTCCATCTTCCAGTGTGTCACGTACAATCACATCGGTAGTGATAAATCCAGTGACGTCAAAAGCCGGACTGAATTTTACAGCTTGGTGTGTCTCTGCATCCAGAAAGTCGAAATGGGCAAAGGAATTGGTGGTAAGCGGACAATCGCTTTCCCCACAGCTTTGCATTAAGGTACTTACGGTAATCAGGAGCAATAAGATAATGGCTGGTAGTTTCTTCATTTTAAAACTCTTTCTCTATTTTATAATTATTGCGTTCAGGAGCATTCCGGGCTATCAGTTCTCCTATGAATCCTGCCAGAAACAGTTGGGTTCCCAAAATCATCAAAGTTAGGGCCAGATAGAAGTAAGGAGAATCAGTAATTAATATATAAGGTAAACCATGTGACAAGGCATATAGCTTGTTTGCTCCGATGATAATGACGGAAATGAAACCAAGAATAAACATCAATGATCCCATAAACCCGAAGAAGTGCATCGGCTTGATACCGAATTTGGATAAAAACCACAGAGTGATGAGGTCTAGATAACCATTGAAGAAACGGTTTAATCCGCCAAATTTTGTTTTACCGAATTTCCGTGCCTGATGGTGTACTACCTTCTCGGCTATCTTAGGAAAACCTGCATTCTTTGCCAGATAGGGGATATAGCGGTGCATTTCACCGTATACTTCGATGTTCTTTACAACATCACGACGATAAGCTTTTAGTCCGCAGTTAAAGTCATGCAGATTCTTGATGCCTGAGACGGCACGTGCTGTGGCGTTGAATAGTTTGGTCGGAATGGTTTTTGATAACGGGTCATAGCGTTTTTGCTTGTATCCTGATACTAAGTCGTAGCCGTCTTCTGTAATCATTCTGTATAATTCCGGTATTTCGTCCGGGCTGTCCTGCAAGTCGGCATCCATTGTAATCACCACATCACCTTGCGCCTTTTCAAAACCACAATACAAAGCAGGGGACTTGCCGTAGTTCCGGCGGAATTTAATACCTTTTACGTTGTCCGATTCCGAGCGTAGTTTCTCAATCACTTGCCAGGAGTGGTCGGTGCTGCCGTCATTGACAAAAATAACTTCATAGTTGAAGTGGTTGGCATCCATTACACGTTGAATCCATGCGAATAGTTCCGGCAAAGATTCTTCTTCGTTATACAAAGGAATAACTACAGATATATCCATCTTTTATTCATTTTTCTTTTTACGCATCACGATCAATGCCGTAGGGATAGCCATTAGCATCCCGTAAAACATATTTTGTGATATCAGTTGAAATGTCATTTCCAGCGGGGTAAGTCCCGACAGTAAATCTATCGCTTCTTCAAATTGGTTTAGTGAGGTTGTCAGTTCGGGTCCGGCAGTTTCTTTGAACTGATTTAAGATGGAGCGGTATGCCTCGAATACGAACCCGCCATCTATATAGCGGAAGTAGATGTAATGCACTACCGCTACAAATAGAGAGGCGAACATATACATAAAGGTAGTGAATAGAAACGCACGTGAAAAAGTGATGCTTCCGCCACAATGCCGTTCTCTGAACTTTTTGGCAAATATGTATCCTAAAAAGGGTACTCCTATAGTTAAGACTATAAAAAGTAATTGTAGGAAAGGTATTCTCAATCCTAGTGGGAAGAGCATGAATTTGAAGGCCCATAAAAGACCCATGCCCGTACCATAGCGCATGGCGCATTCCTGCAAAGTCGGTTTATAATTCGTCATTCTTTATTAATAAGTGCACAAAAGTACTTCTTTTACGGGAATCCGTCCTATAGTTATGGGTGAAAAATGTATTTTTTCTGCTAAAATCAAAAAAAAGTATTCGAAAGTATTGTAGTTTTGAAAATAATGTCTACCTTTGCACTCGCAAAACAAAAATGGGTAAGTCCTATACGGCCAGCTCCTGATGAATCCTCCAGGGCTTGATCGCAGCAAAGGTAGTTGGTTGTAGCGGCGCGATATAGTAAGCTTACCCACCCGCCTCTTTAGCTCAGTTGGCCAGAGCACGTGATTTGTAATCTCGGGGTCGTTGGTTCGAATCCGACAAGAGGCTCAGAAAAGCGAGAAGGACGAAGAAATCTTCATTCTTCTCGCTTTTTTATTATATTTGCGCTGATATTAGTTTTAAGGTTGGTACAACCGTTATTTAAGAGTTCTTTTGTATGATAGAGTCACAGATTGCGGCAAGAGTATTGCCGTCTAAATGCCGTGAAGCGGTAAAGGTTCTTTTGCAGGAAGTGTACGGATATGAAGATTTCCGTAATTTAGAAGTTTATGATGACTTGTTCAAAGGTAAGGAAAAATTGCAATTGTCTCAAGGGCAATTAATTGAGGAAGTCATCATGGAAGCTGAAAAAGGGATCAAGGGTGATTCGTCTGTTCATAATTTGCTCCTGACTGCTCCGACCGGAGCTGGAAAATCATTGTTGTTTCAGCTCCCTGCCATTTATCTGGGTAATGAATATAAGCTTCTTACTCTTGTGGTTTCTCCGCTGAAAGCATTGATAGTGGACCAGGTTGAGGCGTTGCAGGAGTTAGGATATGAACGTGTGGCGTATGCTTCGTCCGATCTTTCACCTGAACAAAAGAACGAAGTATATCGTCGTGTCCGTGACGGGGAGGTTGATCTTTTTTATCTTTCCCCTGAATTATTGTTGGCGTATGATATTAGTTATTTCGTAGGTGAACGCCGCATTGGATTGGTAGTAGTTGACGAGGCTCATACCGTGACTACTTGGGGTAAAGAGTTCCGGGTGGATTATTGGTTTCTAGGGCGTCATCTGGAAGCTTTAAAGAATGCGTTGGGATATGTATTCCCTGTTTTTGCATTGACAGCCACTGCTGTGTGGAATCCCAAAGGTGGGAACGATATGATTTTTGATACCATCCGGTCGTTGCATCTTGCTCCGTGTGCCTTGTATGTGGGCACGGTGAAGCGTGAAAATATTGGCTTTGACATTACCGCCATGACCATAGAAGAGGGAGAGACCTACGATAAGGCCAAGCAACGTACTGTTGCCGCCCGGGTGGAGGATTTTCTGGACGGGCATAAGACTATTATTTATTATCCTTTTGCCGGAGGTATAGATATGAAACTGAAGACTTGGGTGTATCCGGCTAACTGGCATTGGGTGGCATCTTATTATGGTAAAAAGGATAAAGAGCAAAAAGCCGAAATTATACAAGCTTTTAAGGAGGGTGAGAAAAAAATAATCGTTGCTACGAAAGCTTTTGGCATGGGGGTGGATATCAGCGATATTGACCGTGTGTATCATGTGGCTCCATCCGGTACCTTTGTCGATTATATTCAGGAGATTGGCCGTGCAGCCCGTGATAAGAACATTTCTGGTGTGGCAGCGACGGACTTTAATGAACGCGACTTTTATTATATGAAACGCCTGCATTCTGCAGGTGCCATCTCCCAGGAACAGTTGGGGATGATTCTGAAGAAAGTATGGGAAATATATCTGATGAAAGGCTGTAGTGATGAAATGCAGATGTCTTTATCCGATTTTGAATTTGCAGTGAGGCTGCCTCGTAAAAAGAACAAGCTGGAATATGAATCGGATTTGGAGCAAGTCATCAAGACGGCTTTGTTATGGATAGAGGAGGATCTGAGTTTCCGGCATGGCGGTTCTCCTGTTGAAATCAATTCACAGACTCTGTTTGCCGATGGCTATGTACAGGAAAAGACGGGTGATGCCGCTTTCCGTAAAAAATACAAGCAGTATATGGTTCCCGTGGAAGGGGTTGAAGGAGTCTATAAGGTGGCTTTTGAATCTTTGTGGGAAAATTGTTTCTCGGAGATGGGGTATCGTGAGTTTAAGCGCGATTTATACAATGGAAATCTCTTTGAGGGAGTTCGTGCGGCTGCTGTGGGGAAGCATGATGTCTTGTTAAAAGAGAGTGCAGCGGATATCTGCTTTAAGCTGGCAAGTCTCTTGAAGAGTTTGAAAGACTTACTGACGGTGAGTCTGTATGGTAATAAAGGAAAGTTCGAGGAGGACGATTTGCGTAGCATTTTTGCGGCGTACGATATGGATGTTCCTTCTGCCAAGCGTTTTATCACTTCTTTACTGGAGTCCAGGGTAGAGGAGGGCAGAAGTGTGAGTTACATCACTAGTGCCAAGAAGAAAGATGAAGACAAACTGATGTTTACCGTTACCCGTGGTTTTGATTTGTTGCTTTCCCGTTACCAGAAGTTGTGCACCCAGCGTATTACAGGGAAGAAAGGAGGCCGGCTGTTGTTCTATGTCACTCCGTTCTCCGATCTCAATATGCTGCTCAACTTGCTGTCTATGCTCAATGTGGTGGACTTTACCGTAGAGGGAGGGGTTCCTTCCGTTGGAGTGCGTGTCCATGATGCGGAGATATTGAAAAAGGAAGCTACCTCGGGGAGCTATCAGAATCGTGTGCTAGAGAATAATGAGAAAATATTCCAGGAACAGATAGAGTTGTTCCGGCTGTTCTTTGGCAATACGAAGTTAAGTGACGAGCAGCGATGGGAATTTATAGAGGATTATTTTACGGGGATGAGTTTGGAGGGATTGAAAGAAAAATATTCTTGTGTTGTGGAATGCCGGCTGTGTAAGGTCTGAAATACCGTATGATTTTCACGGCTCGATAAAGACAGCTGAGGCGGCAGAAAGCTATATTGTCAATTGCATGTGGAAAAAACTCGGGCAAGAGGAAGAGTGGACTGTATATTGGAAACAAAGGATTATGTATATATATTTGAGCTTAAACTGGATAGTACGGCTGCTGAAGCTTTACAGCAGATAGAGGACAAAGGATATGCTAAGCCTTATCTGACAGATACGTGCAAAGTTACGGGAATTGGTATCAGTTTTTCATCGGAAACCATGACGGTGGAGGAATGGGAGGAAAAACATTGTAACCCTGTTGTGATTAAATAATAGTGCAAAAATATGCCTCAAGCCGGAATCATCACGATCCGTCTTGAGGCATTCTTCGTTTATGGAATTGGGGATACAAACCGCTTACGCTTTAAAATTGCGTGCTATTTTTTTATATCCATATACGGCACGGTTGCCCAATTCTTCTTCAATGCGGAGCAACTGGTTGTATTTCGCCATACGGTCGCTACGGCTCAGTGAACCGGTTTTAATCTGTCCGCTATTGGTGGCTACGGCGATGTCCGCAATGGTAGCATCTTCCGTTTCACCGGAACGGTGGCTGGTCACAGTGGTATAGCCGTTACGTTGAGCCATCTCAATAGCATCCAGAGTTTCGGTCAGCGAACCGATCTGATTTACTTTTACTAGGATAGAGTTTGCACAACCTTCACTGATTCCTTTTTCCAGGAACTTCACATTGGTAACGAACAGGTCATCACCTACCAGCTGGCAGCGATTGCCCAGACGCTCGGTCAGCATGCGCCATCCTTCCCAGTCGTTTTCTGCCATACCATCCTCTATCGAATCAATGGGGTAGTCCCAACTCAATTTTTCCAGATAAGCAACCTGTTCGGCGGCACTGCGCTTTTCCCCTTTTGGGCCTTCAAACTTGGTATAGTCATAGATGCCGTCATGATAGAATTCGGAAGAAGCACAATCCAAGCCGATGGTGATATGTTTAAACGGTTCATATCCGGCAGCTTCGATAGCGGCAAGGATACAATTCAAAGCATCTTCGGTGCCATCCAACGCAGGGGCAAAACCACCTTCGTCTCCTACGGCTGTACTTAGTCCGCGTTTTTTCAATACCTCTTTTAAAGCATGGAATACTTCTGCGCCCATCCGCAAGGCCTCACGGAATGTTTTAGCACCGACAGGACGAATCATAAATTCTTGAAAAGCGATAGGGGCATCGCTGTGTGAGCCTCCATTAATGATATTCATCATTGGAACAGGCATGATATAGGTGTTTGTTCCGCCAATATATCTGTAAAGAGGAATATCCAAATAATTGGCTGCAGCTTTTGCCACGGCTAGGGATACGCCCAAAATAGCATTTGCGCCCAGTTTTGATTTAGTTGGAGTTCCATCCAGATCAAGCATGGCTTTGTCAATACCACGTTGGTCCATAGAGTCCATTCCTTTCAATGCCGGAGCGATAAGAGTATTTATATTTTCTACAGCTTTTAATACGCCTTTGCCTCCGTAACGGGTCTTGTCGCCATCACGTAATTCCAAAGCCTCATGTTCACCGGTTGACGCACCCGATGGGACAGAGGCACGGCCCATAATCCCTGATTCCAATATAACATCCACTTCCACAGTGGGATTACCACGTGAGTCCAAAATCTCTCTTCCTTTAATCTCTGCTATTTTCATATAGTTCTAATTTTATAAGATGGTTTTATTTTAATAACAATAGAGAAGCCGGATTTGTTGAGGTACTAGGGAAAGTTTTTTCATGATATTTACTTTTTTATTTCTTTCCACAGAGTACATCCGTCTTTATTTTTCGTCTCCCTTTAATAAAAGCTAGAGATCAATATGAAAATAAAATGGATAGTGGGGGGGCTGTTATGGGCAAGTTCTTACTTGCAGGCTGCCGCACAAGAATATAAACTGTGGTATGATGAACCCGCTCAAGTTTGGACTGAAGCACTTCCGCTGGGTAACGGGCGGTTGGGAGCGATGGTATTCGGCAATCCCGGTGTGGAGCATATCCAGTTGAATGAAGAAACTATTTGGGCAGGACGTCCCAATAATAATGCTAATCCCAATGCGTTGGAATATATTCCCAAAGTGCGCCAGTTGGTGTTCGAAGGAAAATATCTTGAAGCACAAACATTGGCTACTGAGAAAATAATGGCGAAAACCAATAGTGGTATGCCCTATCAATCGTTTGGCGATCTGCATATTTCTTTTCCGGGGCATACACGTTATTCCGATTACTATAGGGAACTGAGCCTGGACTCAGCTCGTACCATTGTACGTTATAAGGTGGACGGGGTGACTTATCAGCGTGAAACATTGACTTCGTTTGCTGATCAGGTAGTTATGGTGCGTCTTACTGCCAGCCAACCCGGAAAGATTACTTGTAATGCCAATCTTACTACTCCGCATCAGGATGTGATGGTCTCGACGGAAGGGGAGGAGGTTACCCTTTCGGGCGTATCTTCTTGGCATGAGGGGCTAAAAGGGAAAGTCGAATTTCAGGGACGTATGACTGCACGTAGTCAAGGAGGGACCCAGGCTTGTCGTGACGGAGTCTTGAGTATAGAAGGGGCGGATGAGGCTGTGATTTATATTTCCATTGCTACCAACTTTACTAATTATAAGGATATAACAGGTAACCAAGTGGAGCGTGCGAAGAACTATCTGCGCCGGGCTGTAAGTAAGGATTATGTGACATCACGTAAGGCACATGTTGATTTTTTCAAGCAATATATGGACCGTGTCTCTTTGGATTTAGGTATAGACAAATATGCAGGGGTAACCACTGATATGCGTGTGCAGAATTTCAAGGAAACGAAGGATGATTTTCTGGTAGCTACTTATTTCCGTTTCGGCCGCTATCTGTTGATTTGTTCTTCACAGCCGGGTGGGCAGCCTGCTAATTTGCAAGGCATTTGGAATGATAAATTATTTCCTTCCTGGGATAGTAAATATACTTGTAATATCAATGTTGAAATGAACTATTGGCCGGCCGAAGTGACGAATCTTAGCGAATTGCACGAGCCTTTGATACAGCTGATTCGTGAAGTGAGTGAAACAGGGCGTGAGTCAGCAAAGATTATGTATGGGGCGGATGGTTGGGTATTGCATCACAATACGGATATATGGCGTGTTACCGGAGCTATAGACAAGGCTCCGTCGGGATTATGGCCTACGGGTGGAGCTTGGCTGTGCCGTCATTTGTGGGAACGTTATCTTTATACAGGCGATATGGAGTTTCTCCGTTCGGCTTACCCTATCATGAAAGAAGCCGGTAAGTTTTTTGATGAAATAATGGTGAAGGAACCGTTACATAATTGGTTGGTGGTATGCCCGAGCAATTCTCCGGAGAATACTCATGCGGGCAGTAATGGAAAAGCGACTACGGCTGCCGGGTGTACTTTGGATAACCAACTGATATTCGATTTATGGAATCAGATAATCACTACCGCCCGATTATTGGGTACGGATGCTGAATTTGCCACCCATTTGGAACAGCGTTTAAAGGAAATGGCACCCATGCAGATAGGACGTTGGGGGCAATTGCAGGAATGGATGACAGATTGGGACAATCCGCAGGATGTGCACCGTCATGTGTCACACCTTTATGGTTTGTTCCCCAGTAATCAGATTTCTCCTTACCGTACTCCCGAATTGTTTGATGCGGCACGTACTTCGCTGATCCATCGTGGCGATCCGTCTACCGGATGGAGTATGGGATGGAAGGTATGTTTGTGGGCTCGTCTGTTGGATGGTGATCATGCTTATAAACTGATAACCGATCAGTTGACTCTCGTACGTAACGAGAAGAAAAAAGGAGGAACTTATCCTAATTTGTTTGATGCCCATCCACCTTTTCAGATTGACGGTAATTTTGGTTGTACAGCGGGTATCGTAGAAATGCTGATGCAGAGCCACGATGGTTTTATTTATTTACTTCCCGCATTGCCGGCGCAATGGAAAGAAGGAAGCGTGAACGGGATTATAGCTCGTGGAGGTTTTGAATTGGATTTGAGTTGGAAGAATGGTAAAGTGAGCCGGTTGGTGGTGAAATCCCGTAATGGGGGGAACTGTCGTTTGCGTTCTTTAAATCCGCTGGCAGGCAAAGGGCTGAGAACGGCAAAAGGGGAGAATCCGAATAAATTGTATGCCATACCCGAAATCTTGCAACCGATTATAAATAAAGAAGCGAAATTGAATAAAGTTGAGTTGAAAAAAACTTATCTTTATGATCTGGAAACCAAAGCAGGTGAAGAATATATATTCTTAGGTAAGTGATGATTCTTGCACTGATTGTAAGGATGAAAAATAGTAAAAAGAAGAAATATGAAAAGAACAGGATTAAACATTATTTGCTCATTGTTGCTGGTAGGTGGAATGTGTGCATGTACTGCCACTCCTAAACAGACCGAAGAAATCAAATGGAGCGAACGTATGGCTCAGTCGGAAATGCAACGTTTCCCTGAGCCTTGGATGATAGAAAAAGCGAAAAGGCCTCGTTGGGGCTATACGCACGGACTGGTGGTGAAATCCATGTTGGAGGAATGGAAACACACCGGTGACACAGCCTATTATAATTATGCAAAAATATATGCAGACAGTCTGATAGACACTGACGGTAAGATAAAGACCATGAAATATCTTTCTTTTAATATTGATAATATCAATGCCGGAAAGATTTTATTCGATTTTTATGAAAAGACGGGAGACGGGCGTTATAAGGTGGCGATGGATACTCTTCGTAAACAACTGACCGAACAGCCCCGTACCAGTGAAGGTGGCTTCTGGCACAAACTGATATATCCGCATCAAATGTGGCTGGATGGTATATTCATGGCTTCTCCTTATTTGGCTCAATATGGTAACGTATTCAAGGATACTACGGTCAATGCCGATATTGTGAATCAAATAAAGCTGATTGCCCGTAAAACGTATGATCCTAAAACCGGTTTGTTTTATCATGGTTGGGATGAGAGCAAGACACAAAATTGGGCAAATAAGGAAACCGGATGCTCACCCAATTTCTGGAGCCGCAGTATAGGCTGGTATGCCGCTGCCGTGGTGGATGTATTGGATTATATGCCGGCGCAGTTCGAAGGACGTGACAGTATAATGACGATCATAAATATGTTGGCCGAAGGTATTGTAAAATATCAAGATCCTGAAACAGGGGTATGGTGGCAGGTGACTGACCAAAATAACCGTAAAGGAAACTATTTGGAATCTTCTGCTTCATCGCTTTTTGTGTATTTCTTGTGTAAAGCAGTGAATAAAGGATATATTTCTTCGGAATATAAGATGGCTGCAGAACGTGGTTTTAATGGCCTGATCAAACAATTCATTAAAGAAGAACCTGATGGTTCGTACACTATTACCAACTGTTGTGCTGTTGCCGGATTAGGCGGTAAAGGAAACCGGGATGGAAGTTTTGCTTATTATATAGGTGAGCCGGTAATAGAGAATGATCCGAAGTCAGTAGGTTCCTTTATTTTGGCGGCTATTGAATATGAGAAAATGAAGTAGTAGGAATAATCTGAGAAAGATGAGGACATTTGTCAAAAAAGTCTTCATCTTTTCTCATAAGATCAAGAGCTTTTTAAAAAAGATAACCGCCTTTTTTAAAAAACATAAGGACCTTTTTTTAACACCTTGTTGTTTTGATAAAAGCTCTTGTTTAGAGATTGTTAATTAATTAATAAACGAATTTGAAAATACAATGATGAACAGACACGCATTACTTTCCTTATTGGCTTTATTGCTATGTTACTCTACTTCCTTGCCGGCGCAGAAAGCGAAAACGTATATTCCCTGGAAGAATGGCAAACTGGTGGTGTCCGAGGAGGGACGCTACCTGAAGCATGAAAATGGAGTACCTTTCTTCTGGTTGGGTGAAACTGGATGGCTGATGCCGCAACGCTTGAATCGTGACGAGGTTTCTTACTATCTGAATAAGTGCAAGGATGCCGGATATAACATGGTGCAGGTGCAGGTATTGAACGGTGTGCCTTCCATGAATATTTACGGTCAGTATTCCATGATAGACGGTTTTAATTTCAAGGATATCAACCGCAAAGGGATTTATGGATATTGGGACCACATGGACTATATTATTAAAAGTGCTGCTTCACGGGGCATCTATATAGGGATGGTATGTATTTGGGGAACTCCCGTGGAACAAGGGTTGATGAATGAAAAAGAAGCCGTGGCATACGGTAAATTTCTTGCGGAACGTTACAAGGATGAGCCGAATATTATTTGGATGATAGGAGGGGATATCCGTGGTGATAATAAGACGGAGGTATGGGATGCGTTGGCAAACAGTATCCGTAGCATAGACAAAGGTCATCTGATGACTTTCCATCCGCGTGGACGTACCACGTCGGCTACTTGGTTTAATGACCGCGAATGGCTGGATTTTAATATGTTCCAAAGCGGACACCGTCGTTACGGGCAGCGTAATGGTGATGGTGACTATCCTATCGAAGAGAATACGGAAGAAGATAACTGGCGTTTTGTGGAAGCCAGTCAGGCAAAGACTCCGTTGAAACCGGTAATTGATGATGAACCTATTTATGAAGACATTCCACAGGGACTGCATGATCCCAATGAAACCCGTTGGAATCAGCACGATGTGCGTCGTTATGCCTATTGGTCGGTATTCGCCGGATCATTCGGGCACTCATACGGTCATAATGATATCATGCAATTTATCCGTCCCGGATATGGAGCCTCTTTCGGTGCCGACGGACGTAAGAAAGCATGGTGGGATGCTTTGGAAGACCCCGGTTTCAATCAGATGAAATATCTGAAGAACTTGATGCTGACTTTTCCTTTCTTTGAACGTGTGCCCGATCAGAGTGTGATTGCAGGAACTAACGGCGAACGCTATGACCGTGCCATCGCTACCCGTGGAAATGACTATTTGCTGGTTTACAATTACTCAGGACGTCCTATGCAGATCGATTTGAGCAAAATCAGCGGTGCGAAAAAGAATGCATGGTGGTATAGCGCGAAGGACGGTAAGTTGGAATATATCGGTGAGTTTGACAGTAAAGTCACTCCTTTCCAGCATGATAGCGGTTATCTGAGCGGCAATGATCAGGTTCTGATTGTTGTGGATTCTGCGAAGGATTATGTGCAGAAAGCTTGGACAGCCTTGCCGGATGCCATACAGAAATGGAATAAGTAAGAAATATGCATATCATGAAAAAACAAGTATTATTAATCATTCTTTTGGCACTTCCGTTGTGGTTGAAAGCAGCGGATGTTTCGGTTACCGGCCTGCGTACCGAGCAGATGGTAGATCCCATGGGGCTGGATACTGCTGTCCCTCGTATGAGCTGGCGGCTGGAATCTTCTCAAAGAAATGTGATGCAGACCGCCTACCGGATTTTGGTTGCCTCTTCTCCTGAACTTTTAGCACAGGATAAAGGGGATTTGTGGGATTCCGGAAAAGTGGAATCCGATGCGTCCGTATGGATTCCTTATCAAGGGAAGCGTTTGAAAAGCAATCAGCGTGTTTACTGGAAAGTGAGAAGCTATACCAATCGCGGTGAAACAGAATGGAGCGAGCCTGCCCGATGGGGGATGGGACCTTTAGGTGAGATTCATTGGGGAGGACGATGGATAGGTTGGGACGCTGCGTTTGCATGGGATCGGGAAGATTCACACAGCCGTTTGAGCTCTCGTTATTTACGCACGGAATTTAAAACGCAAGCCAAGGAGATAAAGTATGCTACCCTTCATTTGTGTGGTTTGGGAATGTACGAACTGTTCATTAACGGTCAGCGGATAGGTGATCAGGTATTGGCGCCGGCTCCAAGTGATTATCGTCGTACTGTGCTTTACAATTCTTTTGATGTCACTAAACAGGTTGCCGGAGGAAATGCCGACAATGCCATCGGAGTGACCCTGGGCAACGGACGTTTCTACACTATGCGTCAAAATTACAAACCTTATAAGATTCCTACTTTTGGTTACCCCAAGTTACGTTTGAATCTGATTATAGAATATACCGACGGCAGTATACAGCGCATCAACAGTGATGAGAAATGGCGTTTGACGGCTCAAGGGCCTATACGTAGCAATAATGAATACGATGGTGAAATTTACGATGCCCGTATGGAATTGGGAAACTGGACACAGCCCGGTTATGATGATTCCAAATGGCTGAAAGCGCAACGTGTTTCATTGCCGTACGGTACACTTCGTGGCAATACCGCTCCCAACATGAAAGTGATGAAAACGCTGAAGCCGGCTGTCTTCAAGCAATATGGTAACCGTTATATGATTGATTTCGGTCAGAATATGGCAGGATGGGTGCGTATTAACATAGCGAAAGCCGCTGCGGGAGATACGATTTGCATACGTTATGCCGAACGGGTAAAGAATGACGGTACGGAACTGGATGTGGAAAATCTCCGCCATAGCCAGAGTACGGATTATTATATCTGCAACGGTAAAGAAAACAACACTTCCTGGAGTTCTCGTTTTTCTTATCATGGATTCCAATATGTAGAAGTGACAGGTTATAAAAATCTGAAAGCGGAAGATTTGGTTGCTGAAGTAGTATATGATGACTTGGAAGATAACGGTACTTTCGAATGTTCCAATGATATCATGAACCGGGTTTATCGGAATGCCTGGTGGGGGATTTCCAGTAATTATAAAGGAGTGCCTTTGGATTGTCCCCAGCGTGACGAGCGCCAGCCCTGGCTGGGCGACCATGCTATGGGAACGTGGGGGGAAAGTTTCATGTTCAATAATGGAAACACCTATGCCAAATGGGCGGATGACATCCGTGAAGCGCAGCGTGAAGACGGTTGTATTCCTGATATTTGTCCGGCTTATTACAATTATTATACATCGGAAATGACGTGGTCATCCACATTTCCGGTAATCTGTGATATGGTTTATGAACAGTTCGGCAATATCGAACCTATTCGTAAAAATTATGCCGCTATCAAGAAATGGATGCACCATATACGCAGTGAGTTCACTACAGAGGATGGAGTGATTAACGCCGATAAATACGGTGACTGGTGTATGCCTCCCGAATCACCGGAATTGATTCACAGTCAGGACCCTGCCCGCAAGACGGATGGAGCGCTGATTGCTACAGCCTACTATTATAAGGTATCGCAAATGCTGGCCAAGTTCGCCCGTTTGCAAGGTTTGGAAGATGAGGCGAAGGAATTCGAGAAGGATGCAGCAAAAATTAAAGACTGCTTCAACGCCCGTTTCCTTACAGTTAAGAAGGGAACTTCTCCGGTACAAATGCCCCATGTTCTTTATCCCGACAGCATATTCTATGGTAACAATACAGTGACGGCTAATATCCTGCCACTGGCTTTCGATATGGTGCCTGAAGCCTATAGGGAAGAAGTGGAAAAAAATGTAATAACAGGCATTATTACCCGGAATAAAGGTCACATCAGCAGTGGGGTGATAGGTATGAACTGGATGATGCGTGAGCTTACCCGTATGGGGCGTGGCGATGTTGCTTTCTTGTTGGCAAGCAACAAAACTTATCCCAGTTATGGCTATATGATAGAAAAGGGAGCTACTGCCATTTGGGAATTGTGGAACGGTGATACCGCCAATCGTTGGATGAACAGTTGTAACCATGTGATGATATTGGGTGATCTATTGACTTGGTATTTCCGTGATTTAGCCGGATTTAATCCGGCACAGCCCGCTTACAAACAAATCATCTTTAAACCGGATTTTTCCATCCAAGAGTTGAGTTATGTCAAAGCTTCGCACAACACTTTATATGGTAAGATGATTAGTAATTGGAAGAAAACTCTTACGCATCTGGAATGGGATATCACGATTCCTTGTAATACTACTGCATTGGTTTATCTTCCTACCTTGGACGAGAAGGCGGTAAAGGATAAGGACGTTACCTTTGTACGTCGGGAAGGCAACTCTACCGTATGGAGTGTTCCTTCGGGAAACTATCATTTTTCGGTTAGTATGGATCCATCTTTAGGTAAAAACCGTGCAGGTATCGTGGAAGATCAGTTTTTATACGAGCAAGCTTCTTTTCCCGAATGTCATGGCGCTACTATTGTGGAATTGAAGAACGGAGACCTGGTAGCTTCTTTCTTTGGAGGTACTAAAGAGCGTAATCCGGATTGTTGTATCTGGGTATGTCGCAAGCCGAAGGGTGCGACGGAATGGAGCGCACCTTATCTGGCTGCCGACGGGGTGTTTAGTCTGGATGATCCGCAAGCTGTTTTGGCGGGCATTACAGCAGAATCCACTCCGGCGGATGCCGGCCCCGTGGCTTCTACGTTTAAAGGGGATAAGTCCCGGGCACGCCGCAAGGCTTGTTGGAATCCTGTGCTTTTCCAAATACCCGGCGGAGATTTAATCCTGTTCTATAAAATAGGATTGAAAGTAGCCGATTGGAGTGGTTGGCTGGTACGTTCTAAAGATGGTGGAAAAACTTGGAGCCAACGTGAACCGTTGCCAAAAGGTTTCTTAGGTCCTATTAAAAATAAGCCGGAGTATGTGGATGGCCGTATTATTTGTCCTTCCAGTACAGAAGGTGATGGAGGATGGCGTATCCATTTTGAAATTTCGGATGATAAAGGAAAGACTTGGAAGATGGTAGGTCCTGTAGAGGCGGAAATGAGTGTGCCTACTGCTTTGCGTAAGGCAAATGCAGCCAATGTAGACGATCAGGAAGGCGGTGAAGCCATAAAAGGAGAAGGCGAGAAGCCTATTTATGCTATCCAGCCCAGCATTTTGCGTCATAAGGATGGGCGTTTGCAGGTGCTTTGCCGTACACGTAACGCACAGATTGCTACTTCATGGAGCAGTGACAACGGTGAAACATGGAGTAAAGTTACCTTGCTTGATGTTCCCAATAATAATTCGGGTACGGATGCCGTAACAATGAAAGATGGTCGTCACGTATTGATTTATAATGATTTCAGTACATTGCCGGGCACTCCGAAAGGGCCGCGTACACCGTTGTGTGTGGCGGTTTCGGATGATGGTATTCACTGGAAGAATGTAATGACATTGGAAGACAGCCCTATCAGCCAATATTCTTATCCGTCCATCATTCAGGGCAAGGATGGCAAACTCCATGCCGTATATACCTGGCGCCGTCAGCGTGTGGCTTATAAAGAGTTGGATTTGAGCAAACTGAAATAATACGATTGTGGATAAAGGAGTTCTTTGATAGAAAGTATTGGAGAACTTGAAAAAAACGGGTGTCTGAAATAAAAATCAGAAACCCGTTTTTTGAAAACAGACTTTCATTATCTGCCAATGAAAGCTCTTTCTAAAGATACAGAATATGAAATAATTATAAATAGAGTACAAACGTTTCTTATTATCGTCCTCTCTTTATAAAGAAAAGAATAAGTGACAGATTATTATGAAGAGCATTAGACTACTACTTTTACTGGCTTCCGGAGTAACTACGGGAGCATTTGCCCAATCGGGCGGGCTGACGGATATGAGCCAAAGTCGTTTTGCCAAGATGGCCAATACGGAATTAGGTGCTGTGCATTGGACAGATGGCTTTTGGGGCGACCGTTTCAATGTATATAGCCATACCTCCTTGCAAAGTATGTGGGATACATGGAACAATCCCGATGTTTCGCATGGTTTCCGTAACTTTGAAATAGCTGCCGGTGTTTGCGAAGGCGAACATTGGGGACCTCCCTTTCATGATGGTGATATGTATAAATGGATGGAGGGAGTGGCTTCCGTGTATGCCGTCACGAAAGATCCCGAATTGGATAAACTGATGGACCACTTCATTGAACATGTGGTGAAAGCCCAGCGTGCGGACGGTTACATCCATACCCCTGTCATCATTGAGGAAAAGAATAAGGGGATTGACACTCATTCGGAAAAACAGCAACAGACGGTAATTGGTACCAAAGTAGGCGGTGAGGACGAGAAAGGTGCATTTGCCAATCGTCTGAATTTTGAAACCTACAATTTGGGACATCTGATGATGGCAGGTATTATTCATCGCCGTGCCACCGGAAAGACTACTTTATTCGATGCTGCCGTAAAAGCGACGGACTTCCTCTGTCATTTTTATGAAACCGCTTCTGCGGAACTGGCAAGAAATGCTATTTGTCCCTCCCATTATATGGGCGTGGTGGAAATGTACCGTGCTACAGGGAATCCCCGTTATCTGGAACTTTCCAAGAATCTGATTGATATCCGTGGAATGGTGGAAAATGGCACCGATGATAATCAGGACCGTATTCCGTTCCGTCAGCAATACAATGCGATGGGACATGCCGTGCGTTCCAATTACCTGTATGCCGGTGTGACCGATGTGTATGCCGAAACAGGAGAAGACCAACTGATGAAAAACCTGACCAGCATCTGGAAAGACATTGTGACCCGCAAGATGTATGTTACAGGAGCGTGCGGTGCGCTGTATGACGGTACTTCGCCGGATGGTACCTGCTATGAGCCGGACAGTATTCAGAAAGTACACCAAAGCTATGGCCGTCCTTATCAGTTGCCTAATAGTACGGCGCATAACGAGACCTGCGCCAATATCGGCAATATGCTTTTCAACTGGCGTATGCTGGAAGTGACGGGCGATGCCAAATATGCGGATATTGTGGAAACTGCCCTCTATAACAGTGTGTTGAGTGGTGTCAGTCTGGATGGAAAGAAATATTTCTATACCAACCCGTTGCGCATCAGTGCGGATTTGCCATACACACTTCGCTGGCCTAAAGAACGTACCGAGTATATCAGTTGCTTCTGTTGTCCGCCTAATACGCTGCGCACCGTTTGTCAAGCCCAGAACTATGCTTATACGGTGACTCCGAATGCGGTATATTGCAATTTATATGGAGCGAATACACTGACGACAGCTTTGAAGGAAGTGGGAAAAATCGGGCTGATGCAAGAAACGGAGTATCCGTGGGAAGGTGCTGTGAAGCTGACTGTTACCGAAGCTCCGAAACCATCAAAAAAGAAAGCATTCTCTTTGTTCCTCCGTGTTCCGGACTGGTGCGAGAAAGCAACTTTGAAGGTAAATGGTGAACCGGTGCAAGGAACTTGGAAAGCGAATACATACGCCGAGGTAAACCGCATCTGGAAGAAAGGGGACTGTGTGGAATGGGTGATGGATATGCCTGTAAAATTGCTGGAAGCAAATCCGTTGGCCGAAGAAATCCGTAACCAGGTAGTGGTAAAACGTGGCCCGTTGGTATATTGTTTGGAAAGTATGGATATAGAAGGCGGACATAAGATAGATAATGTGCTGATACCTGCCGATATCCGGTTGACCCCGAAAAAAATAATCATTGAAGGCAGTCCGATTGTCGCGTTGGATGGTACTGCCCGTCTGGTTGATGAGGTATCGTGGAAAGATACATTGTACCGCGAGGTAGGAAAGGCCGACAAACCGGTCAATATCCGTCTGATTCCTTATTATGCATGGGGAAATCGCGGAAAGGCTGAAATGACGGTATGGATGCCTTTGGCGCGGACTAATCACTAACCACTTACTCCTAATGATTTACAAATGAAAAAAATATTCATAACCACTACTGCGCTGCTGATAGCTTGTACACTATCAGCAGCCGATTTGTTCGTATCTCCGAAAGGTAATGACCGGAATCCGGGTACCAAAGACTCTCCGAAGGCCACCCTTACAGCCGCATTGCGTCAGGCAAGGGAACTTCGTCGTCTTAATGATGAGAGTCTAAAAGGTGGCATCACCATTCATATGGAGGCAGGTGATTACCATCTGTACGAACCCGTCTTTATTCGTCCCGAGGACAGCGGGACGGAAGCTTCACCTACAGTCATCACTTCGGATGGAAATGCCATTCTGAATGGTGGGGTGGAAATCAGAAACTGGAAGAAGCAAGGAAAGTTGTGGGTAGCCGATGTCCCTATGTTTAACGGACGTCCGCTGGATTTCCGGCAACTGTGGATCAATGGACAAAAGGCTGTTCGTGCAAGGGATGTGGCAGACTTTGAAAAGATGTATCGCATCATCAACAACGATCCCCAAAACGAAATACTGTGGGTACCTGCCGCTGCTGTAAAGAAAATACAGAAGGCCCGATATGCCGAAATGGTCCTTCATGAAATGTGGTGTGTGGCAAATCTCCGTATCAAGTCGGTCGAAATACAGGGAGACAGTGCCGCCGTGCGTTTCCATAATCCTGAAAGCCGCATCCAGTTTGAACATCCGTGGCCGCGTCCTATGGTGACTAAGGATGGTCACAACTCGGCTTTCTATCTGACCAATGCCATGGAATTGCTGGATGAACCCGGCGAGTGGTATCATGACATTGAAAGCCGTAAAATATATTATTATCCTCGGAAAGGAGAGAAGATAAGCAAAGCCGTAGTTCCCGGCATCGAAACGTTGGTATGGGTGGAAGGAACTATAGACCGTCCGGTAAAGCACATTCGTTTTGACAATGTTACTTTCCAATATACCACCTGGATGCGTCCCTCTTTGCAAGGTCATGTTCCTCTTCAGGCAGGTATGTACATGACAGACGGGTATAAAATCCGTCCTTCTATGATTCGTAAGAACAATCATAAGCTGGATAATCAAGGTTGGTTGGGACGTCCGGCATCGGCAGTCGTAGTCAAGGCTGCCCAGGATATTGATTTCGAGAAGTGCCGTTTCCAGCATTTGGGCTCTACAGGTATTGATTATGAATGGGCCACCGGTGGAGGACGTATAAACGGTTGTCTTTTCCGTGATATTGCCGGAAACGGTATTGTGGCGGGTAGTTTCAGTCCTGCCGCTCACGAAACACATCTTCCATACGATCCTGCCGACCGTCGTGAGGTCTGTACCGGACTGACCATTTCCAACAATTATATCAATGATGTGACCAATGAAGACTGGGGTACCTTGGGCATTTGCGCCGGTTATGTAAGTGATATCAATATCGAACACAATGAAATCAGTGATGTATCCTATTCGGGCATCAGTTTGGGATGGGGATGGACACGTACAGTAAACTGTATGCGCAATAACCGCGTGCACGCCAATCTGATTCATCACTATGCCAAGCACATGTATGATGTAGCCGGTATTTATACATTAGGTTCACAACCTCATAGCTGGATTACGGAAAATTGCGTTTCTAACATTTTTTCACCCGGTTATGCACACGATCCCAATCATTGGTTCTATCTTTACACCGACGAAGGATCTTCATTTATCACCGTCAAGGACAACTGGACGGAAGGAGAGAAGTTTCTGAAGAACGCCAATGGTCCGGGTAATACATGGGAAAACAATGGTCCGATGGTGAACGACAGTATCAAGGCAAATGCCGGACTGACAAAGGAATATAGCTATTTGAAGGAAAAATAAAACGTGATACCATTATGAAAAACAGACTTGCCACTTTAGTCGGAGCACTTGCATTGAGTGCTGCCGCCTCCGCCCAGACCTGGATCTGGTATCCGGGTGATTATGAAATATGGCTGGGCAACCAGATGAACAACCGCCGTACGGAACGCGGTGCTTTTTTCCCTCCCTTCTGGAAAACAGACAGCCATTATGTGGTAGTGGAATTCAGCAAGAAATTGGACCTGGCGGAACCTGAAGAGATCTTCATTGCCGCCGAAGGAAAATACAATGTGAAATTGGATGGCAAACTGCAATTCGGTATGCCCTCCACCTTGAAACTCCCCGCAGGAAAACACAGTCTGAACATCAAAGTGTGGAATCAGTCCACTCCCCCCACTATTTATGTGAAAGGAAAAACCGTAAATACGGACAAAACTTGGAAAGTAACCTACGAGGATAAAGAATGGATAGACGAAAGCGGAAAAGCCAGTGATACTTCTGCTACCGTTTATATGGATGCAGGGTGTTGGAACTTTGACGGAGCCACCCAACTGCCTTCCAAGTTTTCATTGGTTAGAAAACCGATGAAAGCAGTTTCCTCCACTCCCCGGAAAGAGGGGGTATTGTACGACTTCGGAAAAGAAACCTTTGGTTATATCACTCTGAAAGATGTAAAGGGAAAAGGAACGATCCATATCTATTACGGTGAAAGTCCTGAAGAAGCCTTGGATACGGAATATTGCGAAACATTGGACAAATTGCTGGCAGAGCCGGGGCAAATAACCGATCTGGCCATCCGGAATACACGGAAACTATACGATGAATATACTTTAGACAATAGCAAGGCTTTCCGTTATGTCTATGTCACTTGCGATCCGGGAGTAACGATGCAGGACGTTTCCATGCAATACGAATACCTGCCCGAAGAGTACCGGGGCTCATTCAAATGTAATGACGAAGAGCTGAACCGCATTTGGGAAGTAGGAGCGTACACCATGCACCTTACTACCCGTGAATTCTTTATCGACGGCATCAAGCGCGACCGTTGGGTATGGAGTGGCGATGCCATCCAGAGTTATCTGATGAACTACTATCTGTTCTTCGATAATGAAACCGTGAAACGTACCATTTGGCTGCTTCGTGGAAAAGACCCTGTGACCAGCCACAGCAATACCATTATGGACTACACCTTCTATTGGTTTCTCAGTATTTACGATTATTATATGTATTCTGGTGACAAAGACTTTGTAACCCAACTCTATCCGCGTATGCAAAGCATGATGGACTATGTATTGGGACGTACCAACGCCAACGGTATGGTGGAAGGTATGACCGGTGACTGGGTATTCGTAGACTGGGCAGACGGTTATCTGGACAAGAAGGGCGAACTCTCCTTTGAGCAAGTCTTGTTCTGCAAAAGTTTGGAAACCATGGCGCTTTGTGCCAGTCTGGCCGGCAATACGGCAGACAAAACCAAGTATGAGAAACTGGCTTCCGCTTTACGTTCCAAGCTGGAACCCGCTTTCTGGAATGAGCAGAAACAAGCGATGGTACACAACCGTATTCAGGGAAAGCAGAGTGAGTCCGTTACCCGTTACGCCAATATGTTCTCTGTCTTCTTCAATTATCTGAATGCCGATAAACAGCAGGCCATCAAACACTCCGTATTGCAGAATGACAGTATTTTGAAAATCACCACTCCTTATATGCGTTTCTATGAACTGGAAGCGCTGTGCGCCTTGGGCGAACAAGAATCGGTAATGAAAGAAATGAAAGCCTATTGGGGCGGTATGTTGAAAGAAGGAGCTACCAGTTTTTGGGAGAAATACAATCCCGAAGAAACAGGTACCCAGCATTTGGCCATGTATGGACGTCCATACGGCAAGAGCCTCTGCCATGCATGGGGAGCCAGCCCCATCTATTTGTTGGGCAAATACTATCTGGGAGTAAAACCCACCAAACCCGGTTACGAGGAATACTCCGTCACCCCTTGTCTGGGCGGGTTGAAATGGATGGAAGGAACAGTACCTACTCCATACGGCAATATCCATATCTATATGGATAAGAAAGTAATCCGTATCAAGTCCGACGGCGGAAAGGGAATACTGAACATTCCAACCCGGAAAGGAATGAAAGCCATGACCATAGAACCCGGAAAAGAACAAGTATTCAAATACTAATGGTATAGATCAAAAAAAGGTGATACCTACCTTCCCAGGCGGGTATCACCAACACTACTTCGTAAGTTTCCGTTATCCGCTGATAACAGTACTTACCTCTGATCTAACATTAGTTTTCTTATGGGCTTCCCCCTGTATCACTACATTCGGAAGCGGGGATTCTACATCTTGGAAAAAAGTATCTTCCAAAAGCTTCGCTTTTTATTCTCTTCTTTATTATCTGAACTTTGATAAATATCTTCGTATCCCCATTTGTCATGGATCATTCTGTAAATCATCCCCCATTCGGGCAGTCCTCCCAGATTGCGGTCATCAATAAACAAATCCGCCTTCAGTTTTCTGGAATAATGATCACTTTCCAGGGTTTCTTCCGCATAATTGCTGTTTACGGCATAAAATTCCAATCCACGCTCCCGGCAGAAATCCACGGCCTCCTGTAATAATTTACCTTCCCGTACACTCCACAGAATAAGGCGGTGTCGTTCCTGTTGTAGTTTTTTCAGCGTTTCTATGGCAAAGGGTAGTTCCCTGCCTATTTCGGGATATTTATGCTCCACTATTGTGCCGTCAAAATCAACTGCTATAATCATTCCTTATGCTTTCGAAAATTCTTTAATACGCTGCTCCTCTGCCAGTTTGCATATCAGCAGGGTTCCCTCTTTCTCGGCTATGATATATCCGTCCAGTCCTTGTATCACCGCTTGTTTCAAATGCGGTGTGTGTACAATGCAGTTATTACATTCATACAATCGGATATTTTCGCCTACGATGGCATTGTTCCGGTTATCTTTGGGCAGCAAGGAATGTAATGAGCCCCAACTGCCCAGATCAGACCATCCGAACTCTGCCGGCAATACATAAATCCGTTCCGCTTTTTCCATTACGGCATAATCTATGGATATACTTTCACAAGTAGGGAACAGCTCTTCTATGGTTTCTTTTTCCCTTTCGGTATAGAACTCCGGATAAATCCTGTCGAACACCTCGGCGATGCCCGGTGCATAACGACGTATAGCCTCTTCTATGGTTTTTACATTCCATACAAAAATCCCTGCATTCCAGAAATAATTCCCGGCGTCCACATATTGCTGTGCCGTTTTCAAATCCGGTTTCTCTTTGAATTCATCCACTTTCCGTATATCCTGATCCACCTCTTCTCCTGCGGCTATATATCCGTATCCCGTTTCCGGGCGGCAAGGTTTGATACCTATGGTTACAATGGCCTTGCTTTGATCTGTCATCAGCAGTGCCTTGGCTATCGCCCGGCGGAATTCATCCGTATTGATAACCAATGCATCCGCAGGAGTCACTACAATATTGGCGTGAGGGTGGTGTTTTTTGATTTTCCAGCAAGCGTATGTGATGCAGGGTGCCGTGTTACGTGCAACCGGCTCCGTCAGTATATGATGAGGCGGCACAGATGGCAATTGTTTCCTTACTGTCTCCTTGTACTTTTCCGAAGTCACTATCCATATATTATCCGGAATGCACAACCCTTGAAAGCGTTCTACTGTCAGTTGGATCAGGCTTTTGCCACATCCCGTCACATCAATGAACTGTTTGGGACATTCCGGCGTACTCATGGGCCAGAAGCGGCTTCCTATGCCGCCTGCCATGATAACGATATGAGTTTCCATAACGCGTATGTTCTTTATTTCTTTTTATATTCCAGATACCATTGGTACATCTTGTGCACCCCTTCCTCTATGTCTATTTTGTGATGCCATCCCAATTCGTGCAATTTGGTCACATCAGTCAGTTTGCGCATGGTGCCGTCCGGTTTCTCCGGATTGAATGTAATGTTGCCTTTATATCCCGTCTCCTTTACTATCAGATGAGCCAGGCCGGCGATGGAGATTTCTTTTCCCGTACCGATGTTGATGTGGCAGTTGCGTATCTCTTTTGTGCCGGGACGGTAAGTATCTTTAAAGTCCACATGCTCCATGATGAATACACTGGCATCCGCCATTTCCTCACTCCATAAGAATTCGCGCAGTGGCGTGCCTGTTCCCCACAGTTCCACCCCGTCCTTGCTGATACCGTAGCTTTTCAGGATAGCCAGTATCTCCTCTGTTCTGCTCTCTCCGTTTATACCTTCCACCGGACGCATGTCCAGATCATAGCGTATGTTCTCCCAGTTATCTTCGTTCAAGCATTTGGCAAGATGTATTTTCCGGATCATGGCAGGCAGCACATGGCTGCGTTCCAGATTGAAATTATCATTGGGACCGTACAGATTCGTAGGCATAACAGCGATATAGTTAGTACCATATTGCAAGTTGAAACTCTCGCACATTTTCAGACCCGCTATTTTGGCGATGGCGTATGGCTCATTCGTATATTCCAGCGGGGAGGTGAGGAGAGCATCCTCCTTCATAGGCTGTTGTGCGTTTCTGGGATAAATGCAGGTACTTCCCAGAAACAATAATTTCTTCACTCCGTGACGGAAGCTTTCTCCTATCACGTTCTGTTGTATTTGCAGGTTCTTATAGATAAAGTCCGCCCTGTATGTACTGTTTGCCATGATACCTCCCACGTGGGCGGCGGCAAGGATTACATAATCCGGTCTTTCTTGGTCAAAGAAGTCCTTTACGGCAACCCCGTCCAGTAAGTCCAGTTCCTTGTGACTTCTGCCGGTCAGGTTGGTGTAGCCCTTTTCTTGCAGGTTACGCCAAATAGCGGAGCCCACGAGTCCGTGGTGCCCTGCTATATAAATTTTGGCTGATTTCTCCATTGAAATTTTAACTAATGATTTAACAGCTTGCTTTAAGATGGAGTTTCTTCACGAATTTCATATCGTGTTTCACCATGATTCCCACCAGTTCCTCAAATGAAGTCTTGCGGGGATTCCATCCCAGTAACGTTTTGGCTTTGGTAGGATCTCCCAGTAATTGTTCCACCTCTGCCGGGCGGAAATATTTGGGATCCACCTCTACCAGCACCTTGCCTGTAGCTGTGTCAATACCCTTCTCGTTCACACCTTCACCTTCCCAGTGCAAGTCGATGCCCACTTCCTTGAAAGCAAGGGTGGCAAATTCGCGTACAGTGTGATATTCTCCGGTGGCGATAACAAAGTCTTCGGGCGTATCGTGTTGCAGAATCAGCCACATACATTCCACATAGTCTTTGGCGTATCCCCAGTCGCGCAGGGAATTCAGATTCCCCAAGTACAGTTTATCTTGGAATCCTTGTGCGATGCGTGCTGCCGCCAGGGTAATTTTCCGGGTAACAAAAGTTTCGCCCCGGCGTTCACTTTCGTGATTGAACAAAATGCCGTTTACGGCAAACATGCCATAGCTTTCGCGGTAATTCTTGGTTATCCAGAAACCATATTGCTTGGCTACTCCGTATGGAGAACGGGGATAGAAAGGAGTTGTCTCTTTCTGAGGAACTTCCTGTACCAGTCCGAAAAGTTCCGAAGTAGATGCCTGATAAATCTTGGTTTTCTTTTCCAGTCCCAATATACGTACCGCCTCCAGCATACGCAGCGTACCTACCGCATCCGCTTCCGCTGTGTATTCGGGCACATCGAAGCTTACTTTTACATGGCTTTGTGCGGCCAGATTATAAATCTCGTCAGGTTGTACAGACTGTATGATGCGTATCAGTGAGCTGCTGTCCGTCATATCCCCCCAATGCAGGTTCACCAGTCGGTTCTGCTTCATATCCCGCACCCATTCGTCCAGATACAGATGTTCTATACGTGCGGTGTTGAATGAAGAAGAACGTCTCAGAATACCATGTACTTCGTATCCTTTTTCTATCAGGAACTCGGCCAGGAACGAACCGTCCTGACCTGTGATACCTGAAATCAATGCTACTTTTTTACTCATATTTTGTATTAATTGAAAAGATTGTTTTAGCCTATAGTGCCACCACCATGCATACTTGAACTTTGGTTGGTATAAACAAATTCCACTCCCAGATAATGTTTAACTTTTACAGTAACCTTTTTACCGGCAATAGAGAAAGTGTACTCTTTTTCTACATATTTGGCTTTGCAAGAGAAATACAGAATATAGTCACCGCTTACGTGGGCTGTAAAGGTCTTGTTTACGGTGTATACACCTTCCGATCCACCTTCTTGTGCGGCTATGGCAGCTTTCACCAATGAAAGAGCGCCTTCATCCAGTCCGGATGCAGAGATTTCCCATCCTAATTTGGCAGTATAAGGAATATCATAAGTAGTAGCGCTCATATTTCCTGCGTTACTGTAGCTGTCTTCTTTCAATATTTCATCGTTCTTGGTTTCGCTGACATTCTTTTCACTCTTTACACGGATAGAATAATCCTTATTCAGTGAACTTCCCTTTTTGATGGCAGCTATGTAGCTGTTGGTCGCTTTATCAAAAGCGGCGTCGGCATATTTCTTCCAGTCACCGATAGCACGTGCGTTAGTCTTTTCGTATACCTCTACTTCGTCAAAATAATAATCGCTGGAACTAGCATTGGCTACAGACAAGGTAACATCCTGATTTAGAGCTGCATCCTGGCTGGAACTGATAGCAATATTAGTCATGGGAATCGCTTCTTCCTTGCTGCCCGGAGTCACATCGGTTGCAACAGCTTCCAGATACGGAGTAAGAGTTACATCGGTAGCGGTTGATACGGCACCGGCGGGAATAGTCAATACGGTCTGGGCATCTTCTGTTTCCCCTTCTCCTTTTTCTGTAATCACTTTATCACTTTCAGGATCAACAGCTACAGCCACGCCTTCCTTGCTCATAGTCACGTTCAGTGTTACTAGACTTCTGTTGGTAGCGTTGTTAGCTATTTCTACTGATGCGTCAGAAACAGTTCTATATCCCTCCTTGGCAAAGCTCACCGTATAAGTTTTCTTATCTTTTACCGTCAGTGAATATTGACCGTTTTCGTCTGTGGTTGCGGTAGCCTCTCCCGCTGTTACGCTGACCCCGTCCAGTGCGGCATTATCCGCTACTACTTTACCTTCAATGTAATATTCCACATTTTCGCTTACAGGGTCAACTACAATTTCCGGTTCTTTGTCGTCATCCCCGCAGCTTATTAACCCCAAACTTGCTACAAACAGCAGCAAACCTGTTTTAAAAAACTTGCTTGTTCTCATTTTTCTTCGTTTTTAAAAATTAGTAATCTATTTATTTGCTTCCTTTATCAGGAAATAGCGTATATATTCCGGTTGGAAAAACCGGTTACTCCGGTTCTCATCAGGTCGGGTGCGATAAGTTTCCCCCATTTTTTCATCCGCATATCTGCCCCAGGATTCCATACTGTATTCCATGGCAAAATAATCAGCCTGCCGGACGCGTATCCCTCGGTTGCGGCTCCACTTCTTGCCGGGCAGAGGGATGGCAAAATGGAATCCTCCGTTTATTTCCCCATCGGTATACATTCCATACACGCCGATGGCATATTCTCCGAAATGGCGGGTGCAGTCGCCTCTTACTCCATAATCCCCATATAGATAACGTGCAGCTTGCAAATCAAATTGCAAATTGAAGCGAGGTTCATACACAGATGCTTTCAGTGCGGCATTCATCCGCAGTTTCCGGCTGATATACCATCCTTCGTCGTCGGTCAGCACAGATTGCACGGTAGCTCCTGCCACAGCTCCCAGTTCCAGTCTGCCATTCGCTGTGCGGTATTTCATCTCCGCTTGTGCCCCCATGCGGTTGTTGGTAAAGTTTCCTGCGGTTACTCGTCCCAAAAATCCTTTGCCGAAGCAAAACTCTTGCGACAGTGCAATCACTCCGGGACGTATCTTCTTATACTGTCCTTTTAGGTTGGTCGCTACCGGGAATACCACTTGCGCTGTCAGTTCCGCCCCTTTCCATAAAGCCATTTCTACGGCTGGAGCCAGGTTGACATAGTAAGTATAAAGTCGGTCAAAGCTGGAGTTTTCCAGTTTTACTTCCGGATAGACCACAATGTCTACTTTCCCTGCCGATGAATTGAGTGTCCGGTGTGTCTTTTTCAGTACCTCCATCGCTTCATCGGTATCATAACTGATTCCCATCTGTCGGTACACTTCCCCTATGGTAATCTGTTTCTCTTTATATTCGGTTATCACCTTATCGCTCAGCGTAATGCATAGCTGGGGGATACTGTGCTCCAACACCACCATTTGCAGATTTCCCCCGTACATTCCTTCCATGGCTGCTTCGATGGCTTTGCCTATTCCCCAGTAAGTACCTCTATATACATTGTCTTCAAAAGCAATCGTTGTGTTGCCGTTCACCTCCGTTACCGTTTGTATATTCTCCATTCCCAGTTGCTGTAGTTTTTCGGCCACTTGTGCCCGGAGGGAGATGCTCCATGCCGAAAGGAGGATTGCTATTAAATATTTGCTCATTGCGTCAATGTATTAGGGTACACTCATAGCGTATACCACCCGATACGCAAGTAAAATCGTGGGTAAAAGCATGCATGGACAAATGTTTCCACAGCCTGACAGCTGCTCCCACATTCACCCCGTCCGAGTCATATTCGGCCATCATCTTCAACTCTTTGCAGAAAGCGGGTATATAGCTTATTCCTCCGAATACACCTTTGTATTTATTGCCGAACCATTTGGTATTACTGTTCTTCCCGCCTTCCAGATAATATCCCAAAGAAGCCGAGAGATAATGCTCTCCTCCCAGATGGAATCCTTTCGTTATCACTCCATAGTAAGATTGAAAAGTGTTGGCTCCTTTATCCGCTATCGGATCATTGGCTCCCAGTGCTATTCCCGGCAGAAACTTTCCTTCTTTCCACACACACAGCCGGATGGAGTAGGAACGATCCTGCTGATTGTATTTAGGCTTGGATGATATATAGTCCCCTTTTATTAAAGTTTCCCGATAGGCAAGTTCCAGAAAGGAAAAGAAACTGATGCTCACAAAGTAATTTCCTGTGTTGTAGTCGAATCGTGCAGGCATCATCTGTTTGGGCAGATAATTTCCTCCCAACATCACAGTTCCCGGCTTCTGCCTGTCGGCGGTAGGAATATTCATCATACCGGTAGTTCCCAGCATATATTGTGCTTGTATATGCTGATGAACTCCGATAATCAGCAAGGTTAGAACTAGTAAACGTATTTTCATTCTTTTTTATTTGCGGCGGCAGGTTGTATCAGGCTTTCTTCCTCTGCTTCCGGTATTTCACTCCACGGCAGTCTGGCTTCAATGAACTGTGGAATCTTTGAAAGAATTTTGCCTTTCAGCGCCGAGATGGGTTTTATTCCGTGACTTTTATACATTCTCAAGTCCTCCGCCCATTTCAGTTTGCTTTTTCCTGCATCAGTAGAAAGCCCCCCCATTCTCATTTTCACGATGTATTTGTTCAGGTAATATACTTTCAGGTTGGCTTCATACAGATAGCGCACCAGCAAATCCGAGTCGGCGGCTATCTTATAACTTTCGTCGTAAAGTCCCCATTTATCCATGCACTCCTTCTTTATATAGACAGTGGGGTGGAGTGGGAGCCATCCGTTTTTTACATTCTCTTTACTGTACCGTCCGCTTATCCAGTTTCGTATCATCTGGTTGGTGTCGTCATAATCTACAAAGACTCCGTTGCCGTATATCATATCCGCATCTTGTTCCTCGAATGTTTTCACTATGTCGGAGATGGTGTGAGATGAGAACAGGAAATCGTCGGAGTGAATCAGACCGATAATATCTCCTGTTGCTGCACGTATTCCTTTGTTGATCGCTTCATACATACCTTTATCCGGTTCGGAAATAATTGTATCTATCCCGTTTTTATATTCATTGATGACAGCCAGCGAGTTATCTTTCGAAGCTCCGTCCACCACAATGTATTCTATGTAGGGATAATCCTGTTCCAGCACACTTTCTATTGCTCCACGGATGGTGGCTTCCCGGTTATAGCAGGAGGTGATAATTGAAACTTTCATAGATCTTATATTGGATTAAAAATTTAGATGGAAGAAAACCATTCTTTTAATTTTTGATTAATCAGCTTTTCAGCATTTCCTTTTTTTATTTGTTGGAAGTCAAAAGAATAGGCTTCTTTTATTTTTTGTGGTAAATCTTTTTCATCAAAAACACCAATTACACACCCCAGTTTATCCAGTTTCCTAATAAGTTGAAATTGGTCGTGAATATGTTCTGTTTTGTCATGTCGGGGAATAACTACAATTCGTTTTTTTTGTTCCATAGCTTCAGATATTGCTCCCCATCCACCTTGCAATATTAGAATATCTGCAGATTTAATATATTGCTGCATTTCATCTTTAGTACAGAAGTCGAAAGCTTTTGCATGGCGATAATTAAAATGAGTATATCCTGTCTGTACTATCACTTCTTCTTGAGTGGTAGCAGCCCACTCGTCTATGGCTTTGGCCATGCGAACAAAAGCCATGTCCATTGTACCTAAACTAGCAAATATCATAATACACCACAACAAATAGCATTAGGAAATATTGTTTTCATTTCTTCCCATTGAACGAGAAATAGGTCTGCATATTTTTCTATCCATATAGGGGTTTTGGAAGCGTGCGTTACATCTGCGGCCGAGTTGATAAAGATCACTTTGGATTTTAGTATCTTTTTTGCAAAAAAAATAGTGGGTACAGCTACTCCTGCTCCCGTTGTTATGATTACATTTGGGCGTTTTATTAATACCCAAAATATGGCCTGTATACAATTTATGATTAAACTCCATTTTTTAGCAGGCTGAAAATTTACTAGGAACACATGTTCTTTGTCTTTCATGAATGCTTTTGTAGAAGTTGTTTTTAAAGTGAGCCAATAACAATTCCAATTATTGGGGATATCTCCAATAGCTAATTGTAACTCCCTTAGATGCCCTCCTGCTGAACAGGCAAGACATATTTTAGGTTGATGAATTAACATATTTATTTCTTTAGAATTTACACTTATATATTAGTTGATACAAATTATTTAGTATTGAGTATACATATTTTTATGTATTAGCTTTGTAGATATTCTTAACTTATCACAAGTCCAAGCACTTATTAGGCATAGGCTAATAACAAAAATTAGACTGCATATAGCCCATGTAATGAGAGTTGCATCAAAAGAGAAATACTTGACATATGTTTTTGTAATTATAGTAAATAATGGTGAAAATAAAACTATTGCTAGCGAATTTTTACCTAGCCATAAGAAAATATTTTGTATTTGTGAAGGAGAATATTTATATATTCCTGTTAGGAAACTAAACATAAATATTGTTAGTCCAATTCCTGATAATTCATTTCTGTCAAATTTGAGGCTAAAAATACTGATTAAAATGATTGGTATAATGGATATAGGTGAAGGAAATGTAGTCTTTGTTATTTGAGAACTGTATGTTTTTATACAACATCCTATTATAAAATATATAATATTTCCCCAGCTTAAACCTGGAATTAATATGCTGCATATATATAGTATACATCCGCTTAATATTGTGGTCTTGAAGCTATTAAATTTAAATTGATGTACGAAAAAATAGATAAACATACAAATAGATAAAGTATGTAAATACCAATAAGTTCCACTAGGCATTAGTATTATCTTTTGGATAAAAGAGGATATAGTTAAGGAAAAATGATTGGATGCTCCTATGACTTTTCCAAACACACTTAGAGCTACTAAATACAGAGTTTCAAAAAATATATATGGGTATAAAACAGAGCTAAGTGTTTTTATAAAATCATGTTTTGTTTTGTTTACATTTAGTAAATAACCTGATATAAGTAAAAAACAGGACATGTGGAAAGCATAGGTCCATTGAGTTAGTTTTATATAATTATTTACGAAATCATTTAAGTGGAAAATGACCATTAGTGTTATTAGTATTCCTTTAGTAAAATCAAGTTCATTAGAACGTTTGGTTACTATTATCATGATAATATTCTTTTCTTGATATACTTTGCTGGATTTCCTGCATAGATACCCCATGCTTCTGCATCTTTCATTAAAACAGTTCCTGCACCAATAATAGCTCCCTCACCAATATGGGTATTGGGGCCAATAAATGCATTGGCACAAATCCATGCTTGATCACCAATATGAATTTCAGGACGAAGTAACGGTAATGTTGGATTTGTATAATCGTGTGTACCTGCACATATATGAGTTCGATGACTGATAGTAGCCTTTTTACCAATGACTACACGTCCTAAATTATAAATAAGAGTATCTTCTCCAATAGCACTCCAATCTCCAATTTCTAGATTCCATGGAAACCAAATAACGGTGGAAGAATAAATATGAACTTGTTTACCGATTTTTGCTCCAAATAAACGTAAAAGAGTATTTCTATATCCAAATGCAATGCGTGGAGAATTTCTGAAAAAAATTTGCCAAATGTCCAAAGAATGCGTTTTATATAAATTCGTTTGGAATAATTTAAACATTTCCGGTTCTTTTCTATATCTAATTCTATTTGCCTCATTGTTGATAATTGTTCGTTTTTGATATTTTTTATTATGTGTTCTGACGTTTTTATTGATTAATATAAATCATAATTGACTTTTAGCTATTCTTTTGAATATTCCATCAAGTAAAACTCAGTTTCCATAATGTTTAGGTAGTAGTGAAAGTAAAAACTTCTTATCTTACTTTTTTCCCTATACAAAAATAAGTAAAACCAAGTTCTTCTAATTCTTTAGAATCATATATATTTCGTCCGTCGATTATTACAGGATTTTTCATACTTTTCATTACTACTCTCCAACTAGGTAGGCGAAATTGTTTCCATTCGGTGAGCATTAATAGGGCATCTGCATCTAAAACAGCATCGTATATGTCATGAGCATAAATAACTTTATTTCCAATGCGACGTTTACATTCGTCCATAGCAACTGGATCAAATACTTTAATTTTGCAATTAGCTTTAGCTAATAGATCAATTATGACTAGTGATGTAGCTTCTCTCATATCATCAGTTTCTGGCTTGAAAGCTAATCCCCAAATCGCAATTGTTTTTCCATTTAAATTTCCACTATAATATTTATCTAATTTATTGAAAACGACACCTTTTTGATATTCGTTAACGTCCTCTACAGCCTTTAACACTTTCATTTCATATCCTTCTTTTTCAGCTGTTTTGATTAAAGCTTTTACATCCTTTGGAAAACAACTACCTCCGTAGCCACATCCTGGGTAAAGAAATTTGCTTCCTATACGTGTATCTGCACCAATTCCATTACGTACCATATTAACGTCTGCGCCTACTAATTCACATAGGTTTGCAATGTCATTCATAAAAGATATACGCGTAGCTAACATACTATTAGCTGCATATTTTATCATTTCTGCTGATGGAATATTAGTGAATATTACACGGAAATTATTTAACATTATAGGTCTATATAGACGACACATTAATTCTTTTGCTTTTGAGGATTCAACCCCAATAACTACTCGATCAGGGCTCATAAAATCTTTTATAGCTGCACCCTCTTTTAGAAATTCAGGATTAGATGCGACGTCGAAATCAATTGAAATTTCTCTTTTCTTTAATTCCTCTTGTATTGTTTTTTTGATTTTTTGTGCGGTACCTACAGGTACAGTTGATTTTGTAACAAGTAATATATACTTGTTCATGAAACGTCCTACAGTACGTGCTACCTCTAAAACATATGATAGATCTGCACTCCCATCTTCATCTGGCGGTGTACCAACCGCACTAAAAACGATTTCAATATCATTCAAACATGTTGTTAAATCCGTAGAAAATTTCAAACGCCCTTCTTGATAATTACGTTGAACCATTTCTTTTAATCCTGGTTCATATATTGGAATTATACCATTTGATAAGGACTGTATCTTTTCTTTATTTATATCTATGCAGGTAACGTTAATACCCATTTCTGCAAAACATGCCCCACTAACTAAACCGACATAACCGGTTCCTACTATTGCTATATTCATATTTGATTTATTTTAATGGATTACTATCTGATTTATACCAATTTATAAAATTGCGTATACCTTCATGCAAATTTACTTTGGGCTTATATTTAATTTCTTGTTCTAATTTTGTTGTATCAGCATAAGTCTGGTAAACATCTCCAGGTTGCATTGGCAAATAAATCTTTTGCGCTTTTTTACCAATAGTGTGTTCTATTTCATTTATAAAGTCCATTAGTTTGACAGGGTTTGAACATCCAATATTATAGATCTGGTATGGAACTCCGTTTGCACATTCAGATGCAATTGGAGTATGTTCAAGGACTTGTATTGTTCCCTCTACTATATCATCTATATATGTAAAATCTCGAATCATATCCCCATTATTAAATATTTTAATGGGAATATCTTCTGAAATAGCTTTAGCGAATAACATTGGTGCCATATCAGGCCGTCCCCAAGGACCATAAACGGTAAAGTAACGTAACCCTGTTGTTGCTATACCATATAATTTGCTATAGCTATGTGCCATCAATTCGTTTGATTTTTTACTGGCTGCATATAGACTGACAGGAGTGTCGACATTCTCGTTTTCGTTATAAGGAACTTTATTATTCATGCCATATACAGAACTTGATGAAGCGAAAACTAAATGTTTTGTGTTATGATTACGACAGCATTCTAGAATATTTAGGAAACCTACTAAATTGCTTTGCAAATAAGCAAATGGGTTACTTATTGAATACCTTACACCAGCTTGTGCAGCTAAATTAACAACTTTATCAAATTTTTCTTCAGTAAAAATTTGATTTATAGTTTTTAGATCATCTATTGATGCAAATATGAAATAGCAATTAGGATATATAGTACTTTGAACTTTTTCTCCTAATTTGAAATTAGAATTTATTGGGGTTATTCCGTAACTTTTTAAGCGACTATACTTTAAACGCACATCATAATAATCATTTATGTTATCTATTCCGATAACTATGTTACCTTTTTGTGCTAACATTAACATTAATTTGGCTCCAATAAAACCTGCAGCTCCTGTGACTAAAATTTTCATACTTTTTAATGCTTAGAATATAATATAGGGAAAGTTTAATGTTATAATAAATATAACGTGAATGTATTATTGGTCGTTTTTTCTAAAAAAAAGTCTAAATAATTTATTATACTCTTTTACTAGCTGTTTTTCTGCTTCTTTTTCATTATATAAATGACATACTCGTTCATACATTTGATATGATAGATTTTTTATAAGTTTATTATCGATAATATATTTAATTTTTTGGGCAATTATATTTGCGTCGATTTTTTCAATAATAAGTGAATCATTATTTATTATGGATCTATTGAATCCTGCTTTACTTGCAATTGGTATAATACCATAGCACATTGTTTCTGTTAATGCATTTGAATGTCCTTCTCGTCTTTCTTCTGATGGAAAGATAAAGAAATGTTTATCTAGAAGCAAACTAGGCAATTTGTCATGAGTACATGGTCCTAGAAAATGTATGTCATTTGTATATTTATCTTGTTTTGCTATTTTTTTTAATTTAGTAATATATTCTTGAGGACCATATCCAATTAGAGATAATGTAACATTGTAACCACCTTGTTTTAATAAAATAAAACTTTGAATAACAGTTTCAATATTTTTTTCGGGAAAAATTCTTCCAAAATATAGTATATTTAATATATTAGAAGGCTTTTCTGGATATTTACTAGGCAAAAAATTTGTTTCTACAAAATTGGCATAATAATATATAGGATGATCACATAACTTTTGAATTAATGGATAATTTTCTTTGCCTTGTGAGAAAATATAGTCAGATAATTGTAGAGTGCGTTTTAATATTGATTTGTATATTATACTATAATTTTTATAAAAGAAATCGGCTCCTCCACCTCTCATTTCATAAACAATGCGGTATCCTAATATTTTAGCTGTTAGGACAAGAATAAATTCTTGATATAGCATGATTCCATCATAAAAAGCTGAAATATGTACTATGCTATTTTTTCTTCGTCCTGTCAATAATATGTAAAAATAATATATATAATTTTTTAGAACTGAAAATGAAGAAAGGATTCTATATACTGTAGTATGTTTTTTTAGTAGTTTATATTTTCTAATTACAATAAGATCAAACCCATTCTTTTTTAAAATATTAATAGTTCTTTGGTTACCAACTTCACCACCTCCGACAGGGATATTGTCTATTTCACACAATGTTCCGTAAAAATATATTCTATTTATCATAAATGTCTTTTTTATTTTTATATTTTAAAATCTTAGCAGGTATTCCTCCGATTACGCAATCATTAGGTATATTATCAACAACTACAGCTCCAGCAGCAATAGTAACATTATCTCCAATAGTAATGGGGCCAAGAATTGTGACACCTGTACCAATGTAACAATTATTTCCTATTTTGATTTCTCCTTTTTCTCCAGGCCTTTTTTTTCCCATTAATACCATAGGGAGTATAGTACATTGATTTCCACATTCTACCATAATATCTATTCTTCTGAAACCTGGATGCATGAGCTGTACTCCCCACCCAATTGTATTAGGTGCGATAAATATGTTATTTTTTCTTGTAAGGCGTCTGTGGCGGAGTCTATGAAAATATAAAAATGGTAAATTGTACCATTTGGGGTTGTTTAGATAGTACTCGTAAAATCTTAAATTTTTAAGATAGGCATATAATGGATAATCTTCACTAAATGTAATTCTTTGTAGTAGAGGATGATTTAATTTATTTCGTTCTCTGTCTTTTTTTATGTAATATTTTAAATCACTTTTGTTTTTAATGGCCATAAGTATGATTTTTAATAAAACTATTCATGTTCTTACAAACATTTTTGTAATTGAAGTTTTGAATTCCTGTTGTATAACCTTTTTCTCCAATTACATCTCCTTCTTTACGATGTTCTAATAGCCAAAGCATTTTCTCATAATATTCTTTACTATTGTCTGTTTGTGTTATAAGTGCATTTTCTCTGTCTTTAAAAAAATTCTTTATTTCACCTACATTCGTTGTAATAATTGGTCGTTTTGTAGACAGATATTCAGCAATTTTTTGACTGAATCTTGCTTGGTCTTGAATGTTTTTTGGAGATAGTGGAATTAAAAGGCCAATAGCACCTCTATAGAGAGTTAATAAATCATTATATGGAATTTTTGTTAAAGTAATAATTTTATCTTTCAGTTTTTTATCTTTAAGCATTTTGTCTATAGCAGCACATTCTATTTCATTACCGCTAAGAACAAGAATTAATTTGCTATTATATTTATCAGGGATTTGAGCAAAAGCAATAATAAGCTTATCAATAACACGTTTATATCCTGCATTACCACAATATAAAAAGTAGTTATTATATTGAGAATCTACAGTAAACCATAATGCCTGATAATCTGCAACTATAGGTAGTTTAAATATGGGTTTGTTATATCTTATTATTTTATTTTTTAAAAAATCAGATATTGGAAAGAATCCATCTACAAAATATCCGAAAGTATAATCATAAATATATGCGTTGAGTTTTTTGATTCCTTTTAAACTATTTATTGAAATATGCCATTCATGTAAAATAGCAAATACTTTATATTTTAATATTTTTAGAATTATAATGTCAAGAATGAATAAAGGAAAATAAGGCGAAGTTATAATTGCAATGTTTTGGGTTTGGTCGTTTTTCCTAGATTTTAGTAATTTATATAAAAAGAGAATGTTGTTAAATATTGATTTTTTCTTTGATGGAAAAATGGCATATTTAACAGTATTATTATATAAAATAGAAGCTTTTTTTATTTTGGGGTCACCTAAAATACTATTAATTATGATACAATCATTTTCAAATTGGTTTAATCCTTGCGCTAATAAATCTATTTTTGTATTAGCAGCTGTGAAATTGTGTGGATAATTATATGTAGAATCAATAAAAACAATGTTTCCTTTCATTTATTTATATATTTTATAATTTTACATGGATTACCGGCTGCAATGACATTTGCTGGAATGTTTTTAGTTACTATACTACATGCACCTATGACGGAACCTTCACCTATATGCACTCCTTTTAATACTTTAACACCATATCCAAGCCAAACATTATCTTCTATAATAACAGGCTGATCTTTTCCTATTCTTATATCATCAAAATGCCAGTCTGTATCAGTGATCATGGTGTTGGCACCACAACGTACGTTATTTCCTATTTGTATATGATATGCACATCCAATTACAGTTCCTGAAAAACCACAATTTTTGCCTATTTCAATTCTTGCATTTTGTTTTAATGTAGATATTATACAAGGTGAATATACTCCAATTAAATTAGATATGTGTGTAGAATTGAATTTACAATTATTTCCAATTGAAATGTAGCTTTTAGGTAGCATCTTGAAATGTATTTTTCCATTGAATTTACATTTTTTACCTATGTTAACATTCCACCAAAATGCGGAAAATCTATTTATAATGTAATAAAAGATATATTTAATTTCGGTAAAAACTATATCGAAATAATGTGGATGAAAATAGTTTTTCATTTTATTATTTTATTGTATATATTTAAAGTCATCTGTGCATTGGCTATTTTATCATGTCTTTTTAATGCAACTCTGATTTCATTTTTTGAGATGAAATTGCAAAAATGTTTATCGTTAAAAAGTTGGCATATATATTGTGCTAAAACTTCATGTTCGTTGGATTGATAAAGTAAACCAGATATCTTATGTTCAATCATATTAGGAATTCCACCTACATATGAGGCAATACATGGTACCCCCAAAATTTGTGCTTCGCCTAGAGAATTAGGGGAATTTTCAATGATTGATGGACATACAAAAATATGAGATTTTAAATATTGTTGTACCATTTCTTCTTCTTTAAGTAGACCTGTAAAGAATATATGTTTTTCTAGGTTAAGAGCTTTTATTCTATGTTGAATGTAATTGGCGTATGTGTCAAGGCGTAACTTCTCTTTTATAGTTTTGTTCTTGATAAAATTATTTCCTGAAATATATAATTTAGTGTTAGGATATTCTCTTATTACTATTGGTAATGCAGATATGATTTTATGTAATCCTTTTATTGGTTTATGTCCTTGACTAACAAATATAGAATAGGGTTGACATAAGTTAAAATCCCATTGGTATTTATAAAATGATGGTCTTAATGTTTCATTGCAGAAAAAATATTGAATTAGAGGGTTTATAGCTTTAGCATGCGCAAAATCCCAGTCTGTTCTTCCTATGATAAATTTACTTCTCTCAATATATTCTTTCTCAATTTTACCACGTTGGGTCATTTTAGAGATTGATTGTAAAATATGCCCTTTGTAAAAGTCGTAAAAAGTTCTATATTTTTTTATTTCATTCTCTGGAATTTCTCCTAAAGAATAACGAGCTATACCTGTTATAAGTCCTTGTATTGAGATAACGACATTACTATTTCCACATGCTTTTATATATGCTAATCCATGTGCAAATTCTGTTCCATGTATATGTACAATTTCAGGTTTAAAATCTTCTTTGACTTTCAACCAATCCTTCTCCATAGATGTGTTATATTTGTAGGAGTTTTCATTATAGGGAAGGCAGTAGTATGTAATTTTTCCAATTTTTTTTATATATAGTTTGTCAATACCTTTGTATAAAGCACCAACTGCTAAATCTATTTCTGAAGTTAATTCAAGAATTGCATCTGCAGCAGATTTCATCCACCCACCTGTTACAGGTGATGGTGTTGAAAGTTCCTTACATATGTCAGGAAATAAAATATTAGTAATCCAAAGTAGTCTCATTTTTTATATTTTTTTTCTGAAGAAAATCCTTTTGATAGCACAATCGTTTAATTGTCTGATTTTTGGTAGATAACATAAAGTAACTCCTATCCAAATGGTTAGAAATTTTAAGTTAAAAACCAGCCAACCAAAAGGATATAGTTCTATTAAACTTAGTATGATGTAAAATCCACATGCTTTGCATAATATATTATTTGATTTAAAGATACCTAATATTGCAGGGAAAAGTAAAATGATAATATGTAATATGGCTAATAAATATCCACCTTTTAATACTAGATTGTAAAAACCTGTTTCACTTCCATATCTCCATCCTTTAAAAAAATCATCTAAGGCCATAGGATAGTAGTATCTTCCATTTAAACCTTTTCCGAAAAATAATTCCCAGTTAGTCATTTGTGATAGCAATGCATTGTCTACATGAGATCTATTATCTTCTAAACCGCGTTCACTAATAAATGAGAAGATATTTGTATTAAGAAGATAATAAATAGAAAAGCAAAGAAGAATTATAATAATAGTGATGGAAAGTATTTTTGTATAGGATTTTAAAGATTTTATATAGAAGAAAAAATTAAAAAATAGTAATAGACTTGTCATGAATGAATTTCCCCTTCTGGCAGTGATTAAATAAATCATCATGGCGGTTATTAATGCACAACAATTTAGTAACCAAATCTTTTTATCTATATATTTAGCACATAAAACAGTGAATGCTAAAGGAATATATGCTGATGCAATACTAGTCCCAATTCCTTGATTGTTCACTTGGGTTATACCTGCTGCTAATTTTAAAGATGTTGATATAATTTCATTACTGTTGATGACAAATAAAAATATTGTGATGATGCTTATTGGAATTGATAATTTAACTAATACATTAAAGTTGATGTATTTTAATGGTATAAAAACTATCAATGGCATGAAATAGGGTAAAATATATAAATTTGAATACAAATGATAATTTATTATGCCTTGGATTGAAATCCATTGATACGGATAATCAATAAGGTATCCTCTAATAACCATGATTAGTAGAGTAAATAAATAGAAATAAAAGAGTTGTTTATAGAAGTTATGAAAAGGATTTCTGATTTTATCTTTTATTTTCATTATACCTTTGATGATAAATATCCATCCAATTGAGCATATAACTGCTAATAATATTTCATTTCCAGTCTGCCCTTTTACGAGATTTCCTAGTAGGTGTATAAATAGGCCTAAGCAAATATCAACGAATGGAGTATTACTTTTTGTTATATAGTACATTTCTAACTATTTTATTTGTAATGACTTTTATCTTATCTTTTGTTATAATATATTTGAGGTATATTGAAGCTATTTTGTGACTCTTATTTAAAATATAGATGTATTTTATGTAAAACTGAGGTAATAATTTTCCAGAATATTGTCTTTTTGATGATATTAGTATATCTTTTAATTCTTCTTGGTCTTTATGATTAATTTTCCCTTTTATTACAATCTGCATTATATTTTTTATTTGAAAAAAATGAAATTCATTTTGGTATCTATTAAAAACTTTATAATAATTCAATTCTTCTTGAATTACACTGTTTAACAAAAGATATTCGTTCTTAAATTTTGTACTAGCAGATTGTAGAACTGAGGTTGGATTTATGTAATAGTTATATATTATTTTATCAGATATTGCAATTGCTTGTCTTTCCTCTAATTCAAGGGCACATTGCATATTATACAACAAATCTTCTCCTATTTTTAATTTGGTGTTATATTTTATATTTTTTATAAACTCTTTGTTGTATATATATCCCCATGGTGCTGTCGTTATTTTATATGATAATAACTCTTTTATATAACAACTGTTTTGCATTTCCTTTTTGGGGTATTTTTTTGTATATAAAATATTATTATTAGATATTACATTATGACCAAATAAAATGAATGGAATTTTTTGTTTATTTATATTTGAAATAATTTTTCTAATATAGAAAAAAGAATCAGAAGTAATGGTGTCGTCGCTATCAACGAACCAAATCCAATCTCCTTTAGCTAAATTTATACCTTCATTCCTAGCGGCACTAACTCCTTGATTAATAGTGTGTATTACTGTTATATTGTAATATTTTTTAGAAAAATTGTCACAAATTATTCCAGAAGAATCGCGGCTCCCATCATCAATTAAAATGATTTCAATATCATTTGAATATTGATTTGTGATACTCTCTAAACAACGGCTCAAATATGATTCAGAGTTATATACTGGTATTATTATTGATAGAGTTAAAGGCATTTATATAATGTTTTTTTTATATTTATCTTTTAATTTGAAAGGTGCAACTTTTAATAAACAATTTTGAATATTTTCGATGTTTAAATGGGGTAAGGAAATATGTTGGTTCTTAAAAAAGAAGGATTCTAATGTTTCCTTTGACTTAAGTATATACTCATAATTCTCAAAACCTTCATAAATAGGTATGTCAACAGAACTAAAATAATCTTTGAATTTGAATCCATCAGTATCATTGTATCCTTCTTTTATCCATATGGCAGGGATATTATAGGCATGAGATACTATTATTCCATGTAGTGATGTTGATAATACATATTCGCAAGATGTTATTTCTTTAATGACATTGATAATATTTTTCGTTCTCAAATCTATTATTTTAATATTGTTCGAGTACTTTTGATTAAAAAAATCAGTTTCTTTCCAATGGGGGATAATTCCTAGCTTATATTTTTTCTGTTGGGCTGGAGATACGATTAGAGGTAACAGTAATGCAGGATCTCCCCATACATTACATCCTTGATACCCATTTCGTTTTAATAATTCATGAGATAATCTACCTCTGACAGCTTTAATTGTTCCTCCTTTAAATGTGTCGTTATTAAACATGAATCCACTTCCCCAAATAGTCGCGTTTTTATAGCTCCAACTTAATATTGATCCTACAGATAATAGTGTCTTTTCATAAAAAAATGTAAAAGAAGAATCTGGAGTTATAATTTTAATTTTGGACAATATTAGATATTTTATTTGTGTTCTTAAGGCAGATGGTTTATTTTTATGTATGATGTTCTCTCCTGACAATTCTTTTATTATGAAAGGTCCTAATATGTCACCAAAATTAAGAGCGTCCCAATACATTAGCTTAATATGTTTCATTTTTCTTTAATTTATAATATAATTGTAAATTTTTGTGGCTTTGTTTTTTATTACTTTTTTTTCGCTATCATCTAGTCCTAGTGTATATATTGTTATACTTGTAAGAATTATAGAGAATATGCATAATGAGATAAAACTAAAAAAGTTATTGTTGGGTAAAATATAGTAAAGTATTACTGTGGGTATATAAGATGTACTGCATACTAATATTATTTTATAGATGACGGTTTTAAAATATTTTTTAATAGAGAATGGCATTAGAGTTTTTACAATAAAGATACGTGCTATTTGTGCTACTGTTATTATTACTAAATTTACAATGAAAGCTATTTCTGGAATTTTACATAGTGATAAAGCAATATATGAAATAGGTAATATTGATAATTGTATGCTTCCTATTATTATCTGATATCGTTTAATTTTACCTGTTGCTTGTACTGCTGTTATCAAAGGATTTGATATGGCTTCTATCATAGAAGTACATATAATTAATCTGGCGAATGATGTAGTGTGCTCCGGTACTTCTTTGAGCCACCAATTTAGAATTTCTTTTGTTTCTATCAAAATGGGTAATGAGATAAAAAATAGTAAGAAAAATGAATATTTGGAGCTTGCGTAAATTAAGGAACTCATATATTCGAAATCTTTTGTGGCATATGATTTGGTTATTTGAGGATTTAGTGCTGTTTGAAAATTTTGACAAAAAGATCTTATTGTATTTTGTACTTGTACAGCAATTCCTCTTGCTGCGTTTATGACAGGTGAGAAGAATATATTTAATAGAATATTTAATCCCTGTGTGTATGCTATAACTGCAATGTTACCAATTAGATTCCAACTGGCAAAATTTATCATTTCATTAAATAATTTTCTGTTAAAAGAAAGTTTGTATTTTATTTCAGGAAAGTTTTTCTTGCAATATATTGTGTATATAAATCTAATAATAATCTGTATACAACACATCAAAACAGCATATAATTTCAATGTATCTATTTTATTAAATACCAATAAAACATAGACTATGACAAGTTTTAGAATAGCTTCTAAAATAGAAATATACGCGAATACTCCCATTCTTTCATAGGCGATTATAATCGCATTGTATGGTACACTCATTATCATTATAACAGTTGATAAGATCGATAATTGAAAAACCCAAAGAGCTGCATTTATCTTTTCGTGAGGGATAGACATATGATTATATAATAACCAAATTCCCACAGTTTCGCTTAATATAATGATGATAATCGAAATCGTTATATGTATATTAATGCTGGTACTGAAGATACTAGCAAGGTGCGTGTGATTACTGCACGCTAGTTCGTAATTTAAATAGCGTTGTGTTGATACTGTCATAGAACTATTTAAAAATGTTAACATAGTTACTATTCCTCCAACAACATTAAAAATGCCGAAGTCCTCTATACCTAACGTAGACAATACTATTCTAGAGGTATATAGACTTATTAGCATCATAAATAGCATGCGGCAGTATAAAAAAACTGTATTTTTTGCTATTCTTTTGTTGTTCTCTTTATTGTTTGACATATTTAAGTAGCAATGGGATATTGGTGTTATAATTGATTTATGAGTGAGTGTCTTTTGTATTTAGTAAAGTGTTTGAATTTGATTTTTATAGCTATTTCATCTTCTCCACAAACCCCACCGGCATATCAACCCCCGCACATCCCAACAAATCCAGTCTCACCACCACTTTCGCCTTTCCATCCACTTCCACCAGTTCTCCTTCCAGACCCTTTAGCGGACCTTTGACCACTCGTATCAATTCTCCCGGAACCAATGGTGCGGCACACATCTCCACCGCCTCGTCCGAATAATCCAGCATAAATTTGAACCGTTCCATCTGCTCGTCCGGAATCACCGCCGGAGTATGTTCGCCATGCAGCACCATATACCGGCTGATGGCCGACAGCGTGAGCACCTGCGAACGTTCCGCCGCATCCACATGGACAAAAATCATCATAGGGATAACCACCCGTTCTATTTTCTTTTTCCGGTAAGTCCATTGGCGGATTTCTTCTTGTACAGGCAGGAAGTTTTCTATATTCATTGCAGTCAGCCGTTCGGCCGTCTTCTTTTCGTGGTGAAGGCGGACATACGCCACTAGCCATTTTTTCATATTCGGAGGAAGGAAAAGTAATGTTAGATGTTCTAAAAATTGAAAGAAATGATGCCTCTTAAGCACGCTACGCTGTTACCTGTGTCATTCCCAGGTAAGCTTGTCGTTAAATTCTGATGCAAATATAGACAATATTTTACGATAACAAGCTATTTGTTCGCAAAAAATGAAAAAATTAACAAGAATAATACATTTATTCCTACTTTTGTACTTTTTATATTTTAAATCATATTAACATCATGGAAAAATCAAGATTTATAAGAAAAATAATGGCAGATTGCAGTTCTTTCAGGAACTGGAGATAGTAATGGTGAAATATCGCCTGTCCGGTGAAGGATACACCGATGAGGAAATGAGGGTTTTGAAACACATGTGTAAGGATACACTGGCTGATATAAACGAGTTTATGCGGAAAAAGGAGGAAAAGAAGAAGAAAGAACGGAAAGAGAAGAAAAAGAGGAAAGAAAGGAAATAAGGAATAAAATGTAAAAAAACGCTAAAAGGAAGCCTCCCGGTTATTTGTACACTTGTGTAATGAATGGGTGTTGTAAATCAATACTTTATGTTTGGTTAGTGTACAATTTTAACTTTTGATTGTATGGGTTTGCAATATACTTTTGTTTTCATGGTGGAGGGAAATGCCCTCCTTTTGATAATTTAAATTCATACATGAATGGTTTATACCGATTTATGCTCTTTCTATTTCTCGGTGTTCGATGAACATGCCGTGGATATGACATTGAAAGAGTTTGTGGAACTTCTGCGTGGCGAACGTTGGAAAGCGCAAGTGGAAGAGTATCAGCGCCTGAAGGCTTCGGGCAGGGAGACAGAGGCCAAGAAATTAAAGAGAAAACTGGCCGCGCTGGTGATAGCCGGGCGTTGCGAAGGGAGTCATGCCGAAACTAATCTGAAGCAGTGGAGCGGGGACGCCATGCTGGATGTGGATAAATGTAACGGCCGTGTGTCTGAGTTCTTGCAGGTCTTGAAGGACACTCCTTGGGTGAAGGCGGCATGGCGCAGCGTTTCGTACGACGGGCTGAAGCTGGTGGTGCGTGTGGAAGCAGAGAGTGTGGACGAGTATCGTCTGGCATACGCGTTGGTGGCATGGCACGTGGCGCAGCTTCTTGCCTTTCCCTGTGACATGAGTTGCAAAAATCCCACCCGTCCTTGCTTTGCGTCGTATGATCCGGAAGCTTTTTTTCGTCCGGATACCGAAGTTTTTCCCTGGCGCCGCTTTGTGACGGAGCATCCCGACAGGGTGGGGGAGATTCTGGCAGAGTTGAAAGTGAAGACCCCGGCAAGTGCATCCAAGCCTCTCGTTGCGGCTTCGGGCATGCTGCACACATTCTTCAACGAGTTCTTGGCGCAGAATCCCTTTGTGGATGGCAAAAAGAATGAGTTTTTGTTGAAGCTGGGACGTATCGCCCGCTATAAAGGAGTGGGGGAAGAAGAGTTGGCCCGGCTGAAAACGCTGGCGGTGGAAAGGCTGGCGGGTATGGGGTGTGCCGCCGGGGATATACCTCCGCGCATAGACTCCGGATACCGGTATGCCGACATGAACAAGGGCCCCGAAACACCTGCTTCCAGGGCTCACAAGGCTCAAGGCTCACTTAGGCGGTATTCTGATTCCGGCGAAGAGGGTGAAGAAGCTGAAATAGAGAAACTTGAGGCTGACAAATTGCGCCGCAATGTTCCGTGTCTTCCGGATGAGCTGTTCGACCGTTTGCCCGACTTTTTGAAGCGTGGTTTGACACACGTCCGCAACAAGCGCGAGAGGGATATTCTGTTGCTCTCCATGATTACCAACATCAGCGGTTGTCTGCCGGGGGTGAGGATGAATTATGGAGGAATGGTTTATTCCGCCGATCTCTACCTGGTGGCTTTAGCCGGTTCGGGCAGAGGAAAAGGGGTGATGCAACTGGCGGCAATTCTGCCCGCAGCCATTCAGGAGTATTACGATGAACTGAACAGGAAGGATGAGCGTGAGTACCGGCAGAAATTGCTGAAGTGGAATCTGGAGGAACGGCTTGCCGCTCAGGAAAAGAGGGTTCCCGATTTGGACCAATGCCCGGAGATGCCGGTGGAACGCATCCTGAAGGTGGCTCCCAATATTTCGAAAAGCCAGTTGATATTAGCTTTGGAGGCGGGTGGATCGGTCGGCTTGGTGATGAATGCCTCCGAGCTGGATATGATAAGTTCTGCCATGCACCAGGAGTATGGAAAACATGATGATGTGATGCGTGCCGCCTCCCAGCACGAGGAGGTGTCTTCTTATTTCAAGACGGATCACCGGCTTGTTATTGTGAGTGATCCTCATCTGGCATTATGTGCTTCGGGCACTCCCGCCCAGTTGCATAAATTTATTTCTTCGCTGGAGAATGGGATGTACAGCCGTGTGGCTTTCTATGTGGGACAGGCCCCCTGGGAGTATAAGTCTGCCAATCCCGGCAAAGTCCGGCTGGATATGCGCGCTTATTTCAAAGGGATGGGCGAGGAGCTGCTGCGTATGTTTATCTTTCTCTCCGGATCGTCTACCGAGGTGATTTTCACCGAGGAACAATGGAAAGAGCATACGGAGCGTTTCAGAACGTATCTGCGTGAGGTAGTGGCGGAAGATGATGATTCTCCGGGTGCTATTGTGCTGCGCCACGGACTGATGATGTCTCGTATTGCCATGGTGCTGACTGCATTGCGTAAGTGCGAGCCGCAATGGAATACATCGGAGTGGAAATGTTCGGATGAGGATTTCCGTACGGCCATGCAGATAGTGGATGTGTTGCTGGAACACAGTTTGCTGCTTTCCACTTCCATGGATGATACTGCCGGAAGAATCAGGCCGGTAAAGGCTTTTTTCAAACTGCGTCCCATCTTGAGAACAATGCCGCGTGAGTTTACATATTCGGAGCTGATGGCGGCTGCCAATGAAGCAGGGTTGCCTACAGCATCCGTGAAACGTTATTTGTTGCGTTTGGTGTATTATCAAATCGTTGAGAAAGAGGATGGTAAGTATAGAAAGACCGGTAAGTCTTGGCCTAAATTACCGCCTAAGTGAGCCCTGAGCCTTGTGAGCCTAAAATACTGGTAAAAAAGGTCCTGTTGTTTTCAAAAAACAACAGGACCTTTCCGGTAAAACAACAGGGGATTTAAAAAAAACAACAGGGTCTTTCGAAGTAAACAACAGGTCCTTTGGGAAGCGTATGTCCTAAGGTTCTCCCAGATGCCTCACTATGATTGCCACTTCATGCTTCAGAAAGCTGTGGCGGAATTTGTTGTAGCCCGCTTCGTTTAATTCTTCCTGCAGCAGCATATTTCTCCGCATCCAGCGATATAGGGTTTGCAGGGCTGCCGCAGCGGTCCGTCCGGGGCTATATAATTCTGCCAGTTCCGCTTTGTCATACGCTCTGATAATGAATGCTTTTTCTTCTTGGTTCATGTTCTTTTATCTGTTTTGATTATAGAGTAAAGATACACAAAATGTCCTTGTTTTCCTACTCTGCCTGTAAGTTATTCTCGACATTTCTCGACAATGTTCTACGGCTCTCTACCAATGTCGACACAGGGCTTCCGCTTCATCGTATCTTTGTAGTGTAATCAAAAGTCAATCATAGCCGGCTTAGTGATTAACAGTTGATTGTCAGTGTGTTTCTTAATTTAAAAGTTTTAATTTTTAATTTTAAAAGTATGGGAAGAACAGTTTCTTATTCGGTAGTAAAGCGTAATAATCCGCTTGATCAGGATGCGGTGCCTAAGTTTTATGCACAAGCTCAGGCCAATGGCCATGTAGAGATTCGCGAAATGGCGGATCGTATTCAGAAGACCTGTACGGTGACGCGTGCGGATGTAATGGCTGTGCTTGTTGCTTTGGAGGATGTGATTATGGAGGCTCTGGAAGGGGGTGAGATTGTAAGGCTTGCCGATCTGGGCACTTTCCAGATAGGTTTGAGCGGAAGAGGTGCGGAAACGGAGGATACGTATGATGTGTCGATGATTAGAAAAGCGCGTATCAATTTCCGTCCGGGTATTGCGCTAAGCGGTATTCTGGCAGCACTGAAATATACGAAAGTGGATAAATTGCCGGTGAAAACGAAGGAGGAGCAAAAACCTGCTTAAGTAGGTGGCGGACAAGTGTTTAATTTAAAAAAGACTGTAGAATGAAAGGTAAATCTGTTTGGAGCACTATTTTGAAAGTGGTGATTGCAGTAGCTACGGCTATTGCGGGTGTAGTAGGAATCAGCTCGTGCATAGGAGGATGAGAGTGATTAATCTGATTGTTGTCCACTGTTCCGCCACAAAGGCGGACAGGGACTTTACCGAACAGGATTTGGAGGTGTGCCACCGCAGGCGTGGAATGAACGGACCCGGATATCATTTTTATATCCGTAAGAACGGGGATATAAAAACAACCCGTCCCATAGAGAAAATCGGGGCGCATGCGCGTGGGTATAATGCGCAGAGTATCGGGATATGCTATGAGGGGGGAGTCAGCGAGCGGGGCAGGCCGGCGGATACGCGGACGGTGTGGCAGAAACATTCATTGCGTGTACTGGTCAGGGCGTTGCTGGTGGATTATCCCGGTTGCAAGGTTTGCGGTCATCGGGATTTAAGTCCGGATTTGAACGGAAATGGTGAGATAGAGCCTGAGGAATGGGTGAAACAGTGTCCCTGTTTTGATGTTTCAAAAGAAAAGTATAGTAAATAATATTTATATATTAAAACATAATAAGACTAATTCTCTTCTGAATTTGTTAAAATATTAACGTTCTAGAAAGAGGATTAGTCTTATTTTATTATGTAATTAATTTTGAAATTACTTTTTGTTTACATTTTCTGCGCCGTATCCATAGCCGTAACCGTATTTTTTACCATATCCGTAATACTTGCCATACTTGCCGTATCCATAGTAATATCCGTACTTTTTTTTCTTCATGTCCAGTCCGTTGATAATGGTACATAGGTTGGGCAGTTTTTTCTGTTCGCCCAGTTCGTTGATTAAAGTATAATCTGCCTTGTGGGTGTAGTCTGCCCGGCACACATAGATGCTGGCATTGGCTACTCGCGAAATCAGTTGGGTGTCGGTCACCATGCCGATGGGGGCGGTATCCAGAATGATATAGTCAAAATGCTTTTTCAGTATGTCGATAGCCTGAGGCAAAGATTCACATGCCACCAATTCGGTCGGGTTGGGAGGGATAGGACCTCCGGGCAGAATGGACAAGTTAGGATTGATGTTTGAAACTTGTACCAGCGACATCAGGTCGGTATGTTCCGGATTAGCGAGGAACTGGCTGATGCCTTGTTCCTTGCGTGACAATTGGAAAGCTTTGTTCAAACCCGGCTTGCGGATGTCAAGCCCCACAATCACGATTTTCTTTCCTAATAAAGCCAGACTGACAGCCAGATTGGAAGCGATAAAGGTTTTGCCTTCTCCTGTAGTGGTGGAGGTAACCAATATAACTTTCTCGTTACTCTTCATCATATAAAGTACATTGGTGCGTACATTACGGAAAGTTTCGGCCATCAGGTCGTTTTGGTTTTCGTGTACTACAATGGCTCCCTCCGAAGATTTATTTTCAGAGAAAGGTACGTCACCGACTATAGGAAGGGATGTGATTTTTTCCACATCGGCACGTCCTTCTATCTTGTATTTAAAAAGCTCGATGATATAGATCACGGCAACCGGCAGAGCGACGCCTAGAATCAGTGCTACCAGATAAATCATCTTTCCTTTGGGAGATACGGGGATGGCATCTGCCAGTGCTTCGTCTACTATGCGGGCATTGTTGGCGGTAGATGCCAGAGTGATGGCATTTTCTTCACGCTTTTGCAGCAGCATCAGGTAAAGTCCTGCTTTGATTTCCTGTTGGCGCGAGATGCTGACTAGCTGGCGTTCCTGTCCCGGAGCATTGGTGATGCGTCCGGCATATTTGCCTGCCTGGCGTTCCAGATCCGCCTGGGTGATGGCCAAGCCTCTTTGCACGCTGTTGATGGTGGTCAGTACATTGCTGCGCATGGCGCGGATGCTGGCATCCAGATTGACTACCACCGGGTTGTTTTCCTGAGAGGAGCGGAGCAGGCGCTTGCGTTCCAGCAGCATCTCATTGTAGCGGTTGATCAGTTCGGTCAGTCCGGTATCTGTCAGGCCTACATTGACAGGAAGTACTTCGTAGGCATGATCCGGATTGTTGGCATAGCCGGCCAGGAATTGTACCAGCCGGAGCTGGGTGCTGTTTTCAGCACGTTTTTTTTCGTATTCCGAGTTTTCACTCAATGCCAGTTGGGCGTCGCTTTTCAAGTCGGTCAACCCGGCATCGCGCTTGAAGGTTTCCAGTTCTTGTTCCGTGGTTCCCAGTTCGCCGTTGATAATATTAATACGTTCATCAATAAATTCTGCGGTCTTGGTGGCCACTTCGTTTTTATCGTCGTTGGCATCCCGGTTGTAGATTTCCACCAGTTTGTTGATAAAATCCATACCACGTTGCGTATGCGTGCTCTTTACAGAGATCTGTGCGATAGTGGTGGATTTGGAAGTAGGCTCTATGCTCAATGCTCCCCGGTAGCTGCCGGCCACACTGCGGGGGGAAGAAACGGTAGCCATGATTTTTTGCTCGCTTTTTGCGATTGTCGAATCAGCCGGGGTGAAGCTGAAAGTCCCCGACGGAGTGGTCAGCAAGGCAGGCAGTTTGTCGAATTGCTTGCTGTATTCCTGTTCTCCTATTGTGATCTTCACATTCAGTTTATTGCCTGGTTGCAAAGTCAGGTTGATATATGCCGGAGCAGGGAGTTTCTGAGCTTCTTCAGGGGTAATCCATACTTTGACAGGGGAACTTTTGTAAAGTTCTATATCATGAAAACTACTTTTTGCCGCATAGCTGATGTAAAGATCCAGTTCTTCCACTACTTTCTTGATAAGCGTACGCGATTGCAGGATTTCTACCTCATTGTCAAAATTGTTGATGGAAGAATAAAATCCCAAGTCTTCCAAGTCGGCCATGCCGCTGCTTGCTTTGCTGTTTTTGTCATTGTCTTTGATGATGACGGACGCCGAGATGTTGTATACCGGCGGGGTGTAACGCAAATAAAGCCAGGCTCCTGCCATGCATAACAGAATGCATGCCACGAACCAAGGCCAATGAATGGTATATTTAAAAAGAACCGCTTTAAAATCAGTCTTTTCTTCTTTTTCTTCCAGATAGAGGTCGTCGTATAAATCTTCTTTCATAATTCTGTTTATTTGGCAATGGTTACTATCAGGCTGACGAGTGAGACAAGGGTTCCCACTACAGAGAACCAGATTGTAGTACTGTTGCTGATTCCTGCATTTTTGGCTTTGGTCTTATTGGGAGTGACATACACTACATCATTCTGCTGGAGGTAGTAGTAAGGAGATACGATGATGTCGGCATCGTTCAGGTTCAGCGGGATAACCTGGCGGTTGCCTTGCGCGTCTTCACGGATCAGTTTCACTTTGTCGCGTTGTCCGTATACGGTCATGTCCCCTGCCATAGCCAGTGCTTCCATGATATTTACTTTTTCATTGGTGATGGTGAATGTACCGGGGCTGGCAACTTCTCCCATCACAGAGATTTTGTAGTTTGCCATGCGTACATTTACAATAGGGTCTTCTTTGATATAGGTCTTCAGTTTCTCCTTTATCATATTTTCCGCCTGGCTTTTGGTAAGGCCGCCGATGTGCAGTGTTCCCAAAACAGGGAAATCAATGTTTCCGTTATTGTCTACCAGATACTGTTGTAAAGATGGTTGGCTGGTAAGGTTTTTGCTGTTTGCCGTGATAGGGGTGGCTACCGTCAGATTAAAGGGAATGGCGGCATCGGGATCGCTGGTATTCACCGTGATAGTCAGCAAATCTTTAGGCATGATGTGTGCATCATACAAGGGTGTTTTGACATTTGCCATGTCCAGATACTCGGACCCTTGCAGATAAGGTACTTTTTTGTAGGCGCTGCAACTACATAGTAGTAGTGAAACCAGCGCGAATAGGGTAAGTTTCAATCTTCTCATTTTTTGGCTCTCTATTAATTTTAATTCTCTATTTTGAACTTAATAAGCTTGCTTGTCTTTGCGTAGCACATTTGCCACGGTTTTGTACATGATATAAAGGTCGAGCAGGAAAGACCAGTGCTCCATATACCATATATCGGCTTTCACACGTCCTTCCATGTCTTCCAGCTCACGGGTTTCGCCACGGAAACCGGTCACTTGCGCCCATCCCGTGATACCGGGTTTGATGAAATGGCGGACCATGTATTTATTGATTATCTTGGAATATTCTTCCGTGTGTTTCAACATGTGAGGGCGTGGTCCCACAATGGACATATCTCCCAGCAATACATTGATGAATTGCGGAAGTTCGTCAATATTGGTCCGGCGCATGAAATCGCCGAATTTGGTTTTTCTAGGATCATTGAGGGTGGCCTGTAAGGTGTCCGATTCCTTGTTCACTTTCATAGAACGGAATTTATAACACCAGAATTCTTTATTATTCAATCCATTACGTTTCTGACGGAAGAATATGGGGCCCGGAGAAGTGATTTTAATGGTCACTCCTACAATAAGGAATATAATGGGGAACAATGTGCATAAAAAGAGTAATGAGAAGGCTACATCGAATATGCGTTTTATCAGCCTGTTTTCTATTTTTCCCAAAGGTTCCTTGCGGATGCTGAGAATAGGGACACTGCCTATCATTTCAAAGTACATACGGTGGCGCAGGTAGTTGCGCACATTGGGCACACTGTAGAAATGTATCAGGTTGTTTTCGCAATAATTAATGACCGGCACGATACATTCGCTTAATGCCGAGGGCAGGCAACAATAAAGTTGGTTCACTTTGTTTTTTGTCAGGTAATCAATGGTTTGCTCCGGCTTTCCCAAATAAGTACAACTGGCAGGGAACTTGGCATTGGGGGTTGTGTCGAAGTATCCCAGTACCCGGTATCCGGTAGTGGCGTCGGAGGTCATTTCATGATAAAGTTCGGCTATATTTTCGGTGCTTCCCAAATAAAGGACGGTACGGAAATTACCTCCGCGGCTTCTGTATAGCTGTATGCAGAAACGGAAAAGCAGACGATAGAAAGTGATGCAGAGGAAAAGTAGAATGAAATAATAGACAAAAAAGCGATTGGAGTATATTTCAAGTTCTGATAGTACAATTAAGCTTGTTGACAATAGGGAGAAATAAAAAACGTTACGGAGTGCCCGGAATACAATTTGATCGGCACGGGCTCCTCGTCGATGTAATATGACACCTCCTGAGATAGTGCACGCAAAATAGCATACGCTGAATAGAGTTAGAATTTGGGGTAAAGTGCCACTGTAGGCCCTCTCCCCAAACAACTCGTTCCATATTGAATTAAATGAGATGAAAAGTACATTCAGAATGACTAAATCTCCTAGAATGACTGCTAATTTAAGTGCTTTATTAAATCTCTGAACTTGTATCATAGGTTAAATTTTTTAGATGTCAGATCTATATTATGTTTTTAAAAGGTGTGTTTTAAATATGTCACTTTTTTTCTTTTTAATATCCTTCTGTTACTTCGTAAGTAACAGAACGTGAATTAATGGATTAGTTGTATAATTAATATTCTGTCGTTTTATAAATATATATAAGAGATAACTATGTGAAATATAGTGAATTTATTGCATTGCGTTAATAGTAAAAAGCGCAATGTGTGTTGTTGTATTTCTTTGTTCTCCTTCGATTTGATAATTGTTCATATTATTATTACTTTTTATCTATTATATAACCTTTTTAATTAAAATCTAGAAAAAAGCTGTGCCTTTATTTGTTTGCTATCAGTTAATTGTCTATTTTTGCCCTCCAAATAAGATCTGTTACTTACGAAGTAACACAATATAAATCTATTGATAATTAGAATTTTATATATTTATACTCTCTTTTTCCCATTATTTGAAACGTATAGAATTATCGCATCATTAGCTTTCTTTATCTCTTCATTCTTGAAATTTTTCAAATATGTTTCTGTAACTTTCACTGACGAGTGTCCAAAAGCCTCACATATTAATTGTTCGGAGAAATTACAATATTTGGCAAGGGTGGCCCAGGTATGCCGGGTAGTGTATGAACTGACCTTGGTTGCCACTCCGCATTTTTTCGCCAATCTGCCTAAATTGTAATTCATGGTTCGTAGTGCCTGCTGATACTCTGTATATAGATCCTCTCCGGTTTTTGTTCCACTGAGGATGGGAAAAAGGTAGGGAGAGTCCTGATTGGTATTTTGATATTTGTTTATCAGCTTCATTGCTGTTATCGGAATATCAACAATCATTTGCCCACCTGTTTTATATCGGCGATAAGAAAGTGTGTTGCCTTTCAAGTCGCTTTTGTGAAGATGGGCCAGATCAACAAAGGGCATTCCGCGTAATTGAAACATTAAATTAGCCCAAACTCTGCATCGTATCAAATCTTCCGGTAGTTTCTTTAGAGGAACCTCGTTTAGTAACTTGTTTATCTCTTCTACTTCCAATGCGCGTTTTATATCGTTTTTCACGCCGGTGTAGACATGATGAAATAAACGGGAATTCTCGGTTATTATTTTTTTATCCACTGCTTTGTTATAAGTTGCACGCAATGTCCGCATATAGGTGGAAACAGTATTCCAACTTAGTTGCTTGTCACGCAGGTAGGTTTCAAATTCTTTCAGATTGGCTCTGTTGAGCTGGTGAAAGTAAATAACCTCACATCCACAAAATTCACTGAATGCGTTCAAGGTGCTTTGATAAATGTGAGCCGTACCATAACGTTTCTCGTCTTTCAGTTCATCAATCGTTTTGTTCATAAACTCGTTGAATTTTTTTTTATTTCTCATAATGTTCCGTTTTATAGATTTTACAAAATAAGTTGTTTTCTTAACGGAATCGAATATAGGTTGAAATGTTCGAATTAGAAAGGTTATTTATCTAATTCTGCATTATTTATACGTATCATCCATCCGTTTACTTTCATTTGTAAACATATATAAGGTTGCTGCGGATCATTTGTTGAGTCAAGAAAAAATATCAGATTATAGCGGTCTTGCCTGTCAAGATATTCTTGTGGAGGCATATAGGTTGTCTCGACATTACGTGACAGGAGCAGATATTGTGTAAGCGGAATATCGAAAATCTCTTTTCCACTAGGTTGATAGATTAACCGTAGACGGGTATCGTCATTTTCCATCAGTCTCAATGTATTCATTCCGGCATGTACTACCTGTATGTCTTCCAAATTGGCGCTTTCTTGCATAAAGGGGAGATAACAGGTGGAAACGGAGTCTATCGGAGTGTTCCAATGATCCATGCATCCGTTGCCGGCAGTCAGTTCCAGACGGAAATCATCTGTATCCAGCGGGACGGCCGACTGACTTTGCAATATGCAGCTCAGAATATTCGTGTTTTTAGTAAGAGAGAGAGCCAAAACCTGATATTCGCCGCTGATATGCACGTTGTCCAGCCGCCCGTGGAATAGAGATGAAAGTTTTTCGGATTGTTCTCCCGCCTCATTGCGTAATAGTGTCAGTGAAGTGGGAGTATGTTGATAATGCGAGTCCGACAAACCTGCCCAAACCAGAAAGGTGTAATCTCCCTGAGGCAGGGAGGGGACTTGGATTATACATTCATTTTGATGGAATGTAAGACTGTCTACTTCCTCCCGGTCTATATAGTTTCCTTCCTGATCGAGAATAAATAGCGTGACATCTTTTACCTGGGTGGTCACGGCATCTACATTCAGCATATTATAGGTATAGGATAACTTTAACCAACAGCCTGTGGGACAATCGGATTGGTCATCGTCTACCCAGGAACATGCACTACAGAAAAGAGTACATAGGGCGAAGAGGATAGTAGCAGTTTTACTCATTGTTTTTCTATTTTGAGACTGTTTTATTCAAGGTCGGCATCTTGGTCACGGACAATCCACGGATATACTCCGAATTCTACGTCCAAGTATGCTTTGTATTCGTCCGGATCGGGTTTGGTATCCGGAGTGCCGGGACCCAGGTTCTTGATGCTGGTAATATTGACAGAATAAATATTGTTACGTACAATACCGAATTCCATTACGCCCATTGTGGTAGGATCGCCGTTATCAAGATGTTTGATCCAATAGTTGTAGAAGGTGGAGAAATTACCTTCATTTTTGGTGAAACGGGTAATCTGCTTGGCTGCCAGGTCTGCATCGCTGGATGCTTCTGTCAAACCATCAATATTGGCATCACCATGTTCACCCACAGCCGCCAGCGTGGTGTAGAATTTATAGTTGAAATAATACAGTGTCTTGAACACGAGCGGGTCTTCTACCGGCTGGCCGTCAGTGCCGATGGTCTGTGAGGCTTCCGGAGTGAATGTACCTTTCAGCATGATGCCGGTGGTGTACACCGTGTTCTGTGCCGGACGGAACATACAGTTTTCAAGACAATACATGGAAACGTACTTTCCTGCATCGGCCAGACCGGACCAATTGCTGTCTGTTTGTTTTGACAGGTGGTTAGTGTAGAATGAACCGCCTGTGAAACTGGTAGTAGCTCCTGCTACGGTCTTGTCGAAGAAATAGGGATCGATAAGATAACCGTTGTTGTCGGCTATGTTACCGAAATTTCCTGCTTCCACGCTGTAAGATGACGGAGCGGAAGGAGTTTCAGATGCGGCATCCAGTGTAGCGACATGACGGAAAGTGTAGAACTTGTTTGCCAGATTGATGAATTTGTAGTTGTTCAGCCGGACTGTGGCGTAAGTCACTCCCTTAGGATTCTTCAACGTGTAGATTTCCTTGCTGTCATTTCTAACCATCAGTTTGGCAACGGCACGTTCCAAATTGATTCTGACGTGTGCTCTGGTGTCGCTCTTTTCGGGAGATTCTACGGCAATGTTCAGATTGGCCGAGCCACGGTTGGACATGATGAATCCCTTTCCGGGTACGCTGGTTATCATACCGTTTCCATAAGTGGTGGCGTCAATCTGTCCCAATAATGTTGATTCCTGGCCTATTTCTTTTTCGATGTCAAGGTTTTGTGTACCGTTCGCTACGGCAAGGATGTCATAGTTGCCCGGTTCCAATATGATTTCCTTGTTGCAAGAATAGATGATGGTTTGTCCTTCTTGGCTGTTCTCTTTGCTGGAGATACCCAATTCATTTTGATCTACGTCAAGGGTAGTAACCAAATTCTTGCTGGAAGAATCAAACAGATAGAGTTTCACATTGCTCACTTTGTATTCTTCGGCAGTACCGTCTTCATAGACTCCAGAGTCTTCGGCGGAAGCGGCACGGCTGCCGTTAGAAGAGTTAGGGACTACAAATGAAATCTCCATGTTGCCTCCTTTGGCTCCGGAAATCGGATTGTCTCCATTTCCTGAGGGGACATCTGCATCATTAATACATCCTGCCATTGCAGCTGCAAGAGCGAAGGATAATAATAATTTTTTGTTCATAATGTAAAAATGTTTTTAGTAAAAAAATGTGATTAGTAAATCTCATGTAATATCTTCAGGTTTTCATCTGCTTGGGGCAGTCCTGCTTCTTTCGCTTTGCGCAGCAGGTTTTCTGCTTCGGTATAATTCCCATTCAGCATTTGCATGATACCTTGCAAAAGGGTCTTTTCGGGAGTCTCACCGGCTTTGTCCAAATAGAGTGAGGCGCCTTTTGTATCTCCCTGTGAGAGCAGGATGCAAGCTGCATTGAGATTGGCAACGGGATGTTCCGGATTAAGCAGAACGGCCGTCATGAAAATCTTATTGTATTCCGGACTGCCGGCAGGGTAGGTCTGGGCTATGCGGAACATCTCTTCAATACTCAGATTCTTGGGGTTGCTTTCGAAAACCTGCTTGGCCTGCTCTACCGTAAACGGACGTACCACATAGTGGATGGTGTAGTCTGAATGACGGAGACCCGGGAACCAGTGTTGCAGGATGAAACGGAACTCTTCGGGATAACGTTTCCGTATTTTCCGTTCTTTCTCATCGGGGCTGTTTTTGCTCTCCGCAATATGTAACAGTTCCTCGCGATGGGAAATAACGGTATCGGTCAGCAACTTGATAAATCCGTCCCAGTCTTCGGGGGTGTAATGGGTGGTAAACAATGTATCATTGAAAGAATATTGGCTGCATACATAGTCTTTCAGGGTCTGGGTCCGTTCCCGTGCCAGACGCTCGTTGTTTGAGTAGGGACCTTCGGGAGAGGCGTATCCATGAATGTCAATATGTGAAATGACTACATTGGTATCGTTTTTTATCAAGTCGATACTGCGTTTTATCTTTGCCAGTTCGGCCGGATTGTTTCTGTATTCGGGATAGATAATTGTTTCGTTGAGCGGGAAGTCCAGATAGGCACGTCCGCTTTCTTCACGCAATTTCCTTTCTTCCATCTGCGGAGTGATAAACGCTACGTGCGGATGGATATCGGGAAGCATATTCAGGCGGGTCAGATAGGTGGAGTCTGTATGGCGGGGGACTCCGCATCCGCATTCTTTTTCGATGAGATGCAAGGAGGCATGTTTCATCCAGTGAGTGAAGGGGATGCTGCGTAAGTAGTGTACGCTTTGTTTCCGGTCATTGCGGCGGCGTAACTCTTCATAGTCTTTTTCCTGCCGGCCGGTTTCACGTTGGAAGAAAATATGTTGTTTACGACCGTTCACATAGATGGCGGGAAGCTGGATGAAGTTGTCCAGGCTGTCGCTGAGCTGGGGAACCAGTATGACTGATTCGTTAGAGGGAATCTGTCTGGTAATGTCTACTTGCATGGACACTACCAGACTTTCTCCCATCCGGTAGAGCTGGGAGGAGGCGATGTAAATCGAACTGTCCCGTTCTGCCGGCTGCGCTGATGAGCAAAGCGTAGGAAAAATAAATGATATAAAATAGAATAAATATTTCATGGCTCTTTAGTTAAATATGTAAACTATACTCAGGGATGCTTTGGAGGGGCCGAAATAGTGATAATGGCCTTTTTCCAGTAATTCGGCACACACGTCAGGGCATTTATATTTCTTATAATCGATATATTCATACCCTACACCGACGGAAACTTCTATATTCCAGTGGCGGTTGAGCATGATGTGGTATCCATAACTTATGCCTCCACCGGCCAGCCAGCCTGCATATCGGTGCTCTTTCAGCCAGGGGAAGAGCCCGAAAGGCATCTTTTTCCCTCCTACGTTGAACTGCGCTCCGTTGAGATAGGCTCCCCAAAAACTGCCGTTGAATTTCTGGCAAGTCCAGTAGCGGTATTCAGGTTGTATGAGCCAATATTTGTTGACATATCCTTCCGAGCGTTTCCACGGACGTATGCTGCCGGACAAATCGAATGTGGATTTGGAGCCGAAGGCATATTCCACACCGGCATTTAGCGCACCGTTGGCGGCGGAAAGCAGGTTGCTTTTGACAGCCATTTTCTGTGCGGAAACGGAAAGGGCGCCGCCGAGCAGAAGACAAGAAAGGATATACCGGGTTTTCATATTTTATTGTATATTGGTTTGATTGGATTCAAAGAATATTTTCAGGTTATAGGTGGCTTCTTCCGAGCCTTCGGCTTTGGCTGCTTTCAGCAGGCGGATGCCTTCGTAGGTGTTGTTGCACAACAGTTCGTAGGCGCCACGGCAGTTCTTGTAGGCAAGCGTTTCATGGGAAGCCATTTGCAGATAGCGGCCGGCTGCCTGTGTGTTGCCCCGTTCGATGGCGGCAGCAGCGGCGTTGAGGTTGGCAACGGGGCTTGCCGGATATATCTTGACACTAATATCTATGATTTTGTAGAACTGTTCCGGAATGTTCTTGTAGCTGATGGCTACGGTGTAAAGCTCGCGTAACGAAAGCATCTGCGGATTGATTTCGGCTATGACACGCGCTTCGTCCAGACTGAAGTTCAGCTCTTTCTGGTTGCGTTCATCGGTTGCGTCGCTTTCGGGAGATACATAGCTTCCTTTGAAATATGGTTTGGCAGATGGTGCAGACGGGGCAGGGGAAACAGGACGGTGTTCCGGAACAACGGGGGCAGAGGGTGAGGCTGCTGCCATAGGAGCTTCCCGGTTCCTGTCCTGTTGGGGAACGAAATTATCTGTTACTTTTGCTATATGGGTTGCTTTGTCCGGAATGGGGATATTTTCACTTTGTACTTTCTCTCCGTTGCCGTTGATGACTTCCTTCTTGAGGTTCAATGTGGCGAACTGTACCCAGTCGGCTGCCGGGAGGGAAGCACGGTAGTGGATAGTCTGATCGCTGTCTGTCAAGGGGATAGCGGTAAATACGGGAGTTACATTCGCTTTGCCTCTTCGTTTGTTGAGCGCCAGGGTGCGGCGGTATAGTCGATGTGCACGTTCTCCGTTGAGCAGAATTTGAGGTAGTTCTGCAGTGTGGGTTCCGTCTGTGAGGACAGGGGTGAGACGGATATGGCTTTTGGTGTCCATCTGGGGAACATTGAGAGTCATTTTCATGGACACTATGGCAGAGTCCTGTCCGAGAGTAACGGAGGGAGGCAGGATATCAAGTTTCAGGTTTTGTGCAGTGGCAAAGGTGCCGCATAATAAAAGACTGAATAGTATGTTTGTCTTGAGTTTCATGACTGATAGGGTATATTTGCTTTTATATTTATTGAATGAAATAAATGAATGATATGCCTAGCTGGGTAGGTCCGACATAGTTGGAGTGGGATTTCTTAATAAGTGCGTCTCCTTTGGCGGGACCGTATTTATCATAGGTGAGATGGGCGTATCCGACAGATATGCTTGCTTCAAGACTCCAGAATGTGCTGAGCAACCATTGGTGTCCATAGGTAATGCCGCAACCTATCAGATTACCCTGATAACGGTTGTTCTTTACTGTTGTAAAAGGAGTGGTTCCACCGAAATTGTATTGGGCGAAATGGGCTTGCACCCCGAAAAAACTTCCTATGAATGTTTCATTGAGCCACCAACGATATTCGGGCTGGATCAGAATATGTTTCATTTTTTTGTTTTCTCCCAGATTCCAGGGATTATAGTTGACGCTCAGATTGAATGAATGGGTGTCATCACACCTTATTTCTCCTCCCAGGTTGAAAGTGCCGGTAAGGTCATAAAGAACATTGCTTTTTACAGCGATACTTTGAGCCGAGGCTATACGCGGAGTTATAACTGCTAGCATGATTGCTATTATAAATAAGTAAGAATGTCGCATTGTCAATATTTTTGTTTTGTTTTTTTTCTGTTACTTTAGAAGTAACGGAAGGGAAGGAGGGAGGGAAAAAAACATGAAAACAGCGGTAAAATAAAGATTTAGTGGCTGTTAGAGAAGATAAAAGACTGGGAATGTAGCTTAACTCATATTGACGATCAGAGTATGGGCAGGGAGGGCTATATGCGGAATAAAAAAATTTTTTGAAATAAAAACGAAAAAAAAGTGTAGAAATCTTGCACTGTATCTAAAGTTTGTATACTTTTGCTTCCAAAATCTGTTCCGTTACTTCTAAAGTAACAGTCTTGTAATTTGCTGTTTTATAATGTAATGTGAAGTTTTAAAATTGATTATATAGAAATGTTAATGTGATTAATTATTACTTTATTTGCTTTGTCTAATTCATCGTTTTTAAAACTTTTCAAATAGGTTTCGGTCACCTTTGTGGAGGAGTGCCCTAGGGCATCACAAATCAATTGTTCCGAAAAATGGCAGTATTTAGCCAAAGTGGCCCAAGTGTGGCGGCTGGTGTAGGAACTGACATTGAGTTTGATTCCGCAGTATACCGCCAGTTGTTTCAGGTCATAGTTCAGTTTCCGCAAGGCATGTTGGTATTCTGCATATTCTTCTTCGCTTTTCCGGTTTCCACTGAGAATGGGAAGCAGGTAGGGGGAGTTGGAATCTGTATTTTGATACCGTTTGATAAGGTTCATGGCAGCGGGAGGAATCTCTACGGTGAGCAGGGTTCCTGTTTTGTGGCGGCGGTAGGAGATAACGGAATCTTGCAGGTCTGTTTTGCGCAGGTGTGCCAGATCCACAAAGGGCATCCCGCGTAACAGGAACATTAGGGTAATCCATGCCCGGCTCTCTTCCATACTTTGCGGCAAGGGGCGTGGAAGGGAGGCACTTAATAATTTGCTCATGTCTTTGGCATCGAGGGCGCGTTTGGTATTGGCTTTTACACCAGTATATACGTGACGGAAAAGACGGGGCTTTTCTTCTGTCAGACCATCGTCCACGGCTTTGTTGTAGATGCTTCGCAAGGTACGCATATAAGTGGAAACAGTGTTCCAGGTGCATCCCTTGTTACGCAGATGGTTCTCAAATTGTTTCAGGTATGAACGTTCCATCTGGTTGAACCGGATGGTGTCGGTCTTGCAGAAGAGCATGAAGGCGTTCAATGTGCTTTGGTAGATGTGGGCGGTACTGAAACGCTCTTCTTCTTTTAGCGACCGGATAAGTTGTTCCATAAATAGGGTCAGGTTAGATTTTTCTTTCATTGTTCTTTCATTTTTAAAATTTAGATACTGTATATTTCTCAGTTTAAATGCGCATTCTCTGAGTTAATCTTAAAAGTCCGGATGAGTTTATTTGTTCATCGTTTTATTTCTTTTTGTGATAGCTTGTGCTTTTTCCCCGCTTTTTGACGATTGGCGGAGGTCTTGTGAGTACGTCTTGTTGTTTTTTTCGTCTAACTGTAAATAATTTATATGAAAAGAATGAAAAATATCAGGCTAGGAACACTTGTCGCATGTATGTGCGTGTTATGGGGGTGCGAGAAACCCAATGTGAATATTGTGATGCCGCAGGAAGCGTCGAACCGGGTGCTGTTTGCTGGAGAACATTTGAAAAAAGCGCTGGAAGATGCGGGGTATTCGTCTGTTATGTTGTCGGATACTGCCGGTATAGATAAAGATGAGGTCTGCATCCGTCTGGAACAGGCTACTGATACAGCCGGACTGAAAAAGGAGGGATTTACCATTTCTACCCGTGGAAACATGACTACAGTGACAGGAAACGACGGAAACGGTGTGATTTACGGCTGTCGTGAATTGATAGATCATGTAGGACAATACAAGGATTTGAAGTTTCCGGCACAACTGACGGATGCTCCCGAAATGGTGCTTCGCGGAGGTTGTGTAGGGATTCAGAAAATGGAATACCTGCCCGGAAGAGGGGTGTATGAGTATCCCTATACGCCGGAGAGCTTCCCTTGGTTTTATGATAAGGAACAATGGATAAAATATCTGGATATGCTGGTGGAAAACCGTATGAATTCCTTGTATCTGTGGAACGGGCATCCGTTTGCTTCCTTGGTGAAGCTGGAAGAGTATCCTTTTGCCGTAGAAGTGGATGAGGAAACTTTCAAGAAAAATGAGGAAATGTTCTCGTTTCTGACTGCCGAAGCGGACAAGAGAGGTATCTTTGTGATCCAGATGTTTTATAATATATTGTTAAGCAAGCCTTTTGCCGAGCATTACGGGTTGAAAACACAGGATCGTAACCGTCCTATTACTCCGCTGATCAGTGATTATACACGTAAGTCGGTGGCCGCGTTTATAGAAAAATATCCCAATGTGGGTTTGCTGGTATGCTTGGGGGAAGCGATGGATACCTACGAGGATGATGTGGAGTGGTTTACCAAAACCATTATTCCGGGAGTGAAGGACGGGTTGAAGGCACTGGGGCGTACGGATGAGCCGCCCATCTTGCTGCGTGCGCACGATACGGACTGCAAGATGGTGATGGATGCCGCGCTGCCGTTATACAAGAACCTCTATACCATGCATAAATACAATGGTGAGTCACTGACTACTTACGAACCGCGAGGTCCTTGGTCCAAGATACATTCGGATCTGAGTGCTTTGGGAAGTATTCATATCAGTAATGTGCATATTCTGGCAAACTTGGAACCGTGGCGTTGGGGATCTCCCGACTTTGTACAGAAAGCGGTGAATGCCATGCACAATGTACATGGAGCAAATGCCCTGCATCTGTATCCGCAGGCTTCTTATTGGGACTGGCCGTACACGGCTGATAAGTTGCCGGATGGCAAACGGGAGTATCAGCTGGACCGTGACTGGATATGGTACAAAACCTGGGGACGCTATGCATGGAACTGTCATCGGGACCGTTCATCCGAAGTGGAATATTGGGACAAGCAGTTGGGTGATTATTATGGTACGACTTCTGCCGAAGCCGGAGATATTCTGGAGGCATACGAGCAGAGTGGAGAGATTGCTCCGAAGTTGCTCCGCCGTTTCGGCATCACGGAAGGGAACCGGCAGACTTTGTTGCTGGGTATGTTTATGAGTCAGTTGGTGAATCCTTATAAATATACTATCTATCCGGGATTTTATGAGAGTTGCGGGCCGGAAGGTGAGAAGCTGATAGAATATGTGGAGAAAGAATGGAAAAAACAGCCACATGTGGGCGAATTGCCGTTGGATATTGTGGCGCAGGTGGTGGAACACGGTGACAAGGCGGTGGCGGCCATTGACAAGGCTGCCGCAGCGGTGACTCGTAATAAAGAGGAGTTCGGACGTTTGCAGAATGACATGCATTGCTATCGTGAATTTGCATACGCGTTTAACCTGAAAGTGAAAGCTGCGCAGCGTGTCTTAAACTATCAGTGGGGAAAGGATCTGAACGAATTGGATGCTGCTATTCCATTGATGGAACAAAGTCTGGATCATTACCGCAAGCTGGTGGCATTGACGGATAGTACTTATTATTATGCCAACAGTATGCAGACCGCGCAACGCCGTATTCCTATCGGTGGTGACGGTGGCAAGAACAAGACCTGGAAAGAGATGCTGGTGCATTATGAAAATGAGCTGGCTAATTTCAAGGCGAACTTGCAGTTGCTGAAAGATAAGGCGGCAGGTAAGGTGACGGAAAGTGCAGCTGAGATAAAACCTTTGTCCGCCGCAAATGTGAAGATTCTGAACGGACTGACCCCGGTGAAACTGGCGACGGGTGCAAGCCTGTTTTCCAATGTGCCGGGCAAGGTAGATGCGTTGGCCGCCGAGCTGGAAGGGCTGACTGCTTATAGAATGAACGGGGATGTGCAGCGCAAGGAAGGTACGACAATAGAGTTTGAAGCGGCTGCTCCGGTGAACTTGTTGGTAGGTTATTTCCGTGATGACCAGAAGAAGTATGCGAAAGCTCCGAAACTGGAAACGGACGCTTCTGCCAATGATTACGGTCAGGCGGAACCGAAACTGACCAATGCCGTACGCATAGCGGGTATGCCGCTGGCAAATGTACATGCTTATCATTTTGAGGCTGGAAAGCATACCTTGTTGCTGCCGAAAGGATATACGATGGTGCTGGGATTTACAGATGCGCAGGTAACTCCGCGTAATGCGGGACTGGCCGGTGCGGAGGAAACGATGGACTGGATGTTCTATTAGTAGCCGTAGTTCCAGAGGCTGGAATCGTAGTATAGCGTAAAATTTTCAAATATATCTTGAGAATTTTACGCTATTTTTGTACATAGTTCTAAGATTTTTATAAGGAAAAGTTGCTTAACTGATAAACTTTTTTTTATTTTTGTCGTATGAGCAGAAAGATAATAGCATACGAAAACTACTATTAAAGATTTTTTTGATGCTCTGGATAAAGGTACGCAAGAAAAAGTCCTATATGGATTACTCTTATTAAAGACTCAAGATAGACTACCGGCAAAGTATGTGAAGTTTCTTAAAGAGGGTCTGTATGAGTTAAGAATAGAGTGGCAAGGTAATATCTATAGGATTTTCTTCTGTTATGATGAAGGGCATATTGTTATATTGTTCAATGAATGCTTTCTTTACCGGGCAAATAATTGAAGAGGCAAGGAAGAAAGCAAATATGACACAGGCGGAACTTGCCGAAAAGATAGGGACTAATAAGTCTTATATTTCCCGTGTGGAAACAGGAAAAACAGAGCCTAAGGTTTCTACTTTTTATCGTATTGCTTCTGCTTTGGGATTGAATGTTGAGCTGACCCCTGCTATGTGATGGTAAAAATAGAGAATGAGATAAAAGTTTTCTGAATGGGTACATTTTCTTCTTTTGTCCGTCTTGCCAATAGATAAAAAGATAATTATGAAGAAGATATTGATACTGGCATTTTCACTGTTGTCATTGGGAACATACGCCCAACGTGAAGTTCCGCAATCGCGCATGGAGCAGATTTATGAGGAAGCCAAGACTCCTTATAAATATGGGCTGGCTGTAGCTCCGGCCGACAACAAGCATAAAATAGACTGCCCTACCGTGTTCCGCGAAGGGGATAAGTGGTATATGACCTACGTGGTTTATAATGGTAAGAGCGGACTGGACGGACGTGGATACGAGACATGGATAGCCGAAAGTGATAATCTGTTGGAATGGCGTACATTGGGACGTGTCTTGTCTTATCGTGACGGATTCTGGGATTGCAACCAGCGTGGTGGTTTCCCTGCATTGCCGGATATGGAGTGGGGAGGAAGCTATGCCCTGCAGACGTATAAAGGCAAGCATTGGATGACTTATCTGGGTGGGGAAGGGACTGGATATGAATCGGTGAACAAGCCGCTGTATATTGGTTTGGCCTGGACGGACCGGCCTTTGGGTTCTGCCCATGAATGGCAGGCACAGGATCAGCCCGTGATGAGTATCCATGATAAAGACGCGCAATGGTGGGAAAAGCTGACTCAATATAAGAGTGTGGTCTATTGGGATAAGGAGAAAACATTGGGCGCACCTTTCGTCATGTTCTATAACGCGGCAGGACGGCATCCGGAAACGGATTTGAAAGCGGAACGGGTGGGTATCGCCTTGTCCAAAGATATGAAGAAATGGAAACGATATCCGGGCAATCCGGTCTTTGCACACGAAGCGGACGGAACCATTACGGGGGATGCGCATATCCAGAAAATGGGCGATGTGTATGTCATGTTCTACTTCTCGGCTTTTGAACCGAGCCGCAAATACAAGGCATTTAATACATTTGCTGCCAGTTATGACCTAGTACATTGGACGGATTGGAAAGGGGCGGATTTGATTATCCCTTCTAAAGACTATGATGAATTGTTCGCTCATAAGAGTTATGTGGTGAAATACAATGGGGTGGTGTATCATTTCTATTGTGCCGTGAATGACGCGGAACAACGTGGTATAGCCATTGCTACCAGCAAACCGATGGGACGTTCACAAGTGCATTTCCCGGAACGGGAGGTGAAGAATCGCCGGATGGTGATGGAATTGGATAAAGGATGGAAAACATGGCTGACGGAAGCAACTCATCTGAAAGGGTTGTTTGCTCAAAAGGCAATAGAAGTAAATATTCCTCATAACTGGGATGATTATTATGGCTACCGCCAACTGACACATGGTAATTTGCACGGTACTGCCATATACGAAAAGACCTTCACATTGGATGATTCTCAGTTTCTAATTTCCAACTCTTCATTCGGAAAACGTTATTTTCTTCGTTTTGAGGGAGTGGGGACGTATGCCACTATAACGTTGAATGGAAAGGATTTCGGCCGTCATCCCGTAGGGCGTACTACGCTGACATTGGATGTGACGGATGCGTTGAAGCTGGGAGAGAATAAGCTGGTAGTGAAAGCGGAACATCCTGAAATGATAGCCGACATGCCTTGGGTGTGCGGTGGCTGTTCCTCGGAATGGGGATTCAGCGAAGGTTCCCAGCCTTTGGGAATTTTCCGTCCCGTGGTGCTGGAGGCTACGGATGAGATCCGCATTGAGCCTTTCGGAGTGCATATCTGGAATGATGATAAGGCGGGAACTGTCTTTGTGGAAACGGAGGTGAAAAATTACGGAAAGACTGCTGAGACGGTGGAAGTGGTTAATAAATTCAGTAATGCGGATGGCAAGCAGGTGTTCCGCCTGACGGAGAAGGTGACTTTGCAGCCGGGTGAAAGGAAGGTGGTGAAGCAACAATCGCCAGTGCAGAATCCTGTTTTATGGAGTACGGAGAATCCTTATTTGTATAAACTGGCCAGTATGATAAAGCGTGGTAAGAGTACTACGGATGAGATTAGTACACCCTTTGGTATCCGTACCATCAGTTGGCCGGTGAAACGGGAGGATGGTGACGGACGGTTCTATCTGAACGGACAGCCTGTCTTTATCAATGGAGTGTGTGAATATGAACATCAGTTCGGACAAAGCCATGCTTTCAGCCGTGAGCAGGTGGCAGCCCGTGTGAAACAGATCCGTGCGGCGGGCTTCAACGCTTTCCGTGACGCTCACCAGCCCCATCACCTGGATTATCAGAAATATTGGGACAAGGAAGGAGTCTTGTGGTGGACTCAGTTTTCGGCCCACGTGTGGTATGATACTCCGGAGTTTCGTGAGAATTTCAAGAAACTGCTCCGCCAGTGGGTGAAAGAGCGTCGTAACTCGCCCAGTGTGGTGATGTGGGGATTGCAGAACGAAAGCACGCTGCCTAAGGAGTTTGCCGAAGAGTGTAGTGAGATTATCCGGGAAATGGATCCTACGGCCCGTACCATGCGTGTGATTACTACGTGTAACGGTGGTGATGGGACAGATTGGAATGTTATTCAGAACTGGAGTGGAACCTATGGTGGTGATGTGAATAAGTATGGCCGTGAATTGTCACAGAAGAATCAGTTGTTGAACGGTGAATATGGGGCATGGCGCAGCATCGGATTGCATACGGAACCGGCAGCTTTTGATGTGAATGGTGTATGGAGCGAGGAGCGTATGTGCCAGCTGATGGAAACCAAGATACGACTGGCGGAACAGGCAAAGGACAGTGTGTGCGGACAATTCCAATGGATATTCAGCAGTCATGATAATCCGGGACGCCGCCAGCCGGATGAAGCGTATCGCTGGATAGATAAGGTGGGACCATTTAATTATAAAGGATTGGTGACTCCGTGGGAGGAGCCGCTGGATGTATATTATATGTATCGCGCGAACTATGTGCCGGCTTCCGAAGATCCGATGGTTTATCTGGCATCTCATACATGGGAGGACCGTTTTGCGACAGGCCGCAGACGGGCTACCATTGAGGCGTACAGCAATTGTGACAGTGTGTTGCTGTACAATGATGCGGTGGATGCTGAATACTTGGGACGGAAATTGAATCATGGGGTGGGGACTCATTTCATGTGGGAAAACCGCGATATCCGTTACAATGTGCTTCGTGCTGTGGGGTACTTTAAAGGAAAACCGGCAGCGGAAGATGTGCTGGTGCTGAACGGTCTGGAAAAAGCTCCTCATTTTGAAGCTCTTTACCGTGGTTCTGCTATAGTGCCTGTTGCTGCCGACCGGTTGAACGGAACTGATTTGTTGAAAGGAGCTGAGGGATATACGTATCTTTATCGTTTGAATTGCGGAGGAGACGCTTATACGGATACGTATGGTCAGGTCTGGGCGCAGGATAACAGCCGTTATTCTCATTCGTGGGCGGAATCGTTTGTTCATCCGTCGGATAGTGTACAGTTGTTGAGCCCTTATCAGGCGAGCCAGCGTACCACGAATGATCCCATTCATGGCACTAGGGACTGGGAACTGTTCCAGACTTTCCGCTTCGGACGCCATAAGCTGAACTTCCGCTTTCCCGTTCCGGATGGCGAGTATCGTGTGGAACTTTATTTTACAGAACCCTGGCATGGTACAGGAGGCGGCGTACAGACGGATTGTGAAGGCTTGCGTATTTTTGATGTAGCGGTAAATGATAAAGTACTTCTGGACGACTTGGATGTATGGGCTGAAGCGGGTCATGACGGCGCTTGCAAAAAGGTGGTGAATGCTATCGTGAAAGGGGGAGTCTTGAAGATTAATTTTCCGGAGGTGAAAGCGGGGCAAGCTTTGATTTGTGGCATTGCGATAGCTTGTAAAGGCGACTTGGATTCCGTTCGCTCTTTTTCTGCCCATAGCTTCAGCTGGGCTGCACAAGACAAGGAGGTGATGGAAAAGACTCCCAAAGAATTATTGCCTGAAGATAAAAACGCCCGTGCCAATGTGACTTATCAAGCGGAGGATGCTGTGCTGAAAGGTAAGTTCATAAAGAAAGAGGTTAAGAAACAAACCGGGGTTTTCTTTGGTAAAGGTACACAAAGCAGTATTACTTGGAACATTTCTACCGGTCTGGCACAAGTCTATGCTCTTCGTTTTAAATACATGAATGTTACAGGGAAGCCTATGAAGGTGCGTATGCAGTTCATTGATTCCAAAGGGGTGGTACTGAAGGAAGATAATCTGACTTTTGCCGAAACTCCCGGAAAGTGGCGTATGCTGAGTACAACGACGGGTACGTATATCAATGCAGGCTATTATAAGGTGGTGCTTTCCGCACCGGATATGGAGGGACTGGCATTGGATGCGCTGGATGTGCAATAAAGTATTTTTTTATTTGCCGGTAGGAATAAATAGTTTATCTTTGTTCTCTTAAAAAGTTTGAATTCGTCAGAACAGAGTTTATGCCAAAATTTATAATAGATAAGATAGGTCCGATAGAGCATGTTGATTTTACTTTGAATAAAGTGAACATGCTGATTGGTCCGCAAAGCAGTGGGAAAAGTACAATAGCTAAGGTTATCAGTTTCTGTCTATGGTTGGAAAAGGATGTGCTGATGCGTCGTAACACTGATTATGTAAGTTGGAGCTTTGTGGAAAAACAGTTGCTAGAGTTTCATAAATTGAAAAACTATCTGAATGAAGGATATGCTATATTCTTTGTGGGTGATGCTATTGATTTTTGTTATACAAAAGATATGTGCTTCGCTAAATTAAAAGACGGGTTTGAAAGGTGCAAAATTGGCAAAGTCGCTTATATACCCGCTGAAAGAAATGCTGTTACGTTACCCAATATTGCGTCATTGAAGATGCCTGAATATAATACAAGAAGCTTTATTTTTGACTGGTTGGAAGTTCATCAAAAGTTCCAAAAGAAAAATGCTGTCGATTTGCTGAAACTGAAATTGAAGTATTATTATGACGAATCATCCCAAAAGGATATGATTGTGCTGGAAGATGGAAAAGAAATAGGATTGGAGGAGGCTTCCAGCGGGTTGCAGTCGGTTGTGCCGTTGTATGTTTATGTATATTATTTAACCCATTGGATATATGATCATCAGGAAGATATTTCTTTTGAAAAGAAAGACAGAATAGAAGGGGCATTGTCCAGGGAGTATATTAAAATGTTTTCCAAACAAATGAATGTTGTTATGGATGAGGAATTCTTGAATCAGGCAGTAAAAGAAGCAAAGCTTTCTCCAGGGTTCAAAAAGATATTAGGAACAGCAAAGACCTTGAAAAAAGCGGGTAATGATTCTTTGGATAATTTGTTGGAAACCGTTTTGGAACTTGAAGAGAATATTTCTCATCCTCATTACTCCAACATTATAGTGGAAGAGCCGGAGTTGAATTTGTTTCCCGAAACTCAAAAAGATCTTATCTATGATCTGTTGGAGATGATCAATAGCGGACGGGATCATTTACTGATGACTACCCACAGCCCTTATCTGCTTTATGCACTGAATAATTGCATGCTGGGGGCTTTGGTACAAGAAAATATACCGGAAGAAGAGGAGGGATTACAAAAGATGAAGGATTCGTTTGTCAAGCCGGAGGATGTTTCTGTATGGGAGATTAAAAATGGAAAATTTTTTCCTTATAAAGAGAATCCGAACTATACTATTCAAGATGAAAGAGGATTGATTCGCAATAACTATTTTGATCGGATAATGAAGAATATCATGACAGACTTTGCTGCCTTAATGGATTATTGTGATGAGGATTGAAGCTTTTACAAGATATAATGAGATGACAGGTGACGCCTATGTCATGGATTATACACAAGCGACAGCCGGTAAACGGAAAGTATGTATAAAGGAAGAAGATCCTGATGATATAGCTTCTTTTCATTTGATTAATCCAAGAAAAACGACTTATTGGGCAGTGAATTTTGAGGAGAATCCGGCTGTGTTGAAAGGTTCTGATCAGTGTGAATGTATGTTTGTTTCCAGTAGGGCAAGCAGTAAGGGATGGGTTTGCTTGGTTGAACTTAAATATTGTTTGGAAAAGAACATAGAGAGGAATGCAGGAGATGCTTTTAAACAATTGTATGAAACATTGAACAAATTGGTGGAATTGAATATTGTAGATTATAAATCACATCGGATTTACTTAAATATATCTATACCTGAACATTCCCATAGGGCACCGTTTACTGCTTTTCAGAATACCCAAGATGATTTGTTGGAATGTTTATATACTCATAAGGTTAAAGTCTTGGGATATAATGAAGTTCTGATATTAAATGAATGTTTTATCAGACCACCGAAAGAGGAGATCTGAAATCTATATGTATCATTAAATGGGCGATCTGAAAATATAAAATGGAATCATAAGGGGAAGGTTTCAGCATTTGGCATTTTTTACTATCTTTGTGCTCTGAAACTAACCTCTTAAAAATATGTTAATTGATTTACTGCATTCTTCTTATTTCTCGCTCTTTCTTATTGTAGCGTTGGGTTTTATGCTAGGGAGGATTAAGATAAAGGGCTTGTCGCTGGATGTGTCGGCCGTTATCTTCATTGCCTTGTTTTTCGGACATTTCGGTGTGATCATTCCTAAAGAATTGGGGAACTTCGGTTTGGTGCTCTTTATCTTTACCATCGGTATTCAGGCCGGTCCCGGATTTTTTGATTCTTTCAGGAGTAAAGGAAAGACACTGATTCTTATTACTATGCTTATTATTTGCTCTGCCTGTCTGACGGCGGTAGGACTGAAGTATGCTTTTGACATTGATACGCCCAGTGTGGTGGGATTGATAGCAGGGGCATTGACCAGTACGCCTGGTCTGGCGGTAGCTATAGACAGTACAAATTCACCGTTGGCTTCCATTGCATACGGTATTGCTTACCCGTTTGGAGTGATAGGGGTGATTTTGTTTGTGAAGCTGTTACCCAAGATTATGCGGGTGGATCTGGATAAAGAAGCGCGCAGGTTGGAACTGGAACGGCGCAGCGGTTTTCCGGAACTGACAACTTGCATTTTCAGAGTGACCAATCAAGCGGTATTCGGACGTACTTTGGCGCAAATAAATGCGCGTGCCATGACGGGAGCCGTTATTTCGCGGGTAAAGCATGAGGATTCTATATTGATGCCTAAAGCGAATACCATGTTGCTGGAAGGCGACTATGTGCAGGCGGTGGGAAGTGAGGAAGCGCTGAATCAGTTTGCCGTATTGGTTGGAGAACGGGAGGAAGGCGAATTGCCTCTGGACCAGACACAGGAGATTGAATCTTTATTGCTGACAAAGAAAGATATGATAAACAAGCAATTGGGAGATCTGAATTTACAACGTAACTTTGGTTGTACGGTAACCCGTATCCGTCGAAGCGGCATAGACTTGTCACCTTCTCCGGATTTGGCCTTGAAATTCGGTGATAAGTTGATGGTGGTCGGTGAACGGGAAGGACTCAGAGGCGTTGCTCGTTTGTTGGGGAATAATGCCAAACAGTTGTCTGATACTGATTTCTTCCCGATAGCTATGGGGATTGTATTAGGTGTATTGTTCGGTAAAATAAATATTTCATTTTCAGACAGCGTTTCATTTTCACCCGGATTGACCGGAGGAGTATTGATGGTGGCATTGTTGCTGAGTGCCGTGGGAAAGACAGGACCCATATTGTGGTCTATGTCCGGTCCTGCCAATCAGTTGTTACGTCAGTTGGGCTTATTGCTGTTTTTGGCTGAGGTCGGTACTTCTGCCGGTAAGAATCTGGTGGCTACTTTTCAGGAGAGCGGATTGTTATTGTTCGGAGTGGGGGCGGCCATTACTGTTGTGCCTATGCTGGTTGCTGTTGTGGTTGGCAGGTTGGTCTTTAAAATCAGTTTGTTGGATTTGCTGGGCACCATCACTGGTGGTATGACCAGTACGCCCGGTCTTGCGGCAGCCGATTCCATGGTAGATAGTAATATTCCGAGTGTTGCATACGCTACGGTGTATCCGATTGCAATGGTGTTCCTTATTTTGTTTATACAAGTGATCGCTTCGGCAGTTTATTGATATATCAAACAGCCGGGTGGGTATGTGCCAAAGGTAGTAAATACTTTTGGCACATTTTTTATTTGGATGAATGTTGTATTTTTATTTATCGATATGAGGAGAAAAAAATATTCATTTTGTTTCTTTTATAGATTTTAATTTATATATTTGTCACAACCTTAATATAATACGGAGAAAGATTAGGCTTATTCGGTGACAGAATGACGATTGGAATATGTATGAATAAGCTGAACTCATATATGGTATTTATAAATATACTCAATTTTATGAGGAATAAAGACACACACACTCGAATTACAGACAAATGCAGATGTTTGTTTGTAGTTGCCTATTCGGCAATGTCTATTACAGGATTGAGCTCCGTGCTCGCAGTGGAAAACCATGCACTATCTTCTCCGGTTTCAGATCGTGTGGAAAGCGTACAGCAGAAAAAACATGTTTCAGGTAATGTGCAGGATGCTAACGGAATGCCTTTAATCGGGGCGTCCGTAATTATCAAGGGAACCAATACCGGTATGATTACCGATATTGAAGGTAATTTCGCTCTTGATGCTAAACAGGGTGATATTATCGTAATCAGTTACATCGGTATGAAATCGGCGGAGGTGAAAGTGCCTGCTAACGGGCAAATAAGAGTGATGCTGAAGGAGGATTCTCAGTTGATGGATGAAGTGGTAGTGACTGGTTATGGTGATTTTAAGAAGGCTACTTATACGGGGTCTGCTTCTGTTTTGAATACGGATAAATTGGAGTCATTGCCTGTTGTGTCTGTAGCACAGATGATGGAGGCTAATATTCCGGGGTTAAGTTCAGTAGCCAGTTCTTCCCAGCCGGGTTCTAAAGCTACAGTGCGGGTGCGTGGAATTGCTTCTATGAATGCTTCTACAGAACCTCTTTATGTATTGGACGGTGTGCCGGTAGCGTCTAGGGATATGAGTGGTCTAAGTGCCAATGCCAGCGCGGGAGGACTTGGTTTGATCGAGACATTAAATCCTGCGGATATTGAAAGTATAACCGTATTGAAAGATGCCGCTTCTGCTTCATTATATGGAGCAAAAGGATCTAACGGTGTAATCCTTATTACTACTAAAAAAGGTAAGGAAGGTAAAATGAGAGTGAGTATGCAGGCTACTTACGGTATTACGGATATTGCTTACAATTATCGTCCGATAATGGGTGGTGAAGAGCGTAGGGAATTGATTTATGAGGGATTTGTTAATTATCGTTTGAATCAGGGGGACTCGGAAGCCGAGGCAAAGGCTTATGCGGATGGACAAATTGACAATTATGCGGCACGCCCGGTCAACGGATATGCTGATTGGGAAGATGCTTTATTGAAAAAAGGACATCAGCAAGACTATAGTTTGTCTGTAAGCGGAGGTAATGAAAAGTCGAATTTTATTGGTACGTTAGGATATACCAATCAGACAGGTATAAGCATAAATTCAGGAATGGAACGTTTTACCGGTCGTATTGATGCAAACAGTAAATGGAATAAATTTGAGTATGGAATGAATGCTACCTTTTCATGGACTCGTAATAAACATACGCCGGAGGGACAGTATTATGCCAGTGCGCTTTATTCTTCAAAATATCAATTGACCCCTTCTATACCTATTTATAATGAGGATGGCAGCTATCATACGGGTTTCCAGAATAATGGAGGCATTAACCCGCTGTATGAGAATTCTGTAGATTCAAATTATGCACGTCTGGCACGTACAATGGCATCTGCCAAGGCTGCCTATCATATCTTGGACGGGTTGAAGTTATCTACTATCTTTACAGTAGACTATTCTTTAAATAAAGACTTTTTCTTTTACTCGCCTGACGGTAAAGATGGGGAAGCTACACAGGGATCCGGACAGATGATGATGATTGAGAGAATGAGTTATACTTCACAAACGAATCTGGCATATAATAAAACGTTTGGTAAACATAACATTAATGCGGTCTTAGCGTATGAGGTTATGAAGTACGATTATGAGGATATGTATGGTGAGAAACAGGTTTACGGGCAAACACTTAATCCGTCGTTGGATAATGGTGCCAAACCTGCTGATCTTACTAATACAAGGCAGGAAGATGCTATGGTGTCGTATGTGGGAAGCTTGAATTATGGATATAATGATAAATATTATGCAGGTCTCAGTTTCCGTCGTGATGGCTCTTCCCGATTGGCACCTGATACCCGTTGGGGAAACTTTTGGGCTGTTTCTGCTTCATGGAGACTCTCTCAGGAAAACTTCATGAAACCGTGGGAGAATGTTGTGTCGGATATGAAATTAAGAGCATCGTATGGTGTGAACGGTAATCTGCCGACCGGTTATTATGGTTATCATGGAACTTATACTACCGGAGCATTTTATAATGGGAAACCTGCTCCGTGGGAAGATGCTATTGCTAATCCTGATTTGACTTGGGAAAAGAACTATGCATTGAATCTGGGGGTTGATTTAAGTCTGTTCAGACGGGTTAATTTGACTTTCGATTGGTATACCAGAACGACTAAGGATTTATTGATGAGTAAGCAATTGAATTCTATTAGTGGTTTTGGCAGTATTCTTACGAATGTGGGTGAAATGAAAAATACCGGTTTTGAAATAGAAGTACGCTCAAGTAATATTCAAACCAAAGATTTTAGTTGGACAACTTCTTTAAACTTGTCACATAATAAAAATAAGATTGTAAAACTGGCGGATCTTCCGGAATTTATAGATGGAAATTATATCAGAAAGGAAGGCTGTTCGTATGCGACAATTTATTTGAGAGAATATGCCGGAGTGGATCCTAATGACGGACGCCCGATGTATTATGACAATAAAGAAGACGAAAATGGCAATAGAAGCAGGAATATTGTGTATGATCCCAATGATGCCGACCGTGTGGAGTTGAAAGATATATATCCTAAATTAACCGGTGGATTGATGAATACGTTTAATTATAAGTTTATTGATTTATCTTTTAATTTGTCGTTTCATTTAGGTGGATATTCTTACGATGGTGCCATGTATGCTTTGCAAGATGACGGCTATACGGCACAATACAATAAGAGTACAGAGTTACGCCGCCGTTGGAAACAGCCGGGAGATATAACAGATGTTCCCCGATATGTGTATGGACAAGAGTATGGTGGCTGGTGGAACTCATCACGTGGTATTCATAGTACAGATCATTTGCGCTTGAAAAGTTTGATTGTTGGCGTTTCTGCTCCTCAGTCTTGGTTAAGAACCATAGGTATTAATTCTGCCCGTATTTATTTTTCGGGTACCAACTTGTTGACATGGGCTGCATACGATCAATATGATCCGGAGTTGAATGGAATTGTAAGTTATTTTACTCCTCCTCTTAAAACATTCGCATTTGGACTTGAACTTAAATTCTAATCAATTAACACCGAACTGTTTATGAAAAAAAATATAATTATATTAGGCTTGATTTCTTTATTGGCCGTATCGTGCGGGGATGATTTTTTAACCACTCATCCTGGTGATAGCGTTTCTACGGATTTGGCACTGAGTACAGAGCAGGATATAGATAATGCTGTGAATGGATTGTATGATTTGATGTCCAGCTATGGCTATTATGGCGGAACCATGTTTTTTTATGGGGATATGAAAGGGGATGATATGCAGAGTTCTTATAATAGCGGGAGAACTTGTAACCGGTGTTATTTATATGATCATCGCTCTACAAGCTTAAATGCCGGATATTTATGGGGACGTCCTTTTTATATTATCCGTAATGCATGGAATGTGATCAATGCGATTGATGATGGAAAAGTGCAAGGTTCAGAGCAAAGATTAAAGGAATTAAAAGGTGAGGCGATGACTATCATGGCACTTTGCCAGTTTGACTTGACCCGTTGTTTCGGTTATCCTTATACTAAGGATAAAGGGGCCGGTTGGGGAGCTCCAATTGTAGATCATGCAATTACATTAGATGAAAATCCGCCACGCAGCACTGTAGCAAAGGATTATGAGTTCATAATCAATACATTGGAGGAGGCTATACCTTTAATGAGTACTTCTAAAAATAACAGCCGGATGAATGCGTATGCTGCAAGAGCATTGCTGTCTCGTATTTATCTGTATCATGATGATAACGAGAAGGCGTTTCAAATGGCAAGCAACTTGATTGAAGAAGTGGAAGGAAATGGAATGTACCGTCTTTATACACGTGATGAATATATTCCGGCATGGGATCTGAAAAATACGTTTGGTACGGAATCATTATTTGAAATTGCTAATAGTACAGATGATAATGGAGGACGAAGTTCATTGGCATATCTAATGCATTGGAATGGGTATCGTGAGATTTTTGCTACTCAGAAATTTGTGGATGAGTTATTGAGTGATCCGGATGATATTCGCTGTCTGTTGCTGGAAAAGAATGTTTATAATAAAAATGATGTATGGTGGTTGAAAAAATGGCCGGGAACAGATGCTACGACTCCATCTTTTGAAAATAATTATGTTATTTTCCGTTTGTCTGAAGTCTATTTGAATGCGGCGGAAGCCGGAGTGAAAATAGGTGGGGCATCTGCCGTAAAAGGTTTGAATTATCTGAATGCAATTGTGCAGCGTGCTAATCCTGTAAAAGAAGTAACGGCGGCTGAATATACATTGGATAGGGTGTTGGAAGAAAGAAGTAAAGAATTGATAGGTGAGGGGCATCGTTTCTTTGATATGTTGAGAAATGGAAAGACCATTGTTCGTAAGGGAGGATATCATTTACCGGGTATCGTGGAGGAAATAGACTGGGATTATTATAAATGTGTTTTACCGATTCCAACAGACCAGTTTACATTTAGTCCTGATATGGAGCAGAATCCGGGATATACTAAAAATTAATTTTAAATAATTATTAAATGAGAGGGTGTGGTATCACACCCTTTTTTTGTGTGGACAAATTCTACATTCATGTGGATTTATTCTACAGTTTTACAGATGTTCTGTTTGCTTATTTAGTTAATATACAGTGATTTGACGGATGCTTCTTGTTGTTGGCATATCTTTTGACCGGAACATGATAAATTATTATATAATTATATAAATATAAATCATGAATAAATCTAGGTATGTTTTTTTCATTTTGGCTTGTTTATTCGGTTTGTACGTGCAAGCTCAGAATAGAACAGTGAAAGGACGTGTTCTCTCAGCAGAGGATAAAGAACCATTAATTGGAGCTACTGTCAAAATACCCGGTACATCTATCGGTGTGGTGACAGATATAGATGGCAATTTCTCTCTGGAAGTTCCCAACAAAGACAAAACATTAGTGATTGAGTTTTTAGGTATGAGTACACTAACGGCGAAGATACCTGCCAATGGGGTACTGAATGTATCTTTACGTCCGGATACACAACGATTGGACGAGGTTGTGGTGACAGGCTATGGTAATTTTTCCAAATCCTCATTTACCGGTTCGGCAAATACATTACGGGGGGACTTGTTGAAGAACGTTCCGGTTGTATCGGTAGAACAGAAGTTGCAGGGTATGACTCCGGGTGTGTCCATTTCGGGAAATTCCGGTCAGCCAGGTGCTAATCAAAGTATACGTATTCGCGGTATGGGGTCATTCAATGCATCGAAAGAACCTTTGTTTGTCATTGACGGAGTACCGGTGACTTCCGGAAGCTTGAGTGGTGGCTCGGCAGATGCCGCTTACATGAATAATTCTAAAACGAATATAATGAGTACGCTGAACCCTTCGGATATTGAAAATATAACAGTCATAAAGGATGCGGCGGCGGCTTCTTTATATGGTTCACGTGCGGCAAACGGTGTGATTCTGATAACCACTAAAAAAGGTACAAAGGGACGTGCTAAGGCTACATTAAAAATTGATGGTGGCTTTTCTAATGCTGCTGTGGAATTCCGTCCAACGTTGAATGGGGAGCAGCGTAGAGAGCTAATTTATGAAGGTTTGATGAACTTTCAGCAAGATGAGATAGCCAAGAATCCGGAGGCGGGATTGGCGTCGCCCACAGAGTATGCTGATTTACATATCAATGATTATGCCTCCATTCCGGAACTGGGATATACTGACTGGAGAAAGGAATTAATGCGTACGGCACATCATCAAAGTTATGAAGCGTCCGTATCGGGAGGTAATGACAAGACTACGTTCTATTCTTCATTGGGTTTTAACCGTCAGGAGGGTTTGGTGGAAAATTCTAATCTAGATAGATATACAGCGCGTTTGAATGTAACCCAGAAGGTAGGTTCCCGTGGGGAAGTGGGTGCCAATGTGATGTTCTCTCAATTGAATCAGGAAATGAATGAGGAGCGTGGATCATCTATTAATCCTTTCCTTTGTGTGGCTTTGAACACCACTCCGTCTTTTCCGGTACGTGACGCTGAAGGGAATTATGTAGGGTCATATCCCAGTAGCAATGTGAATCCGTTGCGTGATATCCGTACAGATTATAACCGTACCCGCATGACACGTATGTTTTCTACAGGCTATGCTTCGATAGATATTATCAAAGGGTTGAAATTAAAAGAAATGCTTAGCTATGATTATAATATTCAGAAAGATTCCCGTTATTGGAATCCGTTGAGTGGAGCCGGAGCTAAAAGTGGTAGTGATGCACAGACGGCAAAGGGATTTATAGAATATAGTAAATTGATTTCTTCCACTTCATTGGGATACAATACGACTATAGCACAGTTGCACCATGTGGACGCATTGATAGCTTATGAAATTGAAAATTATCAGACTGACAAAGCAATGGGGGATAAATCCAAACTTCCTTCAGATTATTTGGTGGAACCGGATAATGCAGCATCATTGAACAGCTTTGTGTCTTCTACTCAGGATTCAAGAATGATTTCTTATGTATCCCGTATCAACTATGATTATGATGACCGTTACTATATTGCTGGTAGCTTTCGTCGTGACGGCAGTTCACGCCTGTCACCCGAGAACCGTTGGGGAAATTTTTGGTCTGTATCCGGTATGTGGAATGTAGGTGCGGAAAAATTTATGCAATCTATAAAGAGTGTGCTGAGTGATTTAAAGATACGTGCCTCGTATGGTGTGAATGGTAATCAACCGGGTGCTCTTTACGGATATATGGGACTTTATTCCTACGGGCAGAATTATATGGGAGGCGGTGGATCTTATGAATCGGCATTACCGAACCCGAACCTTAAATGGGAAAAGAACTATAACTTGAATTTGGGACTCGACCTGGCATTTATCAATCGTATTTTTGTCAGCTTGGAATATTATAATCGCGATACGAAAGATTTGCTTTACAATCGTCCTATCAGTAGCACTACCGGTTTCCAAAATTATTTGGGGAACTTGGGACAACTGAATAATAGAGGTTGGGAACTGGAACTGCGTACCATAAACTTTGCCGGTAGCAACTTTAATTGGACTTCTGTTTTGAATATGACCCACAATAAAAATAAGATTGTATCATTGGATGGTAAATTGGAACAGTCTATCGAGGGAAGCTGGTTTATCCATAAAGTGGGGTTGCCGTATTCTACCTTCTATGTGAAAGAATATGCGGGGGTTGATCCTCAAACAGGAAAAGCTTTGTACTATATGAATACACAGGATGCAAATGGCAATTATGACAAAACAGTTACTACTGACGCTTCTGCAGCACAGGCAATTCCTTATAAGTCTGTGGATCCGAAAATTTCAGGAGGTTTTACCAATATCGTGAATTACAAATGGTTTGATTTAGCATTGACATTGACTTATTCTTTAGGAGGATATTCTTTTGACAAAACCGGAACTTATAATGAAACCGACGGTGCAAAAGAGCAGAACTATAACTTGCCCATTTATGAATTGGATCGTTGGCAAAAGCCGGGTGATGTGACAGATGTACCCCGATTTGTACTTGGCCAAGCAGCAGGACCGCAGAATTCATCCCGTTATGTACATAGCACGGATCATTTACGTGTAAAGAACTTGACTTTGGGCTTTACATTGCCAGATCAGTGGTTGACCAAACTGGGTGTCAGTAAAGCAAGATTGTATTTCTCAGGCAGTAACTTGTTGACGTGGGCAAAGTGGGACCAGTATGATCCGGAAGTGCCTGTTTCCGGTGAAGTATTTTGTGAAACACCTCCTATGCGTACTTACAGTTTTGGAATAGAAGTCTCTTTTTAATGAATTTCCTTTAAATTAGAACGAAATGAAAAAAATATATTTATCGATTGTTGCGGCTGTATCATTGATGTTTGTTTCGTGTACTGCTGATTGGCTGAATACAGATCCTTCTACGGCAGTTCCTAGTGATGATGCCATTAAAAATATAGATGATGCACAGGTGGCATTGAATGGTATATACCGATTAGCATCCGCACATAGTTATTATGGTGATAATTATCTTTATTATGCTGATTGTCGTGGAGAAGATGTGCAGGCACGTATTAATAAAGGAGCAGGCCGCAGGGTTTCTCCTTACTATTTCTTTGATGTTACGGCGGATGATAATTTTAATATAACCCTTGTCTGGAACCAACCCTATAAAGTGATCCATCAGGCTAACAGTCTGATAGAAAAGTTGGATGCGGGGAATGCGGGGAATGCCAAGCCGGAAGAAGTGGCACGGATTAAATCGGAGGCACTGGCAATGAGAGGACTGGCTTTATTTGATCTGACCCGTTTATTTGGTATGCCTTATACTTTGGATAATGGGGCTTCTTTGGGAGTTCCTATTGAGATTCAGACCACCTTGGAGGATCATGCTCCGGAACGTAACACAGTGGCACAATGTTACGAACAAGTGCTAAAGGACTTGAACGATGCGTTGGGAGGACTGACAAAAGAAAAACATGATGCCTATATGAATTATTGGAGTGTGAAAGCTTTACTTTCCCGGGTGTATCTGTATATGAATGACAATGAAAATGCATTGAAATGTGCAGAAGAAGTAATCAATGACAATGGGGGAATTTACCGGCTTTTTACTCATGATGAATATCCTTCTGTATGGGGAAAAGACTTCAACTCAGAGTCTTTGTTTGAATTCTATTTTACGATGTCTGAACCTTCAGGCGGTTCGGGAGGAGAAGGGGCGCCGATGGTGTATGCCGATAATGTGAAAGATTGGAATAACCTGATTCTGACAAAGGCTTATTTGGATTTGCTGAATGAAGACCCTGAAGATGTGCGCCATGTATTTCCTCATTTGCCGGAAAATGCAGTTGCAGATACATTGCCCGTAGCTGCCAAAGGTCAACCGAAATATCTGATTAAATATCCGGGGAAATCGGGCAGTGTGACCGATGCTGTTTCTACAGTCAATCCACAGGATAATGATCTTTGTATTCTCCGTTTATCCGAGGTCTATTTGAATGCTGCGGAAGCTGCTTTTAAAATCGGCAATACGGAAAAAGCATTGACATATCTGAATGCGATAGTTACCCGTGCCAATCCAGCGAAATCCGTAACATCTGCTGATCTCAGCTTGGAGCGCATTTTGAAAGAAAGACGTAAAGAACTGGTAGGTGAAGGTCATGCTTTCTTTGATTATATGCGTAATGGCAAGTCAGTGGACCGTTCAGGAGGCTGGCATCTGACTATGCCTGAAGATGCTCGTGTCATTACTCCTTCAGACCCTAGGGTGGCACTTCCTATTCCACAAACTGAAATTGATGCTAATCCGAATATAGTTCAAAATCCTAGATAATTGTTTTGTCCATGTTAAGTTTGCCCTTCTTTTCGATGATGATATCGGAGAGAAGGGTTTTCTTTTTACAATTTATATGGTACAAAATCATATTTCGTCCGTCTTCATTTGAAAAGAAAGAGCAAAAATATGAGAATATATGGATTGTTACTGTGCGGATGGATGACGGTATCCTTACAGGCCCAACAAATACATGATTGGGAGAATCATCATGTATTACAGATTAATCGGGAACCGGCAAGGGCTGCTTTTGTGCCTTTTGCCAAGCAGAAGGGGGATTGTTCGATGAGTCTGGACGGGATGTGGAAATTCCGGTGGACTCCTGTGCCTTCCGAACGGATAGCGGATTTCTACCGTACGGACTTTAATGACGAGGATTGGAAAAGTTTTCCGGTTCCTGCCAATTGGGAAATCAACGGATACGGAACACCTATTTATGTATCGGCAGGATATCCGTTTAAAATAGATCCTCCACGGGTAATGGGGGAGCCTAAAGCTTCGTATACCACCTACAAGGAACGTAATCCGGTGGGACAATACCGGCGTACTTTTATTTTACCGGCTGGGTGGAAAGCGGATGGGCAGACTTTTCTTCGTTTTGAAGGAGTGATGAGCGCTTTTTATGTATGGATAAACGGTGAACGTATAGGGTATAGCCAGGGAAGTATGGAACCTAGTGAGTTCAATATCACCCGTTGGTTGAAACCGGGAGAGAACCAAATAGCTTTAGAGGTTTATCGGTATAGTGACGGATCTTATTTGGAAGATCAGGATTTTTGGCGTTTTGGAGGTATTCATCGCAGTATTCATTTGGTGCATACTCCAGATATCCGTATCCGTGACTATGTAGTGCGTACCCTCCCTGCTGTTCAGGGGAATTATCAAGATTTCAGACTGCTGATTGATCCGCAGTTCAGCGTTTATCAGGGAATGGACGGTAAAGGCTATACGTTGCAGGCAGTGCTGAAGGATGCGGATGGAAGAGAAATAGTGAATATGGTTGGCAATGTGGAAGATATCTTGGATTTGGAGCATAAGGCGGCACGGATGAATGAATGGTATCCGCAACGTGGTCCACGTAAGATGGGACGTATGTCCGCCGTTATAAAATCTCCACAACGTTGGACAGCCGAAACTCCTTATTTATATAAGTTGGAGCTTCGTTTACAGAATGTAAACGGACAGACCATAGAGCAAGTGGAACAGCCGGTAGGTTTTCGTTGTATTGAAATAAAAGACGGACAAATGTTGGTTAACGGTAATTCTGTCCGCTTTCGTGGGGTAAACCGTCATGAACACGATCCGTATACGGCACGCGTGATGAGTGAGGAGAGAATGTTGCAGGATATATTATTGATGAAACAAGCCAATGTGAATGCAGTCCGTACCAGTCACTATCCCAATGTGAGCCGTTGGTACGAACTGTGTGACAGCTTGGGACTGTATGTGATGGATGAGGCGGATATAGAAGAGCACGGATTGCGTGGAACATTGGCCAGTACACCCGATTGGTACGCCGCTTTTCTGGATCGTGCGGTACGTATGGCGGAACGCGATAAAAATCATCCTTCGGTAGTGATGTGGAGCATGGGAAATGAAAGTGGTTACGGACCTAATTTTGCTGCTATTTCGGCTTGGCTACATGATTTTGATCCTACACGTCCCGTACACTATGAAGGAGCTCAGGGAGTGAACGGAGAACCCGATCCGAAAACGGTGGATGTAATCAGCCGTTTCTATACCCGTGTGAAACAGGAGTATCTGAATCCCGGCATTCCCGAAGGGGAAGACAAGGAACGGGCGGAGAACGCACGTTGGGAACGCCTGTTGGAAATAGCGGAACGCACGAATGATAACCGTCCTGTGATGACCAGCGAATATGCACATTGCATGGGAAATGCTTTAGGTAATTTCAAGGAATATTGGGATGAGATTTATAGTAACTCACGTATGCTGGGCGGCTTTATATGGGACTGGGTGGATCAAGGTATTTATAAGATATTGCCGGATGGCAGCCAGATGGTGGCGTATGGCGGTGATTTTGGTGATCAGCCTAATTTAAAGGCTTTTTGTTTTAATGGTGTGGTGATGAGTGACCGCGAAACTACGCCCAAATATTGGGAGGTGAAGAAAGTATATGCCCCGGTTAAATTGGAAATGGAAAAAGATCTTCAGGTTTTTCCAAAAGAACAAGATCTTTTAGTAAAAGAACAAGATGTTTTGCCCAAAGGATTAAGAGTTACGAACCGCAATCACCACATTGGTCTGGAAGGATATCGCTGTCTGTGGACTTTGATAGAGAATGGGAAGAAGATGGAACAAGGGGAACTGGCGCTTCCATTGGTGGCACCCGGTGAAACGGGAACGATGGCTTTGCCCGATGTCAAGATTAATAAGCAGGCTGATGTTCGATTGAATGTAAGTATAGTATTGAAAGAAGATGCTTTATGGGCGAAAGCCGGGCATGAGATTTTAAAGGAACAGTTTGCCTTGAATGATCATTTGATGGCGGTGGCTAACGGTGTACAACCGGGTAAACGTAAAAATAAGTTTTCTGTTTTGGATTTATGGAAAGATAGTTATTTTCAGGCTTTCCGTGCTCCGACGGATAATGATAAAAGTTTCGGTAACTGGTTGGCCAAGGATTGGAAGAATCAGAGATTGGATGCTCCTCAAGTAGAGGTGATTACTCCCGAAACGGAAACTCAGGAAACGAATGGCACCGTATCGAGGAAATCGGTTGTGAAATATCGTTATGCCAAAGGTAGCATCCGTGTCTCTTCCCATTATAAAATATATGTGGATGGAACGGTGGATTTGGAACAGACTTATCTGCCACAAGGAGAATTGCCGGAATTGCCTCGTCTGGGTAGTGCATTTGTATTGGGAGAAGAATACGAGAATCTTTCCTGGTACGGTCGTGGCCCGTGGGAAAATTATCCCGACCGTAAGACGTCCTGTCTGATAGGCAGATGGAGCAGCAAGGTGAGCAGTCAATATACACATTACCCCCGTCCTCAGGACAGTGGCAATCACGAGGATGTCACAGAGGTGACCCTTACCAATAAAGAAGGGAAAGGTATCCGTGTGACAGCCATAGACCGGCCATTTTCATTTTCGGCCTTATATTATACTGTGGATGATATTTATAAAGCAACTCATGATTGTGACTTGAAACCACGAAAGGAGATTATTCTCAGCCTGGATGCTGCGGTTTTAGGTTTAGGAAACAGTAGTTGTGGTCCGGGAGTGCTGAAGAAGTATGCCATTGATAAGCAGAAACCTCATACTTTGCGGGTACGTTTCAGTCTTATTAAATGACATATGGCAAAAGGTGTGAATGGGCGACACATCTTTTCGGGAAGCAGTCGGAAAAATAGAATTAAATTAAAAATCAAATATCAAAATGAAAAGAACAACAACTTTTTTATCACTCCTTGCTTTATCGGCAGGTTTGTTGGCGCAATCTTCCGTAAAAACAGAACGCCAATACTTGTCAGGACGTGGCTGTGATGATATGGTACAATGGGATTTCATGTGTACCGGTGGTAATAATTCCGGAAAATGGACGAAAATCGGAGTACCTTCTTGTTGGGAGCTGCAAGGATTCGGTACTTATCAGTATGGCATGAAATTCTATGGTAAGGCTTTTCCTGAAGGAGTAGCTGATGAACAAGGTTTGTATAAATATGAATTTGAGTTGCCTGCCGAATGGAATGGTAAACAGATAGAGCTGGTATTTGAAGGCTCTATGACTGATACGCAGGTAAAGATAAATGGTCGTAAAGCTGGCTCCATGCATCAGGGAGCTTTTTACCGCTTTATTTATAATGTGAGTGACCGGGTATTCTTCGGATCGAAAAAAAAGAATGTACTTGAAGTAACTGTAAGCAAGGAAAGTGCGAATGCAGGGGTTAATTTGGCAGAACGCCGTGCTGATTATTGGAATTTTGGAGGTATTTTCCGTCCTGTGTTTATCGTGGCGAAACCAGCTCAAAATATCGATCGTCTGGCAATAGATGCGAAGGCGGATGGGAATTTCTATGCTGATTGTTTTCTGAATATGGCAGTAGAAGGTGCTAGGATACATACTGTCATAACAGATGTTAAAGGGAAAAAAGTGGCCGAAAATACTTCGGATGTCCGTACAGGTAGCGATCATGCTTCGATTAATTTCACTGTAAAATCTCCTGAATTATGGACAGCTGAAACTCCGACTATGTATCAGGCTACGTTTACTTTGCTTGATAAAGCCGGTAAAACCCTGCATGTTGAAAATCAGAAATTTGGTTTCCGTACGATTGAAACACGTGAAAGTGACGGATTGTATATCAATGGTCAGCGTGTGATGATTAAAGGAGTGAACCGGCATAGTTTCCGTCCTGAAAGCGGACGTACACTGAGCAAGGCAAAGAATATTGAAGATGTATTGCTTATCAAAAGCATGAACATGAATGCTGTTCGTCTAAGTCATTATCCTGCTGATCCCGAATTCTTTGAAGCTTGTGACTCTTTGGGACTTTATGTAATGGATGAATTGAGTGGCTGGCATGGCAAGCACGAAACTATCAACGGGCAGAAGCTGGTAAAAGAAATGATTACCCGTGATGTAAACCATCCGTGTATTATCTGGTGGAGCAATGGTAATGAAAAAGGCTGGAATACTGAATTGGATGGTGAATTTCATAAATATGATCCTCAGAAACGTCCGGTGCTTCATCCGCAAGGCAACTTCAGCGGATATGAAACTATGCACTATCGTTCTTATGGAGAAAGCCAGAACTATATGCGTCTGCCAGAAATATTTATGCCGACCGAATTCTTGCACGGGTTGTATGATGGGGGCCATGGAGCAGGATTGTATGATTATTGGGAAATGATGCGTAAACATCCTCGTTGTGCCGGAGGTTTTCTTTGGGTGCTGGCTGACGAGGGCGTGAAGCGTGTGGATATGAATGGATTCATTGACAACTGCGGCAATTATGGAGCTGATGGTATTGTAGGACCGCACCACGAAAAAGAGGGAAGTTATTTTACCATCAAGCAGGTGTGGTGTCCTATTCAAATCAGGGTTGATAGCCTTGACAGTCAGTTTGACGGCAAACTGAGAATAGAGAACCGGTACGATTTTTTGAATGCGAATACTTGCCGTTTCACCTATAAATATGTACAATTGCCTTCTGTGACCGATAAGGGGGGAATGAAAGTGATGAAACAGGGAGAGGTGAACTGTCCCGACATTCCTGCTCACGGTGTGGGTACACTGACTATTCCTGCGGCTATGAAGGGAGCCAATGCTCTACTGCTGACCGTTACGGATAAAAATGGGAATGACCTTTTTACATGGAGCTATAAACTGGAAGACATTGCCGGATTGCAACAGGTTTCTGCCGGAAACAAGCCTTCTTATAAAGAAACTGCCGATGCATTGACGGTTGATGCTGGAGGACGTACATTTACTTTCTCTCAGAAAGACGGACAACTGAAAGGGGTGAAGATTGGAAGCCGTACCATCAGCCTGACAAATGGACCTCGTTTTATTGCTGCGAAGCGTTCGGACCGTTCTATGGACCAGTTTTACAACCATGATGACAAAGAGGCTGAAAAGAAGAAAACCCAATATACAACATTTGAGGATGCTGGTTGTTTCACGGGCTTTAGCGTGTGTGAAGAAGGCAATAACGTAGTAGTTACCGCTAACTACAAACTGGGATGTTTTGATCAGGCTGTATGGACTATCTCCCCTGACGGTACCGCTGCTATAGACTTTACATACAACTTTAGTGGTGTTGTGGATTTGATGGGGGTGATGTTTGATTATCCGGAAGATAAAGTGTTGAGCAAGCGTTGGGTAGGTGACGGCCCTTACCGTGTATGGCAGAACCGTCTGCATGGCCCGCAGTTGGGCGTATGGGAAAATGAGTATAATGATCCCATTCCTGCTGAAAGTTTTACTTATCCCGAATTTAAAGGGTACTTCGCTAATGTGCAATGGATGACTTTGGAAACACAGGAAGGAATGATAAGTATTTGTAACCGTACTCCTCAGAATTATGTAGGGGTTTATCAGCCTCGCGACGGTCGTGACGGCTTGCTTTATACTTTTCCTGTTACCGGTATCAGTCTGATGAAAGTAATTCCTCCGGTTCGTAATAAAGTGAATACGACAGATTTGATAGGTCCGTCTTCACAAGCATTTTGGGCTGATGGAGAATATGGAGGAGGTATCACGTTAAAATTTGAATAACAGTGAAAAAATAGATTGTAAAGGGAAGAGAAACTTTGTTTATTCTTCCCTTTTCTTTTTTTATTTGACTTGAACTCTCTATATTTGAGAAATTGAGTACAAATTACAACTTTGTTCGTTTATTATTAAATATAGAATAAATAACTTATGAAGATAAAACATCTGTTTGTATCCATATTGCTGGTAACCGGATTCCAACCGATGATAGCACAATCCGCTTTACGGCAACAGTTTGTAAATTCACCCGTACAGGAAGCTCGTCCTTGGACTTTCTGGTATTGGATGTTTGGCGCTGTAACTCCCGAAGGGATTACTGCAGATTTGGAGGCCATGCATCGTATAGGTTTGGGTGGGGCCTATCTGATGCCTATTAAGGGAGTAGAGCAAGGACCTCAATACGAGGGAAAAGCCCAGCAGCTTACCCCTGAATGGTGGCGTATGGTCACTCATAGTATGAGAGAGGCTGATAGGCTAGGCATGCAGTTGGGAATGCATATCTGTGATGGCTTTGCCTTGGCGGGAGGTCCTTGGATAACTTCCGAAGAGTCGATGCAAAAAGTGGTATGGAGTGATACTATAGTGAACGGTGGGAATATTCGTAATTTGACTTTGCCCATGCCCGAAGCACTGGATGGCTATTATGAAGATATCGTTACCTACGCCATTCCATTGGAGCGTCAGCCTGAGGATACTTCATTGAAGCCGAAGGTAACTTTCGGCAATTTGAAATCGGCCGTTATTAAAGATGAATCCAAAGCTGTGAACAGAGATGAAAAAGGAGTTTTCCGTTCCTCTTATCCTTGTTGGATTCAGTATGAATATGCAGAACCTGTGACTTGCAGTAATGTGGAAATTATTTTGGGAGGAAATAACTACCAGGCACATCGCCTGAAAGTATTGGTCAGTGAGGATGGACGGACATTCAAAACAGTGAAGCAACTGGTTCCTGCCCGGCAGGGATGGCAGAATACGGATTTCCAGTCCACTCATGCTATCCCTCCTGTTACCGCCCGTTACTTCCGTTTTGAGTGGACTCCCGTGGGAAGTGAACCGGGTAGTGAAGATTTGGATGCAGCCAAATGGAAACCGAATTTGAAAATCAATGATATAGTCCTTCATGCGGCTCCACGTATTCATCAATGGGAGGGAAAAGCAGGACTGGTGTGGCGTGTAGCTACTGCTACTACTTCGACGGAAATACCTGATGCGGCATGTGTGCAGCCGGATGAATTGATCAATCTCCCTTTGTATCAGGGCAGGCTGACCGCCCGTTTACCCGAAGGTAAATGGCGTATTCTCCGCATGGGACATACGGCAACCGGACATGTAAATGCTACTGCCGGAGGTGGTAAAGGATTGGAATGCGACAAGTTCAGTACCAAGGCTGTTCAGAAACAGTTCTCGAACTGGTTTGCGGAAATGTTCAAAAAGACGGATGAAGCCGTGGCACGCCGTGTGTTGAAATATATGCACGTAGACAGTTGGGAGTGTGGCAGTCAGAACTGGAGTGATAACTTCGCGGCGGAATTTAAGAAACGTCGTGGATATGATTTGATGCCTTATCTTCCTTTGCTGGCAGGTATTCCGATGGAAAGCGCCGCTCGCAGTGAGCAGATATTGCGGGATGTCCGTACCACCATCGGAGAACTGGTGACTGATGTGTTCTACACCGTATTGGCTGATTGTGCCCGTCAATATGATTGTCGTTTTTCTGCCGAGTGCGTAGCTCCTACTATGGTCAGTGACGGATTGATGCATTATCAGAAAGTGGATTTGCCTATGGGGGAATTTTGGTTGAACAGTCCTACGCATGATAAACCCAATGATATGCTGGATGCCATCAGCGGTGCGCATATTTATGGAAAGAATATTATCCAGGCCGAAGGCTTTACTGAAATTCGTGGCGTATGGGATGAAGACCCTGCCATGCTGAAACCTTTGCTGGACCGTAACTATGCACTGGGTATCAATAAGCTCTTTTTTCATGTCTATACCCATAATCCCTGGATGAACCACCGGCCTGGTATGACATTGGACGGCATCGGACTCTTCTTCCAGCGCGACCAGACCTGGTGGGAGGAAGGAAAATCTTTTGTAGATTACATCACCCGTTGCCAGACTTTGTTGCAATACGGTCATCCGGTGGCTGATATCGCCGTCTTTACCGGTGAAGAAATGCCACGACGTTCCATTTTACCCGAACGGTTAGTTTCGATGCTTCCCGGTATCTATGGAGCCGAACGGGTGGAAAGCGAACGGATTCGGCTGGCTAATGAAGGTCAACCTACCCGTGTGCGTCCTGTCGGTGTTACCCATTCGGCAAACATGGCCGATCCCGAAGACTGGGTGAACCCGATGCGTGGCTATGCCTACGATTCTTTCAACAAAGATGCTCTGTTACGTTTGGCAAAAGCGGAGAATGGAAGAATGGTACTTCCGGGAGGAGCTTCTTATAAAGTATTGGTGCTTCCTACAGCCCGTCCTATGAATCCTGATAACCTGCCGTTGTCTCCTGAGGCACAGGCAAAAGTAGAGGAACTCCGTGTGGCAGGTGTCATTATTCCGAAATTGCCTTATCGGGAAGATGATTTTTCTTCTTTCGGTGTGGAACGGGATGTACTTCTTCCTGCTGATGTGGCATATACTCATCGGAGTGGGGAAGAGTATGAGATTTATTTTGTAGCCAATCAGGTGGACAGTTTGCGTACATTCAATGCTTCTTTCCGCATTGCGGGACGCACGCCTGAATTGTGGAATGCGGTAACAGGAACCATAACTCGTCCAGCACAATGGAAAGAAGCGAACGGTCGTACCGAAGTCGCTTTGTCTTTGCCTGCCAATGGATCTGTATTTGTAGTATTCCCCAAAGAATATTCAGAAGTTTCTCCGGAACGGACCGAAAGGGAACCTGTATCCATATTGATCAAGGAATGGACAGTAACATTCCCCTCTGTGCGTAAGACTGTCACTCGTCCGGCATTATTTGACTGGAGTAAGGAAGAGGATGAAAAAATAAGATATTATGCCGGACATGCTACTTACAGAGGGTTATTCAGATGGAAGAATGAACAGGACGGAAGAATCATTCTTCGCTTGGGAAAAGTGGCCAATGTGGCGACTGTACGTGTCAACAGCATTGCATGCGGTACAGCTTGGACAGCTCCCTATGAAGTGGATATTACCGATGCGCTTCGTAACGGAACCAATGTATTGGAAGTGGAGGTAGTGAATACTTGGGCGAATGCGCTCCGTGGGGCTGATTTGGATAAAGCGCCTTTTGAGGGGATATGGACGAATGCAAAATTCCGTCTGCCCGGAGATGATTTGTTGCCTGCCGGATGGATGGGACCTTGCGAGTTTTTTAAAACTAAAGAATAATGGTAATCACACATAATATGAAAAATAAGAAACTACTACTGGGAATTGCTTGGGCATGGTTGATTTGCCTGTCGGCAAATGCGGAAGTGAAATTGCCCGCTTTCTTTTCAGATGGCATGGTGATGCAGCAGCAGACTCGTGCCAATTTATGGGGAACAGCTACTCCCAATGCATCGGTGAAAATTACAACAAGTTGGGATAAACAAACCTATAAAATTACTGCCGATACAAAAGGCGCGTGGAAACTTGCTTTATCCACCCCCTCTGCCGGAGGTCCTTACACGATTACTTTTGATGATGGAAAGTTGACTGAAATACGTGATATCCTGATGGGGGAATTATGGTTATGCTCCGGTCAAAGTAATATGGAAATGCCCATGAAAGGTTTTAAAAACCAGCCGGTGGAGAATAGCAATACAGATGTGATGAACAGCCGTAATCCGCAACTCCGCTTGTTCACCGTAAAGCGGGCTTCCTCTTTTACTCCGAAAACAGATGTGGTAGGAACCTGGCAGGAAGTTGTTCCGGCAACCGTGCGTGAATTTAGTGCTACTGCTTATTACTTCGGTCGGATGATACAACAGCAGTTGAATATACCTGTGGGTTTGATTGTGGCTTCTTGGGGAGGCTCTGCCTGTGAAGCCTGGATGCATCCGGATTGGTTGAAGGCATTTCCCGAAGCAAAGATTCCCCAATCGGAAGCCGATATCAAGTCAAAGAACCGTACTCCGACTGTACTCTATAACGGTATGCTTCATCCGCTCATCGGATTAGCCATGCGTGGAGTTATCTGGTATCAGGGGGAAGATAACTATAACCGGGCTTCTACTTATGCCGATATGTTCAGTGCACTGATACGCGGGTGGCGCGAAGAATGGCAGCAAGGGGAATTTCCCTTCTATTATTGTCAAATTGCACCTTATGATTATGGAATTATTACTGAGCCTGGCAAGAATGTGATAAATTCTGCTTATCTTCGCGAACAACAAGCTATGGTAGAACACCGGGTGGGCAATAGTGGTATGGCTGTATTGTTGGACGCAGGAATGAAAACGGGGATTCATCCGGGTAAAAAGAGGGTAGCAGGAGAACGTCTGGGGCGTTTGGCATTAGTAAAAACTTACGGAATGAAAGGTGTTACGGCCGAAAGTCCTTACTATGCAGGAATGGAAGTAAAGAATGATACGGTAATAGTCAGTTTTGATCGGGCGCCGATGTGGATAAATTGTAAAGACCGTTTTGAATCATATAACTTTCAGGTTGCAGGCAAAGATCGGGTTTTTTATCCTGCTAAAGCGTGGATACAGAGAAGTAAAATGCTTGTAAAGAGCGAAAGAGTACCTCATCCGGTGGCAGTTCGTTATGGTTTCGAAAATTATGTGGAAGGAGATTTGTTTGGTGAAGATTTACCTGTGTCGTCTTTCCGTTCCGATGACTGGTAAAAACAGAAAAAAATGAAGAATATCTTTACGTTTTTATTATTAGTATTTATTGGCGGGCAGTTTCTGTGGGGACAGCCTGCCAATTTGGTTTGGAATACTCAAAGCCGGAATGCTTCGGAGTCCATGCCTTGCGGAGGTGGGGATATCGGTATGAATGTATGGGTAGAGAATGATGATGTTCTGTTCTACCTTAGTCGTAGCGGTTCTTTTGACGAGAATAACTGTCTGTTGAAGCAGGGACGGTTTCGTGTGAGGCTCACTCCGAACCCTTTTGCCGGAACGGCTTCTTTTCGGCAGACTCTGCATCTTAATGATGGTTATGTCAGCGTAAGTAGTGATAATGCTACTCTTATTATTTGGGTGGATGTGTTTCATCCTGTGGTACATGTTGAGGTGAAGACGAAGGAACTGACTTCTATGCGTGTAAACTTTGAAAGCTGGCGTTATGAAGATCGTCCGGTGCGTAAAGGGGAAGGGCAGCAATGCTCTTACAAATGGGCCATTCCTGATGGATTGATGACTAAGCGTGACTCTGTCTGTGTGGAAGAAGATAATTTTACTTTCTTTCATCGGAATCCTGATCGGACTATTTTTGATGTGGTAGTAGACCAACAAGGTATGAATGAGGTTAAGGAACAATTATATAATCCTCTGAAAAATCTAATATTTGGCGGTCGGTTATCCGGTGATAATCTGGTTTATACCGGTACACGTCGTGGGCATTATGCGGGAACTGAATATCTGGCATGGATGTATAAAAGTAAAAAACCTGTATATAAGCAATCTGTGCACATTGCCTTGAATACGGAACAAGGTACGGTTCCTGCATGGGAAGCATCATTGGCCCGTACTGAGAAGGAAATAAATGTATCCAAAGACAAACAGGCTACCCGTCGTTGGTGGAATGATTTTTGGAAACGTAGCTTTATTGAGGGGGAAGGTGAAGCGGGAGATGCTATCCGTAACTATACACTGTTCCGCTATATGTTGGGATGTAACGCCTATAGCCAATGGCCTACAAAGTTTAACGGGGGACTGTTTACTTTTGATCCTATGTATGTGGATCAGATAATGGAATTCACCCCTGATTTCCGGAAATGGGGAGGAGGAACCATGACTGCACAGAATCAGCGTTTGGTTTATTGGCCTATGTTGAAAAGCGGTGACTTTGACTTGATGAAATCACAATTTGACTTTTATCTGCGTTTGTTGCCGACAGCCGAAGCGCGTACTCGTGCCTATTGGGGACATGCTGGCGCTTGTTTCACTGAGCAAATGGAGAACTTTGGTCTTCCTAACCCTGCAGAGTATGGTTTTAAGCGTCCTGCGAGTTTTGATAAAGGCTTGGAATATAATGCATGGTTAGAATACGAATGGGATACCGTTCTTGAGTTCTGTCAGATGATATTGGAAACAGCACGTTATGACAGTTTGGATATCAGCTGTTATACTCCTTTAATAGAAAGTTCGCTTAGTTTCTTTGATGAACATTATCGTCAGCTTGCGTTACAACGTGGCCGTAAGGATTTGGATGGTAGCGGTAAACTAGTGATTTATCCAGGATCGGCTTGTGAAACTTATAAGATGGCCTACAATCCATCCTCAACCATTGCTGCACTGCGCTCTGTTTTACAAACTTATAGGCGTAAACCGGATATGCTGGCACGTATTCCTGAGATTCCTTTGCGCATAGTGGATGGGAAGGAAATGATTGCTCCGGCACAGGTTTGGGAACGGGTGAATAATATTGAAACCCCTCAACTTTATCCCGTGTTTCCCTGGCGTATTTACGGAGTGGGCAGGGAAGGTCTGGAAATAGCTCGTAATACCTATTTATATGATCCTGATGCCCAGAAATTCCGTTCCCATACCGGGTGGAAGCAAGATAATATTTGGGCAGCCTGTCTGGGAATGACAGAGGAGGCTGCACAACTTACCTTAGAGAAAATGGCAAACGGCCCTCATCGTTTTCCCGCTTTTTGGGGACCAGGCTATGACTGGACGCCTGATCATAACTGGGGAGGCAGTGGCATGATAGGTATGCAGGAAATGCTGTTGCAGGAAGCCGATGGAAAGATTTTATTGTTTCCTGCGTGGCCAAAAGATTGGAATGTGCATTTCAAATTGCATGCTACAGGGCAAACCACTGTAGAAGCTACTCTGAAAGAGGGTGCAGTGGTTAGCTTGACCGTACAACCTAAAGAACGGGAAAAAGATGTGGTAAATTGTTTACTGAATAAATAATTTAGGGTTAAGGAGATGAGTTTCTTTTAGATTCATCTCCTTTTTCTTTAAATATAATCAAATTCAGAACTTGTCACTCCTTTCGTTTTTCCATTCTTGTCTATTTGTATGGCAATCAGTGTCGGAACATTGTTTGACGGCTTTGATTGCCTTTGTTGCGTAAAACAAGAACCAAAATATCCGATGTTTTGTTCTTAATATCATAAATAGATTCAAAATGGTTATGAAAAAGATTTTAATAGCTTTGGCCTTGTTGCTGACTGGCATTGCAAGCGGATCGGCATGTACCGGTATTTCGTTCCTGGCCGAAGATGGTGGATATGTGCAGGCACGTACCATAGAGTGGGGGAATAGTTACCTTCCGAGTGAGTATGTTGTTGTTCCCAGAGGACAAGAATTGGTATCTTATACTCCAACGGGTGTAAATGGCTTGAGATTTCGGGCTAAATATGGTATGGTAGGACTGGCTATCATTCAGAAAGACTTTGTGGCTGAAGGACTGAATGAAGTAGGACTTTCGGCTGGATTGTTTTATTTTCCTCATTATGGGAAGTATGAAGAATATGATGAGGCTCAAAATGCAACTACTTTGTCGGATTTGCAGGTGGTGAACTGGATGCTTTCCCAGTTTGCTACTATAGACGAAGTGAAAGCAGCTATAGAAGGGGTGAAGGTGGTGTCTCTTGATAAACCTGGTAAAAGTTCTACGGTACATTGGCGCATTGGCGATGCTAAAGGAAATCAAGTGGTATTGGAGTTTGTGGATGGTGTTCCTCATTTTTATGAAAACAGGGTAGGAGTACTCACCAATTCTCCCGATTTTCCATGGCAGGTGACTAACTTGAATAATTATGTAAATTTGTATCCGGGGGCTGTCACTCCACAGCAATGGGGTGGGGTGACTATTTTCCCTTTTGGCGCAGGTGCTGGATTCCATGGCATTCCGGGGGATGTGACTCCTCCATCCCGTTTTGTTCGTGTAGCGTTTTATAAGGCAACAGCTTCGGCGTGCCCTACAGCGTATGACGCTATATTACAAAGTTTTCATATTCTGAATAATTTTGATATTCCTGTCGGTATAGAACATGCGTCAGGAAAAGCACCTGATATTCCCAGTGCTACACAATGGACTTCGGCTATTGATTTGACAAACAGGAAAGTGTATTATAAAACGGCATATAATAACAATATTCGTTGTATTAATATGAAGAAGATTGATTTTGATAAAGTGAAATATCAGTCGTATCCATTGGATAAGGAGTTGAAACAACCTATAGAAGAGATTATTGTGAAATAGTGTGGGGGGGAAGCTGTTGACGGAAGTACATGGAAATTTTAATCGCAATGAATGAAAAATGGATAAAATGTATTTTTTTAGAAAAAAGTTCTAGAAATGTTTGCAAATACAAAAATAAACCATACCTTTGCACTCGCAATTCGGAAGAATAGCAATAACAAAGGATTGATTCGCTAGCTCAGCAGGTAGAGCACAACACTTTTAATGTTGGGGTCTTGGGTTCGAGCCCCAAGCGGATCACTGAAAACAAAAGAAAAATCAAGCAAATCCCTGATAATCAAGCATTATCAGGGATTTCTTTTTTCTGGCAGGTAGCAGAAAATAGCCGTTTCAAGCATATTATCGGTGGATAAATCGTGGGACTAAAATTTAATCGAAAAAAGTCCCACGAATTTGCATCTTTCTCACTGATTCATAGCATTTTGCGTAGCACTGCTTTGGAAGAGAATACATAGTTTTGTAACTCTAAAAACGATGTAAAAATGGCTAGAAAATCATTTTCGGTTTTGTTCTTCATCAAGAAAGGCAAATTATTAAAGAACGGAGAAGCACCTGTGTGCATGAGAATTACCGTAAACGGCTGTATGGTAGATATTTCTATTAAAAGAAGCTGTCCTGTAAACTTATGGAATCAGGCAAAAGAGAATTCAAAAGGGAAAGACCGTATGTCGGTGGAACTGAACCACTACTTAGAAATCACACGCTCACGCATACACCAAATTTATAGAGAACTGGAAACTTCCGACAAGGTTATCAATGTCGATCTTATGCGAAAGCTGTTTTATGGTGTGGACGAAGATAACAAAACGCTATTGCAGGTATTCAGAGAGCATAACGAACAAAGCCGTAAGTTGATAGGCAAAGACTTCGTTAGTAAGACGGTACAACGCTATGAAACCACTACCCGATATTTAGAGGAATTTATCAAGAAAGAATATCAGTTATCTGATATTGCCTTGAATAACTTAGAAGCGAACTTCATTTCTAAGTTTGATGCTTTCTTGAAGATTGAAAAGGGTTGTGCACAAAATTCTGCTATCACCCGATTGAAGAACTTGAAGAAGATTATCCGCATTGCTTTGGAAAACGACTGGATTAAGAAAGATCCATTCGCTTACTATCGCTTCAAATTAGAAGAAACTGATCCTGAATTCCTAACAATGGACGAGATTAAAATCATTCTCGCCAAAGAGTTTACTATTAAGCGAGTCGAGCAAGTACGGGATATTTTTGTTTTTTGCATTTTTACTGGCTTAGCGTTCAGCGATGTGAAAGACTTATCGCCTGAACATTTGGTACGAGATAACAAAGGGGAGCTTTGGATAAGGAAGAACCGCCAAAAGACAAAAATCATGTGTAATATTCCTGTGTTGCCTGTGGCTGCTTCTATTCTTGACAAGTATAAGGATGTGGCAGAATGTACCGGAAAACTATTGCCAGTATTGAGTAATCAACGTATGAACAGCTATCTGAAAGAGATTGCAGATGTATGCGGATTACAGAAAAATTTGTGCACACACACCGCTAGGCATAGCTATGCCACAAGCATTTGCCTAGCGAATGGCGTAAGCATGGAAAACGTAGCCAAGATGTTAGGTCATGCCGATACCAGCGTAACAAAACACTATGCACGGGTACTGGATCAGAATATTCTAAAGGATATGCAGAAAGTGAATAGCTGCTTGTCGGAATTGGCTATATAAATAAAGCAGTAACCAATGTAGAAAAAGGATTGGGAAGAATGAATTTCATTTTCTCAATCCTTTTCTTTTAAAGTAAGTTTTCCAGAACTCAATATGAAACATTGACAAAGGTAAGTTCCGTATTTAGCCTGTTCAAGTCCGAGCCTTCGGTTTAGATAAAAATCTTCCTCTCATTGCATTCGAGCGTATTTTTATCTAAAGACTTGCACAGACTAAATACTTCACTGGAAAAGTCAATGATTCAAATTAAATTCCGAAAAACAATGTTTTCGAGGGTGGCAGGTTATTCCTTCCAGCTTTCAAAATAGTGCTTTTGAAGTAGTTTATCAATGTCGCTCTGGCGGTAGATGATTTTACCTTTTATCTGGATGAAGGGGATTAATCCCGTATCTCGCCATTCTTGCAGAGTTCGTAAGCTGACATTCAGTTTTTTAGAAACCTCATTATTAGAAAGAAAGCGTTCCCCGTTCAGGTGGGGCTTATAGTGCTTGACAATTGATTCAATACCGTTCAGCATTGAATCGAGCGAAGAAATAAACTCTTTGACTTGTGGTGCATCTTTATTTATTAATTCCATGATTGAAAAATTGTTTTATTGAAATATTGATTTCAAGATTACTAAATGGCTAATCAGTTGAACGATTAGC